>JACCDS011393849.1_pt1 | contig 12169 bp, 9 predicted proteins | sample 7446441 | NCBI WGS metagenome assembly JACCDS01 (sample SAMN15323445, study PRJNA562643) | freshwater metagenome | isolation source: river surface water | place: USA:Blue River Watershed | collected 2017-08-17
ACCCGCGCGAGGCCATCGCCAGCGGCAAGCCTGACAGATCGCGTCCGAGTCATTGTCAGTGGCTCCTTTCCAGACCGGATGAACAGCAACCTTGCCTTACGCCGCTTTTTGGCTGATGGTTTACGCCAATGCCTCGGTAACTCTGCTGTACTCAACCTCCAGCTGGAGTCGTTGCCACATGCCATAAAACTGCACAAACCGGAATTGGTCCTTTGCTTCGGATCCTGTCCACCGGAGGTTACCAATTTCAGCCCCTTACGATCGGCCTGCGACGAAGCCGGAGCACACCTAGCGTTCTGGCTGCATGACGATCCGTATGAGTTTGATTTGAATTACACCGCGGTTGAAGTGGCAGACACCTTGTTTTCCAACGACAGCTGGGCAAGTCTTCACTACGAACATCCACGCGCCTTTCACCTTCCCCTTGCGGCAAGCATTGATGCCCATCATCGAGAATGGATCGATGAGAAGAAAAGTGATGTCTTCTTTTGCGGCGTCGCCTTCGATAACCGTGTAGCGTTGCTGCGCGATTTAACGTCAACACTCTCTCGCTATCGCACATCCATTTTTGGTGATGGATGGCCGTCATGGGTACCTGGCGCGGTCAATCAACGCATCACCAATCGAGAACTGTCAGACAGATCAACCCAATCAGTAGCAACTTTGTACATGGGCCGAAATCTGCATTTTGCAAACAAGCGCTATCAATTAGACCCATCAACACCAGGACCTCGATTTTTCGAGGCAGCAATGTCCGGGGCCGTGCAGCTGGTATTTGCTGAAACCTTGGAAGTTCTAGACTATTTCGATTTAGGTGAAGGTATTTTGCTTTACGACGACCCCAAGAGCTTCGAGCAGCATTTGATACAACTTCGTGATGAACCTCATTACGGCCGACAGATTTCGCAACAAGGCCAAGCTCGAGCATGTCGCGACCATACCTATGCGCGTCGTGCACAGAAGTTGCTTTCTGTTTGCGGCCTGGCAGCGACGGATCTCAAAATCTGAGACGAAATTTCCATAGTACTTTGCAAACAAAGTTGTTTTGAATCATTTTGCATCTACAGTTTCACCCATATATGACTGACCTCAATCGCCGCCCTTCATGACATCCATCGCCGCGATCATCGTTACCTATAACCCCGAAATCAACGTACTCGCGCGGCAGATCCAGGTTCTGGCCGCACAAGGTGTGCGCTCGATATTGGTCGACAACAAATCCACGATCAATATAGAGCAGTGGAACGCATCCCTGCCCGAACCGGCCCAACACGTCATTTGTCTGGCTGAAAACATGGGCATTGCACGTGCCCACAACGAAGGTGTGCGCTGGGCCAAGGCCCAGGGGGTTCGCTACGTCCTGCTGATGGATCAGGACAGCATTCCTGGCAATGACATGGTTACCCGACTCCTCGAATGTGCATCCAGTCATCAGTCAGCGGGTGACAAGGTCGCAGCGGTCGGCCCGCGCTACTTCGACCCCCGGCAGAACAATCCCCCGCCGTTCCTGACCATTCGTGGCCTCAAGCTTCATCGTTTCAACTGTGAAGAAGGTCTTTCCAGCGTCCCTGTGGACTACCTGATTTCGTCCGGCAGTCTGATTCCAGTCGAAACCCTGGATGCCGTGGGTGGCATGCGAGAGGATCTGTTCATCGACTATGTGGACATCGAGTGGGGTCTGCGGGCCAAACACCATGGCTATCAAAGCTATGGTGTCTGCGATGCCAGGATGGAACACAGCCTGGGCGAAAATCCAATTCGATTTTTCAAACGCCATATCCCCATTCACAGCCCCTTGCGCCATTACTACCACTTCCGAAACGCAGTATTGCTTTACCGCGCTCGCTGGCTACCGTTGAACTGGAAGCTGGTTGACGGGTCGCGCCTCATTTTGCGGTATGGGTTCTACACGCTGTTCGCAAAGCCACGCTTCACACACTGGCGCATGATGACCATGGGCATGCTGCACGGGCTCATTAACCGGTCTGGCCGACTCTAAGATGCCTTTAGACAGCGATTGCCAACGAGAGTCATGAGCATTCGGTACGGTGTCTTGGTGCCGACACTTAATGCAGGCCCCAACTGGTCAGCTTGGCTGGATGCATTGCGCGCACAAACGCTATCGCCTGACGAGGTCTTGGTCATTGATTCCGGATCAAGTGACGAGACTGTCAACATGGCGAACCAAGCCGGACACACAGTTGTCCACGTGGAGCGTTGTACGTTCAATCATGGAGGCACAAGACGTCGAGGCGCTGATCATTTTGGGAGAGGAGTAGACGTACTGGTCTGCCTGACACAGGATGCGGAACTCGCAACGCCAGATGCGATCGCCCGCCTCCTTCAAGCATTCGAAGACCCTGCTGTTGGCGCGGCGTATGGCCGGCAACTTCCTGCCCACAATGCCTTGGCGCTGGCAACTCATGCGCGGCTGTTTAACTATCCTGCCGTTTCGCATACTGTGCATCCCGGAGATCAGAGAACCTTGGGTTTCAAGGCCTGCTTTCTGTCCAACTCCTTCGCGGCTTATCGTGTTGGCGATCTCAGCCTAGTGGGAGGTTTTCCAGGCAACGTCATCCTGGGCGAGGACACGTCAGTGGCCGCACGGCTGCTGCTGGCCGGCAAGGCCATCCGTTACCAGGCCGATGCTTGTGTCTACCACTCTCACAACTACACCCCGCTGGAAGAGTTCAGGCGCTACTTTGATACTGGTGTTTTCCACGCACGCGAGCGCTGGCTATTAGAGGCCTTTGGCGGTGCAGGCGGGGAAGGTTTTCGTTTCGTCACATCTGAGCTGCGCTTCCTGCTGAGCAAGGCGCCCTGGCTGATACCCTCCGCGCTGCTGCGTACGGCCTGCAAGCTGGCGGGATACCGGCTAGGTCGCGCAGAGGCCCGGCTACCCGTTTCGCTGAAGCGGCGCCTCAGTATGTTTCGGGCGTATTGGAGTTGACGGTTTGGGAGCACAAATGACATCACAACACCCGCTCAAACGGGGACAGCAGGCGAGATGAGGATGGCGACAACAGACGATGCACTGACACCCTGGCTGTCACGGCCCAGGTCGGTCATGGCGGTTCGCCTGATCAAGTTCACCCTGTTGCTGACGGACCTGCTGGCCCTGCTGCTCAGCGGTCTGTTGGCCTTTGTGGCTGCCGTGGCGCTGGACGAACGGGCCGTCGGTAATCCGGCCATCTGGTTCCAGAGCCAGTCCGTTCAGCGCTACTGGGCCTGGCTGGGCATCCTGCTCCTGGGCGTGGTGCTCTTTCTGGGCCGATACCAGCACTACACCGAACGCAAGCCCTTCTGGCGCGAGCTGGGCGAGGTCCTTCACAACGTGTTCTGGCTAGCGTTGCTGGACATGGCCTTGATGTCGCTGGCGCGCTGGAACGCATCGCGCCTGTGGTGGCTGTTGATGTGGCTGCTGGCGGCCGCACTCCTGCCCCTTATGCGCAGCGCTGTGCGTCGCCTGCTGCTTGGGCGGCACTTGTGGCAGCGCCCCACGGTGCTGATCGGCGCCGGCCCGAATGCGCTGGATGCGCTGTCTGCCTTGCGCAGTGAACCGCAAATGGGGTTTGAGCCGGTGGGCTGTATTGATGTGGCGCCGCAGCGCGATCATGCAGAAGATTGGCAGCTCGAGTTGCCGCCGACTCTGACCGACGCACAAGTGCAACAACTCACTGCCCATGCCGATTTGCAGGTGGTGATCGCGCTGGAGCATCACGAGTCGGGGCAGCGAGAACAGTGGTTGCGCCAGTTGGCGCAGTGGAAGGTGCAGAACATCAGCGTGATTCCGGCGATGCGCGGTATTCCGCTGTATGGCACAGACATCTCATATTTCTTTTCGCACGAGGTTGCGCTGCTACGCGTGCGCAACAACCTGCGGCACTGGCCGGCGCGGCTCTCCAAACGGCTGTTTGACCTCATCACCGCATGCTGTCTGCTGCTGCTGCTCTCCCCTTTGATGCTGCTGCTGGCCTGGCGCATCCGCCAGGACGGTGGGCCTGCCGTCTTTGCCCACCAACGGGTTGGCCAAAGCGGGATGCTGTTTCCCTGCTACAAGTTCAGATCAATGGTGGTAGATGCGAAGGAGCAGCTGGAACGTCTGCTGGCGTCCAGCCCCGAACTGCGAACCGAATGGGAGCGCGACCACAAGCTCAAGAACGATCCCCGCATCAGCCCGGTGGGGCACTTCCTGCGCAAGACCAGCCTGGACGAACTACCGCAGCTGTTCAATGTGCTGCGTGGCGAGATGAGCTTGGTCGGTCCACGCCCTATCGTAGAGGCAGAACTGGAGCGCTATGGCGAAGACGCGGAATACTTTTTGATGGTGCGCCCGGGCATCACCGGCCTGTGGCAGGTGAGTGGCCGCAACGACGTCGGGTATGAGACGCGTGTTTACCTGGATAGCTGGTACGTCAAGAATTGGTCGCTTTGGTATGACATCGCCATCCTTTTCAAAACGATGCGCGTGGTGCTGCGTCGTGATGGAGCTTACTAATGCCTGCATCGCCCATACCCTTGCCACTCGAGAGAAGATCACGGCTTCAGGCGTATGCCCACCTCCTGGCCAACACCGGCGTGGTGGGCATGGCAGCGAGCATGCCCATCTCGCGTGCCGCGTTCAACCTGAGCGCTCTGCTCATGATCACGGGCTGGCTGCTTTCCGGCCAGTGGAGAGACAAGATCGACCTCATCCGCGGCGACTGGACTGCCATAACCAGCATCGCCCTCTTCGCAATGGTCGCACTGAGTCTGACCTGGGCAGGCCCACTGGCAGCCGATCACTGGGACCAGTTGCTGGAGTACAGCCGACTGCTGTACCTCCCTTTAATCATCACACTGCTACAGCGCAGCGACGCTTGGCGGAAGCGTGCCTGGACGGCTTTGCTCGTAGGCATGCTCATCACGCTGACAGCCTATTTGCTGGACATCTGGTTTGAGGTGCCCGGCACGGGCAGTTACGGTACCCACACTGCAGGGCATGGCGTTTTTTATCACCACATCGCCCAGGGCATGACGCTCAGTTTTCTGGGGGCTTATGGATTGCACCAAGCATTGCTCGGTGCTAAGCCAAAACCCCTGCGGCTGTTCTGGCTGGCGGTAACGCTCTCAACGCTGGCCGGTCTGATCACCGTGGGCATCAGCCGCACCGGTCAACTGAGTGTGCTGGCGGCCTACTTCCTGGTGGTGCTGACACATCTGCCCAAGCGACTGCGCCTGTGGGGCGGGCTGCTTTGTGTTGCAGTGGCTGCCGTTCTGGTCATGAGTACTGACCGCATGCAGGAGCGGTTCGCCTTGGCCCTCAAGGAGACTTCGTCTTTCCAGCAGGATGGCGAGTACACGTCTGTGGGTGCACGGCTGAAGGCTTGGCAATTCTCGGCAGAATTGATCGAGCAAGCGCCGTGGTTGGGGCATGGCATCGGTTCGTATCGCCTGTTAGCTCACCAACACTTCGCCCAATCTCCTATCTGCAACCTCGGAGTTTGTGAGCAGCCACACAATCAGTTCATATTGACAGCAGTGGAAACCGGCGCGCTGGGTGTGCTGGCTCTGACAGCCTTTCTGGTCGCGCCACTGGTCAGCCGCGGCCGCCCAGAATCACCCATTGCCAGCCTAATCTGGCCTCTCCTAGCCATCTTTATCGTCACTGCATGCTTTGACAGCAGCCTGATAATCCAAGCTCAATCCTTCTTCACCGTCACGACACTCGGATTGCTCATCACTTCACGCTCATCACCGTCCCATTCAAGTTGAATCCGCCCTGAAAAATAGATACCCCCTGAGAATTCCTGCCAGTCGAAATCTCAGCGTTTGAATCCGCCTCCATATTTGGGCCGAGCATTCTCCGGCAGATACGGCAGACGTCCTGCCGCCGTGTTTTTCTCGTTTTGGGAACCGATCTCTTTGACACGGATAATATGCACCGTGTCTGTGACGATGCGATGCGGAATACCTGCGCAAACGGTTTCGATATGCCACGACCAGTCCTCAAAGCCGATACCTGTTTCGCTGTCAGTCGCCCGGTAAGGATGCTGGAGATAAATGGATCGCGAAGCAAAGACATTCGCGGACCATAGACTTTCCAACAACAATGTATTCAAGCACAAGTCAGTATCCACGCCAGGATGAAAAAAGAAATGAAATGACTCGGCACCAGGATGTGGATTGTGCGCGACCGAGTGGCGATCAAAGTCGCGCGAATAGAACAAATACATGCTTTCTGGATGCCAGATTGCATTTGACGGCGAATCTGGCGCCGTTGCGGCCGCATAGGCCAATCTGAGCCAATCAGCACCCCACAGATCGTCGCCATCAAGGAAGGCGAGATATTGCCCCTTGGCCGACTGTGCTGCCTTATTTCGCGTTAGCCCTGGATCTCCAAAAGAGACCTCCGCAATTTCATCAAGCCACGCACCACGGGAGGCAACGAATCGGCGTGTCAGCGCGTCGGGGCGGTCAAGCACGGCACGCGCCTCAACTTGCAGACCGGCTTCGCGCGCCGACGAAACCAACTCAGCCATGCTGGAGAGTGCGGGCAAAGCATGCTCTCCCTCTTTGTGAAAGACGATGACTACCGTGATATCAAACATGTGCTGAGACGGTGAAAATTTCAGCTAGGATTTTCCGATAGACAGCAGGATCGTGGCGCAGCAACATCTGTGCCTTCGCTGCCCGCAGCCGTTCATGCACTTCGGAAAAGGATCGACCGGCACACTGATCGAGCGCACTCGAAAAAGCCGCCGCCGTTTCATCGGCATCCTGCCCATGCACGACAAAGTCTACGGCAGCTTCATCGAACGTATCACGAAAGCCACCCACATTGGACACAATGATCGGAATAGCACGCTGAATCATTTCTAAAACGATCTGCGACACACCTTCGGAAGCGCCAATGAACATGAATCCATCCCAAGGTGCGGCATCGACTGACGTGCCGCCATCGGGAAAACATCTGTGTGTGATGTTCTGCGCGTCCGATTTAACGTCTGTTCCGTCACCATCCAGAATCTCGAAATGGTCCGACGGTCGCATCTTGGCAAGAGCTGTCATTGTTGCCGCACGTTCAGATGGCGCAAGTGTAGAGAGCACAATCCAGCGAAACAACCGGGGCATCCTACTGGCTCGCGCCCGAGATGCCTCAATGCACTGGTCAAAAATGGCAACTGGAATAGACCGCGACTGAGGCGGTAGCACTGCAACCCCAGGACCGACAAGTTCTGCCCATCGTTGTCGAATCGTGGCCGCCAGCGCCGAACTGTCCGTTAACACCATGGAAAACGGTAGGATCTTTGGCAAAAAACGGACAGCTGGCACGCTCCCATACCCTGAAAAAGCAGTACTCAGGCAGGCACAGTAAAGTTTCGCGAATCGAGACAGTCCTCTACCAAATTGAGCGATGATTTCAATTCCGACCCGACTATCAACTACCACTATATGTGACGGGCGCAACGCATTCAATAACCGTCCCAAATAAAGCGGAATCACGTGGTGGTGATCTTGCCCACAGATGTCACGCCAGAAGACCACATTCGCAGCCCGCAGCGGCGCCAGAGCCGGCCTTGATTCCCACTGCCCCGCTGTTTTGGCGGTGTCTTCAGTAACGACAACAAGGATTTTATTGCAATGCAGCAAACCAAGTCCTTGCACAAGGTCTGCAGTGTATTGCGTGACCGATCGCCCAGAAAGACTGCGCATCAAAATCACGACGTCAGGTTGTTCAGGAATGGCCGCAAAAATGGTTGTCACATCCAATCCACTTCGGCCAAGCAAGTCTGGTCCGTCTATTTGTCGCAGCCGTTCAACAGCCAACCGCCCCACTGCGAGCACAGCAGGATCATGGCGAGCTTGCGCCTCTATCTGTTTGCTTATGGATGCCTTGATAGGCTTATTACGCCTTATCGCTACGAAATGATTACGCCAAGTGAAAAGCCTCCAGTATTTTTCGTCAAAACGCTTGGCTACGTCACCGCAAACCACCGTTAGCCCTGGGGAAAGGAGGCGTCCCTCCGCCAGGCCATGTTCGAGCCAGTGCTTGACGGGATCCATGCCCGCTTTCTGCACATCTGGATAGGCCTCCAGATAAGCCTGCCGATCTATGTGCTGCGCCACGAACGATGCGAAACGCGCGTTTTCAACCGGGTCGTATATCCAGACAGCCACACGCCTTCCCCTCCAGCTGAATCGCTGCCATTGGGGACCTTCTGCTAGCTCTGCATCGTCCCCTTGACGAACCGCTGCGTCGGGAAAGAAGGAGCGCCCCTCCACCATGCCGTGTTCGAGCCAGTGCGTGACGGGATCCATGCCTGCCTTCTGCACATCCGGATAGGCTTGCAGATAAGCCTGCCGATCCATGTGCTGCGCCACAAACGATGCAAAACGCACGTTTTCAAGCTCTGCACCGCCTGTTGGTAGCGCCAATTCGGCCCTATTTTTTGCAGTCCATCGTCGACGCGCCCAACGGCCGCCAACCATCAATATCACCAGCAGCAGAGAGTCGACGATGAGCATGGAAAGCGGCACGAGGTCTGCCCGGAGAAACACCGACAGCACAAACAGAATCATCAGCGTCACTAGCCCGCTCGCCACGACGGCGCGACGAAAGCTGGACGCTGCTGCGAAACGCGAGAACACAGCGGCCTGCAAAGGTACAGCCCAGAGCAAAGCAAAGAGAGCAGCAGCGTGGTCACCCGCCGGTTCGGCCAAGTTGAAAACCAGCCAGTGCGCTCCCAGCCAAGAACAAGTTGCCACGAGCATGGCGCGTGAAAAAGCGATGATCCGGGAATCAATGTTCATTCTGGATTGATGTTCGAACCTCATTCAACAACGGGAATGGGGCCGATTCACAAACGTTTTGGTACGCAGCCTTGAGAAGCTTTTTGGCGTCTTGGATTACATCAAGCGCGCCAACTTCACGGTGCAGTTCATAGGTTTTGATGCGAGAGCAGCTTGAAGATTAGAAACAACGCAGCCGCATAGCGAAGCCGTACCGGTGACGAACCATGGACAAACTGCCAAGCCAGCTCCCGCTGCCCCTGTTTGGCGGCGCGCCGCAGGAATCGCGTGCAAACAAACCACCTCTCAGTGCCATTGGCCGGGAAATGGCTAACGTTCCGGTCGTGGGTGCGGCGGTAGCATTCCAGCCCGGCCAAGGACGCGGTCGAGACCGTCAGTTGGGCACCCTTCTGGCTGGCAGGCACATAGCCACGGTAAACAATGGTGCCGGGCTCGGTTTCGTACCAGGGCGACTGATGGCGCGCGATCAGCCGCAGGCAGAGGTCGGTGTCTTCGTCGATGACCTGGTCCAGGACGAAGCCACCGAGTTGCTCGAATACCCGGCGACGGATCCAGAGGCCATCGCTGACGGCCGCGAGGCGGTCCTTGAGCGGGCCGCCTGCGGTCACCAGCCCCTGCTGCAGGCGCCGCCGCAGACGGGGTCGATCGACCGTCTGGTCGTGGCCGGAGCGTTCGATGGTGCTGGCGAAACCCCAGTCGGCGGTACCGGGTCTTGCCACAGCCTGTAGCACCCGCTGGCAGTAGTCCGGCAGCATCTGGTCATCGTCGTCCAGGAAAAACACCACCTCACCCGCCGCCTGGGACACGCCCCAGTTGCGGGCACTGGCGGCGCCCGACACACCCGGGTTGACGGTCACCCGCAGGCGCGCATCGCCCAGGTGGGCCAGCACCTGCACGGCCGGCCGGTCAGACTTGTCGTCCACCACCAGCACCTCGCCATCGGCCGGGCTCGCGGCCAGCGCCGAACGCACCGCGCGGACCAGCAGATCGTCCCGGTTGTGCGTCGGGATGACGATGGTGCAACTGATCATCAGCCGCCCCAGATGCGGTAGGTGTTCCTGAAGTAATCGACACACGCCTGGTTCGCCTCGGTGCGGCCGTGGCCTTCGTGCACCAGCTTGCGCAGGGAGGCTTCCTTCACCTCGTTGGAACTGCCTTTGGTGCGCCTCGGATCGTCGGCGTTGAGCCAGATCGGCACCTCGTTGAGTGCCAGCTGGCCGGAGAGCCAGATGTCGTCGACTGTCCAGAGGATGTCGGGGATGTCGAACGCGGCATCGGTGAAAAACTCGGGCCGCACCAGCACGCCACCCCAGCCTTCGAGCATGTCCACGTAGCCACTACCGACGTTCTTGCGCGGCTTCCAAAGGCCCAGGCTGGCCAGGCGCTTGAGGCGATAGGCCAAGTCCTTGGGGCGACGTCCGGAGCGGGGCTGGCGGCTGCCGCGAAAGCTGTGGCTGGAATAGTCGCAGACGTCGCCCCCCTCCTCCACGATGCAGCAGCCAGGGTGCTGACGGCTGGCGTCCACGAAGCGCTGAGCCCAGTCGACGTCGTACACCTTGTCGTCGTCGCAGAACAGGATGGAAACGTCCTGCCCGCGGTATTCGCGCACGGCCGGCAGCACCTTTGTGGCCGGGCCCAGGTCGTCGTCCACCAGCCGGATCTGCACGCCCTCAGGCACCGCCGGCAGCACCGACGGATCCCACGCGAAGCGGCGGTAGCGTCGCGGCAGATACAGATTGACCGACGCGACGTCAGCCTTCTGGTCGACCAGGGACTGCAACGTTTCACGCAGGTGTGGGAAACGTGGGGGAATGGCGGTTAGGGAAATGACAAGTTGGCTCATATGCGCCTCAGATCTGGCCGCCGTAGCGCTGCCAGTAGCTTTGCATCCACGACACGGGGCCGGAGCCGTAGTGGGGGAAACGGTCCCAGTTGCCCTTGGGTGGGCGGATCAGGTCGATCGGTCTAGGGCGCCCGTGAAAGGCCACGATCTTGGCGCTCGGCGGAGGCGGCGCTGGCTCCTTGAACCGGTCGATGATGAGCGGCTGGCGCAGGTGGTACTTGAAGCTCACGATCCACTCCTGCGGCCAGTAGCGGATATCGGGCACCTCGCCGTGCAGGTAGTCCTGCTCGATGATGTATTTTTTTACCAATGCATCGCGATCGGCCTGTAGGCGATCCACCACCCAGCCCAGCGAGCCCAGTTCAAACGAGAACACCGAACTCATGGTGCGCGGCGCGCCGGGCTTGCCTTTCCACGGCTGTGAATCCATGGCCACCAACGTGCCCGGTACCTCGAACATGGCGTCCAAGCTACTGCAGATCACCGAGTCGAGATCGATGAACAGGGCTCGCCCGCGCAGGCCGTAGAGATCGTGCGAGAACACGCCGATCTTGGGCCATGCCCCGTTGTAGTAGTGCCAGTCGTCCAGGCCAAACAACGGGATCGGATGCACCTCCACCTCAGGCAGCAGTCCCTCGGTCTCGTTGGTCAGACAAACAAAGCGGAAATCGCCGCTGATGTGCGCCCGGCAGGCACGGTAGAGCACGTTGACGTATTCGGCGGGATACAACGTGCCCCACTTCATGCATAGCACCACGCGGTTCGAATTCATTTTTCGTCTTTCAGAGGCAGCGCCGTGTGGCGCGAGCGCAGCCGGCCGTGCCGGGCAAGATAGACCACCCGGCCGATCAGGTTGCGCGTCTGCTCGGCGTATTTGGTCCAGCGGCGGCTGAGCGGGTAGCGACGGACGTTGCTGAAGCGTTCACCGGTGATGGTGCTCTGCCCTTCATCCTGCGGATGGGCCGGAAACGGCTCCAGGCTGAAGTGGCGGATGTCATGCCGATGCACCTGCTCCAGTTCGCGGTCGATCGGAGCCCGGATGGGCAGCAGCTGCGGCAACAGACACTGTGCCGTCTCGCGCTGGATGAGGTAGGCACCGAAGCCGGTGAAGGCGCCGATGCAGGCGTTGAGCCGGTATGGCCCCAGCAAGCCCTGGCAAACCGGCTGCTTGGCGCGGATCTTCGCGAGCTTGAGCATGTCCCAGTGGGCGCGGCCGCGCAGGGCGATGCGCAGCGCGTCCATGAAGTCGTCGTGGAAGACCATGTCGTCCTCCAGCACCAGCAGGACATCTTTGTCCGACGCGACGAGGCGCTGCCAGGCATGCAGATGGGAGTGATAGCAGCCTATCTCGCCGGGCAGCACATCGCTGCCAGCGTGGCGCTGGAAGGCTTGCAAATCCACCGTGGTCTTGAGTTCTTCCCAGCGGGCTCGACCATCCACCGCAGGCAGCAGTTCGTACTCCAGACCCAGCGCGGCCAACCGCTGTTCCATGCGGGCGCGACGGTCGGTGGAGCGCGGCAAGTTGATCAGCAG
>JACCDS011340219.1_pt1 | contig 12165 bp, 12 predicted proteins | sample 7446441 | NCBI WGS metagenome assembly JACCDS01 (sample SAMN15323445, study PRJNA562643) | freshwater metagenome | isolation source: river surface water | place: USA:Blue River Watershed | collected 2017-08-17
ACGTCTACGTGCCCTGCGAGGTCTGCCACGGCCAGCGCTACAACCGCGAGACGCTGGAGGTCCAGTACAAGGGCCGCAACATCGCGCAGATCCTGGACATGACGGTCGAGCAGGCCGCCGACTTCTTCAGCGCCGTGCCCACGCTGCACCGCAAGCTGCAGACCCTGCTGGACGTGGGCCTGTCCTACATCCAGCTCGGCCAGAGCGCGACCACGCTCAGCGGCGGCGAGGCGCAGCGCGTGAAGCTGGCGCAGGAACTGAGCAAGCGCGACACCGGCCGCACGCTCTACATCCTGGACGAGCCCACCACCGGCCTGCACTTTGCCGACATCGAACTGCTGCTCAAGGTGCTGCACCAGCTGCGCGACGCGGGCAACACCATCGTCATCATCGAGCACAACCTCGACGTCATCAAAACCGCCGACTGGCTGATCGACATGGGCCCCGAGGGCGGCGCCGGCGGCGGCACCGTGGTGGCGCAAGGCACCCCCGAAGCGGTGGCGGCCTGCGAGGCCAGCCACACCGGACGCTACCTGGCGAGGCTGCTCAAACGTTGATGGCTAGGCAACAGCACTGGCTCAAGCCGGCCAATACACCTTGCGCAGCGGGATCAGGCGCTGCATTTCGACATCCAGTTTTTCGTAGTGTTCAAGTAGCGACTTCACCAGATCGTCCAGGTCCATCAGCGTCACCGGTATACGTCCCCGTTCAGCTTCGTAGCGCGCATCTTTGGTGAAGCCGCCCGTGCTCACATACAAGCCCTTGTCGTTATCGTGGCGCCCCCCAAGAAACTCCGAATCTCCTGCGAGCCCATGGCCGCATTACGGTGCTTGACCTCCACCACAATGCGTGGATCCTCAAATCCCAGCCCGTCTGGCGAAGCCACGATGTCCTTGCCTCTGTCAGATCCACTGGGTGAAATGCGCGTCTTGTAGCCCATGGCTCGCAAAAGACCCGCCACCAATTCCTGCATCTCCTCCCAGTCCAGGGCATTCACGCGGTCCTTGATGAACTCAAAGCCTTTGGACTGCACATCTTTGTAGAGGTCGTCCACGGCCTCCGCTGGCTCGATCAGCTCGGTCGCTGCAGGCGTACGACTCGTGGCTGCGGCCCCCACCAGCAGGGATTCGATCTCTGCCGCCACGGGGGCTGGGATCAGAAACAGGGTGGAGATGGCCCCAAGGCTGTTGCGGGCGCTCACCGACAAAGCGTCACGGGCCACCTGACCCATCCAGCGCACCCGACGGATGTTTGGATGCTCTGCCGAACGCTCCGGTCGGTATTCGTAACCACCGATCACTTCACCCACCAGATAAATGCGCTCGCTGGGGTCGTAGCTGACCACACGGTCTCCCAAACCGATCTCACGCACGAACCGGTAGGTCTGCCCCGCGGAAGCGGCAACCTGCGCCGTCTTCGCACCCGGCAGGTGCTGCTCCACAGCATGAGTGAATTCAAGCCGGGTCTTGAAGTGGCTCATGTCGCCCACTTCGTGCCAGCCAATGCTCACCAGCGACTCGGTCTTGAACTCTTCAAACCGAAACCCCCCTTCACCGGCGCGCACCATCCACATGGCTTTCTGAGACATCGTTGATTTCCTCCTGTCGTTCTGAACGGTCTGGATACCGGGATCAACCCAAGCCCTGCAGCAAGGCAGGATGCACCTGTCGCAAGTGCTTTCGCAGCACCCCGCGCAAATCCTGCCCTTGCGCCACACACTCCGCCACCATATCCGGCGTAACGCCATCCCCCGTGTAGTCGTTTGCATTGCGCTTGCGGCGCAGAGCGTCCAGCAGCACCCAGGTGGTGTTGTCCACACCCAGGGTCAGTGGCAACGACTGGAGCAAGGTGACGTGGTGGCCCGGTTCGCTGGTGGAGGGCCGGTAGCCCTGCGCCAACATGGCCGCCAGCGCGCACTGCATCACCGCCTTGTAGGCGGCATCAAACTGGGTATCGTCACTGATGCTGGCTTGCGCCGCGTCGTGCAGATTGCGATCAATTGCTGCCAGCAGGCGCTGAACCTCCGTGGCGGTTGCGCTGTGCACTTTCAGTTTCCCGATGCGCAACAAGTTCTGCAAAGTCATCTTCTCCTCCCTTGATCCAGATTCTGGCGCCCGTCGCCACGCTGCGCGCGAAGCCATCGCCATCCGCCCAGCGGCGTGCGAAGTCGGCCGGCGACATGGGGGTCGGGTTCACCTCGCGCCCCAGCGCCTGCGCCGTGTCGGTCAGTGCGAGCGTGACGTCGGCAAAGCCCGCATCGCCCAGCACCATCACATCCACATCGCTGCCGGGGCGGTCGGTGCCATCGGCCATGGACCCATAGACAAACGCCAGTTGCACCCTTTCGCCCAGCGGCGCCAACGCCTCGCGCAGCACATCGGCCAGGCCCGCCGTCTTGCGCAGCAGGCCCGCCAGGTCCGAAAACACCGGCGACTGCGCATTGGCCTGGTAGGTCACCTGCCGGCCCACGTCCTGCCGGATCAGCAGTCCCAGGTCGGCCAGCGCGCGCAGGTCGCGGTGCAATGAGCCGGGCGAGGTTTGCGCCACCCGCGCCAGTTCCCGCACATGCAAGGCACGCTCCGGGTGCAGGAGCAAGGCACTCAAAACGCGGGAACGGGTTTGACCGAGCAGGTAGTGGGCAAGGGATGTCATGTTCTCAATTTTGCTTCAATTGAAGCAATTTTGGGAACGATATGAAACCCATCATTTCTACACGCCGCACATCGTCGCGACAACGTCAGTGCCGGTCGCGGTACGCCAGGCCGATGCTGGCGCTGGCCACCGTGCGGCGGCCCACCAGCGGGCTGCGGGCTGCAGCGCCCTGCAGTTGCGACACGCCCAGGCCACCCCAGATCACCCAGTGCTCACTCAGCGCCGAGGTGAGGTTCCAGGCCAGTGACGCGCTGTCCCAGCCGGCGCCGATGGCATAGGGCGCACGGCCGGCCGCGGCGGCGTCTTGCGGACTGATGCCGAAGCTGGTCTGCCGCGCGGTGGCGTTGCTCCAGCCCAGACCGGCCGAGGCGTCCCAGTAGGTGTGTTCCGAGATGGGGTAGCGGTAACCCAGACCAAAGCCCAGGCTGAAACCGGCGCCGTTGCCCAGCAGGTCCTGCGTGGCACTGACGCTGCCCGTCCAGCGACGGGCGATGGCGCGGCTGGCGCTCAACCGGCCCAGCAGCGTCGTGCGGGTGCCGGGCAGGCCGCTGAGCAAGGGGTCGCCATCATCGGCATCGCGCCCTTCGCGGATGCGCAGCGCGGTGCTGAGCCGCCAGTCGCCGACCGTGGTGAGCACGGTGCTCAGACCAGCGTCGACCGGTTCGCGCCCGACGCTCAGCAGGCTGGCCGCCTGCCCCGAGGCCAGGCGGAAGCGCCCGACCTGAAAGGCCCAGACCGGGTTGAGGCTCCAGCGCCGGTCGTCCAGACCGATGTGTCCCACCGAGGAGGTGACCGCCGTGCCCACCAGCAGGTCGCGGCTGGCTTTGAGGGTGACGCTGTCGTCGGCCAGGGCCTTCAGGCCCGGCAGCAGGACGACCGCCACCAGCAGCCGGCGCAAGACCTGTCCACCACTCACAGCCGACCCAGATCCTCGATGGCGTCGATCACCATGCTGGTGCCGACGGCGATGAGCAGGATGTCGGTGGCCACGCGCACGAACTTGTAGCCCGCTGGCGGTGTGCCCAGCTGCACCTGCACGCTGGCCGGCACGGGGTAGTACACCACGTCGCGCGGTAGCGGCTGGCCCCGCTGCCAGCGCTTGGCCTGGCCGGGCGGCTGGCAGCCGTTGCCTTTCTTGGCCAGGCCCGGTGGGCAGTTGCCGGCGCGGAAGCGGGGCTCGTAATAGGCACGCGCCGCGTGGCGCTGGCTGTCGTTGAAGTAGCCGCCGATCTGGATCTGCACCGAAACGCCCGATCCGCCCACCACGGCGCGGACATCGCCGCCGCGGTATCCGTCGTCGCGTCGATCATCGCGGTGGTGGCGGTCGTCCCGCTGGTCGCCTCGCCGGTCTTCCTTGTGATGGTGTTTGTCGGGTTTGCCGTGTCCGCCGCCCTCCACCCAGTCGGGCTTGCCCGCCTGGACAGCCGACAGCGACAGCCCCAGCGACAGGGCAAGACAGACGGAGCGAATGAGAGCAGAGGTGTTCATGGAGCGCATGGTACGGGCAAGAGTAAACGTATCGAGTAAGTTTGCATCAGGACGGCGGTGGTCCGGTAAGCAAACGTGGCTGCACAGGGCCAAGCCAAGACTGGCAGACTCGCGCCATGGCCCAGGAAACCGAACTCAAACTCTTGCTGCAGCCGCCAGACCTGCCACGCCTGCTGGCGCATCCGCTGCTGTCCGCTGCGGCGCCGCAGCGCCTGCGACTGCTCAACACCTATTTCGACACCGCCGACCTGGCGCTGATGCAGCAACGCATCGCGGTGCGCGAGCGGCGCGTGGGCCGGCGCACGCTGTTGACGGTGAAGACCGCGGGCACATCGGTCGGCGGCCTGTCGCGCCGCGGTGAATGGGAAGGACCGACCCGACCCGGCCAGCCCGACTTTGCGGCGCTGGTGGAAGACACAGCGCTGGCGCAGCAGCTGACCGCGCTGCGACCGCGGCTGCTGCCGCTGTTCCGCACCGACTTTGCCCGCCGCCGCTGGCGGCTGACCCATGCCGGCGCCGACATCGAGCTGGCGCTGGACGAGGGCACGATCCGCACCGACGGCCCCACCGGCCAGACGCCACGGCAGGCCGCGCTGCTGGAGCTGGAACTGGAACTGCTGAGCGGGCCGGTGGCCGCGCTGTGGTCGCTGGCGCAGGCGCTGTGCGGCGGGGATGCGGGGTGCGAGGGCCTGTGGCTGTTCCCGTCCGACCGCAGCAAGGCCGAGCGCGGGCTGGCGCTTTACCGTGGCGAAGCGCCGCAACCGCAGCGCGCCCTGCCCTCGGCGCTGCGGCCGGGCATGCACCCGGTCACGGCCTTTCGCAGCGCCGCGCAGGAAGCCCTCGCCCAGTGGCAGGCCAACCTGCAGGGCTTGCTGCCGCCGCAGGACGCCTTGCCCGACCCCGAGTTCATCCACCAGGCGCGGGTGGCGTTGCGCCGCCTGCGCACCGCCCTCAGGCTGTTTCGTGAACATCTGCCGGCGGACTTCGTGTCCCGCTGGAGCGGCTTCTGGCAGGACACCGCGCGCGCGCTGGGCGACGCGCGCGACTGGGACGTGCTCGACGAACGCCTGATGGTCTGGCTGACCGCGCGCGCCCGCCGCGGCCTGCCGCCCGACGAGCTGACCGCTCTGGCCGACTGGGTGCTGGCCCAGCGGCTGGCGGCCAACCGCAGTGCTGCCCGGCACCTGCTCGCGCCCGACCTGGCGCAACAGCTGCTGGCCTTTGCCGAGGCGGTGCAGGCCCTGCCGGCGCCCGCCGACGAGGCCGAGGGCCACGGCCTGGCCGACTGGGCCGGCGACACCCTGGCGCAGCGCCTGCGCGGCCTGCTGCGGGAGGCTCGGCGTGCCCACCGTCTGGACTTGGACGGCCTGCACGCGCTGCGCATCCGCTGCAAGAAACTGCGCTACGCCCAGCAGGCCCTGCAACCGCTGTTGAAGGGTCGACGCCAGGCCCGGCTGGAAGAACGGCTGGCGGTGCTGGTGCGCACCCAGGAACGCCTGGGCGAACTCAACGACCTGGCCACCGCACAGGCGCGCCTGCAAGCCTGCGCCCTGCCTGAGGCCACCGTGTGGCGCCAGCAGCTGCAACGGCAGCAGGCGCGCATCCTGCAAACCCTGCCGCAGTTGCAGCGCGAGCTGCGGGAGCTGGCCCGGCACTGAAGCGCCGTACGTCGGGTGACGGCCAGTGACGCCCCTGCTGCGCTGCGCAGCAGTTCAGAGCTTCGCGCTCGGCCGCTCGGCCATGCGGTCGCGCCAGGCCTGCAGCGCGGCAAAACCCTCGGCGCCGGCCTGAAAGCGCATCAGCCTGGCGAACTCCAGCGCGCAGAAAGCGGTGATGTCGGCGATGGTGAAGCGCTCACCCGCGATCCAGGGCTGCCGCTGCAGTTCGGCGTCGAGCCAGGCGGCGGTCTCGCGCAGCTTTTCGCCCTGGGAGCGGCCGAAGTCCGGAAACTGCGGCTGCTCCAGCGGCGCCAGGCCCGGGTGGGTGTGGCGCACACAGTTGGCGATCGGCAGCAGGAAGTACCACTCCACACGCCGGTCGGCCATCTCGATAAAGGCGCGCTCGGTCGCGTCCACGCCCATCAGGTTGGGCTCCGGGTGCAAGCCCTCAATGAAGGTGCAGATCGCACGCGTCTCGGTCAGCACCCGGCCATCGTCGAACTCAAGCGCGGGAATGCGCGCCAGCGGGCTCTTGGCGCGGAAGGCAGCCGACTTGTGTTCCTGCGCATTGAGGTCGACGTTCACCAGCGGCAACTGCACGCCCTTTTCGGCCAGGAACATGAGCACGCGCCGCGGGTTGGGCGCACGAGGTGACACGTAGAGTTGCATGTTGAACGTCCTCTCAGACTGCGACCAATCTGGGCCAAGTGACACCCCCGCATGGCGCCGCTCGGGCCTGGGGCACAGCGCCTGCCCTCGGTCAGGCGGCATGGTAGGCGACGCTGCGGCCCGCAGCTGTCACCTGCGTCGGAGAGTGGCGCTCAGCCCATGAAGCCGAGATCCAGCGGATAGTCACCGCTGCCGAAATTCACGAGGTTGGGGAAGATGGCCTGCAGTTCGGTATCGTTCACGCCGAACCACCGCGCGAGGGTGGCCGCATACTGGTCCACCGAGGTGCCGGGCAGCAGCCTACCCTGACCCACATGCCACTGGTCGCTAGCGTCGGCTGTGTTGCCCACGCTGACCGGCGGCGCCTTGCCATAAAAGGCCTTGCCACGCACTGCGCCCCCCACCACGAAGTGGTGACTGCCCCAGCCGTGGTCCGATCCGTCTCCGTTGGACGCGAGCGTGCGGCCAAAGTCCGAGGCGGTGAATGCGGTCACCTGGTCGGCCACTCCCAGGCTCACCGTGGCGTTGTGGAAGGCGGTCATGGCCTCGCTCACCCGACCCAGCAGTGTGGCCTGTTGCGCGACCAGGTTGTCGTGCAGATCAAAGCCGCCGAGCGAGACGAAGAACACCTGCCGGGTGGCGCCCAGCTGACTACGTGCGGCGATAAGGCGGGCCACCATCCGCAGCTGGTCGGACAGGCTGTTGTTGGCCGGGAAGCTGACAAAGGGCTCACTTGTGGCCGGGTAGGCGGACAAGGCCGCGTTGAGATCGACCGCCGAATCGATGGCGCGCGCGGTGACGCGGTTGTATTCGTTCTGCAGCACATGCACACTGGACTGCCGAGTCAGTTCGGCCATGGCCGCACGCACAGCAGATGAGCTGTAGACGTTGCTGTTGACGCAGTTGATGGTGACCGCTCCGCTGGTGCTGACCTGGTAGGAAAGCGCCGATTCCCCCGAGAGGAACACCGCATTGCCGGTGACCGACATACAGGTGAACAGGGACTTGCTGTTCGAGGACAACGCCAGGTCGCCGATACGCCCGCCCCAGCCGATCTTGGCCCCCTCGGCCAGCGAGGACTGCCAGACCGACTGCTGGTCGTTGTGCGAGAACAGCTTGGGTGGCAGGGGGTACAGCGTGCGGTTGCCGCTGCTGTACTGGGCCCGGGTCAGCGGGACCACCAGAGGCCCGACGTTCAGTTGCACCGCGGCTGCGCCGCTGTTGTACAGACCCGCCAGACCGGTCATGGAGGGGTGCAGGGCGTACTGACGCCCGCCGGGCAGCGGCACATCGGGCGTCAGTAGCGTGGTTGTCAGTGCCGACTGCGCCAGCGCAATGCCGCCGGCGGTGCGCCCCGCACCACCGCCACGGATGGCGCTGTACAGGTCGTAGCTGGCATCGTCATAGGTGACCACCGTGTTGGCGTAGTCGCTGCCGCCGAACAGGAACACGCAGACCAGGGCCTTGTAGTCGGTGGCATTGAACGCGGCAGCCTCTCCGATGGCGGCCAGGTTCAGTGCCGTCGGCAACGCGGCCCCGGTGAGAGCCAGCTGGGCCGAACGGCGCAGAAAGGCGCGGCGGGTGTGTTTTTCGGGCTGGATGAAGAACATCGGGGCACTCCTCACTTCTGCACCAGGTAGTCGGCACAGCCGAGCACCATGAAAACCGCAGCCGCCACGCGGTTGAGTTTGACGCTGTCGCTGCTGCTGGCGGTCACAGGCGTGGCGTTGAGCGCCGCCAGCATGACGCCGCGGCTGGCCTCGCCGATCTGCCCCGCACCGAGCACCAGGGCCACGTGCTGCAACAGGGCACCGGCATCGGTCACCAGCGCCAGTTCCTCGCTGTAGGTGGCCACCAGATCACCGCTGACCAACCCGTTGCGCGCGACGCCCTGCATGAAGTTGAGATAGCCACCCACACTGGATTCGTTGACGAGCTGGAATTCGGGTGCGGTCGATTGCTCATCCGCCATCGCGGTCGCCGGCGGCACGTAGCCGGGACGGAAAAAGTTGAACACCGAGGGCGCACGCAAGGGGCTCTGTCCGAGCCGGCTCGCGGGATTGCTCAGGTCTCCGAGTTTCCAGGTGCCAGCGGCCGAGCGCGCGCCAAAGGTCTGCGCCCACTGGATGAAGCGCAGCATGGGTTCGCGCAGCTTGCCCCAGCGGTTGTCGGCCAGACTCTCCGGACCACGCGCCTCGTCGTCCAAAAGAATGGCGGTCCAGACCGCCTTGAGGTCGCCGCGCACGCCCGCACCGTTGTCGTTGAAGGCGGCTGCCACCCGCGCCACATAGGCTGGACTGGGGTCGCTGGTGACCAGGCGCTGGATCATCTGCCGCCCGAAGAACGGCCCCACGTTCGGATGATGGAACAGGGCGTCCATGGCCTGCTCCAGTGCCACGGCACCCGAGGTGTCGGCCGCAACTGTGGTGCCCAGGAAGGTGCTGGCCAGCGTCGAATGCTTGGCCGGATCGAGCAGCATGGGCTTGCGGGCAAAGTCCCGGGTTTCGATGGTACCGGTCGATCCCGGAATGGGCAGGCGCACGCCATCGCTCCTGTCGAAGTCGTAGCCGGTGAACACGCGCGCGAGGTTTGTCACATCTTCCTGCGTATAGCTCTCCAGGGGCTGGCCATCGGCACCCGTCTGCACAGATCCGTCGTCGTTCAGGCGATACAGGCCGATGGTGAACAGCTGCATCACCTCGCGCGCGTAGTTCTCGTCCGGCACCCGCCCCCGGGCCGGGTTTTCCTTCTGGTTGCCTTTGGTGTTGAGGAACCAGCCCATGGCGGGATGCAGGGTCACGGCTTCGAGCAGCTCGCGAAAATTGCCGAAGGCGTGCTGCACCAGCATGTCCCACCAGTGCGCCATGGCGTGGCTGCGCCAGTTGAAGTTGGCCGTGCTCATGGAGACGACGAAGAACTCCGACAGCGCGAGCGCCATGCGCCGGCGCATCGGGTCTTCGCCGGAGAGCAGCTGACTCCAGAGCACATAGTCGGCCGGTGCGGTGCTGCTGTAGTAGGCATTGCTGTCCACCACGCCGTAGCCTTGTGCCTCCAGCCAGTCCCAGGCCGTGCCACCGCGCGGGCTTGCGAACTGCCGGCCCAGCCAGTCGATGTAGGAACCGCGCCGCAGGTCACGAATGGCACTGGTGGTCGACGCGAACTGCGCCTGCTGCAGAAAACGCGCCGCGTCGACGTCGCTGGTGGCCGAGGTGTAGCGGTAGGTGTGCGACAGCGGCACACTGACGCCGTCATCGGCACCGTCGCCCCCGCCGCAGGCACCCAGCGCCAGGCTCACCATGACCGCGCCCAGCGCAGGCATGGGCTGCGCGATCACGGGTTCCTCAGCTGCACAACTCGCCTTTGGCGGCGGCACCGGATCCGCACATTCGGAAGCCTCGATTGCCTTCATGCTGTCCTCCACGATGGGTGAGGCGAGTGTAGGAATCGAGGCCCATCGGATGGGCCGTGTTTGCACGCTGTTACGCCGCGTGTGGCGCGCATGGCGCAGGCCTATGTCAGGCCTCTCCGTCCGGCGCGCCATGCACGCCGTCAGTCGCGAGAGGGCTTGCGCCGTCTCAGCCGCGTGCAGCGTTCAGCACGTCGCGCGTGCGCAGCGCCTCGGCGCGCGCTGCGGCGGCGAAGTCGTCGCCTGCCGACGCGTAGAGCACGGCGCGCGAGCTGTTGACGATGACCGGGCCGGTGGTGGCACCGGCTTGTGCGCGGTAGCCGGCGCGAATGGTGGCCACCGCGTCACCGCCCTGCGCCCCCACACCGGGAATCAGCAGCGGCAGCGTGGGCGCCAGTTCGCGCACGCGCTCGATCTCCGCCGGGTAGGTGGCGCCCACCACCAGGCCGAGCTGGCCGTTGAGGTTCCAGGGGCCCTGCGCGAGGCGGGCAATGTGTTCGTAGACCCGTGGCTGGCCCTCGACCGAGGCCAGGTGCTGGTTCTGCAGGTCGTCGCCACCGGGGTTGGACGTGCGGCAGAGCAGGAAGGCGCCCTTGCCGTGGTACTTCAGGTAGGGCTGCACCGAGTCGAAGCCCATGAAGGGCGAGAGCGTGACCGCGTCGGCGCCGTAGCGCTCGAAGGCCTCGATGGCGTATTGCTCGGCGGTGCTGCCGATGTCGCCGCGCTTGGCATCGAGGAGCACCGGCACCTGCGGCGCCACCGCCTTCATGTGTCGCATCAGCCTTTCGAGCTGGTCTTCCGCACGGTGCGCCGCGAAGTAGGCGATCTGCGGCTTGAAGGCGATCACGGTGTCCGCCGTGGCCTCGACGATGGCGGCGCAGAAGTCATAGATTTTCGAGGCGTCGCCCTTCATGCTGGCCGGGAACTTGGCGGGATCGGGATCGAGGCCGACGCAGAGCAGGGACTGGTTCTGGCGCTCTGCCGCGCCCAGCATGTCGAGGAAAGTCATGCAGGGATTTTACGTTTGGCCCTCCCGCGACAGCGGGGGCGCGGGCCGCCCCTCTAAGATCGCGGCCATGTCGCACCTCACCCGCCAGCAACTGGTCCTGCTCGTCCTGCTCACGGTGGTGTGGGGCCTGAACTGGCCCGTCATGAAGTTCGGCGTCACCGGCTTTCCGCCACTGACCTTCCGCACCCTGTGCATGTGGCTGGGCCTGCCGCTGCTCGGCGGCTTCCTGCTGTGGCGGCGCGTGCCCTTTGCCATTGGCCGTGAGCACTGGCGTGAACTGGCCGTGCTGACCGTGTTCAACATGTTCTTCTGGCACACGCTGGCGATCCTGGCGATCCAGTCGCTCTCCAGCGGGCGCGCCGCCATCCTGGGCTACACCATGCCGGTGTTCTCGGCCGTGATCGGTGCGCTCTGGTTCGGCCAGCGCCTGCCGGCACGGGCCTGGGGCGGCGTGGCCGCGGCGGCGCTGGGCGTGGTGCTGCTGCTCTGGCACGAGATCACCGCCCTCTCGGGCCGGCCGCTGGGCGTGGCCATGATGCTGGTGGCCGCGGCCACCTGGGCCATCGGCACGCAGCAGATGCGTCGCACGCGCATCCCGGCGCCGACCCTGGCCATGAGTTTCTGGATGACGCTCGCCACCACGTTGTGGATGACGCTGCTGTCGGTGCTGTTCGAACGCGGCGCCTGGGTGGCCCCCAACCCCGCGCAGTGGCTGGCGATTGCCTACAACGCTGTCGGCGTGTTCGCCTTCGCGCAGGTGGTGTGGCTGATGCTTGCGCGCGACCTGCCGCCGATCGCGTCCACCCTGTCGGTCATGTTCATCCCGGTGCTGGGCGTGTTCAGCGGCGCCTGGTGGCTGGGCGAGGTGCTGCACTGGCAGGACTGGGCGGCCGTGGCGCTGGTGATGCTCGCCATCGCCACCGTCTTGTGGCCCTCGACCAAGCCCGCGTCCGGGCTGAGCTGAGTCAGGTTTCGGCGCGCTGTGCCTGATTCAAGGGCACCCACGGAACCGGCTACGCCGGGCCGTAGGGTGCGTCCCCCTGCCCAGCGGCGCAGCCGCGCCAGAGCGGGGGGAAGCCGCGTCAGCGGCGCAGGGGGGTGCACCCCATTCAGCGCAGGGGGGTGTTGGAAGTGTCCATGGCCAGGCACAGGTCGACCCAGGCCTTGGCCTTGTCGGCCGGGGTGCGCAGCAGGTAGGCGGGGTGGTAGGTGACGATGACGGGCACGCCTTCGTAACGGTGCACGCGGCCGCGCAGGCGACCAATGGGTTCTTCCGTCTTGAG
>JACCDS011513727.1_pt1 | contig 12163 bp, 14 predicted proteins | sample 7446441 | NCBI WGS metagenome assembly JACCDS01 (sample SAMN15323445, study PRJNA562643) | freshwater metagenome | isolation source: river surface water | place: USA:Blue River Watershed | collected 2017-08-17
AGGAACCGGCCCTCGCCGAAACGCCGCCGCCTGCGCCCGCACCCGAGGTGGTGGCCATCGCACCGCCGACGACGCTCGCGGCGCAGGAGCCGCCGCCGCTGCACTTGCTGCCGCGGCGCGGGCGGATCGTGTATGCGCTGTTCCTCGGGACCGACAAATTCGAAATCGGCCGCACCGTCCAGACCTGGGAATTCGACGACGGCGGGTATCGCATCGGCAGCGTCTCCGAAACGACCGGTGTCGCTTCCGTGTTCCGCTCCGAGCGCCGCACCTATCTCAGCGAGGGCGCGGTCACGCGCGCCGGCTTGCAGCCGAAATCGTTTCTCATGAGCCGCATGCGCCGCGGACAGACGGAAGTGGCGCGCGCGCGTTTCGACTGGGAGGCGCGGCACATCACCTGGGGCACGGTCGACGAAAAAAACGATGCCGAGCTTCCCGCCGGCAGCCAGGATTTCCTGAGCCTCATGTATCAGCTCTCGCTCGTGCCGCCGCCTGCGGGCCGCATCGCCGTGCCGCTCACGACGGGAACGAAGTTCGAGACCTACGAGCTCGAAGTTCTGCCCGAGGAAGCGATAGAGACGCCGCTCGGCACGCTGCGCGCGCTGCCGCTGCGCCAGGTGCGCAAGCCGGGTGCGGAGAGCATACAGATCTGGCTCGCAGCGGATTACCGCCACCTGCCGGCGAAGATCCGCTTCTATGGGCGCAACGGCGAACCGACCGGCGAGCAGGTGGTGAACGAGGTGCGGTTGAGCGATGAGTAATATTCAAGCCGCACGGAGCCGCAGCGCATGAGCATGACCTCCCCGCAATTCGGCGCCGCGCTCGAAGCGCTGCGCGAAATCCTTGCGTTCCGCCATCCGGCCGACGCCGTCCTGACTCACTACTTCCGCGGCCACCGCGAGCTGGGACAAGGCGATCGCGCATTCGTGGCCGAGGCCGTGTTCGGCATATTGAGGCGCAAGCTGCTGCTGGATCACCTCGTTGCAAAACCGAGCACGCGCGCGATGTTGCTGTTGTGGCTCGCGCGCTTCGGTGGCCGCAGCACCCGCGAGCTCGCGCCGCTGCTGAGGCCCGGCGAAGCCGAGTGGCTGGCCGAAAAAAAAGCCGTACCGATCGACGATCTGCCTCTCTCCTTGCGTGCCGATCTGCCCGAATGGGTGGTCGAGCGCCTGCAACCGCAGTGGCCGGACGCGGAAATCTACGCCCTCGGGCGCGCATTGCAGCAACCGGCGCCGCTCGACTTGCGGGTCAACACGCTGCGCGCGGACCGCGACAGCGTGCTCGCGCGGCTCGTGAGCGAAGACATGAAAGCGGAGCCGACCCGTTATTCGCCGATCGGCATACGCGTGCAAGGCCGGCCGGCGCTGCATCGCCATCCGCTGTTCCTCGACGGCAGCGTGGAAGTGCAGGACGAGGGCAGCCAGCTTCTCGGCTACCTGCTCGCGCCGCGGCGCCACGAGCTTGCGGTCGACTTCTGCGCCGGCGCGGGCGGCAAGACGCTCATGCTCGGCGCGATGATGAATTCCCAGGGTCGGCTCTACGCCTTCGATGTCTCGGCTGCTCGGCTCGCGCGCTTCAAGCCCAGGCTCGCGCGCTCCGGCCTTTCGAACGTCCACCCGCATGCCATCCGCGACGAAAATGACACCAAGGTGAAGCGCCTCGGGGGCAAGATCAACCGGGTGCTCGTCGATGCGCCGTGCAGCGGGCTCGGCACGCTCCGGCGCAATCCCGACCTCAAATATCGGCAGTCGCCGGCTGCGCTCGCGGAGCTCACGGTGAAGCAGGCGGCGATACTGCGCGCGGCTGCGACGCTCGTGAAGACGGGCGGCCGACTGGTGTACGCAACGTGCAGCCTGCTGGTGGAAGAAAATCAGAACATCGTCGAAAGCTTTCTCGCCGCGCATCCGGAATTCGAGCTCAGGCCGGCAGGCGCAGCGCTCGCCGAGCAACGCATAGCGCTCGAGGCCGACCCTTACCTTCAGCTCAAGCCTCACGTGCACGGAACGGACGGCTTTTTCGCCGCGGTTCTGGATCGAAAAGGCTGACGGCCCGCCTCCCCGGAGTACCGGAAGGCGCGTGCTAGAATCCGGGCCACCTCGCCACACCGCGCCGAGCACGATGCCGCCTGCGCTGCAGCAGTTCCTAGATTTCTGGGGCGACGCACGAGATCCCCACGTCCTGTGGCAGGTCGCTATCGTCGCTGCCGCGCTGCTCCTCGCCTGGATCCCTGCGCTGCTGCTCGAGCGCCGCCTCTCGCGCGCGCCGCACGACGCACGGCCGCGCCTGGGGCAGCAGGCGCTGCAGGCGCTCGTCTTTCCTCTCCTCGCGCTCGGACTGCTGCTCGTCGCGCGCACCGCGCTGCGGCCCTGGCCCGGCACCCCCGTCCTCAACGTCGTCATCCCCCTGCTCACCGCGCTGGCGGTGCTGCGCTTCGCGCTGGTGCTGGTGCGCCAGGTGTTTGCGCCGAGCGCGCTGCAGCATGCGGTCACCCGCACCATCGGTTGGGTCGTGTGGCTGGGCTTCGCGCTGTACGTGACCGGGCTCGCCTCGGACGTGCTCGATGTGCTGGACCAGGCGCACTTCGCGATCGGCCGCCAGCGCATCTCGGTGCTGCTCATCCTCCAGGCCGCCTTGTCCGTCGTGACGGCCGTCCTCATCGCGTTATGGCTGGGCCGCTATGTCGAGACGCACCTGATGGCAGCCGAAAGCGTGCAGGTGAGCCTGCGGGTCATGCTCACCAAGCTCGCAAAAGCGCTCTTCGTGCTGGTCGCCGTGCTGATCGCGCTGCCGGCGGTCGGCATCGACATCACGGCGCTGTCCGTGTTCGGCGGCATGCTGGGCGTCGGCATAGGATTCGGCCTGCAGAAGATCGCGGCCAATTACGTGAGCGGCTTCATCATCCTCATGGACCGGTCGGTGAGCCTGGGCGACGTGGTGTCGATCGAGGAGCACACGGGAAAGGTGACGAAGCTCACGGCGCGCTACGTCGTGGTGCGCAATCCCGCCGGCACCGAGGCGCTCATTCCGAACGAAACGCTGGTCGGCTCGACGGTCATCAACCACACGTACAGCGACCGGCGCGTGCACGTGCCCATCGCCGTGCAGGTTGCCTACGACACCGATATGAGGCGCGTCGCTAAGCTGCTGGAAGAGATCGCCCGCGGCCATGCCCGCGTGCTGGCGGAGCCGGTGCCTCGCGCCATCATCAAGGAGCTCGCGGACAGCGGCATCAATCTCGAGCTCGGCGTCTGGATCGACGACCCGGAAGACGGCATCGCGAACGTGCGCTCCGACCTCTATTTCCAGATCCTCGAACGCTTCGCCGCGGACGGCATCGAAATCCCGTACCCGCAGAGAGAGCTGCGGCTGCGTCGTACGGAGCCTTCGATGCCGGAAGAAACCCCCGTCACTACAACGGCTTGACCTCCATTCCCGAGGTCGCCCCTAAGTATCTTTGCCCGCCGCCTGAACTTAGGTAGACTCGGCCCGTCCAACGTGGGCTGCAATACCAACAACAGGAGCCTAGATTTGACCGGGATTTTCGATCTGCCGTGGTGGGGCTATGTCGTCTACACGCTCGCCGTCACGCATATCACCATAGCGGGCGTGACGATATTTCTGCATCGCCACCAGGCGCATCGCGCGCTCGATCTGCATCCCATCCCCAGCCATTTCTTCCGCTTCTGGCTGTGGCTCACGACCGGCATGGTGACGAAAGAGTGGGCCGCGATACACCGCAAGCACCACGCGAAGTGCGAGACGCGGGACGACCCGCACAGCCCGCAGATTTTCGGCATCAAGAAAGTCCTCTGGGAAGGCGCCGAGCTGTACCGTGCGGAGTCGCTCAACCGGGAAACGCTGGACCGTTACGGTCACGGCACGCCCGACGACTGGATCGAGCGCAATCTCTATACGCGCCATTCGGTGCTCGGCATCGTGCTGATGTTCGTCATCAACTTCGCTCTCTTCGGCTTCATCGGGCTGACGATCTGGGCCGTTCAGATGGCGTGGATTCCATTATTCGCCGCGGGCGTCATCAATGGCATCGGTCATTTCTGGGGTTACCGCAACTTCCAGCCCGAAGACGCGAGCCGCAATATTCTCCCGTGGGGCATCCTGATCGGCGGCGAAGAGCTGCACAACAACCATCACGCCTACGCGACATCGGCCCGGCTCTCGAGCCGCTGGTACGAGTTCGACATCGGCTGGCTGTACATCCGGGTCATGGAAACGGTCGGCCTGGCTCAGGTGAAGAAGGTCGCGCCCAAGCTCAAGTTCGAGGCGAACAAGACCAACGTGGATCTGGTGACGCTGCAGGCGGTCGTGACGCACCGCTACGAGATCATCTCGAAGTACGCCAAGTCGGTCCGCCAGACCTGCGTGGCCGAATTGCGGCAGCTGCGCAGCCACGCGCCGAGCGTAGACCGCGCAACGCTCAAGCGGTGGCTCCACATCGACGCTTCCGCGCTGCCGGAGATCGAGCGGCAGCGCCGTGACGAAGTGGTGAACGCGAGCGAGACCCTCAGCACGGTATACGCCATGCGCGACGAGCTCGCCGCCATCTGGAAGCGCTCGACCGCGTCCAAGGAGCAGCTCGTGCGTCAGCTCGAGGACTGGTGCGGCCGCGCTGAGGCAAGCGGCATCGAAGCGCTGCAGCAATTCAGCCGGCGGCTGCGCTCCTACGCATAGCCCCGGAACCCGGCCCATTAAAAAAGCCCGCTCTCGAGCGGGCTTTTTGTCGTGCTCGCGAAACCGGCTTACTTGATCTTGGTTTCCTTGTACACCACGTGCTTGCGCGCGACGGGATCGAACTTCTTGATCTCCATCTTCTCGGTCATCGTGCGCTTGTTCTTCGTCGTGGTGTAGAAGTGGCCGGTGCCGGCCGTCGATTCGAGTTTGATCTTCTCACGCATGGGTTAGCTCCTGTGTCTTCTTCGGCGCTTCAGATGCGCTCGCCGCGTTCACGCAACTCGGCCAGCACCACGTCGATGCCTTTCTTGTCGATCGTGCGCAGACCGGCATTGGACACGCGCAGGCTCACCCAGCGGTTCTCGCTCTCCACCCAGAACCGCCGCTGCTGCAGATTGGGAAGAAAACGCCGACGCGTCTTGTTGTTGGCGTGCGAAACGTTGTTACCCAGCATCGGCTTTTTGCCGGTGACCTGACATACGCGTGCCATGGCACTGCTCCGAAAATCCAGAAAGGGGCGGATTTTACCCTGATTCCCACTCCCGGCTCAAGCATTTCCGGACTTCGGATTCAGAAATCAGAGGTCAGAAATCAGGGACATACGTTTCGCGACGGCCGTGAGAACGGCGTTGTCCGCGGCCGCACGGCGCGTCCCCAAAGCAGGACTCAGTGGCCGGGCCCTGCCGCCGGAGCGCCGTTGCGATCGCGCACGTGTCTCGCGCGCGCGGGAAAGCCGCCAGTTATCCGGTGCGCCTCAGAGACTTACAGCAGCCCGCGCTCGGCGAAAGACATCGCCGCGTCGCCGCCGATCACGAAATGATCGAGCACTTTCACATCGATAAGCGAAAGCGTCTGCTTAAGCGTCTGGGTCAGCATTTCGTCGGCACGGCTGGGCTCGGCCACACCGGAAGGGTGGTTGTGGGCGAATATCGTCGCAGCGGCATTGTAGTGCAGCGCACGCTTCACGATCTCCCTCGGGAACACGCTCGTTTGCGTGAGCGTGCCGCGGAAAAGCTCTTCGACGGCGAGCACGCGGTTCTGCGCATCGAGGAACACGCCGACGAAAACCTCGTGCGCGAGTCCGTGGAGCTTGAGGCGCAAGTAGTCACGCACCGCCTGAGGGGAGCTCAGTGCCGCGCCGCGGTCGAGCTTTTCGCGCAAAGCCCGGCGCCCCATTTCGAGCACCGCACGCAACTGCGCGTATTTCGCATCGCCGAGTCCCGGTATCGCGCAAAACGCCTGCTGTGAGGCTGCAAGCAGACCGGACACCGACCCGCACCGGTCGAGGACCTCGCGCGCCAGCTCGACGGCGCTGCGCCCGCGAGTACCAGTGCGCAGAAATATAGCCACGAGTTCCGCATCGGACAGCGCTTCGACGCCCTTGCCGAGCAGCTTTTCGCGCGGCCGGTCGTCCGCCGGCCAGTCCCTGATCGACATGAAACGTCCTCCCGGGATGGTGCCCCTGGAATAACGGCCGAGAGGCGGCCGCGTTTACCGGCGCGGCGGTTTGCAGGTACACTGGCCCACCATCGCTCAAGCGTCCATCGTGAACTCGACCCCCGCCCAGAAACTGCTCGTCGGCCTGACCGGCGGCATCGCCGCATACAAAGGCGCCGACCTCGTGCGGCGGCTGATGGAGCGCGGTTACGCGGTCGATGTCGTGATGACCGACGCGGCATGCCGTTTCGTCACGCCCGCCACCTTGCAGGCACTCTCGGGCCGTCCCGTCCATACCGACATGTGGGACGAGCGCATCGCGAACGGCATGGCCCACATCGATCTGTCGCGCGACAAGGCAGCCATCGTCGTCGCGCCGGCCACCGCGGATTTTCTCGCGAAGCTGGCGCACGGACTGTGCGACGATTTGCTGTCCACGCTGTGCCTCGCCCGGGAATGCCCGCTCATCGTCGCGCCGGCCATGAACCGCCAGATGTGGGAGCATCCGGCGACACAGCGGAACATCCAGCAGCTGCAACGCGACGGGGTCGTCATCCTCGGCCCGGCCAGCGGGGATCAGGCATGCGGCGAAGTCGGCATGGGACGCATGCTCGAGCCCGTCGACCTCGCGGACGCGGTCGTTGCCTCGCTCGCGCCGAAGACCATGACCGGCGTGCGCGTGCTGATGACGGCCGGGCCGACTTTCGAGCCTATCGACCCGGTGCGCGGCATCACCAACCGCAGCTCCGGCAAAATGGGTTACGCCATCGCTCGCGCCGCCGCCTCGGCGGGAGCGCAGGTGACGGTCGTTTCCGGACCGAGCGCGCTCGCGACGCCGGCGGGCGTGCGACGCATCGACGTGGTGACCGCGGCCGAAATGTTCGAAGCGGTGAAGGCTCGCGTCGCGGAAGCGGACGTCTTCATCGCGGTGGCGGCCGTTTCCGACTATCACGTCCTCGAGCGCCACGCGCAGAAGATCAAGAAAAGCGAGCGGCGCCTGACGATAGAGCTGGCGCCCAATCCGGACATACTCGCTCATGTGGCGGCGCTGGCGCAGCCGCCGTACTGCGTCGGTTTCGCCGCCGAAAGCGAGAAGCTCGAGCAATATGCCGAAGAGAAGCGCCGGCGCAAGAAAGTGCCCCTGCTCGTCGGCAACGTCGCGCAGGAAGCGATAGGCGCCGACGACAACGAAATCGTGCTGTTCGACGACGAAGGCATACACCGGGTTGCGCGCGCGCCGAAGGACGTCGTCGCGCGTCAGCTCGTCGACCACATCGCGCAGCGATACAACGCGAGCAGGAAGCGAACGGCGTAGGCGGGGCACCGCATATGAAGAGACTCGACGTCAAAATCCTCGACGCGCGGCTGCGCGACCATCTGCCGCAGTACGCCACGCCCGGCGCTGCCGGTCTCGACCTCCGCGCCTGCATCGAAGCGCCTCTCACGCTGGAGCCGGGCCACACGGCGCTCGTTCCATCGGGCATGGCGATACACATCGGCGACCCCGGATATGCGGCCATGATCCTGCCCCGGTCGGGGCTCGGCCACAAGCACGGCATCGTGCTCGGCAATCTGGTCGGCCTGATCGACTCCGATTATCAGGGACAGCTCTTCATCTCGACGTGGAACCGCGGGCTCACCTCGTTCACGCTGCAGCCGCTCGAGCGCCTCGCCCAGCTGGTGATCGTTCCGGTGACGCAGGTGGAGTTCAATATCGTCGAGGACTTCGACGCCAGCGCGCGCGGCGCAGCCGGTTTCGGCAGCACCGGCAAGCATTGAAGCAGCGGCCCGCCGTCCATCGATGAAGCGACACGGTCTCATCCTCTTCGCGCACGGCGCGCGCGATCCCGAGTGGGCTGCGCCGTTTGTCAGGATCCGCGACAGCGTCGCCGCGGCACGTCCCGACGTCCTGGTCGAGCTGGCCTTTCTGGAAATCATGTCGCCGCGCCTCGGCGATGCGGTGGAGCGCATCGCTGCGAGCGGCGTGCTCGACATCACCGTCGCTCCGCTGTTCATGGCGCAAGGCGGGCATCTCAAGCAGGACGTTCCGCGGCTGCTCGCCGCAGCGGAGCAGCGACACCCGAATGTCCGAGTGAAGCTGCTTCCGGCAGTGGGCGAAGTCGACGCAGTACTCGACGCCATCGGCGCGTGGCTCGTCGGCAGCGTCCCGGTCATGGAAGGCGGCAAGCAATGAGACGACTGTCCATCGCAGCGGCGCTGCTGCTCGTCGCGAGCGCCGCCTGGGCGCAACTGCCCGAAATCACGCTCACGATGCGCGGCGAAAGGCTCGTCACCGAAGTCGCGAGCACCGACAGTCAGCGCGCGCAAGGCCTCATGTATCGCCGCATGCTGCCGGAAAATCGAGGCATGCTGTTCGTCTTCCCGCAGACGGCGATGCACGGCATGTGGATGATGAACACCTACGTGCCGCTCTCCGTCGCTTTCATCGACGAGCAGGGCGTCATCATCAACATCGAAGACATGCAGCCGCACACGCAAGCTTCGCATAATGCCGCGAGGCCTGCGAGGTTTGCCCTCGAAGCGAATCTCGGCTGGTACCGCAAGCGCGGGATCAAGCCCGGCGACAAAGTCGAAGGGTTACAGCAGGCGCCCGCGCCGCGGTGAAAGCGGTTCAGCCACGGAGCCCACTGAGATCACGGAGAGAAACGAAGACCGCCATGCTGTCCGTGGTCGAAGCCGGCGACGACGCTTGCGCGGACTTGCGGCAGCACACAGCCGTGCGTGCCTCAGGCCCACCCCATGTTCTCCGTGCTCTCCGTGGCTCCAGGTTTTCCGGCTCTTAACCGAAGATCAGCGTACGGAACGCTCCGCCGCTCGCCACCATGAGGAACAGCATCGGCATGGAGAGCATGGTGTTCGTGCGTGAAGCGAGAAAAGCGACGCGGCGAGCCTTGGCTTTTTCTTCGTCGGTGGCGCTTTTCAGTCCCAGGATCTTCTGCTGATTCGGCCAGATCAGCACCCAGACGTTGAACAGCATGATCGTGCCCAGCCACGCGCCGACGCCGATCGGGTAATAGCGCGGGTTCAGGAAAAGAAGGGCATCGACGAGGTTCTTGCCGAGCATCATCGCGCCGGCGAGCCATGTCACCACCGCTGCCCAGCGGAAATACAGCAACGCCCGCGGCGCGACGTGCTTGGTGATGCCCGCGGCGGTGCCGTCCTTGGCCGCTTCGCCCAGCGCCGGAACCTGCACGAAGTTGAAGTAATACAGCAGCCCGATCCACATGACGCCGGCCATGATGTGCAGCCAGCGCCCCAGACCCAAGGTCACGAAGTCCATTTCAGCTCCTCCTTCGGCTTTTGTTATTGCAGTGCGTAGCGGACGACGTTGTAGAGCAGGAGCGTGAGCACCAGCCCGGAAATGACCGTCCCCCAGAGACTATCGAGCGGATTCTTCATGGAAACCTCCTTTATGACGTGGTTATATTCTCAAGGAAGCGGGGTAAGGCTACATAAAGGCCGGGGAGTAGGCAACAAAAGAAAAGGGGCGCGATGCCGCGCCCCCGCGAGTAAGCTTGCGTCGCCTGTTACGCGCCGAAATTCTTCTCCGCGAAATCCCAGTTGACGAGGTTCCAGTACGCAGCCACGAAATCGGGACGGCGGTTGCGATAGTCGATGTAGTACGCGTGCTCCCATACATCGCACGTGAGCAGCGGCTTGGCCTCGCCGGTGAGCGGCGTGTTCGCGTTGGACGTGGTCTCGATGCCGAGCGAGCCGTCCTTCTGCTTCACGAGCCAGGCCCAGCCCGAGCCGAAGACCGCGACAGCGGCCGCGGAGAACTTGTCCTTGAACGCGTCGAACGATCCGAACTTACCGTCGATTGCCTTGGCAACTTGTCCGCGCGGCTTGCCGCCCCCCTGCGGGCTCATGCTGTGCCAGAAAAACGTGTGGTTCCAGATCTGCGCCGAGTTGTTGAAGATCGGGCCCTGCGACTTGCGAACGATGTCTTCCAGCGAGAGGTTCTCGAACTCGGTGCCCGGAATGAGCTTGTTGAGATTGGTCACGTACGTCTGATGGTGCTTGCCGTAGTGATATTCCAGCGTTTCCTTGGAGATGTGAGGCTGCAAGTCCTCCATCCCGTACGGAAGGGGGGGTAGTGTGTGTTGCACGAAAATCTCCTCTGACGAATGTTGCGGTCACCGGCTCATGCCGTGACCAGGCTGCCGGTTTCCAGCGCAGCGATCGCTTTAGCCTGATTGATATCCGAAGCGTAGCCCGCTCCGTAGAGGCAACAGGCCACCTGGTTGACCAGCGGCAGGGGCAATGGTACCTCACCGCGCAGCGCACGACGCGTCCAATCTGCGGTGTGGACCGGATCGGCCGGGGCCGGACGGCCTTTGACCATGCCCGTTTCCTGCGAGAACAGCAGCTCCCTTCCGCCGGCATGCACGAACTCGATGGAGGGCCTGCGCTGCGGATGGGCAAATGGCTCGCCCTCGGTGCCTTCGAGCAGCAGCGCATGCCCATCGACCATCTGAAAAAACGACGGCAACAGCCGGGAGTCGGCGCCATTGCCGGTGGCGACGACCGCAAGCGCGCGTCCGGCGTACGGATCGAGCATGCGGTTCAGCATGTGCGCGAGCCTGCCGCCTCCCAGCCTCGCGCGCCGCGCGGTCAGGCTGGCCAGTCCGGGAGCGAGCAGCGCCGTCGGCAGGAACGCGAGCCGGTCGCGATCGAGTTGTTGTTGCGCATGACTCAACGTCGGGGACGGCATCAGGCCGAGGTCGCGGAAAACATGCGCGGAGCCCGCGACGCCCGCGCCTTCCAGCGAGCCGTGCATGAGCACCGTCATGCCGAGCCGGTGCAGGAGCAGCGCGAACAGCGGCAGCAGGTTCGTCTCGCTGCGCGGGTGCGCGCAATGCGTGGCGAGCAGCACCGGCCGCACACCGCCTTCGGGCGGTGCGACGCGGAAACAGCGCTCGCCGAGCGCCCTGTGAAAGCCCATGAGCAGTGGCAGCGTGAGCGGCCGCACTTCCAGCAGCGCGAGCACTGCGCCCTGCTCGAGTTCCGGCAGCCCGTCATCGAGCAACGCACCGAGCAGGTGCGAGGCGTCGGTTTCGGATAACGCGGGCTGGGACAGAGCCAGCTCCTCGAGCGTGCGCACTATATTCATCGTGGGTGCCGAAGCGGAGTTGCCGTGTGCAGTAGCAACCCCTATGCCAGTGATTACTCACCGCGTGGCGCGGGGCGCGCACGGCTGCGTGCCTGTCGGTGGTGCGTGCGCCGAGATCGGCTGCCAGATCGTGGTGCACAGGGCTCCCGGCATGTAACACAAATGCAACACTGCACCGATCCGGATGCGAATTTGCGACACTTTGCCGACTGGGCGCGTGGCCGCCGTATTACAATCGACTCGACACCCCTTCCACTCCACCGTCATGCCGATTTCGAGCCGCACGCTTTTTTCGCTCACCCGCTATGACGCGCGCATGGCGCGCAGGGTCGCGTTCGCGGCGCTGGCAGGTGTGGCGACGTGCCTTGCGATTCAGCATGTCCAAGCGGCGGAAGGCTCTGCGCTGCGAGGTCTGCGCCCTCCCGGGGCCGTCGACTTCGGGCCGTTCGATCCTTATCGCCCCGGAATGCCGAGTTGGACAGCCCCAGGCGATCCCACGCTGCCTGCCGACGCCCAGCCATCGCCGCTGTACGGGATGCGCGAGTATCGGCCGGCGCCTGCACGCATCGAAGCTTCGCGCTTCGCTTACAGCTATTCGGACTCGGTGACCGGCGTCGTGGAGAGCGGGCCCACGGCGCACGACCCGTACAGCAGCGGCTATGCCGTGTCGGGACAGATCGTACGGTCGTTTGGGAGCGGGCTAGGCGTGGGGCTCGGCCTGAGGCAAAGACAGGCAGGCAACAACGTCATCGCGCTCGGCGTGCAGCAGGGCTGGGGACCGTTTCGCGGCGGCTATACGCTGTATTCCGGGCGAGCCGAAGCCGGACCTGCGCCTTCGCACCGTCTCGCGCTCATGCTCGACTACGGCAACCGCAGCAGCATCGGCCTCTCCTTCACGGCCGG
>JACCDS012394591.1_pt1 | contig 12163 bp, 12 predicted proteins | sample 7446441 | NCBI WGS metagenome assembly JACCDS01 (sample SAMN15323445, study PRJNA562643) | freshwater metagenome | isolation source: river surface water | place: USA:Blue River Watershed | collected 2017-08-17
CCGGTAAGCGCATCACCGTGGACTGGCAACCCGACTACTGATCGGCCCTGGCCGTGGAGGGCCATCCATGCGCTTTGACATCATCACCCTTTTTCCTGAGTTGTTTGCGCCCTTGTTGAGCAGTGGCATCACGCGCCGTGCTTATGAAAGTGGCTTGGTGGAAGTGCATTTCTGGAACCCACGCGACCATGCCGAAGGCAATTACCGCCGTGTCGACGACCGTTCATTTGGCGGTGGTCCCGGCATGGTCATGCTGGCCGAGCCCTTGTTCAAATGCCTCACGGCCATTCGTGCTGCGCGTCAAGAAGCAAGTGCAGCACCCTTGGTGCTGTTTTGCCCCATTGGCCAGACGCTGAACCACGGTGCCGTTGCGCAATGGTCGGCCAGCGCGGGTGCTGTGTTGTTGTGTGGTCGCTATGAGGGCGTGGACCAGCGTTTCATCGACCAATATGTTGACCAACAAATCAGTTTGGGCGACTTTGTGCTTTCTGGCGGTGAAATCGCAGCCATGGCCTTGCTGGACGCCGTGGCCCGTTTGCAGCCGGGTGTGTTGAACGACGAGGGCAGCCACCAGTTGGACAGTTTCAACCCGGCGCTCGATGGTTTGCTCGACAGCCCGCATTACACCCGCCCCGAAGTCTGGCAAGGGCATGCTGTTCCGCCTGAGTTGATGTCTGGCCACCACGCGCACATCGAACGCTGGCGGCGCGAGCAGAGCCTGATGCTGAGCGCCCGCCACCGCCCTGAATTGATCGACCAGGCCCGTGCCGCTGGGCATCTGAGCCGCATGGACGAAGTTTTTTTGCAAGGCCTGGACGCTCAGAACCCCCAGCCTTGAGCGACGAGGTCTGGCCCCAGACTTGTCGCGGGCGCTACTGCTGCATCTGGAAATAGAACGACCGTTCGTTTATGGTGTCGACCATGAAAACGATCGACCCCCACGCCCGCATTTTCAGCCTGTCAGCCCAGGACGGCTACCCACTGCAGGCCACCCATTACCCCGCCCGTGGCGATGTCCAGGGCCGACTGATTGTGGCCGGGGCCACCGGGGTGCCCCAGCGCTTTTACAGCCGCTTTGCCCGTTTTGTGGCCGAGCAGGGCATCGAGGTCTGGACGCTGGACTACCGGGGCATTGGCCTGTCTCGCCCCCAGCGGCTGGACGAACTGCGCATGGACTACCTCGACTGGGCACGCTTGGATCTGTCGGCCTTGCTGGACCATGTGCTCCAGCAGGGCGATGGGCCGGTGTGGATGGTGGGCCATTCCTTCGGGGGCCATGCCTTCGGTCTGTTGCCTGCTCACGATCGGATCCAGCGCTTTGCCACCTATGCTACCGGGGCCGGCTGGCACGGCTGGATGCCCCCTTTGGAGCGTCTGCGGGTCCACTTCATGTGGCATTTGCTGGGGCCCTTGATTGTCCGCACCAAGGGCTACCTGGCCTGGAGCCTGCTGGGCATGGGTGATGACCTGCCGCGAGATGTCTTTTACCAATGGCGCCACTGGTGCCGCTGGCCACGCTATTTTTTCGAAGATCCGGCCATGCCTGGGCTGTCGGATAAGTTTGCCCAAGTGCGAACGCCGATCCTGGCCATCAACGCCACCGACGACAGATGGGCTCCCCCGGCTTCGCGCGACGCTTTCATGGCGGGCTACTGCAACGCAGCCGTGAAAGCCCTGACCATTGAGCCCCGCAGCCTGGGAATGGCAGGTATCGGTCACATGGACTACTTCCGGCCTCAGGCCAGCCGCCTGTGGCAACAGACGCTGGACTGGCTGCGGACGGGCAAGCTATAATTCAAGGCTTTTCGGTCCTCTACCCGCCGCGGTCCGGCCTGCTGCCCTTCATGGACAGCCGACAGGCTCTTTCAAAGAGCGTCAGGAACGCCCCTAGTGCAGCAGGCATGAACGAGAGAAATGTCGGAGTTTCAAATGAACCTGATCCAGACCCTTGAGCAAGAAGAAATTGCTCGCCTTGACAAAAGCATCCCTGAGTTCGCCCCTGGCGATACCGTGATCGTGAACGTGAACGTGGTTGAAGGTAACCGCAAGCGCGTTCAGGCTTACGAAGGTGTGGTGATCGCCAAGCGCAACCGTGGCCTCAACAGCGGCTTCACCGTGCGCAAAATCTCCAGCGGCGAAGGCGTGGAACGTACGTTCCAGACCTACAGCCCTTTGATCGCCAGCATCGAAGTCAAGCGCCGTGGTGACGTTCGCCGCGCCAAGCTGTACTACCTGCGTGACCGCAGTGGCAAGTCGGCACGTATCAAAGAAAAGTTGCCTCAGCGCAAAGCTGCACCCGCAGCCCAAGCGTAAAGCCTTTTCGGCCATACGAAAAACCGCCTGGGTTTGCGCCCATGGCGGTTTTTTTTATGGGACGGTCACCGATCTGTCAAAGCATGAAAAAAGGCCTTGCCGGTGAGGGCAAGGCCTTGGTGGGGATCGGGTGGTCCCAGTTGGTTCCCGGTAAGAGGGTCAACCGCGCGTGATTTTCAGCACCCGGGTACCACCACGCTTGCCGGCAGGGCCTTCGCCAGCTGAATGGGGTTTGAAGTTGCTGGCACCAAACTGCTTGGGGCCGCGTGCAAACTTGTCGCCGGCTGTGCCGCGTGGGGCAGGGCGTGCAGCATTGCGGTTGTCGCCGCCACGGTCTTCCCAGCGGCCACCTTGACGTGGGCCGTCCTGGCGGGCGTCTTGACGTGGTGAAGGGCGGCTGTCGCCACGGTCCCAAGGGTGCGCAGGTGCGCCGCGGTTGTCGCCGCGTGGCGCGTCAAAACGACCGCCATCTTTGCGGGCATCGAAGCGGGGTTCGCTGCGCTGCTCATAGCGGGGTTGCTCGTCGCGGAAGTGGCCACGTGGGGCACGGTTGTCAAACCCGCCGCCATCGCGGTCACGGTGGCCACCAAAGTCGCGGCCGCCGGCTGGGCGACCCCCACGGAAGCCACCGCCAGCATTGGCGTAATTGCGCTCGCCGCCGAAACGGTCACCGCCACGACCCATGGGTTTGCGGGCTTCTGGCATGCGCATTTTGGGCTCCATGCCCGGAATGACTTCGGCCTTGAAAGGCTGACGTGTGTAGGCCTCGATGTCGCCGATCTTGCGGCGATCGCGCATTTCGGCAAAGGTCACAGCAATGCCATCGCGGCCAGCGCGGCCCGTGCGGCCAATGCGGTGGGTGTAGTCCTCGGCCTTCATGGGCAAGCCGAAATTGAAGACGTGGGTGATGGTGGGCACGTCGATGCCGCGGGCGGCGACGTCGGTGGCGACCAAAATCTGGACCTGGCCATTGCGCAGTGCCATCAAGCGGCGGTTGCGCATGCCTTGGCTCAAGGCGCCGTGCAGGGCCACCGCCGAGAAGCCGTCTTGCTGCAGGTCAGCAGCCAGGCCGTCGCACTCGATCTGGGTGCTGGAGAACACGATGGCCTGGTCAATGGAGGCATCGCGTAGCCAGTGGTCGAGCATCTGGCGCTTGTGCTGAGCGTTGTCGGCCCAGAACAGCACCTGCTTGATGTTGTTGTGCTTTTCTTGAGGGTTGTCGATCTGGATTTTCTGGACCGATGAACCACCGTCGTGCATCACGCGCATGGCCAGTTGTTGGATGCGCGGTGCAAACGTGGCGCTGAACATCATGGTCTGGCGGCGTTGGATGGTCATCTCGTTGATGTCGGCCAGGTCGTCCGAGAAACCCAAGTCGAGCATGCGGTCGGCTTCGTCCACCACCAAAAACTGAACCTTGTCCAGCTTGATCTGCATGGAGCGCTGCAGGTCCAGCAAACGGCCAGGTGTGGCCACAACCAAGTTGGCGTTTTGCAGTTTGGCAATTTGCAACTGGTAAGGCATGCCGCCGACCACGTTGGCCACGCGCAGGCCGCGTGTGTGCTTGACCAGCTCGATGGCGTCTTGCGCCACCTGCTGAGCCAGTTCACGGGTTGGGCACAGGATCAGAGCGCCGGGGCTGGGGGCTTTGAAGTTGCGAGGGTTGGTCGGGTCTTTGCGCTTGGCACGCTTGGGGGCAGGTTCGCCCTTGGCGGCCGCGTCGGCACAGGCTTGGTCAAACTCGGCGCGTTCGGCGGCTTCCTGCTCGGCCATTTGCTGGATCAGCGTGTGCAGCACAGGCAGCAAAAATGCAGCGGTTTTGCCGCTTCCAGTCTGGCTGGAGACCATCAGGTCGGTGTAGCCATTGGATTGGCCGTCTTTCGAGCCGCCCACTTTTGGCAGCGCCAAAGGAATGGCGCGCAATTGCACAGCGGTAGGTTGGGTGTAGCCCAGATCGGCCACGGCGCGCACCAGCTCTGGGGCCAGGCCCAGTTCGATGAAGCCATTGGGCACGTCAGCGACGGTTTCCTCGACGGCCGTTGTGGTGGACATGTTTTCGGCAGGCGACAAGTCGTCCTGCACTGTGATCAAAGTGTCGGTCATGTGTGAAAAAAACTCGCACGGAACAACGGCTGCCAACAAAGCTTTGTTGGGTTGGGCCGCAGGCACCGCAAGGTTGAAAAGACATCAACCATCAAACGGTGCTCGCGAGAGGCGCTGGGCATGGAGCCTGGCCGCTGAGAGTGACCCTATCGGTGGGTCAAGGCATGAAGGGAGATGTATGAAACGCTGCACCCATGTGCAGAGAGCCACGAATTATGGCACACATCAAGGCTGGGCGCTAGGGTTTCCCCTTAATTTTCACAAACGGATGAAATGTTCGCGGTAATGCGCGAGTTCATCAATGGATTCGTGCACATCGGCCAGCGCTGTGTGCTTTTGTTGCTTCTTGAAGTTGGCATACACCTCGGGTTTCCAGCGGCGTGACAGTTCCTTGAGGGTGCTCACGTCAAGGTTGCGGTAATGGAAAAACGCTTCCAGTTTGGGCATGTACTTGACCAGAAAGCGGCGGTCCTGGCTGATGGTGTTGCCGCACAGGGGCGAGCTGTTTTTGGGCAGGAATTTTTTCAGGAAGGCCAATATTTGCTCTTCGGCTTCGGCTTCACAGATCGTCGAGGCTTTGACTTTGTCGATCAGGCCGCTTTTGCCATGGGTGCCCTTGTTCCACTTGTCCATTTGGTCGAGCAACGCATCGCTTTGGTGAATGACCAGCACAGGTCCTTCGATCCGGGGCGTGAGATGAGGGCCGGTGACGATCACGGCGATTTCCAGCAAACGTTCTTTTTCGGGGTCCAGGCCCGTCATTTCGCAATCGAGCCAAACCAGGTTTTGGTCGGATTTGGGCAACGCTTGTGTTGGCGGGGCAGGGGTGTTGGTGTTCACATCAGGCATGGAGGGATTGTCGCCGATGCCGTGAGCCCTGGATGTGGCCCTTGGAATTGGGGTCCATGGGATGGTGCTCAGGGATGTGGCTTCTACAATGGCGACATGAATGCATCCCTGACTTTGACCTTGACTTTGGTGCTGGCCTTGTTGGCGCATGTGGCGCTCAAGTTCTGGCTGAACGCCCGCCAGGTCCGGCATGTGGCCCGCCACCGCAGCGCTGTGCCTGTGGCTTATGCCGATACGGTGTCCTTGACTGACCACCAAAAAGCGGCCGATTACACCTTGGCCAAAGCCCGTTTGTCGCAAATCGATATCGCGCTGGATGCGACGGTGTTGTTGGGCTGGACGCTGCTGGGTGGCTTGGATGCGCTCAATCAGGTTCTGATGGACTGGATGGGCCCGGGCATGGCGCAGCAAATCTTGTTGGTACTGGGCGTCGCGGTGGTGGGCGGCTTGATCGGACTGCCTTTGTCGCTCATGCAAACCTTTGGTGTAGAGCAGCGCTTTGGCTTCAACAAGATCACGCCCGCGCTGTGGATGGCCGATATGGCCAAGGGGCTGGCGCTGGGCTTGACGCTGGGCCTGCCGCTGCTGTGGGTGGTGTTGTGGCTGATGCAAGCGGGTGGCTCATGGTGGTGGCTGTGGGCTTGGGCCGTGTTGGTGGTCTGGCAGCTGTTTTTGATGGCGATTGCCCCCAACGTGATCATGCCGCTGTTCAACAAATTCACGCCGCTGGAAGACGAGTCGCTCAAAGCCCGTGTGCAGGCCTTGATGCAGCGCTCGGGCTTCACTGCCAAAGGCTTTTTCGTGATGGACGGCAGCCGCCGTTCGGCGCATTCGAACGCGTTTTTCACCGGCTTTGGAGCCAGCAAACGCGTGGTGTTTTTTGACACCCTGCTCCAGCAGCTGAGTCCGGCTGAAATGGAAGCGGTGCTGGCCCATGAGTTGGGGCACTTCAAGCACAAGCACATCCTCAAGATGATGGCCATCAACTTTGCCACGACGCTGGCGGGATTGGCCTTGCTGGGCTGGCTGGCGCAGCAGGTTTGGTTTTACACCGGATTGGGTGTGATGCCCAATTTGTCGGGCAGCAACGATGCTTTGGCGCTGGTCTTGTTCATGCTGGTCACCCCGGTGTTCACACTCTTTTGGGCGCCGCTGTCGTCCTGGCGCTCGCGTCAGCAGGAGTTCGAGGCCGATGCCTATGCCTTATCGCAAACCCCTGGGCAAGACTTGTCTTCGGATTTGCTCAAGCTCTACCAGGACAACGCTTCGACCCTGACGCCCGACCCATGGTTTGTGAAGTTTTACTACTCGCACCCCCCTGCCAGTGAGCGATTGCTCAGGATGAAAACCGCATGAGCACCGCTGAAGTTCGCGCGCTCAAACCCACCGAGGTGATCATGGCACTGAGCCAGCTTGTCGGCTGGGGTTTGGCAGGTGATGGTGAAAACGTGGCGATTGAAAAAAGCTTTGCTTTCGAGCAGCACACGCACGCGCTGCTGTTCGTCAACAGCCTGGGCTGGTTGTCTGAAAAACTCAACCATCACCCGGAAGTGGTCCTGACTTACCGCCGTTGTGTGGTCCGTTGGAACACGCACGATGTGCGCGGCTTGAGCCGACTGGACTTTGAGGCCGCGACCCAGACCGACGCTTTGTTACCGGCATGAACGGGCATGAATAAACCCCAAGCCCGTCTGCTGGTGCCTTTGGCGAACGATCTGGAGCCCGGTTTGGTGGTGGCCACTTATGGCCGCCATTGCCTGGTGGAGACTCCCGAAGGCCGTCGCCTGATTTGCCACCCTCGCGGCAAGAAAAACCAGGTGGTGGTGGGTGACCAGGTGCTGTGGCAAATCGCAGGCGACGAAGGCAGCATCGAAAAACTTCTGGAGCGTCGCAACCTGTTTTACCGCCAGGATGAAATCCGCACCAAATCCTTCGCATCCAATCTGGACCGCGTGCTGATCTTGATCGCCGCCGACCCTGAATATTCAGAGAGTCAGCTCGCGCGTGCCCTGGTCGCAGCGGAAGCCGAGCACATCAGGCCCATCATTGCGCTCAACAAAAGCGATCTGGCGCTGCCCTTTGCGCAAGCTTGGGAGCGGCTGGCTCCTTACCGCGCCATGGGCTACAGCGTGTTGCCGATCAGCCTGAGCCCGCGCAGCCCGGTGGCCGACGACGGTGTGGACGCTTTGTGTGCCCAACTCCAAGGTCTGACCACTTTGGTGTTGGGACCATCGGGCAGTGGCAAGAGCACCTTGATCAACCGCCTGGTGCCCGATGCACACGTGGAGACGGGCGAAATTTCCTTGGCCTTGAACTCGGGCAAGCACACGACCACCAGCACCCGTTGGTACTGGGTGCCTGCGCTCGATGCTGAACAAAAAACCGATGCGGCCCGAACCGCATTGATCGACTCTCCCGGCTTTCAGGAGTTTGGCCTGCACCACATCGAACCGACACGTCTGGCCAACTGCATGCCCGATTTGCGCCAGCACCTGGGAAGTTGCAAGTTCTACAACTGCGTGCATTTGCACGAACCGGGTTGCGCCGTGTTGGCGCAAGTGGAAACCGCGCAAGACCCTGGCACCATCAGCATGCGCCGACATCGCATTTATGCGCAGCTTTTTGAAGAATTGAGCCAGCAACGCTGGTAATGGTCTGGGCGCTGCTCGCCCAGCAGGTTGTCAGCCCACCAAGTTGGCCATGGTCAGCAAGGCCAGCAGCAAAAGCCACATGATCACCGTGCGCCACACCAGGCCAACCACTTGGGCAAAGTGCGAAAGGCTGGCAATGCGCCCGGGGGTGCTGCTGCTGCCAGATGCGGTGGTGTCATCCTCTTCAGAAGATGTCAACGCGGCGCCACCCAGTCGGATGTTGATGGCACCCGCTGTAGCGGCCAGGATCACCCCATCGTTGTCTTGAGGGAAGTTTTGAGCATGGTGTCGCCAGCCGTCCATGGCGTCTTCAAAGCTGCCCACGATGGCAAAGCCCAAAGCGGTCATGCGCGATGGCAACCAATCCATGGCCTGCCATGCCCGCATGCTGACAGCGCGCAGCACGTCACTGGCCCAAGAGCCATCAGGCGCTGGTTGTTGCCAACGCCGTTGTGCATATTCGGTCAGTCGGTAAATCACAGCCCCGACAGGGCCCAGTCCAATGATGGACAAGGCGGCATACCAAAAAAAGACACCGAACACGTGCCGGTGTGCGGCGATCACGGAGTGTTCGATCACATGCCGGACAATTTCGCTGCGGGGAATATGGCCCACTTCCACTTGTTGCCACTGCGCCAGCAGTTCGCGGGCCTTGTTTTCGTCGCCGTTGTCCAAAGCTTCCCGAATGCCTGTGAAATGGTGGCTGAATTGGCGGAAGCCCAAGGTGGCATAGAGCAGGGCCACGTTCCACAAAATGGCCATCCACCAACCCAGGCCCCACGCCAGTAACCAGTGCACCAGCATGGCCAACAGGGCGGGCCCCAAGATGGTCACACCCCAGGTGATCCAGGCCTGCGAGCGAGCGCCGGCATCCAAGGTGCGAACGGTCCAGAGCACCCAACGTTCGGTGCTGGAGAAAACCAGGTGATCCGTTTTGAGGGGACGCACCTGCTCGAGGACAAGGGCCAGCAAGATTGCAAAAAAACTCATGTTTTTTCTCTCGTGGTCGGGTTGGCCGCTAAAAAGCGGTAAAAGTTACGCAGCATGCCTGCGGTGGCGCCCCAAATGAAGCGTTCAATGGATTCCACACCGCCGTTGGCATGGGGTCTGTTTTCCAGATAGGGCATGGAGAACCAATGGCGCTTCTGACCCTGCCATTCCATGGCGTGCCTTTGGTGGTTGGCAGGATTCATCAGAAATGAAAGTGGTACTTCAAAAATGTCGTCCACCTCGTCTCTGTTGGGTTCAAGTTCGCAGTCCGGGGAAACCAGAGCGATCACCGGCGTGACCCAAAACGAAGTGCCAGTGACATAAGTGGGCAGCTCGCCGATGACTTGAACATGCCGCGCATCCAGCCCCACTTCTTCTTGAGCCTCACGCAAAGCGGTGGCGTGTGTGCTGGCATCTTCGGGGTCCACCTTGCCCCCCGGAAATGCGATTTGACCCGAGTGCGTTTTCATGTGGGCAGCGCGCCGCGTCAACAAAACCGTGGGTGAACAGGCCTCCGGTCCACGCATGACAATCGGGACCAACACCGCTGCTTGGGTGGGTGGGCGCCCGGAAGAAAAACTTTCTTTGACCACCTCCGGCTGCCACTCTGGGGGATTCAAAAACCTGGCCTTCAGGGCATGGGGAGAAAGCCGCGAAGACGCAACCGCAGGCAAATCGTGGTCGATTTGCCAAACCGGGACTTGACGAGGATCGAAGGGGGGGAGGACAGACACAGTCGTTATTTATAACCGAGATAAGTGGCAGCTTTGGATGCAGTGCAAGCGGCGTGGTCAGATCGAGGTGGAAATGGGCTCGCCCGGTGAAGACCCGCATGCGCGGGGTCAAGCCGTAAAATCCAAGGGTTGCACTTTTTTAGCGACACTATTTTTATCGATACGGAGTTATTCATGAAACGCGATTATTTTTCCCACGACGCCCGAAATGAACGCCGACACAGCGAACATCGCAGTGGCACATGCATCGCTTTGATCGACGGCCGGTTTTTGATGTGGCTGGCTCAGCAAGGTGCCATGGGGGCCTCGGGGGAGTCCGTCAATCGGCAAGGTCTGCTCGGCCTGTTGTCCTTGGCTTTGTCCCAATCGGGCTTGGATGTGGATTTGCGTCGCATCTATTGGTACAGCGATCGCTCGGATGGCCTGGTGATCGACGATCAGATTGTTCGCCTGGTTCAAGCGCACGATGCCGATGGCGGGGCCTCTTTGCTGAGGTCGCTGGGACACGACCTCAAACAACTGGCCGAACACCATGCCTGTGATCATGTGCTGGTGGCCAGTGACGATGAACGCTTTTTGGTCATCATCGATGAAGCCCAGCTCAGTGGTTTGAGCGTCCACCTGTTGGCCGACGAGTCTGCCCGAAACATGCCGCAAATGGTGCGTACCGATCCTGGCTGGGCCCGCTTGTTGTCCCAAGCCGATCGCCGCGTCGTGGTCAGTTCACAAGCCTTGGCAGATTTGTTGCAAGGCAAGATGTCCAACGGCATGGGCTTGGCTGTGGAGGACGTTGAAGAGCTGCGCAAATCGATGCACGAAGTGGTGACCGCATGGTGGGCGGAAGAACCTGAGGATTTACGTGAAGACCTGCGCGATGCCCTGCAGATCAGCCGGGGCATTCCCCAAGAAGTGGATCGTCAACTGTTGTTGCGCATGCGTCAGCGTCTGGCCCGTGCCTTGAGCTTGCCTGAGAAGAAACTCTTGCGCGAAACCCTTCGTGCGGTGGTGTCTGAGCCTGCCGCAGCTGCAGTGCCCGTATCCGCATCTGCAGGAGACGGCTTTCCGCCAGACAGCGAGGCTTGAATCCGGCCGCAGCGACCGCCGTATCAGGTCTTGTCGTGGTATCGGGTCACGCGCTCGACTTCGTTTTTGGAGCCCAGCACCACGCTCACACGCTCGTGCAGCAGCTCGGGTTGCAGGTCCAGAATGCGCTGCCTGCCGTTGGTTGATGCACCACCGGCTTGCTCGATCAACCAGCTCATGGGGTTGGCTTCGTACAGCAGGCGCAGCTTGCCGGCTTTGTGCGGCTCGCGCTTGTCCCAGGGGTACATGAACACGCCGCCTCGGGTCAGGATGCGGTGCACATCGGCCACCATGCTGGCGATCCAGCGCATGTTGAAGTCTTTGCCTCGGGGCCCCTCTTTGCCTTGCAGGCATTCGTCGATGTAGCGGCGCACGGGTTCGTCCCAGTGGCGCATGTTGCTCATGTTGATCGCAAACTCTTTGGTGTCGGCAGGCACTTGCACGTTTTCTTGCGTGAGCACGAAGGAGCCTTGCTCGCGGTCCAAGGTGAACATCACCACACCATCGCCCACGGTGAGCACCAATGTGGTTTGAGGGCCGTACACGCAGTAGCCAGCCGCCACCTGGTTCTTGCCGGGCTGCAAAAAGTCCGACTCGGTCACGCCTTGGCTGCCTTCTGGCTTTTTGAGCACACTGAAGATGGTGCCAATGCTGACGTTGACGTCGATGTTGGAGGAGCCGTCCAAAGGATCAAACAGCAGCAGGTACTCGCCTTGCGGGTAGCGGTTGGGCACCAGGTAGATGCTGTCCATCTCCTCAGAGGCCATGGCTGCGAGGTGACCGCCCCATTCATTCGCTTCGAGCAGCACCTCGTTGGCGATGATGTCGAGCTTTTTCTGGACTTCGCCTTGCACGTTTTCGCTGTCTGCGCTGCCCAGCACACCGCCCAAAGCGCCTTTGTTGACAGCATGGCTGATGCTTTTGCAAGCGCGGGCGACCACTTCGAGCAGCAAGCGAAGATCTGCTGGAATATGGCCTTTGTTCCGTTGCTGCTCCACCAGATAGCGGGACAGGGAAATGGTGCTGCTCATGGGGGTTCCTTGTGTTCAGGTGCTGCTCATCGCCCGGCTGATGACTTCGCGCACGTCATTGCTGAGATCGGCCTTGGCTGCCACGCGTTCAATGGCCACACGCGCCGCACTGCGGTAGGGCTCGGCCAAGCGGCTCCAGCGGTCCATGGCGCGGGCCAGGCGAGCAGCGACCTGCGGGTTGATGGCGTCCAGCGCCAGCACCTGTTCGCTCCAGTACACATAGCCTGCTGCATCGGCGCGGTGAAAACCTGCCGGGTTGGCACTGCAGTAGCTGAAGATCAGGCTGCGCGCGCGGTTGGGGTTGCGCAGGCTGAAGTCGGCATGCTGCATGAGTTGGCGCACACGCGGCAGGATGTCGCCTGCACGGTCCGGCGCACCGGCTTGCAGGGCAAACCATTTGTCGATCACC
>JACCDS010323758.1_pt1 | contig 12159 bp, 9 predicted proteins | sample 7446441 | NCBI WGS metagenome assembly JACCDS01 (sample SAMN15323445, study PRJNA562643) | freshwater metagenome | isolation source: river surface water | place: USA:Blue River Watershed | collected 2017-08-17
CACCGACTTCATCGCACCGCTGGTGCCGCTCGGATTGGCGGCCGGCCGCCTCGGCAACTTCATCAACGGCGAGCTCTGGGGCCGCGTCGCTGACCCGAGCCTGTCTTGGGCCATGCTGTTCCTTGGTGCGGGTGATTTGCCCCGCCATCCCTCGCAGATCTACCAGTTCCTGATGGAAGGTGTCTTGCTGTTTGTGCTGCTGTGGCTGTACGCCCGCAAGCCTAGGGCGCAAGGGCAGGTGGCCTTTGCTTTCCTGTTTGGTTACGGCGTGTTCCGCTTCGTGGCCGAGTATTTCCGTGAACCCGATGCGCATCTGGGCCTCTTGAGCTTGGGCATGAGCATGGGGCAGTGGCTGTGTCTGCCAATGATCGTTTTGGGCGCAGCTTTCTGGTTCTGGTGTGGTCGACGGGCCGCTGCGACTTGAATCAAGAAGGTCGGCGTTGCAGCCAGTCGCTGCGCACGGCTTCGTAGGCCGCTGCCACCTGCAACAAAGCCACATCGCCTTGCGGCTGGCCAATCAGCTGGATACCCATGGGCCAAGGCTGGGTGGGGTGAAAGCCAGCGGGCAGGCTGATCGCGGGCAAACCCGCCAAGGTGGCGTAGATGGTGCACTCCATCCAGCGGTGATAGGTGTCCATCGGGCGTTCGCCGATTTTTTGCGGCCAGCGTTCTTCCAGCGGAAAAGGCCAAGCTTGCGCCACAGGCAGGGCCAGCACATCGAAGCGCTCGAATATCTGAAGCAGCTGGTTGTAGAACCTGGTGCGATGCTGGCTGGCCCGCTGGAAATCCATGTAGGACAGCGTGAGCGAGTTGTCGTATTCCCATAACACTTCAGGTTTGAGTGTTTCACGGGCGCCAGGCAGTTGCATCAGCGCAGCGGCTTTGGGGCCCACCAGCGCACGGCGCCAGACCAGCCAGCATGCCCACAAAGCCTCTGTGTCAAAGCCCGGCGCGGTCGACTCCACATGGGCTCCCGCTTTTTGCATCACACGCAGCGCATCTTCGCAGACGTTCAAGATACCGTCTTCCATGGCCAGATGGCGGCCCAGATCTCCCAGCCATCCGACCCGCAATCCTTGGAGTACATCTGGCGTGTACTGGATGTCCGAGACGTCCAGCGCAGCGTTGATTGACAGCGGCTGACGACGGTCGCGGCCCGACTGTGTGGCCAGGAGCCTTGCCAGGTCTTGCACGCTGCGGGCCATGGGCCCTTCGGTGCCCAGTTGGTCCACCCACACATCGGCACCCGGGCCGTAAGGCACCCGGCCTTGCGAAGGGCGCATGCCAAACAGGTGGTTCCAGCCCGCCGGGTTGCGCAGGCTGCCCATGAAGTCCGAGCCATCGGCCACAGGCAACATGCGTTGGGCCAGCGCCACGGCCGCGCCGCCGCTGCTGCCGCCTGCACTCACGCTGCTGTCCCACGCGTTGGGTGTGGCACCGAACAAGTCGTTGAAGGTGTGTGAGCCCAAGCCCAGTTCGGGCATGTTGGTCTTGCCGATCACGATGGCGCCAGCGGCTTTCATGCGTGCGGTCATGATGCTGTCCGCCCGGGGCATTTGCTGTGCCAAAAGCCGACTGCCCAATGTGGAGGGAAAGCCCAGCGCATGCCCCGTGTCTTTGATGGCTTGTGGGATGCCATGCAGCCAGCCTCGGGATTGGCTCTGTGCCAGCTCCTTGTCGCACTGTCGAGCTTGAGCCATCAACGTGTCTGCAGGGGCCAGATTGACGATGGCGTTGTAGCGTGGGTTGAGCTTGTCAATGCGTTGCAGATAAGCCTGCATGACCTCCGTGCAGGAGATTTTTCCCTGGTGGATGCGCTCAGACAGTTCGTTGGCATTGAAGTCGGTGATGTCGGTCATGGGGGGCTGGTCAATAGGGACGCTGGTGTGACGAACATTTTGAAAGATGAAACCAACCGTGGCTGTCACACAGGGATCTGTGTGTGAACCGCAGAAGCCACCAGACAGCGGTGTGTTGTGGATGGCTTTGTCAGGGTTTTTCTGGATCTTTGGGGGCCGTCTGGCTATCGACAAGGAGCATGGACTTCCGTTGTAATTAGCTGTAATTACAGAAAATTATCCAAAGTCGCGACATGGCAGGACACATCAATTCATTGCACGATCAGGTGGCGCAGCAGTTGCGCGACTTGATTTTTGCGGGGGCCTTGCCCCCCGGTGCATTTGTGGACGAGAGCCGCTTGTGCGAGCAACTGGCCATTTCGCGCACGCCGCTGCGCGAAGCGCTGAAAGTACTGACCGCAGAGGGGCTCATCCGGCATGAGCCGCGCCGTGGATGCTTTGTCAACGAGGTCACAGAGCAAGATCTGGACGATATCTTTCCAGTCATCGCCTTGTTGGAGGGGCGTTGTGCTTACGAGGCGGCTTTGCAAGCCAGTGATGCGGACATCCTGGCTTTGGAGGGCCTGCACCGGCAGTTGGAAGACAGCGCAGCGCAAGGCCGCATCCCCGACTATTACGCTGCCAATTTCGCCATCCATGAAGCCATCATCGCCATTGCGGGCAACAAGTGGTTGGCGCAGGTCATTGGGGATCTGCGCAAGATCCTCAAGCTCGCACGTTTGCAGCAACTCAAGGCACCGGGGCGTTTGACGCAGTCTCTGGCCGAGCACATGGCGATTTTCGCGGCCCTCAAAGCACGCGACGCCGAAGGCGCGGAGGCAGCCATGCGCACACACCTGACCCGGCAGCGCGAGGCCTTGCGGCAGCTCGCACGCCAGAACAAAAGCCGCATTGCCACGGTGAACACAGAACACGACAAGCTTGGGGTTCCCACATGAGCACTTCGGAATGGATTGGACGCACGGTGGCAGGTTGGTTGCCTGCGGGCAAGCGAGAAAGCAAGCAGCCTGTTGTGCCAGATGTCCAGCAGGAGGTGAGAGCGGCCAAAGCCGCGGCTGACAAAGGGCCTCCAGCGCGCTCTTCACGAGAACGCCTCAACGCCACTTTGCGTCAAAAAGAAGAGGCCTTGTCGCCGCGTGTTTTGCGGCGCACCCTGACCGAATTACAAGCCATCGTGGACCCCAGCGTGAGCGAGGTGGAAGGTGGCAAGCGGGCCAGGGGGGTGGCCCAGTGGTACAGCAAAGCCACGCCTGAGCAGCGACAGGACTGTTGGTTGCTGATGAGTGAACAATTTGCACCCGATGCGACCAAGGTCAGGGCAGCCCGTGAGCAATACGAGCTGGCTGTGGGCACGCCCGATGAAGGGGTTGCCGAAATCCGCATGCGCAAGGCCTTGGTGTCGCCCCGCACGCGCTTGTTGCAACGTTTTGCGGTGTTCCCGGAGGGCATGCGTTTTCTGGTGGATTTACGCCAGGACTTGATGCCCGCGCTCAAATCGAACAAGCGATTGCTGGCCTTGGAAGCCGAGTTGGAGAACCTGTTCACCACCTGGTTCGACGTCGCCTTTCTGGAGTTGCGCCGCATCAGCTGGGATTCGCCCGCCAGCTTGGTGGAGAAACTGATCAAGTACGAAGCGGTGCACGACATCAAGAGCTGGGGCGATGTGAAAAACAGGCTGGATTCGGACCGCCGTTGCTACGGCTTTTTCCATCCGCGTTTGCCCGATGAACCGCTGATTTTTGTGGAAGTGGCGTTCATGAACGAGATCGCCAGCAGCATCAGTCCTTTGTTGGACGAGTCGGCTGAGGCCGTGGATTTGAGCAAAGCCACGACCGCGATTTTTTACTCCATCAGCAACACGCAGCCCGGTCTCAAAGGGGTGAGTTTCGGGGATTCCCTGATCAAGCGTGTGGTCGAGACGCTGCGCTCGGATTTCCCCAAGCTCAAGACTTTTGCCACCTTGTCGCCCATTCCGGGTTTCCGTGGCTGGCTCAACAAAAACGCCAGCCGCATGCTGGAGGCCACGCCAGAAAAATTGAAATCCCAGTTGGGCCGTGCCGTGGGGTTTGAGCCTGCATCGGCCGAGCATGTGTTGTCGGCGCTGGATCTGATGCCCACTTTGCCGGAAAAGTCGGTCTTGCGTCAATGGCTTTTGGGCTGCGCGGCGCATTACCTGGGCAAAGAGCTGATCGAGGAACGTCCGGCTGATCCTGTTGCGCGTTTCCATTTGGGCAATGGCGCGCGCGTGGAGCACATCCATTGGGCGGCCGACATGTCTGGCAAAGGCGTCAAACAATCTTTTGGCTTGATGGTCAATTACATGTACGACTTGCGCAAGCTCGATCGCTATCGCTTAGGCTTGGCAAAAGGCCATGTGCCGGTTTCGGACGACGTGGCGCGTTTGTATTTTTAGTTCCGTCATTTTTCTATTGCACACATTCATCAAAGAGGAGACAACCATGACAGCATTCAATTTCCAAACGGATCGCCGCGGCGTTCTCAAATACGCCGCTTCGATCGCGGCCACCGGGGCGGGTGTTGCACAGGCCCAAAGCGCCTGGCCTGCCAAGCCCGTGACCTTGATCGTGCCTTTTCCTGCTGGCGGTGGAACAGACGCTTTTGCGCGGCCCATGTCTGCGCAGTTTTCCAAATTGACGGGTAAGCAACTCATCGTTGACAACCGGGGCGGCGCGGGCGGTACTTTGGGCGCCGGGGTGGCGGCCAAGAGTACGCCCGATGGCTACAGCTATTTCATGGGCGCGGTGCACCACACCATTGCGCCTTTCATGTATCCCAAGCTCGACTATGACCTGGAGCGCGATCTGGTGCCACTGATCCTGGTGGCCAATGTGCCGCAGGTGCTGGTGGTCAATCCCAAGAAGTTTCAAGGTGCCGACTTCAAAGCCTTTTTGGACGAAGTCAAGAAGAACCCTGGCCGCTTCAACTATGGCTCGGCCGGTGGTGGCACCTCGCACCATTTGGCGGGCGAGTTGTTCAAGCTTCAAAGCAAGACCTTCATCACCCACATCCCTTACCGTGGTGCAGGCCCTGCATTGCAAGACCTGATCGCGGGCAACGTGGACATGATGTTCGATGGTTTGGGGTCTTCGGCGGCGCACATCAAGGGCGGTCGCATCAAGGCCTTGATGGTGTCGGGCAGCAAGCGCAATGCCGCTTTCCCTGACGTGCCGTGTTCCGCCGAGTTGGGTCTGCCCGACTACACCGTGTCCACCTGGTATGGCATCTGGGCCCCCAAGGGGACGCCTGCCGATGCGCAGACCCGCATGATTGAAGAGGTGCGCCGTGCGTGCATGGCTGACGAAGCCAAGGCCGTGTGGACCGGGCAGGGCGCTGAGTTTCCCAACCTGACCGGTGCGCAATTCGATGGCTTCATCAAGAAAGAATTGGCCAAGTGGTCACAAGTGGTCAAGGCCTCTGGTGCCAAGCTGGATTGATTTTTCAAGGGTTTCAAAGGCCCTTTGATCGGGGCTTTTTCTTCATATTTGCACACCATCCATGAGCTCACACAATTTGTTTTCGGCACTGCGTGCCGCATTTCCCTCTGACCTCCAGGCGACCGCCGTAGAGACCGATGAAGGCCTTCGCTACAGCTGGGCCGACTTGGAGCGTGCCACCGCTATGATGGCCAATTTGCTGAAGTCGCTCGATTTACCCGAAGGCAGTCGCGTGGCGGTGCAGGTCGAAAAATCGGTTGAAGCGATGATGCTTTACCTGGCCACCTTGCGGGCGGGTTATGTGTTCTTGCCATTGAACACGGCTTATCAAAGCGCCGAGATCGAGTACTTCATCGGCAATGCCGAGCCCGCCGTGGTGGTCTGCAGTGGTGCCAATTTCGGTTGGGTCAGCAAGATCGCTTTCAAGGCGGGCACGCAGCATGTCTTCACTTTGAACGACGACCGAACCGGCAGCTTGCTCGACCGTGCGGCGCACCACAGCGATCAGCACCAGACCGTCAGCCGAAAAGCCGATGACCTCGCCGCCATTCTCTACACCAGCGGCACCACCGGCCGCAGCAAAGGGGCCATGCTCACGCACGGCAACATGCTGAGCAATGCGCTGACGCTCAAAGACTACTGGGGCTGGAAGACGACCGGAGGACCTGATGGCCATGGAGACGTGCTGATCCACGCTTTGCCGATCTTCCACGTTCATGGCTTGTTTGTGGCCATCCACGGTGCCCTGATCAACGGCAGCAAGATGATCTGGATGGCCAAGTTCGATCCCAAGCGCGCCATCGCGCACATGGCCAAGGCTTCTGTGTTCATGGGCGTGCCCACGCTGTATGTGCGCATGCTGGCCGAGTCCAGCCTCAACAAGGCGGCGGTTAAGAACATGCGTTTGTTCATCGCGGGCTCCGCCCCCTTGCTGATCGAGACCTTCACCGAATGGCAAGCGCGCACGGGCCACACCATTTTGGAGCGCTACGGCATGAGCGAGACCGCCATGTTGACGTCCAACCCCTACGCGGCAGACCCGCGTTACGGACAGCAGTCCGAGCGCCGAGGCGGCACGGTGGGCTTTCCTTTGCCGGATGTTTTGCTGCGTGTGCGCGGCGACGATGGTCTGGATTTGCCGGTGGGTGAGATCGGTGGCATCCAGGTCAAAGGCCCCAATGTGTTCAAAGGCTATTGGCGCATGCCCGAAAAAACGGCCGAAGAATTCACAGCCGATGGGTACTTCAAGACCGGTGACGTGGGCAAGGTCGATGAGCGAGGTTATGTCACCATCGTGGGTCGCAGCAAGGACCTGATCATCAGCGGTGGCTACAACGTGTACCCCGCCGAGATCGAGGGCTACATCAACGAGATGAAGGGCGTGGCCGAAAGCGCCGTGGTGGGCGTGCCGCATCCGGATTTTGGCGAAGTGGGGGTGGCCGTGGTGATCGCCAAGCCAGGCGCTGCCGTGCAGCCCGATGCCATCATCGCCGAGCTGAAAGCCAAGCTGGCCAATTTCAAGATCCCCAAGAAATGCTTTGTGGTGACGGAGCTGCCGCGCAACACCATGAGCAAGGTGCAAAAAAACTTGCTGCGCGATCAGTACAAGGGCTTGTTCATCTAAGCGCTGTAAGCGCCATGAAAAAGACCGCCGAGGCGGTCTTTTTTGTGGGCACAAGTGCGGTCACTTTTTCAGATACGCGTTCTTTTCGTGAATCCGCTGGATGTGCTCTGCGGCCTGCTCAGCGCTCATCTCTCCATTGATGACTTTCACGTTGACGTACCAGAGTTCTTCTTCCAGTGAGGGCCAGACCCGGTTGAGTTTCTCGGCGTTCAAACGGATGGTGTCGTCGCAGTTTTTGCGCCAATCCAGCATCTCCTGGCTCAAGGGATCATTGACCACGACCTTGTGTTTGGACAATGAAAAGAAGCCACTCAGTGTGTCCGTCAATAACTGAGCGAATTCCGCAGAGGCCAACCAGTCGATGAACAGTTTGGCCGCTTCGGGGTGTTTGGTGCTTTTGTTGATGCCGATCCCAAAGTCTGGGTGCACCGACAGATGACAGCGTTGACCCACAGCCTCTACAGGGGGCTTGAAGACGCCCATGTCCATTTTCTTTTTGTAGGCGAAGCTGGTGTTGCGCAGGAAGTCGATGTCCCATGAGCCTGTGGGGTAGACGGCCGCCAAGCCCGTGGCAAAAAGGATCTGGATGTCGCTGTTGGACATCTCGCTTTGTTTGGCGTGCATGTAGGGCTTGAGTTGGCCCATCATGCGCCATGCCCTGATGAATTCCGGATCTGTGAATTTCTTGCGGCCCTGAATCAGGGCCAGCCGTGATTTTTCACCTTCCCAGAAGTTCGGCCCCAAGCCCGTGAAGATCACCTGGTTCGTTTCCCACATGTCTGCCGTGCCCAGGGCCAGTGGTGTAAAAGTGCCTGAGGTCGATACTTTTTGGAGCAAGGTCATCCACTCCGCAACGGTGTTGGGGGGCTCCAGCTGCAGATCTTTGAAGATTTGTTTGTTGTAGAGGATGCCGTGGATCACATAGGCCACTGGCATGCAATACGTTGTTTTTCCATCGTCCGAAGTCCATGCGCGGCGGGCGTTTTGATCGAAATTTTGAAGTTGGGGCTCTGTCAGGGCTTGCAAGTAACCCTTGGCGTTCAAGCGCATGCCGCCGTCAAAAGGGCGACAAAACACCAGATCGCCCGCACGTCGGGTGGACAGTCGGGCATCCAGACGCGGGTCGTAGCTGAGCGCTTCTTCGGGGGCAAATTTCAGCCGAATGCCCGGGTGCTTTCTCTGAAAAGCCGGGATCAATACTTTGTCCCAAAAAATCTGATCGTCTTTCCGCCAGCTTTCGATCACCAGCTCCTGCGCCTGGGCGCAGGCGGCCATGAAACTCAAGCTGAGCAAGCACAGGCGCCATGAGCGTTTGAGCGCCCCGCCGAACGCTTGCATCAGGCGTGCGAGGGTGTGTGTGGTTGTTCTCAAAATGGTGATGGCTGTATTTGTTTGAGTACTATTTTATGACGCCATTCAGGCGCCACCCATCACCTGCGGGAGCCCCGAGGGGCTTCCGCACAGATCAGCGCAGAACCAGCACAGGGATGTGCGAATGGGTCAGTACTTGTTGCGTTTCGCTGCCCAGCAGCAAGCGTTTGATGCCTTTGCGGCCATGCGAGGCCATGACGATCAGATCAGCTTTGTGCTTTTTGGCTGTGGCAATGATGGCGTCCGAGACCACATCAGACTTCACCGTCACGCTCTTACTGACCACGCCTTTGGCTTTGGCTGTTTTTTGGACCGCATCCAGCGCGGCTTTGGCGGCTTCAGTCCACTGGCCTTCGATGCGGCTGACTTCCGAGGCGGACAAAGGAATGCTGCCTTCAAAGTAGGCTTGGGGGTAACGGCGCACGACTTTCAGGGCGACCAATTCGGCGCCGCAGGTGGCGGCCAGCGCGATCGCGTTGGTCACGGCTTTTTTGGACAGTGTCGAACCATCGGTGGCCACAAGAATGCATTTGTACATAAGGTGCTCCTCAGCGTCGTTGAAAACTTCAGCTTAAATCGCAGCGCTGGCCCGCTTCTTGATGCACATCAAGCTTCGTGTCAGTCCCTTGGCTTATCGTTCAGGCATGACTGAAGTCAATGTTTTGCCATCTCCACCTCTTGCCATCGCGCAAGAAGACGCATTGGAACGCGAGCAAGGTCTGAAATTGCTGGACGATCCGCAGGAGTGGGCCGCCTTCAGTCTTCCGGAAAAAAACCAGGCCGGTTGCTGGAGCTCCAGCGTGGTGTTCGAAGGCATGCATTGCGCGGCTTGCGCCATCACCCTCGAGGATGCCTTGCGCGCCGTACCGGGTGTGGGGGCTGTGCAAATCAATGCCGCCAGCCACCGCGGCCGCATTGTGTGGTCGCCGGAGCTCACCCGGCCTTCTGAATGGATGCGCTCGGTTGAGCGCTTTGGCTACAAGGCCATACCCGCCAACGATGCACATGCCCATGAAAGGCGCCGTCAGGAAGGGCGCCGCATGGTCTGGCGCCTGGCCGTGGCCGCGCTGTGCATGATGCAAGTGATGATGTATGCAACCCCGGTCTATGTGACCGAGCCGGGCGACATCACGCCTGAGATGGTGCATTTGCTGCGCTGGGCCTCCTGGGTCTTGTCCTTGCCTGTGGTGTTTTTCTCGTGCACCCCGTTTTTGCGCAGTGCCTGGCGCGACCTGCGGCACCGGCAGGTGAGCATGGATTTGCCGGTGGCCTTGGGCATGGTGGTGACCTTTGTGGTCAGCAGCATCGGCACGTTTGAGCCCACCGGTCCTTTTGGGGCCGAGGTCTATTTCGACTCTTTGACCATGTTTGTGTTCTTTCTGTTGACGGGGCGTTGGCTGGAGTTGCGCATGCGCGACCGCACTGCAGGCGCACTGGAGGCGGTGCTCAACCGCTTGCCTGACAGTGTGCGCAAACGCATGCCCGATGGGCTGTGGGCATTGATCTCCATTCGCCGTTTGGCGGTGGGCGATGTCATTGAGGTGCTGCCAGGCGAGGCCTTGGCCGGGGATGGCCTGGTGCTGGCCGGTCAAACGCAGGTGGACGAGGCCTTGCTCACGGGGGAATCGAGCCCCTTATCGCGGCAGGTTGGCGATCGTGTGATTGCAGGCAGCCACAACCTGAGCGGCACGATCGAGGTGAAGATCGAGCAAGTGGGGGCTGCCACGCGTTATGCCCAAATCGTTTCTTTGATGGAGAGTGCTTCTTTGTCCAAGCCCTCCATGGCTTTGCTGGTGGACCGCTGGGCCAAGCCATTTTTGTTGGCCATTTTGTTGGTGTCTTTGGCTTCGGCCATTTATTGGTGGCCGACCGATCCTGCCCATGCCTTGATGGTGGCGGTGGCCGTGCTGATCGTGACCTGTCCTTGCGCGTTGTCTTTGGCGACCCCTGCGGCCATGCTGGCTTCGGCCGGTGCGCTGGCGCGAGGTGGGGTGCTGGTGCGCCGCCTGGAGGCTTTGCAAAATCTGGCGACCATCGACACCGTGATCTTTGACAAGACGGGTACGCTGACCCGTGATGCGTTTGAAGTGGCCAACATCCACACCCGGGTGGGCACCTCGCAGGCGCAAGCTTTGCAGTGGGCGGCAACCCTGGCCCGCCATTCCCTGCACCCGGTTTCGCGGGCCTTGTGGTCAGAAGCCCGTCAACATGCCTTGGCCGAAGGCAGCCTTTCGACCTTGGAGTCCGAGACGGCGCAGGCGGTTTCCGAGAAAGCGGGGCAGGGTGTATCCGGGGTGTTGACCGTTTCGGGTCGCGCTGTGCCTTTGCGCTTGGGCTCGGCCGCTTATTGCCAAGCCCCCATTTATGAAGGCGCGCATTTGCAGGTCAGTTTGGCCGACGATGCCGGCTGGATCGCTACGTTTGAACTGGCAGAAGAGGTTCGGCCAGAGGCTCCTGCGGTGGCAAAGGCCTTGAAACAGCTGGGCTTGCAGCTCAAAGTGCTCTCGGGCGATGCGCAAAGCGCCGTGACGCAGGTGGCATCCTGGGTCGGCATCGACGATGCCCGTGGGGCTTGCAGCCCGCAGGACAAATTGCAGGCGGTACAGGCTTGGCAAGCCCTCGGGCACAGGGTGGCCATGGTGGGCGATGGCCTGAACGATGGGCCGGTGTTGGCGGGGGCTGATGTGTCTTTTGCCTTGGGACAGGCGGTCCCTTTGGCGCAATCCAAGGCCGATTTTGTGCTCATGGGGGGGCAGCTTCACGCGCTGGTGCAGACCCTGGTGCGAAGCCGTCAGACCCTGCGGATCGTCAAGCAAAACCTGGTGTGGGCCGCCCTTTACAACGCCGCGTGCATTCCTCTGGCCCTTTTGGGTTGGTTGCCAGCTTGGGCGGCTGGTTTGGGCATGGCACTGAGTTCCTTGCTGGTGGTCCTCAACGCCTTGCGCTTGTCCAAAGATGTGGCGTCCAGCACGCCTGCAGCATGAAAGAACAGCCATGGACATCCTGTATTTGTTGATCCCCCTGTCGGTCGGTTTGGTGTTTTTCATCCTGGCCGGCTTGTGGTGGGCCATTCACCGAGGTCAATTTGAAGACATTGAGGCCGAAGGTGAGCGGATATTGCGCAACGATTGATATTGATCAAGTGGCTGGGGTGTACACCCGGGCAAACTCGCAACGAAGTTTTTAAAAAGAAGAGGTGAAAATGAAATTTGCCAATATGCAGGCGACTTCTTACAACGACACCGTTGTACGTCAGTTCGCCATCATGACGGTGGTTTGGGGTGTGGTGGGCATGCTGGTCGGCGTGATCATCGCGGCCCAGCTGACCTGGCCCGAGTTGAACTTGGGCATTCCATGGCTCAGTTATGGCCGCTTGCGCCCACTGCACACCAATGCGGTGATTTTTGCATTTGGCGGTTGCGGCTTGTTCGCGGCGGCTTATTACGTGGTGCAGCGCACCTGCAATGTCCGTTTGTTCAGCGACAAGCTGGCTGCATTCACCTTCTGGGGTTGGCAATTGGTCATCTTGCTGGCCGCCATTTCCTTGCCACTGGGCTACACCCAAGGCAAAGAATACGCCGAACTCGAATGGCCCATTGACATCCTGATCACGCTGGTCTGGGTGGCGTTTGCGGTGGTCTTCTTTGGCACTGTGGGCACCCGCAAGGTGCGTCACATTTATGTGGCCAACTGGTTCTTTGGCGCGTTCATCATCGCCGTGGCTTTGCTGCACCTGGTCAACAGCGCTGCATTGCCCGTGGGCATGATGAAGTCCTACTCGGCCTATGCCGGTGTGCAGGACGCCATGGTGCAATGGTGGTATGGCCACAACGCGGTGGGCTTCTTCCTG
>JACCDS011341772.1_pt1 | contig 12158 bp, 11 predicted proteins | sample 7446441 | NCBI WGS metagenome assembly JACCDS01 (sample SAMN15323445, study PRJNA562643) | freshwater metagenome | isolation source: river surface water | place: USA:Blue River Watershed | collected 2017-08-17
AACATTGAAATCTACACGCAGGCCATGATTCGGTTGGTTCAGGCACGGAGTCAGGATTCAGCTGAAAATAGCCTTGCGCCTTCACACAGTGAGTTGCCAGGCACCCAGCCGATCACCGAGCCTCACTGATGCGGCGAGTGAAGCCTGGCCGGATTGCGCCTTTGAATTTCTCTGGATAACAATTCAATCATTTGCGAGACGGGCTGACTCCATTCGCCCAATTCCGATTGTCTGAACAGGCGCATACTCGGATACCACGGGGTATGGTGTTGTAATTCCAGCCAGCGGCTGTCGCAATTGGCTGCCAACAACAACCAGGTACGGCATCCCAGTGTGGCCGACAAATGTGCAGAGCCCGTGTCAATAGAGATCAACAAATCAAGTTGACGCACGATCGCCGCAGTATCAGCAAATGTATGTAAATAGGGCTCAAGATTGGCGATGTTGTATGTGGCGATGGTGTGCGGCGACAAGGGCGTGTTGCCACCTCGATTAAGGCAGAACCAGTTCACGTGATGATCTTGTACTCCATCGAGCAATGGAATGATCGATGATTCTGATATGGATCTAAATGGCTCATGGCGGACATCGGTTGCGCTGGTTGTGACCAGACCGATGCGAAGTCCGGTGGCTTGATCCAGTAACCTCTGCGCTTGCGATGACAGCTGATGAGGGGCTTTGAAGAGTTCAGGCGCAGGTTGTTTGGGTTGTTCGAATGGGTGCTTTTGGTAGCGATGGAACACTTCAAATGTGGTGCTGATCTTGTCGGCCTTGTGTCGGTAATCGGTGCTCTTGACTGACTCAATTCGTGGATGATGAGACAACACGGCATGAAGAACTAAATCACATTCAATATAGATCTTGCTGGCGCCATCTGATAGCAAATCATTGAAATACCTTGAATGCATGAATAAGTCGCCAGCGCCACCTTCCAGCAACAACAAAATCGTTTGTCCTGATAAATTTTGTCCTTGCCAATACTTTGATTTGATGAGTTCAAGATCTTTAGATTCTGCTCCCAGCATGCCCATCAGGGTATGGTGCACATCAGATCTTCCTCTGATCACCAAATCAAGCGCTTCTTCGTACTGCCCCAAACTAAACAAAGCGATCGATAGTTCCCTGAGGATGGCCGTGCGGTTGTAACCCTGAATCACAGGGCTTTGCAGGCTGTGGCGCAACCGCTCTTGTGCCTCGGGCCACATGCCCGTGATGCTCATTTCAATGCCCAGTTGGGCAGCGTCTACAGCTGAACACGGGACATGTTGGAGTGAGCGCAACATTCCTTTGACGGCGACGGCATCACCACGGTGACGCAATTCGCGTATGAGTTTGAAAACCACCTGAAAGTCAACGGGCGAGTGTTGCAACATATTCTGTAATGAGATGCGTTCAGTGTGATTCCTGATCGATTTGTGCATGGATGGTCACATGGATCTGGCGGATCAGTTTTGCAACACCACTTCACGGTCAGGCTTTAGCTCAAGCCAAACCATGCGAGATGGTTGTAGAAATTCATGGCATTTTCTTTGCCAACCGCAAATCTGGTGATGCTCGTATCGTCAGCCTCCTTACCCAATCCCAAAAAGTACAAATCGCAAGAGGAGTGATCCACAACAAAAAAATGATCAATGAAAAAATGACTCAAGTTGATGAAGCTGAAATCGGCTTCAGACAAATTTCTATAGTAGTCCTGACCTTTTTCAACAGTCAAAGGCGAATCAGACGGACTCGAAACAGAAGTTCCATGTTGCTTGCGTCCATACGTGGCGCAGGTCATGACCAACAATCCATCGCGCTTCAAAACTCGAATCATGTTGATAAAAGTTTTTACATACTCTGGGTTATGTTCAAAACACTCGCAGGAAATGGCGACATCGACCGAGTTTGCCAGACCGTCATAATTTTCTCCATGGACGACCAGGTCAACGCCTTGACCCTTGGCAACATCAATTCCTGTGTACTGACATCCATCGAAAAACTCCCTGACACTTCCATTGATATTGAGCGAACCAACCTCCAAAATTATTTTGTCCTTGAAATAGGCAGGGAGGAGTTCTTTGACGAAATGGATAAATCTAAATTGTTGCGGGTGCGCCATTTTAAATAGATTATTTTGTTTTATATTTTTATTATAATTCACAAAAATAGTCTATTATTTTGGCGCAACGAGCGAAAGCCTTCAAAAAAAGCCACCTCCACCTGACTGATTCAACCTGCAATCTGTCGTGTCCCGTGGCCTGTATTGGCAAGATGTCCTCGACCATACAGAGCGGCTCAATGAAAACAGGTGTCTGAACCTAAGACGGGTTGCCGTTAACGGCTGGGCAACAGATCGTCAGAAACCAAGGAACTCGATTGGTTACAATTTTGAATTGCAAAACTCAAGCCATTGGGCATTTCAATCGCGCTTGGTGCTGGTGATTGTGCTAACTGACCCTCATGACCTACAAAGTCCCCTTCACTCGCCCCGAGCAACGCCCCGCTTGGCAAAAACTCCAGGCATTGGCTCAGTCACCCGATTTGCACCTGCGGCAAATGCTCAACGACCGTCAGCGCAGCCAAGACTTGTGTGTTCAAGCTGCCGGTTTGCTGCTGGACGCTTCCCATCAGCGGGTCAATGGTCGGGTCTTGTCCGCCTTGCAAGAATTGGCCGAGCAGTCTCACCTGCACACGCACATCCAGGCCATGTTCAACGGTGAGCGAGTCAACACCACAGAAGACCGCGCTGCATTGCATGTTGCTTTGCGCGGCTCAGCCAGTTCCAACCCGCCTTGGGGCGGTCTGATCGCTCAGCAGGTCCAGGCAGAGCAAGACCGATTTTTGAATTTCGTCGACGATGCACAGCGCGGGCGCTGGCATGGTTTTGAGGGCCGCGCCATCACCGATGTCGTCAACTTAGGCATTGGGGGTTCTGATCTGGGTCCGCGCATGGCGACCCATGCACTCACCACGGCGGTCCCTGACATGGCTGGTCCTGTGCGAGTGCATTTCGTCTCCAACGTCGACCCCTCCGCCATGTCCCAGGTGTTGGCTCTGCTGCAGCCGTCGACCACTGCGTTTGTGGTGCAAAGCAAAACCCTGACCACCCAGGAGACCTTGAGACTGGCCCAGAGCGCCCGACGTTGGCTGGCCGACGCAGGTTGCCCGCATGAAGCGCAGGCCAGTCACCTCGTGGCGGTCACGGCCCGCCCCGAGTTGGCCTTGGCGCAGGGATTTGACCCCGCGCAGACCTTTGTATTTTGGGATTGGGTGGGCGGACGATATTCGGTTTGGTCCGCCATTGGCCTGCCGCTGGCTTTGGCCATTGGATCGGCCGGGTTCAGGCGTTTTTTACAAGGCGCTCGAGACATGGATGAGCATCTGTTGCAAGCACCTTTTTCCCGTAACATGCCGATGCTGATGGCGATGTTGGGCATTTGGAATGGCAACTTTTTGCACGCCAACTCACTCAACATCGCCCCATATGCCTATGCTTTGTCCCAGTTTGTTCCTTTTGTCCAGCAACTGGATATGGAGTCCAACGGCAAAAGCACCCACACCGACGGCACACGGGTCAGTGTCCAGACCGGACCGATCATTTGGGGTGGGCTGGGGATCAATGGGCAACATGCCTATTACCAATTGATCCATCAAGGCTCGCATTTGGTCCCGGTTGACTTCATTGGGGTGCGTGAATGCCACGATACTTTGCCTGAAGCGCAAGCACATCATCAAATCGTGCTCAATAACCTGCAGGCGCAAGCCAAGGCCATGGCACTGGGGCGTGACCTGGATCAAACCCGCAAGGCCCTGCAGGGCGAAAACGCCAGCACAGATCAAATCGACGCCATTTCGCCGCATCGGGTCTATCCCGGCAACAACCCCAGCTCCTCCTTGTGGTTGCAAAGCATCAATGCCCACAGCCTTGGTGCGTTGATCGCACTCTACGAGCACAAGGTGTATTGCCAGTCGGTCATTTGGGGGGTCAACCCGTTTGACCAGTGGGGGGTCGAGTTGGGAAAGACCATGCTGCGCGAGCTTGATGCTCCCCTTTGACGCCCGATTCTTTGTGCCTTCATGGCCGTTCGGGTATGTCACAATTCGCCATTTTGTGACTCATTTGTGATCTTTTTTGCCACTGGATTAGCCCTTGATGGGCACTTGACCCATGTCTTCCCCTGTTGTTGATCTGCATGGCGCTCCCTTGCTGCGCTTTTGGTTCGAGCATGGCTTGCTCGATGCGCCGACGTCTGCCCCTGATCTGGGGGCGAAGCTGGCGCAGTGGGTCGATGTGCGTCAAGCGATCCAGTTGCACCAGCAGCTTGCCGAGCCCGAACAACCCGTGCGGCCAGTCAGCAAGCCGGCGGCCGAGTCAGAACTTCTGGTGCAAGAAGCCTTGGGACAGTTGCGTGACGCCATCGTTTTCGATCGTTTTGGGCCGGGTCTTTGGCGAAATCCCATGCCCACCGATGTGTCGTGGCAACCTTTGGTCTGGTCCGAACTTTGGGAGCCCTATCGCCGCTATCTGGCCGATCACCAAAAGCAAATCGCCCTGGTACTGAGCCGCTTGCGCCGTCAGATGCGTCGGGCCTTGAGCGATGCAGGCGGTCCCTGTCATGCGCTGGCTCAAATCGATGCTGTTTTTGACCAAACTTTGACAGCGCGCGAAACTCATCTGCTGGCCAGATTGCCCTTTCAATACGAGCATCGGCTGGCAGCACGGGTCAAAGGTCTTGATGGACCGGGCCAGGACAGTCCACCCTCGCTCACCGCGACAAGCCCGTTGAATCGTCTGCCGTCCAAGCCTGAATGGCTGCTTTCATTTGAACACGACATCCGCCAGTCCCTGCTGGCCGAACTTGATTTGCGCGCCCAGCCCGTGCTGGGATTGCTTGATGCTCTAAAGGCCCATTGCCCATGAAACCACAACATCTTTTCTCGATCACCTTTTCCTTGGGACTGGCCGCTGTCATTTGGGTGGCCAGCACCGCCATCGGAGGAGATTCGCTGGTGTTGGTCATGACCCTGGTCATTGGCGGTGTGTTCACGGCCGGAGCGCTCGAGTTGCGTCGCCACCAAGCTCAGACTCAGGTGCTGAATCAAGCCTTGTCAGAGGTGAGCCAGACCAGCACCGACCTGTCGGTTTGGCTGGCCCGGTTACCTGAGGCTTTGCGTCAACCGGTGCGCCAACGCTTACAAGGCGAGCGGGTCTCTCCTCCTGCGCCGGTCTTGACCCCGTACTTGGTGGGCCTGCTGGTCATGTTGGGCATGCTGGGCACCTTTTTGGGCATGTTGGTGACGCTCAGTGGCACCGCCTTTGCTTTACAAAGCCTGACCGACATACAGGGCATACGGGTGGCATTTTCTGAGCCGATCAAGGGCCTGGGCTTGGCGTTTGGTGCCTCTGTAGCCGGGGTGTCTACTTCGGCCATGCTCGGACTCATGGCCACTTTGGTACGGCGCGAGCGCTTGTTGGCCTGGCGGCAGATTGATGCACTGTCCAACGGCCTCTGGCAGGACTTTAACCACCACCACCAATTGCAGCAAGCTTGGGTCAAACTTCAAACCAACACGCAGGCTTTGCCTCAACTGGTCGAGCAGATGGGTCAGTGGATGAACCGGGTCGAAGCCCTGCAAAGCCAATTTCATGCCCAATGGTTGGCGCAACAAGAGCGCCACCAGCGTGAGGTGGAACAAGCCCACCAAACCTTGGCCGCCAATGTAGAGCAGACCTTGGGTCAGCACCTGCTGCGCAGCTCTGAGAAAACTGCCGAGCAATTGCGTGCGCTGGCCACTGACACGTTGGGCCAAGTGGCGCAAAGCAATCAGCAAACCGCCGAGCAATTGCGTGCGCTGGCCACTGACACTTTGGGGCAGGTGGCGCAAAGCAATCAGCAAACTGCCGAGCAATTGCGTGCACTGGCCACTGACACGTTGGGCCAAGTGGCGCAAAGCAATCAGCAAACTGCCGAGCAACTCAAGTCTGTGGCTTTTGAAACCATGGCGCAAATGGGGGTTCAGACCGCACAAGTACATCGATCTTTGACTCAGGCCCACGAGCAACTGCTCCAAAACCAGCAAGCTCAATCGCAAGCGCATCTGGGCCACATCGAAGCGCAATTGGTCGAGCACTTGGGGCAACTGGGCGCGTCGCTGGAAGCACCGTTGGTCCGACTGATGGACATCTCTGCTCAGGCTCCGCAAGCCGCTGCCGAAGTCATCGGCGAGTTGCGCCAGCGCATCAACGCCAGCATGGCTCGCGATAACGAACTCTTGTCCGAACGTGCCCAGATCATGGACCACCTCGCCCAAGCCAGCCAGTCCTTTGGTGAACAAGTGCAAAGCCAGGGCAAACTCATGGGAGACTTGTCGACCCAGTTGCGTGCCAGTGCGATCGAAGTGGCCAGCTTGGGCGAATCCTTTGGTGCGGCGGTGCAAACCCTGCATCAGAGCCAGGACCAGACTTTGGCTCAACTGAAGCAGATCGAGGGTGCCTTGGGCCAGTCGATCTCCCGCAGCGACGAGCAAATGGCCTACTACGTGGCGCAAGCCCGCGAGGTCATCGAACTCAGCCTTTCGGCTCAAAAACCCTTGCTCGAATCGCTGGAGCGAGTCTCGCGCAGCCTGTCTCCCGAGGAAGCCTGATGATGGACCAAGACACTGAACACGACACCACCGTGCCGGTCTGGGCGGCCTTCGGTGACCTCATGTCCGGGCTGGTGCGGGCCTTTGTGTTGTTGCTCATGGGAGTCATGGCCGTGCAACTGGACCTGGCGGGCAGCCTGCAAACCGAGATCACCAAACGCCAGCAGGCCGAGCAGCAGCGCCAAAGTCTGGCCCAGGTATTGGCTGTACCGCTCTCGAGTGGCCGCATCACCTTGCAAGAAGGACGCATCGGCATCAGCGGCCGATTGTTGTTCACCCTGAACTCCGATCGCCTTCAGCCCGAGGGACGGCAACTGTTGCAGAGCTTGGTCAAGCCGCTCAAAAACTACCTGGTCGAACGCAACGAATTGCTCATGGTCAGTGGTTTTACCGATGATAAATCCATGCGCAGCAACAACCTGCAGTTTCAAGACAACTGGGAGCTCTCGGCCCAACGTGCCCTGACGGTGACACGGGCTCTGATCGAAGCAGGGATGCCCTCGCATTTGGTCTTTGCCGCCGCCTTTGGCCAAGAGCAACCTCTGGTACCCAACACCAATGACCAAAACCGCAGCCAAAATCGGCGCGTCGAGTTGGCCCCAGTGCCTCGGGCGGGACAAACTCCAGTTCACAAAGCCCCATGAACAGCGATGACTTCAGCGCCCAAGACCGGCCCTCGCCAGATGTGGAGCAGGCCAGATTGAGGGTGCATGATTTGGCCGCGCTGAAAGTCGAACAGATCGACCCGATTGGATGGGCGACGGCTCAGCGCCTGCTGGCCCAGGCCGGATTTGCGACAGGGGCGTTGCAAACTCAGTTGTTGGCACGCCTGCATCAACGTCTGCGGGGATTGCATGATCAGGTGCACAACGCCCGTTCAACGGCAATGCCCCAAGTTGCCGATGAGGGGCTTTGTGATGAAGGGGCAAACACTCCTTCACTCAGCACACTCGTGGCGACGTTATTGCCTGGCACCGGCACCCCCCTGAACACTTTGGCACCGATGCGCGAATTGCATGCCCGGCTCAAGATCAGGCAACAACTTCGGCAAACCCTGGCGCAACCATTGCGCCACGCCGGGCCCTTGCACTCCGAGCGTTTGGTTCAGCAGTCGCTGGCGCGCCTGAATGGGTTATCGCAGGCGTATCTCAACCGATTCATGGCCCATCTCGATGCGCTGGCGGCTCTGGACAACGCCCAATCGCTGACCCGGGTCGTCCCAGCCGCAGGTCGGGCTCAGCCACGAGCCAGAGTCAAGGCGCCGTCAACCACCAGGCGTTGAATTCAATCGCTTTGTTCTCTATCAGAGCCGAGCGGATGGAGGGTAGTTTTTGGGCATCTGAAAAGGCGGCCAGCACCTCTTGATCGGCTGCACGGGTCAGCAGCAGCACCGGACCATGTTTCAGTGTCAGTTCAAAGCGCTGGTCAAAGTGGTTCGTGGCCACACCCTGTCTGCGCCAACCCATGGCAGCACCTGCGGGCAATTTCAAACCCCATTGCAACTGAGCCAACACAGCTCGGTCATCAGACGCCACCCGCCAGGCGGTGCTTGGACTTTTTTGTTCAAGCAAGTGGCGAGCTTGCGCATGCACACCCGGCCAGTTCCGCAACGCCCAATACGGATCGGTGCGCGAACTCGCGCTCAGGCCCAGCGGCTCGCGCACCAGGGTTTGACCGTGGTAGAGCAACACCGCAAACAGCAAATTGAATCCCAGCGCCAAACCCAGCCAGACGTACCGACGGGATTGCCACAGCCATCCCACCGCCGCCAGGGTCAACGCCGCATGAGCCGGGGCTGCCCAGTTCGCATGGGCGCGCGAGATCAGGGCCTGCATCGAGATCACAGCCAGCATCGGCACCGAAAAACAGATCAAAAACCAGTGGCGAGGGTACTCGCGCCAATGGCCGCGCACCAGCCACACCACAAAGGCACTTACCAGAACCACATTGCCTACCAACCATTGCTCGGACAAAAAGACCAGCATGACTTCGGGTTTGAGGCTATAGGACGCTCCGCGCGAAATCTCGGCGGTGTGCTGCAAGGTCGGCATGCCGTGTGTGAAATTCCACCACAGGTTGGGGGCAAAGACCGCCAGCGCCACCAGGGCGGCCACATAGGGGCCAGGCTGGCGCCACTGGCGTCGCCAATCGGGATGCAGCATTGCCAGTGCCACGCACAGACCAAGCACAGCCATCGAGTACTTGGCCAGCAAGCCCAGACCGGCAAAAAGCCCTAGCCCCAGCCAAGCCAGAGGTCGACCTGACAGCGCCAGCCAAAGGCAGGTCATGCACAGCATCCAGCACAACAGCAGCATGGCATCGGTGCTGGCAACCGTGCCATAAAAGGTGGTCAGGGGCAGAGTCGCAAAGCCGATGCTGGTGGCAGCCGACTGGGTCGCACCAAGACCCATGGATCGGCTCAGGCCATAGACCAGCAACGATGTCACACTGAACGACAGCACGCCCACGCTGCGCACGCAACCCGGGCTGGAACCACACAACGCATCGGCCCCGCCGATCGCCCAAGCAATCAGCGGTGGTTTGGTCCAGTAACCCCAATCGGGGCTCAACGACCAGGCATAGTAATAAGCCTCATCGACCGACAAGGGTAGACCATGGGCCACCCACCAGCGCCAGACCCCCAACAGGGTCAGCACCGTGAGCAACAAGCCCAGTGATTTCAGACTTTGGGTGCGTGCCAAGGAGCATCCCCTAAACTGCTGGTCTGCTCGTTAACCTGGTAAGAAGGGCTGGCGCCGGATTCAAACAGCACGCGAACCAGCAACTCAGCCAAGATACCAGCCATCATCGACTGCACGCCCGCAATCAAAAAGAAAAATCCGACCAGCAACAGCGGACGGGTGCCGATGCTTTCGCCCATCAATTTCTGACCCATCAAATACGTCAAAACTGCACCGCCGATGGCCAGGAGCCAAAGCCCCAGACCACCAAAAAAGTGTCCTGGGCGGGTGCGATACCGCATGAAAAAATACACGAAAAACAAATCCAGCACCACCCGGAAAGTGCGACTGATGCCGTACTTCGACTCGCCAAACTGGCGAGCGTGATGGCTGACCGGTTCCTGGGCGATGCGCTCGGGCGATGTCACGGTCGATAACCACGCCGGAATAAAGCGGTGCATCTCGCCATACAGCCGGATGCGACGCAAAACCGATGCCCTGAACACCTTCAGCGAGCAGCCGTTGTCTTTGATCTCCAGTCCGGTCATGCGGGCGATCAGCCGATTCGCAATGCGCGAGGGAAATTTGCGCATGACCAAGGCGTCTTGGCGGTTGCGTCGCCATCCCGCCACCAGATCCAGGTCTTCATTGAGCAGGCGTGCCACCATGCGCGGGATGTCCACCGGATCATTTTGCAAGTCGCCGTCCAAGGTCACGATCACATCGCCACGAGCGTGGTCGATGCCGGCTTGCATCGCCGCGGTTTGTTTGTAATTGCGCGACAAGTCGATCAACCGGACATGCCCTCCGATCTGTTGGCTTTCATGCTCTATGGCGGCACGGGTGCCGTCGCGGCTGCCATCGTTGACCAGCAACAACTCCCATGGGCAGGGATAGTCGCGCAAACAGTCGCTGACCCGCGCCACAAAAGGACCGACGCTGTCTTGTTCTTGGTACATGGGCACCACGATCGACAGCCGGTGTGGGGGGAGGGTGGACAAGGGGGAATCAGAACTCATCGATGACTTTCTTTGACCAAGATTTTCCATCAGGGCCTGGATGGGCGGCGAGTGCAATGGCGAGGCGTTTTGCTGCGCAAATGCGCTGCTGGAGCACAAGCAGCACCGAAGGTGCGCTGCATGGAAAATCGCAGTTCAATCAGCATTGTGCCTTGTCCACATGGGCTTGGGCAGCCACCAGGCTAACACCCCGAAAGCCATAGAGCAGGCCAGCACCACCAAGTGCATGGTCAGGGCGGCTTGCAGGCCATCCACCCAGGGTACGCCATGCCAGCGCAAGGCTGCCGCAGCCCCGGCCTCGTAACTTCCCACACCGCCCAGGCCTTGCACAGGCAGCAGGGCTGAGAGTTCGGCACCCAAAGACCCAGCCCAGCCCATGCCCCAGTCCATCTGGAGCAATTGCGCCAACAGCCAAGCCTGAAGGCTGAGTTTGAGCGTCCAGTTACTTATGGTGATCAGCCATCCTTGCCACAGCTTTTGACCGCGTTGCGACATCGCAAGCCTCAACTTCCTAAGCAGGCCTGCGGGGGACTTCATGGCAGCGGGATCGACTTGAACTTGCGTCACCCGATCGTGCTGTCGAACCCAGCGGATCCCCCACCCAAGCGCACCCCACAAGGCCGCCGTCAGTGCCAGGCGCATCCCCCAAAACAAGTCCGGCCAGGCCCAGATGGCCAACGTGGCCAGCACACAGGCGTCTTGCAGCCGCAACCACAGCAGCGATGCCGAGGCATCGAGCCAACCCACTCTCAGGGCGCGCTTCATCAACCAAGGAAAACCCAGCTCACCGGTGCGCATGGGCAAGACATTGACCAGGGCGGTGTGCAACAGCACGATGCGCAGCGCCAAAGTCCAGCGCATGCCTGGCACATCGGCAAATTCGCGCCTGATGCGCCAGGCCCGCAACCCGTAGCTGACCAGCATGCCCAGCGCCATGGCCAACCACAGCAAGGGTGTGACACGCTGCCATTGGGCCAGCCACTGCTCCACCAGACCAGCGTGCCAAAACCAGGCGACAAAAGCCAAAGTCAAAGCGGCAGAAAAAAGCAGGGGGCGTTTGGACAAGGGACAGGTGCGATTCACCGGCGTGTCGCATATGACATTTGAGTTGGGGCAAAATCGCCTTATGCGATTTTATTTCAGCGCTTGTTTTTTGGGGCTGGTCATTTTCGGGCTTTTCCCCCAACTTGATGTGGCCTTTACAGCGCTTTTTTATGAGCCCGGTGTCGGATTTGTCTACAAAGACTTGCCTTGGGTACAGGCGTTATATTGGGCCTTTGCGCGCTTGCAATGGCCGATTCTGGGCGCTTTGGCGCTGGGTTTTCTTGGCGGATTGTTCGTCCCCGGACTGGCGGCTCAACGGCGTGCACTTTGTTTTTTGCTGCTGACTTTATTGCTGGGCCCCGGCCTGGTGGTCAACGAGGCGTTGAAAAATCACTGGGGCAGGGCGCGGCCGGTGCAGGTGACACTCTTTGGCGGCACGGCCCAATACACGCCTCCCCTGCAAATGACCGATCAGTGTCAAAAAAATTGCTCGATGTCCAGCGGTCATGCCGCACTGGGCTTTTACCCGCTGGCACTGGCCTGGGTGCTGCATCGCCAACGTCGGGTTTGGGTGGTGGTGGGGTTGGTCAGTGGTGGCATGGTGGGTATGGGCCGCATCTTGCAGGGCGGTCACTTCTTATCCGACGTGCTGGTGTCCGCTGCCGTGGTCTGGTTGGTGTGCGCTTTGTTGGCGCGTTGGCTTTTGCCCCCGCCCCCGGCTCAAGATCACCTCACCGACCCTGCATCTGCCGGATAAAGCCGCGCCAGGCCTCCGACACCCGCTCGC
>JACCDS010312467.1_pt1 | contig 12155 bp, 9 predicted proteins | sample 7446441 | NCBI WGS metagenome assembly JACCDS01 (sample SAMN15323445, study PRJNA562643) | freshwater metagenome | isolation source: river surface water | place: USA:Blue River Watershed | collected 2017-08-17
CCAACATCGCCAAACCGACTAATTGCGTGGTGAAGGCTTTGGTGGAGGCCACGCCAATTTCAGCACCGGCGCGGGTCATAAACGCCAGATCTGATTCGCGCACCAACGATGAACCCGCGACGTTACAAATAGTGAGGCTGCCGAGGTAGCCCATTTCTTTCGCCAAGCGCAAAGCCGCGAGCGTATCGGCGGTTTCGCCCGCTTGACTGATAGAAACCAATAAACTGTTGGGCTGTACAAAAGATTTGCGGTAGCGGAATTCGCTGGCGATTTCTACATTGCAGGAAATACCGGCGAGGGATTCGATCCAGTAGCGCGCGACCATGCCTGAGTGGTAGCTGGTGCCGCAGGCGACGATTTGAATGTGTTTCACTTTTTTAAATAATTCGGCGGCGCCATTGCCAAAGGTTTCATCCATTACCGATTCGCTGCTCAAACGACCTTCGAGCGTATTCAATACCGCATTGGGCTGCTCATAAATTTCTTTGAGCATAAAGTGACGGAATTGTCCCTTGTCACCGGCGTCGTAACTGGCGTTGGATTCGTGTACTTGACGCTCCACGGCGACACCGTCTTTATCAACAATCTTAATGCTGTGACGGGTAATTTCTGCCACATCGCCTTCTTCCAAAAAGATAAAGCGACGAGTTACCGGCAACAAGGCTAGCTGATCAGAGGCGATAAAGTTTTCGCCAATACCCAAGCCAATTACCAGCGGTGAGCCTGAGCGCGCAACCACCAAACGGCTGGGATCGTTTTTGTCCATCAACACAGTGCCATAGGCGCCGTGTAATTGCTTTACCGATTTTTGCACGGCAGCCAACAAACTATCGGTAGCGTTTAATTCTTTTTGCACCAGATGCGCGATCACTTCGGTGTCGGTATCTGAAGTGAATACATAGCCTTCTTCTTGCAGTTGGTTACGCAAGCGCGCGTGGTTTTCGATAATACCGTTGTGCACTACGGCGATGTGATCTTTGGAAATATGTGGATGTGCATTGCGCTCACTTGGCTCACCGTGAGTTGCCCAGCGCGTGTGCGCTATACCGGTGCCACCAGGAATAGGTTCGGCGTTTACCGCATCGGATAATTCTTTTACTTTTCCCAACCGACGCACACGCTGAAGTGCACCATTGCTAACGACTGCCACACCGGCTGAGTCATATCCGCGATATTCCAGGCGGCGCAATCCTTCCACCAGAATATCCACTACATCGCGTTGCGCTACGGCGCCAACAATTCCACACATGATTTACTCCTTGAGCTGTTTAGTAGTTGTAAATAATTTTTTACGAATTTGAATCTGGTCTTGGGCTTTTAATGAGTTGCGCAAATCACTTGTACACCCTGTTGTTCTAATGTTTGTTTGTCTTTCGGATCAATACCGGCGTCTGTGACTAGCACTTTGATGGCACTCCAAGGCAATTCCAGGTTGTGGATTTTGCGGCCAATCTTATCGGACTCGGCCATGACGATGACTTCGCGCGCGACTTCCGCCATCACCCGACTCAAGCTATAGAGTTCATTAAATGTAGTCGTGCCGCGCTCCAGATCCAAACCATCAGCGCCGATAAAAAACTGATCGAAATTGTAGGAGCGCAGGATTTGCTCGGCGAGCTGACCCTGAAAGCCTTCGGACTTTGGGTCCCAGGTGCCGCCGGTCATCAGAATCGTGGGTTCGTTTTCCAGTTCGCGCAATGCGTTGGCGATGCTGAGGGAGTTGGTCATTACCACCAGACCCTGCTTGCCAGACAATTCGGGTAGGAGCGCGGCGGTAGTGGAGCTGCCGCTGTCGAGGATAATGCGGTTGTGGTCACGGATAAGTGCGGCGGCGGCTTTGGCGATGGCTTGCTTACGAACTGAAACTTTTTCGACCGGATCGGTCATCAATTCCTGCGGCACTGGCACTGCTCCACCGTAGCGGCGCAGCAGTAAACCATTGGACTCAAGCGCGGCCAAGTCCTTGCGAATGGTGACTTCCGAGGTGGAAAACTGCTCCGCCAGGGCTTCTACACTCACTTCACCACTGGTATTAAGCAGTTCAATGATCGCGCGGCGGCGCTGCTGGGTGTTGCGTTTGGTCATGATAACTTGCCAATAAGTTTCGATTTGAAAGATATTGTAGCGGTTCGAAAGTTATTGGCAAGTTTTAATTGACTAATTAACCGTCAGTTTGGCTTCCCCTGCGAGCACACTGGCCTTGGCGTGGCAGCTGCCGGTGCCTTTGTTCCAGTCTATCTGCGCGCCCACCAAGAGCGAGCGATGACCGGAGACGGGTTTATTCTTCGGTGTTGCGAGCTTCACATCACCCACCGTGGCACTTAGCTGCGCCGATGCCAGCTGGTCTTCCGCAAGTGTAATATTGATTTGGCCAGCGTTGAGGTCGGCGTTCAGGCAACCGCTGGTATCGGAAATCGAAAGCTCGCCTGCACTCAAATGCGCAGCCAAAACTTTATCGCGCGGTACACCGATTTTCACTTTGAGCATCACCTGGTTAAATTCGGTAATGCTGGCAGGCATCAGCATGAATTCAGCGGTACTTCCCGTTTTTTTCTGCCAAGCGAGATCCGCTAGCAATTTCAAACAGGCTCGATCGTCTTGCTCCTGACAAACCGCGGTCACCTCCGCGATCACGTCTGTTCCAGAGATACCGACAATCTCCAGCTGACCCGCCGGCACTTCAATCCGAACTTGCTCGGCGGCGGCGACATCCTGCTGCAGGCTTATGTGCCGTTCGCCCTCGGTGGCCAACGCTGGAAGACTCAGCAAAATCGCCAGCATTCCCAGACCCCTACCCAAAATGTGATTGCCAGTGGTGTTCATAGGTTTCATCCCCGTTTGATCAATGTACTCACCCACTGACTCACTAGACGTGGGGAATAGGGGATTCGGATTCGGTCGGGTAGAAATTAATGCTCGAAGAACAACCGGGCGAGCGGCATGCTTACCTGCCCAAAATTCCAGAATTCTTCCACATTGGCGTTGATCATGATGGAGACCACCATTTTTTGTTCAGGAATGACCATCAACCAACTTTGTGATCCGCGCGAAACACCACCGTGGTTGGCATTTTTGATGATGCCTTTGCCATCGTCATATTCAGCCCAGCGCCAGCCGAGTGCGTATTTTTGTGGGTTGACCGAGCCATCCGTTAATTTCTGCGGTTGCCAAAAGACTTGGCGGGTTTGAGCGGCGATAAATTTTTCATCCAACCAGGCTGACCCCAATTTCACCATATCCGAGGGGGTGGATATGAATCCGCCCCCGGCGAGTCTATGGCTTAGGTCCACCGTTTGCCCCAGACGGAACGCCGGATATTTTCCGCCGTCGTTCCAATAAAATGTCGCCAGCGAATCAGGTTGGGAAAATTCGTATTCAGCACCTGTTGAATTCATTTCCAGGGGTTTAAAGATTCTGCGCCGCATCGCCTTGAGAAACGGTTCACCCGCGACCGCTTCAAGCACCAGGCTTTGCAATACCGTATTAAAACTGGTGTAGTGAAATTGACTGCCCGGTTCAAATAGCAGCGCGGTATCGTCAAACACCTCGAGTGACTCGCGGACCGAGGTGTAGCGTTTATCGAGTTTAAAGAGAAAGTACATGCCCCAAAGATCACCATAGTTATCCAAATAATCGGGTAGACCGCTTGAATGAGAGGCTAGCTGGCGCGGGGTAATAGTGTTCCACTGTGCATTGGGTAAATTGGGTACGTAAAAGGATATGGGTTTATCCAAGTCTATTTTTCTCTCCTGAAATAATTTGGCCAGCAAGGTTGCGGTCACTGGTTTGGAACTGCTGCCAATGCGGAATTGCGTTCTGGCAGTCGCGGGTTTTTGGTGCTCTATATTTTGCCAACCGACCGCACCCGCCCAAACGATTTTTCCATCCACCGCCACGGCAGCAGAGATTGCCGGAGCATGAATTTTTTCGCGGTGTTGAGCCAGTAATTGCAACGCGGCTGAGGATTGCGGAAGCGTAGAAAACGCGGTGGTTTGGGGATAAGTATCCGGTGCCGCTATATCGGTTGGGAACCACATAGGCACTTTGCCTTCGTAGGCGAGGAATTGGTAAATCGGCCAGGCCAGCCATATAAATGCCAGGGTAAAGGCAAGCAAGGCGATTTTTTGGTAAGAGACATTGCGCATTATTTTTCACCCTCGTTTGTTTTAAAAAACACACTCTGGTAGAAGATGTGTAAAATGGCTTATCAAACTCAAACAAATCTAATCAATTTTAAAAATGCGCAATAGTATTCATTTATTTTCAGGCTGAAGCGTGTTTTGCTCTTGCGTTCGGTATGCCGTCGGCGTGACTCCTGCTATCTCTTTAAATGCCCGATTAAAAGAAGCGATGGAGCCATACCCCACATCCAACGCAATCGTGAGTACGGGTAATGATGTTTCCACCAAGCGCTTGCGCGCCGCGTCGACTCGGTAGTGATTGAGGAACGCATTGAAATTGGTGTAACCCAGGGATTGGTTAATCTGTTTACGCAAATGATGATCCGCGCATTTCAATTGCTCAGCCAGTTTGCTGATAGTGAGATCTGATTGTAAGTAACCGCCATCTTCAATAAAGCGGCGTAGTTTTTTGGCGAGTTCATTTTCTTGCGCAGTCAAACGTGAGTAGCGCCGAGTCTCTGGTGGCGTATCTGGTAGAAATGCTGGATTTGCTGATAGGGCGCGGCTAAATAGCAACGCGGCGGTAATACTGGTTCCGATTAAACATATGGAAGAATTCATCAACATAAAAATTTGGTGACGATTCAAGCGCGTATTACTGAGTTCGACCAGATCCAGCATCAGAAAAAATAAACCGACTAGCAACACAAACCAAAATCGAACGACACGCCGCTGCTCTACCAAATCATTGCGCCAGGTCATAATCACTCTCGCCAGAAGATGCACGATAAACACCAACGCAATAACATGGCTTGTCATTTGTAGATAACCACCACCGCCACGAATCAAGAAAACATAACTATAAAAACCCGCTAATAGCACCACAGCTGCTTTTCCAAAAATTGGCCAGCGCTGTAATTTGAATTCGTCATCGAATAATTGTTGGCCGTGTAGCCATAAAAATACCGGCATGGTGTGGGTAAACATCAACAGAATATTGCGGATGAACCCCTGTGGGCGCGGCGAGTAAGGCGCGGTCAATAGTAAATAAGCAGCAACACCCAGTGCCAGGATCAACGGAATAATTTGCGCGCGAAAAGTAGATTGCGAGCGATAGGGGCTATAAAACAGATACGCGACCAATAGCAGCAATTGCCCGATACAGGCGTAGCGGATAAAAAAATCAATATGGGAGATAACGCTGGTTTCTATCACATCAGCCCTGACTGAAAAATCAAAATACCGGGGTGGGATTATGAGGGGAGATGGAGGGCATTGGTATGCCCTCCGCAAACAACTAATTTGCTGTATTTACAAACTTGGACAACAGGCGCAGATAGGCGACCTGATAGTCGTTGTGGTTTTCAGTGATCTGCCAGGAGTTGAGTGGCCAGCTGGTGTTGAAATCCAGGTAGGCTTTCATCGCCGGTTGGCCTTTGGGTGGATTGGGCGCTGCACTGCCGCAACCGGAGTTAGGGTTGGCCGAAGTACAGTTGCTGTCCCAGTCGTAGGTTGGGTTGGGGCCACCCACCAGGAACCCGGGCGCCGGACCAAAAGTGGATGTACCGACTCTGTCCCACTGCGAACTGCCGTTGGTAAACCAGGTGTGGTAGAACTCGTTGACCGAGCTGTGCACACCCAGACTGTACATGTTGGACAGGTACACCATGCCCTGCGGGTTAGTGCCGTGCAGATAATTCAAATAAGCGAGGGCCGCGTTGTTTACCTGAGTGGCGTCTGCGCTGCCGGCTTTGTAGCTGATGAGATTGGTGAAACTGGTACCCTTGCGCGACATGGAGCGGTTGCTGCCCCAGGTGAAGTTGCCATCTCCACCTAAATAGACACGATAAGCGTCAGTGTTATTGGTCACCGCAGGTAAGTTCGCGGCGCCATTCATGGCACCGGCGTACTGGGTTTTAATTTTGTTGGCGAGGGTCGCATCGGCGTTGCTCAGATTGGCGTAGTAAAGCCATGACATGAGTTCATTTTCATTCCAGATATCCACCCAATTGGCTTTATCGCCATAGTTGCCGGTGACCTGAGTTTGATAGGCAGCGCCACCGGTAGCTGCAAACAAGTAGATAGCCGCTCGGGTTTTCTTGGTGGCGCGGCCATTGTTATCTACTTCCTGATCACCTGCACCCAAACCGGCGTAGATCCCGGAATTGTTATTCACAATGACCGACGGGTTAGCATCGGCCCAGGTCCAGGCGGTTTCAGCGCGGGTTTTTAAATCGGCGGCGTAAGCGGGGTAGTCGCTAATTCCCAGATCACCCAACACTTTTGCGCCCAGCGCAAATGCCGCTGAGCTGCTCAGGGTTGCTGAGGTACTTGCCGGTCCGTAGAAGCTGCGACCGGTGGCAGCGGAGGGTGGGCTGGCGTGACTCAATCCTTGGATCGACAGAACAGAACCATCGCTTTGCTGCATTTTCTTCAGCCAATCCATGCCCCATTTGATCTCGTCGATAATGTCCGGCACGCCATTGCCAGACTCCGGCAGGCCAAAGTCATCACCCCAAGCAGCGGGGTTTTCCAGATAGGCGTGGAGGAGATTGATTAGATAATCAGCGTGCCAGTTGGTGTACTTGTTGAAGTCACCGGCATCGAACCAGCCGCCTGATAGGTCTTTTTCAGTACCCGCGACACCGGTGGTTTTATTGTTCACATCATAAAGGCGCGTTTCGGCGTCCTGACCGGGCTTTAAATGGCTGGCGCTGTCGGTCCAACCAGCATCGGCAAAAGGCTGATTTTTGGCGAAGCCGGCGCGCTGGTAAAAGAAAGTACGGAAGGCGTGGCGCAATACCGGTTTGTAGATATTGCTGCCGATCGTGAAGCTGGGTGAACGCAGGTTTTGTGCGCTATCGACTACGGCGTAGGTTCCGGGCGTAGTGACCGAGGAAAAATCAAACCACCAGACTTTATCACCCGAGGTTGTATGGGTCGCACCCGAGTTCCAGCTTTGTGCTGTACCAGTCAGAACCACTGTTCCGGAAGTAACGTCCACCAGGCTTAGGCTCGCACTGGGAGTAAAACTTTGCGCCGCGTCGTAACCGGTTTGAGGGTCACGCAAAACGGCAATTTTTTTTGCATTCGGTAAATAACCAAACTGATCTACCGTAATAAATTTAGAGATGTTCAACGCACCTGCCGACGAGGCAACAATCGAGGAACTGGTTGCCGGAGCCACGGACGAAGAAGCAGGCGTTGCGGAGGAAGTCATTGCCGTTGACGAAGTTGCCGGCGCTTTGCTCGAACTGGCCAACGGTGTGGAACTCGGTTTTACATTCCCTGAACCACCGCCGCCACCGCCGCCGCCGCAGGCAGTGATTAATCCGGTCAGGGTCAGGCCGATAAATAGTTTGGATAACGGGAATTTGGTCTGGCTCATAAATCGCTCTTATTAATTATCTGATTTAATTGCCGAATAATAACGGTTCCAATCGTCATCTACACCAATTTACCAGGGCCTTTTTATAACTTTACTCATTTTTCCTGTTGATGGCCCTCAAAAAGCAAACGGGGCACTTGGCCCCGTTATTTAGCTTTTCTTGGTGGGCCGTTCCCAACCCTGAATATTGCGCTGTTTCGCGCGGGCGATGGCCAGTTCAGTGGCTTCAACATTTTTGGTGATGACCGAGCCGGCGCCCACGGTGGCGTCGGCACCGATTTTGACCGGTGCCACTAACGCTGAGTTGGAGCCGATAAAGGCGTTATCGCCAATTTCGGTTTTGAATTTATTTACCCCGTCGTAATTGCAGGTGATGGTGCCGGCCCCGACATTCACTTTACTCCCGACTTTGGCATCGCCGATATAGCTGAGGTGATTCACTTTACTGCCTTTGGCGATCACGGCTTTTTTCGTTTCGACAAAGTTGCCGATTTTCACTTCATCGGCCAAATCGGTGCCCGGGCGCAAGCGCGCGTATGGGCCTATATCGCAATCTGCCGCCATGACTGATTCTTCAATATGGCTAAAGGCTTTGATGTGAGTGTTGTTGCCAATCTTGCTATTGATAATCACGCAGTTGGGTTCAATCACTACACCATCACCCAACACCACTTCACCTTCAAACACACAATTCACATCGATAACGACATCGCGGCCAACGGTTAGGTTACCGCGAATATCCAGGCGCGCTGGATCCAACAGGGTAACGCCGGCCACCATCAACTCATTGGCTTTTTGTTTTTGGTAGAAGCGCTCCAGCGCCGCCTGTTGTTGGCGATTGTTGATGCCTTCCACTTCTTCAACCGCAGCAGGTTGTTCAACATGAATGGCGATGCCATCGGCTTTAGCCATGGCGATAATATCGGTCAGGTAATACTCGCCCTGGGCATTATTGTTTTGCAATTGCGGTAACCATTTTTGTAAGTGGCTGGCTTTCACCGCCATGATTCCGGTGTTGATCTCGCGAATTTTTTTCTGCGCTTCACTCGCGTCCTTGTGTTCAACAATGGCGATTACTGCATGGTTTTGATCCCGCACTATGCGACCATAGCCGGCTGGATCATTCATATTGACGGTGAGTAGACCCATTTGTTGGTCGTTAACACCGGCAATCAATTTCTGCAGGGTTTCAGCGCGGGTGAGCGGGACGTCGCCGTAGAGAATTAATACAGTCGCATCATTGCGCAGCTGTGGTAACGCCTGCTGTACCGCATGACCGGTACCAAGCTGTTGCGCTTGCAATACAAATTGCACATCGGGCGCGGCCATTTGTTGCTGCACTTTTTCCGCACCATGGCCGACGATAATCAAAATCTGGTCACCACCTACCTGACGTGCGGTATCCACCACATGCTGCACCAGCGCTTTGCCGCCTACCGGGTGTAACACCTTGGGCAAGTCCGAGCGCATGCGTGTGCCTTTACCGGCGGCGAGAACAAGAATGTCGAGCATAAAAAATTCCCTGAATTTATTAATCGTTGAATTCAAAACTGTAGTCGCGCTCTACTTTGGCGATACGGGTTTTATAAGCGCTGTACCACCGCTCTCGCCCCAATTGTTGCGCTAATTGATGATCGAACTGGTTTTTCCATTGGCGGATAGAGTCCAAATCTGACCAATAAGAAACACTAACTCCCACCTCATTGCGAGCGGCTTCTACCCCTAAGAACCCAGGTTGGCGTTTAGCGAGATCCAATATTTTCGCCGCCATTTCAGCGTAGCCAAAGTCTCCTTCGCGCCTAAGTGTAGTAAAGATAACCGCGTAATAAGGAGGGACAGGGGTGTTCGCTATCATGATTCCTTCTCCATAAACGGTCGCAAAAAAAAGGCGACTCGAAAGTCGCCTTTTTTATCACATCAACACTGCGTTGTTCCGCTTATTTGCCAGCTTTTCTTTTGATAGCTTGCAAAGTACGCAATTGGGCAGCAGCTTCTGCCAATTGGGCGGCGGCGCGCTGGAAGTCGATCTCGCTCGATTGATCTGCCAGTTGTTGTTGCGCTAATTGCTGTGCTTCCAAAGCTGCAGCTTCATCCATATCGTCGGCGCGCAAAGCGGTATCTGCCAGCACGGTAACATGGTAGGGCTGAACTTCAAGATAGCCACCGGAAACAAAGAAAATTTCCTCAGCACCACCTTGTTTAATCAGACGCACAGGACCTGGCTTGATACCCGTCAAAAGCGGGGCGTGACCGTAGGCGATACCTACCTCACCCAGGCTACCGGTAGTGATTACCATCTCTACCAGGCCGGAGAATATTTCACGCTCAGCACTGACGATATCGCATTGAAGAGTCATGGCCATGTTTCAGTCTCTGTTATCTCGCGTTAATCCAGAGTCAAGCAGCGGCCCCCGAAGGGGCCAGCCCAATTACTTGAGCTTGCTGGCTTTTTCGATAGCTTCGTCGATTGAACCTACCATGTAGAAAGCTTGTTCTGGCAGATGATCGTAATCACCAGCTAACAAGCCTTTGAAACCACGAATGGTTTCTTTCAGTGGAACGTACTTGCCTGGAGAACCAGTAAATACTTCAGCTACGTGGAAAGGCTGTGACAGGAAACGCTCAATTTTACGAGCACGGTTTACAGTTTGCTTATCTTCTTCAGACAATTCATCCATACCGAGAATCGCAATGATGTCTTTCAATTCTTTGTAACGTTGCAGAACTGACTGAACACCGCGCGCAACTGAGTAGTGATCGTTGCCGATGATCATTGGATCCAACTGACGTGAAGTGGAATCCAGTGGATCGATTGCCGGGTAAATACCCTTGGCGGCGATATCACGGCTCAATACTACGGTAGAGTCCAAGTGAGCAAAGGTGGTCGCTGGTGACGGGTCAGTCAAGTCGTCCGCAGGTACGTATACCGCTTGTACCGAGGTAATAGAACCGATCTTGGTAGAAGTAATACGCTCTTGCAGAACGCCCATTTCTTCCGCCAGAGTTGGTTGATAACCTACCGCAGAAGGCATACGGCCCAAGAGTGCAGATACTTCGGTACCGGCCAGGGTGTAACGGTAGATGTTGTCAACGAACAACAGAACGTCTTTACCTTCGTCACGGAATTTTTCTGCCATGGTCAAACCGGTCAGAGCAACACGCAGACGGTTCCCCGGCGGCTCATTCATCTGGCCGTAAACCATCGCCACTTTGTCGACTACGTTAGATTCTTTCATCTCGTGGTAGAAGTCGTTACCTTCACGAGTACGCTCACCTACACCGGCGAATACAGACAGACCGCTGTGCTCTTTTGCGATGTTGTTGATGAGTTCCATCATGTTTACGGTTTTACCTACACCGGCACCACCGAACAGGCCTACTTTACCGCCTTTGGCGAATGGGCAAACCAGGTCGATTACTTTGATTCCCGTTTCGAGCAACTCTTCAGAAGCAGCCAACTCTTCATACTTTGGTGCTGCACGGTGAATTTGCATACGCTCTTTTTCACCGATTGGGCCAGCTTCATCAATCGGGTTACCCAAAACGTCCATAATACGGCCGAGGGTTTCAGTACCCACAGGCACTTTGATTGGCTCGTTGGTGTTGGTTACAACCAAACCGCGACGCAGGCCTTCGGAGGAGCCCAGAGCAATAGTGCGAACTACGCCGTCGCCTAATTGCTGCTGAACTTCGAGAGTCAGGTTGCCGTCGGTAATCACCAGCGCGTCATACACTTTAGGCACTGAATCGCGTGGGAATTCCACATCGATTACGGCGCCGATAATCTGAACGATACGTCCGCTACTCATTTCCGGTTCCTCTTTGTTCCAGAAATTCCAGATCCCTTTTAATAACACTCAGGGGTCTGAAGGATTAAATACAAAAATCGTTGGCCTTTCAGGGCAAATGCATAACAACGCCGCTTATTGGATCGCTGCCGCACCGCCCACAATTTCTGACAGTTCCTGGGTGATCGCTGCCTGACGCGCTTTGTTGTAAATCAGCTTCAAGCTATCAATCAATTCACCGGCGTTGTCGGTCGCACTCTTCATCGCAATCATTCGCGCTGCTTGTTCAGAAGCCGCGTTTTCTACTACCGCCTGATAAACCTGCGATTCAATAAAGCGAGTCAACAACCCTTTCAACAGGAACTCTGCATCCGGCTCGTAGATATAATCCCAGTGGTGTTTCAACTTGGTATTTTCTTCGGCTACCAGAGGCAGTAACTGGCGAACTTTTGGTGTTTGGGTCATGGTGTTAACAAAGTCGTTGCTCACCAGAAACAGCTTGTCGATAGTGCCGGCTTCAAACGCATCCAGCATTACCTTCACACTGCCGATCAGGTCCGCCACTTGCGGGGCTTCACCGATATCGCGAGTTGAGGCAACAACATTGCCACCAAAGCTTTTGAAAAACTGGCCAGCTTTGGCACCAATCAAACCCAAATCAATCGCTACACCTTTGTCAGCCCAGACCTTCATATCACGGATAGCAGCTTTGAACAGGTTAGTGTTCAAACCACCACACAGGCCACGGTCACTGGAAACAATGATGTAACCCACGCGCTTAACATCGCGCTCCTTCATAAAACGGTGTTTGTACTCGGGGCTGGAGTTGGCCAGGTGCCCGACTACTTCACGGATACG
>JACCDS010619718.1_pt1 | contig 12155 bp, 9 predicted proteins | sample 7446441 | NCBI WGS metagenome assembly JACCDS01 (sample SAMN15323445, study PRJNA562643) | freshwater metagenome | isolation source: river surface water | place: USA:Blue River Watershed | collected 2017-08-17
CATCGCCGCGCTGGGCGCCGCAGGCCTCGCGCTCGGGGCCGGCGCGCTGCTCGCCCTCCCCGGCCTTCGCAGCGCGCCGGCACAAGCCGTTCAAAACGATTCCTCTCTCGACATGAAAGAAGGTCCCGCATGTTGACTCCAGACTTCGTGTTCAGCTCCAAGCACCGCAGCCTTGTCGCCCGCGGCACGCTGACCCGCATCGACCGGCCCGCGGCCGACGCCGACGCATTACTGCAGCAGGTGCAGCAGGCGTTCGATGCCGCAAGGCGCGCCGGCCAGGCGTCGCCCGTGGTCGTGGGAGCCATCCCGTTCGACCTGACGCAGCCGTCCGCGCTGGTGGTGCCTGAGCAGGCCGAGTTCGTCGAGCGCGACGCGCTGATCGCGACAGCCCGCCGCACGCCCCTGCATCCGAAGGTGAAGGCCGCGCGCAGCATTCCCGACGAGCAATGCTTCAAGCAAGGCGTGCGCCAGGCCATCGTCAACTTCCAGCACAGCGACATCCGCAAGGCCGTGCTGTCGCGGCTGTGCGAAATCGAGCTGGAGGATGCGCTGGACACCTCGCAGGTGTTGGCCAACCTGATGGTGCAGAACCCGTCGGCCTATCACTTTCGCGTGCCCATGGGCGACGGCGTAGACCTGATCGGCGCCAGCCCCGAGTTGTTGCTGCGCCAGGAAGACCGGCGTGTGAAGACCTTCCCGCTGGCCGGCACCGCGGCCCGCCGTCCCATGCTGGCCGATGACGACGCCGTCGCGCTGCGCCTGCTGGACTCCGCCAAGGACCAGCACGAGCACCGGCTGGTCGTGCAGGACATCCGCGCGCTGCTGGCGCCGCTGTGCGAATCGCTGAGCGTGCCGGCCCAGCCGGAGCTGGTCTCCACGCCGACGCTGTGGCACCTGGGCACGCCCATCGAGGGGGTGCTGAAGCCCGAAATGTCCGGACCGCTGGGCGTGCTGAGCCTGGCGTGCAGGCTGCACCCCACGCCGGCCGTGTGCGGCTTCCCGCGCCAGCAGGCGCGCAAGCTGGTGCACCTGATCGAGTCTTTCGAGCGCGGACCGTTCTCCGGCATCGTCGGCTGGTGCGACGCGCAGGGCAACGGCGAATGGGTGGTCACCATCCGTTGCGCCACCGTGCGGGCCAGGCAGCTGCGGCTGTTCGCCGGCGTCGGCGTGGTGGAGGCCTCGTGCCCCGATGCCGAATGGGCAGAGACGCGCGCCAAGCTCGGCACGATGTTGCGCGCCATCGGCCTGCCGGAAGAGGTGACCGCATGAGCATCGAGTTCACGCGCTGGCCCGACGCGCTCGCCCGACGCTACCGCGCCGAAGGCCACTGGATAGACCGGCCGCTGACCGACCTGCTGGACGACGCCCGGCTGCGCGCGCCCGAGGCGCCGGCCATCGTCTGCGGCGAGCGCAGCTACAGCTATGCCGAACTGGCCGATGCCTCGCAGCACCTCGCCGGCGAGCTGTGGCGCCGCGGCCTGCGCCCCCACGACACGGCGCTGGTGCAACTGCCCAACGTGGCGGAGTTCTACATCGTCTTCTTCGCGCTGCTGCGCATCGGCGTCGTGCCGGTCAACGCGCTCTTCAGCCACAAGCGGCACGAGCTGACGGCCTACGCCGAGCAGGTGCGGCCGCGGCTGCTGGTGGCGGACCGCAGCCACCCGCTGTTCGCCGACGACGCCTTCCTCACGGCGCTGCAGCAGCAACACGCCGGCCTCACGGCGCTGCTGCGCGGCGACGGACTGGAAGCCGCAATCATCGCGCCCCCACTGCACCCCTGGCCCGCCGAGGCCGCGCCGACACCGGCCGGCGAGGTCGCCTTCTTCCAGCTCTCCGGCGGCAGCACCGGCACGCCCAAGCTGATCCCGCGCACGCACAACGACTACGACTGCAGCGTGCGCCGCAGTGCCGAGATCTGCGCGTTGTCCGCAGCCACGCGCTACCTTTGCGCGCTGCCGGCAGCCCATAACTTCCCGCTCAGCTCACCCGGTGCCCTGGGCGTGCTCCATGCCGGCGGCTGCGTCGTGCTGGCGCTGAGCCCCGAGCCCTTGGCCTGCTTCGAGCTCATCGCCCGCCAGCGCGTGACGATGGCGGCGCTGGTGCCTTCGGCTGTGCAGCTGTGGCTGCAGGCCGCACAGGCCGACACGCGCGCACGACTGCAACTGCGCTCGCTGGAACTGCTGCAGGTCGGCGGCGCCAGCTTCGCCGAGGCCGTGGCGCGCCGCGTGCCCGACGTGCTGGGCTGTGCGCTGCAGCAGGTGTTCGGCATGGCCGAGGGCCTGGTCAACTACACGCGGCTGGACGACCCGGATGACGTCGTCTTCACGACGCAGGGCCGGCCGATGAGCGCTGCCGACGAGGTGCGCATCCTGGACGCCGACGGCCACGACGTGCCAGCCGGGGAGCCCGGCACGCTGGCCACGCGCGGCCCCTACACCTTCCGCGGCTACTACCGCAGCCCGGAGCACAGCCGCCGCGTGTTCGACGCCGACGGCTTCTATCACTCGGGCGACGTCGTGCGCCGCGCGGCGGACGGCAACCTCGTCGTCGTCGGCCGCGTGAAGGACCAGATCAACCGCGGCGGCGAGAAGATCGCCGCCGAGGAGGTCGAGGACCTGCTGCTGCGGCACCCCGGCATCGCCCAGGTGGGCGTGGTCGGCGTGCCGGACGAACGCCTGGGCGAGAAGAGCTGCGCCTGCTTCGTCAGCCCGCAGCCCGAGCTGAGCACCACCGCGTTGCGCCGCTTCCTGCGCGAGCAGGGAGTGGCCGACTACAAGATCCCCGACCGATTCGAGCGCCTGGACGCCCTGCCACTGACCGCGGTCGGAAAGATCGACAAGCAGCGCCTGCGCGCCCAGCTGCAGGCCGCCCCCACATCCACCGTCTGAGGCTTCCCACCATGGCCATTCCTTCCGTCCCCTCCTATCCGCTGCCCACCGTCGCCGGGTTCCCGACGTCCAAGGTCAGCTGGGCGCTGCAGCCGCGCCGCGCCGTGCTGCTGGTGCACGACATGCAGGACTACTTCCTGCGCTTCTACGGCGCCGACAGCGCGCTCAGGGAGACGCTGATCGCCCGCCTCGTCGCGCTGTGCGACTGGGCCCGTGCGCACGGCGTTCCGGTGGTCTACACCGCGCAGCCCGCCGAGCAGAGCCCGCAGGACCGCGCGCTGCTGAACGACATGTGGGGCCCCGGCCTGACCACCGCCGACCCGGCACTGGCCGCCGTGGCCGCGCCGCTGGCACCGCAACCCGGCGATACCGTGCTGACCAAATGGCGCTACAGCGCCTTCCAGCGTTCGAACCTGGAAGCACTGATGCGCGAATGGGGCCGCGACCAGTTGCTGATCGGCGGCGTCTACGCGCACATCGGCTGCCTGATGACGGCGGTGGAGGCCTTCATGCGCGACATCCAGCCCTTCATGGTGGGCGACGCGGTGGCCGACTTCTCGGCCGAGGAGCACGCGATGGCACTGCGCTACGTGGCCGGCCGCGCCGGGCGCGTGGTCACCACCGGTGAGGTGCTGGCATCCGGCCGCACGCTGCTGACCTGGGACGCCTTCAAGGCCAGCGTGCTGGCGCAACTGCCCGAGCTGCAGGCCGAACTCGCGGCAGAGGACAACCTGCTGGACCACGGTCTGGACTCGGTGCAGGTCATGGAGCTGGTGGCCTCCTGGGCGCGCCAGGGCGTGAAGGTGCGCTTCGAGGACCTGGCCCGCCAGCCCAGCCTGCAGGCCTGGTGGCAACTGCTGCGTCAAGCCGGCGCCCCCGCCGAGGTCCGGTCATGACGGTGGCTGCGGAGTTCGCTGGCTGCAGCGTGTGGGTCACCGGCGCCGGCAGCGGCATCGGCCGCGCGGTGGCGCTGGCCTTCCACGCGCAAGGCGCGCAGGTGTGGGGCCTCGACCGCCGCTTTGACGGCGATCCGCCGCCGTTCGAGACGCGGCTGCTCGACCTGACGCACCCCGACGACGTCGAGCGCGTGCTGGCGGCACAGCCGCGGCTGGACGTGTTGGTGCATGCTGCCGGCGTGCTGCGCATGGGCAGCAGCGACACGCTGAGCCTGGAAGACTGGCACACCAACCTGCAGGTGAACACCACCGCGGCCTTCCACCTGTTCCGGCACGTCGTGCCCCGGTTCAAGCAGCAGCGGCGCGGCGCGATCGTCACGGTGGGCTCCAACGCCGCTCATGTGCCGCGCATCGGCATGGCCGGCTACTGCGCGTCCAAGGCCGCGCTGGTGGCGCTGACCCGCTGCGTGGCGCTGGAACTCGCCGGCCACGGCGTGCGCTGCAACGTCGTGTCTCCGGGCACCACGCGCACGCCGATGCTCACCGCGATGGGACTGGACGATGCCGGCATCCGGCGCACCGTCGCCGGCCTGCCGGAGCAGTACAAGCTGGGCATCCCGCTGGGCAAGGTGGCGCAGGTGCAGGACATCGCCGACACCGTGCTGTTCCTGGCCTCCGACCGTGCCGGCCACGTGACGATGCAGGACCTGGTCGTCGACGGCGGCGCAACGCTGGGAGCCTGAGCATGAGACGCCTGTGGGGGATCACCGTGCTACTGCTGGCCGCGGGCTGTCGCGAAGCAGAACTTCAGCCGGCCGAGGCGCCGGAGGCCCCGCCCGAGGTGGGCGTGCTGAAGGTGCATCTGGAGCCCATCGCCGAGTCCGTCGAACTGCCCGGCCGCGTGGTCGCCTCGCGCTCGGCCGACGTGCGCCCGCAGGTCAACGGCGTGATCCGGCGCCGGCTGTTCGAGGAGGGGAGCACGGTCGCGGCCGGCCAGGTGCTGTTCGAGATCGATGATGCGGCCTACCGCAGTGCCCATGCGCTGGCGCAGGCGCAGCTGCAGCGCGCCGAGGTGAAGCTGGCCAGTCTCGTGAAGACACACCGGCGCAACCAGGACCTGCTGGCGCAGGGCATGGTCAGCCGCCAGTTCTACGAGGACAGCGAGGCCGCGCTGGCCCAGGCCGGCGCCGACCGCGACGCGGCCCGTGCGCAGGCCGCCAGCGCAGGCGTGGACCTGGAACGCACACGCGTGCGTGCGCCCATCGCCGGACGCATTGGCCGCGCACTCGCCAGCGAAGGCGCGCTCGCCACGCAGGGCCAGGACGCGCCGCTGGCGCAGATCGTGCAAATCGACCCCGTGTGGGTGGACCTCGTGCAGGCGCAGCCGTCACCGCAGCTGAAGGGCGTGCCGGTGCGGTTGCGGCTGGATGGCACCGCCGCCCGCACGCACACCGGCGAACTGCTGTTCAGCGAGGCCTGGGTGGACCCCGCCACCGGGGCCGCCACCTTGCGCGCCCGGGTGCCAAATCCGAAGGGCGAGCTGCTGCCGGGCATGTTCGTGCGCGCCGAGCTGCCACAGGCACGATGGCCGCAGGCCGCGCGACTGCCCTTTGCCGCCGTGCAACCAGGCAACGGCGGGCACGCCACCGTCTGGGTGCTGGACGCACGACAGACCGTGCAGCCTCGCGAGGTGCAGGCCAGCGCGCTGAAAGACGGCGACTGGGCCGTGCACGCCGGCCTGCACGACGGTGACATGGTGCTGGTGGACGGGCTGCGCCGCACCGCACCCGGCCGGCAGGTTCGCCCGGCGACCGTGGCCACGGCACGCTGAAGGGAGGCCACCATGTCCACGTTCTTCCTGCAACGGCCGGTGCTGGCCTGGGTGCTGGCGCTGCTGGTCGCATTGGGCGGTGCCGTCGGCCTGACGCAAATGCCGCTGGCGCAGTACCCAGACGTCGCGCCGCCCGCCGTCATGGTCACCGCGCATTACCCGGGTGCGTCCGCCGAGGTGGTGGAGAACAGCGTCACCAAGGTGCTGGAGCAGGAGCTCAAGGGCCTGCCCAGGCTGCTGTACTTCAGCGCCACCAGCAATGCGTCGGGCAGCGCCGAGCTGATGCTGACGTTTGCTCAAGGCACCGACATCGATGCCGCCCTCGTCCAGGCGCAGGCCCTCGCCAATCAGGCTGCACGCCGCCTGCCGGCATCGGTGCAGCGCCTGGGGCTGCAGGTGCGCAAGCTGCAGAACAGCTTCCTGATGGTCATCGCGGTGCACGACCGTGACGACCGCCGCAGCGCCACCGACATCGCCGACTGGATGGCCACCACGCTGGAGGACGCCATCGGCCGCGTCGAGGGCGTCGGCGCCGTGCAGGCCTTCGATGCGCCGCACGCGATGCGCATCTGGCTGGACCCGCACCGCCTGCACGCCGCCGGCCTCGTGCCCGGCGACGTCGTGACCGCCATCGAGAACCAGAACCGCGATCTGTCTCTGGGCGAACTGGGTGCCCAGCCCGCGGCGGCCGGGCAGGCCTTCAATGTGCCGGTCACGGCCCGGTCTCGGCTGCAGACGCCGCAGCAGTTCGGCGACCTCGTGCTCAAGACGATGGCCAGCGGCGCCACGGTGAGGCTGTCGCAGGTGGCGCGCGTGGAGATAGGTGCGGAAAGCTACGGCAGCATCTCGCGGCTGGACGGCCACCCCGCGTCGGCGCTGGCGGTGCGCCTGGCCCCCGGTGCCAATGCGCTGAAGACGGCCGAGGCCATCCGCGCGCAGGTCGAGGCGCTACGGCACGAATTCCCGGCCGGTTTCGAGGTCAGCTACCCGGAGGACAGCACCCGTTTTGTGCGCCTGTCCATCGCCGAGGTGCTGAAGACACTGGCCGAGGCCATGGTGCTGGTGGTGGTGGTGATGCGCCTGTTCCTGGGCAGCTGGCGCGCGACCTGGGTGCCGACGCTCACCGTGCCGCTGGTGCTGCTGGGCACGGCGGGTGTGCTGGCGCTGCTGGGCATGTCCATCAACACGCTGACGCTGTTCGCGATGGTGCTGGCCATCGGGCTGCTGGTGGACGACACCATCGTCGTCGTCGAGAACGTCGAACGGCTGATGGCGGAAGCTGGATTGAGCCCTCGCGAGGCCACCCTGCGCTCGATGCAGGAGCTGGGCAGCGCGCTCGTCGGCATCGGCCTCGTGCTGGGCTGCATCTTCCTGCCGATGGGGCTGTTCGCCGGCTCCGTCGGCGTCATCTACCGGCAGTTCTCGGTGACGCTGGTCGCGGCAATGGCGCTGTCGGTGCTGGTTGCGCTGGTCTTCACGCCGGTGCTGTGTGCGGGCGTGCTGCGGGCGCGCCTGCACGCACCGCCGCACGCCCGCGCGGCGCGCTGGCAGCTGCGGGGGCTGGCGGGACTGTCGGCCGCGCTGCGCCGGCCGCTGCGTGTGGCCCTCGTGTACGGCGCCATCGCTGCCCTGGCAGCCTGGGGCCATGCTCGGTTGCCCAGGGCCTTCCTGCCCGAGGAGGACTCGGGCACGGTCATGGTCCGCTACAGCCTGCCGCCGGGCTCGCCGGCCGCGCGCAGCCTGCAACTGGCGGATGAACTGCAACGCTACTTCCGCAGCGAGGAAGCCGACACGACGGCGACGGTCTATGCCAACGCCGGCATGAGCTTCGACGGCGCCGGCCAGAACGCCGGCATGGCCTTCGTGTCGCTGAAGCCCTGGAGCGCGCGTCGGGCCGCTGATCAGCGCGCCCAGGCCATTGCAGAGCGCGCCATGGCACGGCTGGCCGCTCTGCCGGCGTTCCGCGATGCCGAGGTCTATGCAATGGTGCCGCCGGCGCTCGACGGCCTGGGCGAGGCGGGCGGGTTCGAGCTGTGGCTGCAGGACAGCGCCGGCCAGGGCCGGGAACGGTTGCGCGACGCGGCCGCCGCGCTGACCGAACAAGCCCGCACGCAGCCCACGCTGGCCGCGGTGCGCTCGCCCGGCAGCGAGCCCCTGCCTCGCGTACAGCTCGACATCGACGAACTCAAGGCCGCCACGCTGGGCATAGCCCCCGATCTGCTGCACGACACGCTGGAGACGGCCTGGGGCGGCCGCTATGTGAATGACTTCGTCCACGGCGCGCAGATACGCAAGGTGCTCGTGCAGGGCGACGCCCCATTCCGCGCCGCCACGCAGGACCTGGCTGCCTGGCATGTGCGCGGGCGAGACGGACGCATGACCTCGCTGGCTGAGGTGGCGAGCAGCCGCTGGGACGCGGGCCCGGGCGAACTGCAGCGCTTCAACGGCGTACCGGCCGTGCCCGTGCAGGGGCTGGCAGCACCGGGCAGCAGCTCCGGCGCCGCGATGGCGACCATGGGCAGCCTGGTGGCCGCCACGCCCGGCGTGCGCGGGGCGTGGGCCGGGCTGTCCTTCGAGGAGCAGCGCGCCAGCGGCCAGGCGGCGTGGCTGTACGGTGTGTCGCTGCTGTTCATCTTCCTGTGCCTGGCCGCGCTGTACGAGAGCTGGCTGGTGCCCTGCGCAGTGATGGCCGTCGTGCCGCTGGGGCTGGCCGGCGCGGTGGCCGCGGCACTGGCGCGCGGCCTGCCCGACGACATCTACTTCCAGGTCGGGCTGCTGGCATGCCTGGGTCTGTCGGCCAAGAACGCCGTGCTCATCGTCGAGTTCGCCGAGGCGCGCCGGCGCGCGGGCGCTGCGGCCCTCGACGCGGCACTGGCGGCGGTGGGCGCGCGCCTGCGCCCCATCCTGATGACGTCGCTGGCCTTCGGCGCCGGCATCGTGCCGCTTGCGTTGGCCGGCGGTCCCGGTGCCGGCAGCCAGCAGGCACTGGGCACGGCCGTGCTGGGCGGCGTCGTGTCTGGCACCGCGCTGACGCTCGTGTTCGTGCCCGCGGCGTATGCGCTGCTGGCGCGGTGGCTGCCGGGCGAGCGCATGCCCCGCCCCGCGCCCTCCCGGCAGCCAGGGCGAGGCGTGCCGGCATGAGCCTGGCGATGGACCTGTCCCGCGTCGCGCCGGCAACGGTCTGGCCGTTCCAGGTGCCCTGGCCCGGTGCGCGCCTGGCCGTGCAGTCGATTGCCCGCTGCCTTGAACAGCCGGTGCCCTGGTGCGACAACGCACTGCTGCGCTCGGCCCGCCTGGCGGCGGCCGTTCCCAAGCGCCGCATCGAATTCCTGGCCGGACGGCGCTGTGCGCACGCGGCGCTGCTCGGGCTGGGCCACCAACCCGTGGTGCCAGTGCCGCGCGCCCCGGACGGCGCGCCAGTCTGGCCGCCCGGAATGGCCGGCACCATCAGCCACGGCGCTGGCTGGGCCGCCGCACTGGTCTCGCACGACCCGCGCTGCGCCGGTCTCGGCGTCGACATCGAAGCCTGCCTTGCCGACGATGCCTGGGCCGAACTGACGCCGCAGTTCCTGCTGCCTCGCGAGCGCCGGCTGCTGCGGCCCGGCCAGGCCGGCCTCATCGCCACCTTGTGCTTCTCACTCAAGGAATGCCTGATGAAGGCACTGCTGCCGCGGCTGCGTGCGCCGCTGGATTTCCTGGCCATCGAGGTACTGACCCTGGACCACAGCCGCCGCCTCGCAACGCTGGACCTGCCGTCTGCCGCGCGGTCCGCGCTGGGGGCGGGTTGCACCATCCAGGCGCAGTGGAGCCCCTGGCCCCTCACCGAAACCAGCGCGGTGATCACCGCGCTTCAACTGCGGTCCCCCTCCGTCGATCATGACCCCATTGCCTGAGCTTCCCGCGCCGGTGCACCTCCATCCCACGAGCCTGACGCATGCCCGCGGCCTGGCCTGGGGGCCGCCGCTGCCCTCCACCGAGCACTTGCGGCGCAGCGTCACGGCGCCCGACGGGGCAACTGTCTCGCTGATCTCGCACACCCGATCCCGGCTCCGGTCGCTGCTGCACGGGCGGGACGACCGACTGCTGGTGGTCATCGGGCCCTGCTCCATCCACGACCCGCAGGCCGCGCTCGAATACGCCGGGCGCCTGGCCCGCGAACGGGACCGACTGGGAGGGGCACTGGAGATCCTGATGCGCGTCTACTTCGAGAAGCCACGCACCACCGTCGGCTGGAAGGGTCTGATCCACGACCCTGACCTCGACGGAATCGGCCGCCTGGACGAGGGCCTGCGCATTGCGCGCCAGTTGCTGGTGGACATCCACGGCCGCGGTGTTCCCGCGGCGACCGAGTTCCTGGACCCGATCGCAGCGCCCTACCTCGAGGACCTGATCAGCTGGGGCGCCATCGGCGCACGCACCACCGAAAGCCAGACCCACCGGGAAATGGCGTCGGGCCTGCCCATGCCGGTGGGTTTCAAGAACGGCACCGACGGCAACATCAACATCGCCTGCGACGCCATTGAGGCCGCAGCCGCGGAACACCAACGCTTCGGCGTGCATCCGTCGGGCGCTATTGCCGTGCAGCGCACCCCGGGGAACGCCGACGCCCACCTTATCCTGCGCGGCGGCAGGGAACCCAACTACCAGGCAGCGTTCGTGTCGCAGGCCAGCGCCACGCTGCGCGCACGCGGCCTGACACCGCGCCTCATGATCGACTGCAGCCACGGCAACAGCCAGAAACGGCACGAGCTGCAACGCAATGTGGCAGCCGACATCGCCGCGCGCATAGAAGCCGGCGATGAGCAGGTCTTCGGCGTCATGGTGGAAAGCCACCTGAAGGCGGGTAGACAGGCGTTCACGGTCGGCACCGACAGACGGGAGGCGCTGGTCTATGGCCAGAGCATCACGGACGCGTGCCTCGACTGGGAAGCCAGCGTCCCGTTGCTGCAAGCGCTCCATGACGCGGTACTGGCCCGCAGGCACCGCAGCCTCCGTGGCCGCGCCGCCTGAGTGCAACCGCCATGACGGCCACCAAACATGATCTCGACTTGACGTCGCTGGCCGAGCAAGTCAACGAGCGGTAGCCCCTGGACGTCGCGCGCGCCGAGGCGAGGATCAGCGCCATCAAGCTCGACGACCAGGCGGTGAGCCAGGCCACCGCGCCCTATCCATCGAAAAGTTCAGAGTTGAATGAACAAAGTTCAGAACTGTCGAAAACCATTCAGTTCTGAACTCCACCCACTGACAGATCAAGTACTTGGGAAGAGCGTGCTCGGCCAGTCCTGAACTCCCTGCTCATTCAACTCTGAACTTTTACGGATTTCGTTCACTCAACTCTGAACTTTTCGGAGGCCATGAACGCGATGCGCGCGCATCGCACGGTGCATCGCAACATCGACGGCGACGGCGATGGCGTCGAACTACACAAGGCATGCAGTTCTGAATCGACAATGCCTCGATGCTGAATGACCAAGGCCATCGTGAACCACCGGCTCTGTATGTCACGCCGCAGTCGGCCATCTACAGTTGCCGTCAACTGTGGCGAATCGGCGAGGTACGACCATGAAGATGCTCGTCTTATCTGACCTGCATCTAGAGTTCGGCGCGATGCTGAACTTGGCCTCAGACGTGGAATACGACGTCGTGGTCCTGGCGGGCGACATCCAAAATCCTGGCGCCAAGGCTGTTCATTGGGCGCGTCGGGACAGCACCTTCGGCGGCAAGCCTGTGCTGCTCGTCCCGGGAAATCACGAGTACTACGGCCGCGACATTGATGCCGAGCTGCAGCAGATGCGCGACGCGGCCGCGGATAGCAATGTTCATGTTCTATCTCGTGACGTGGCCACCATTGCCGGCGTGAGGTTCGTCGGGTGCACGCTTTGGACCGACTTTCAGTTCGCCGTTCGGGAAGAACATGGACCACAGGTTGTGAATATCGAGCGGGCGCTCAAAACAGCCAATCAAGGCCTGAATGACTTCAGCTGCATCGAACTGCGGACGAGCGTTCGGAGTCAATACCGCGAGCGTCAGCAGCGCCGCCTTCTGCGCGCTGAGGACACGCTGGCCATGCATTGGGTCGAACGTGACTGGTTGCGCCGCACCCTTGAGACGCCCTTCAAGGGACCTACCGTTGTCGTGACTAACCACGCCCCAAGCGTTGGCTCCGTGGCGCCAAGGTACGAGCGCGATTGGTTGACAGCGGCGTTTGTCAGCCATCTCCCAGATAGCTTCTTTGAAGTACCGAGCCTATGGATACACGGACATACGCACACCCAGTTCGACTACAACCAGGGTCGCTGCAGAATCGTGTCGAACCCGCGCGGCTACCCCCTTGCGAGCGGTACGTTCGAGAACCCGGCGTTCAACCCCCACCTGCTCGTCGAGGTCCCCATGACTTCCGTATCCCGCTGACACAGACGGTCCTGCGAGTCCGCCTGCTTGCTCCTCAAATCAAACCGGCCGGCCGAAATGCTTGAAGAAGTGCACCCTGGAGAGGGCCTGTTCGAGGACTTCATGAAACCCTCAGGTCGCTCTGCGGTC
>JACCDS010154310.1_pt1 | contig 12154 bp, 8 predicted proteins | sample 7446441 | NCBI WGS metagenome assembly JACCDS01 (sample SAMN15323445, study PRJNA562643) | freshwater metagenome | isolation source: river surface water | place: USA:Blue River Watershed | collected 2017-08-17
AGCAAAACGTAAAATAAAAGGCCTGGGCAAAAGCACTGGCAAGGCGCGCCACTTTAGCGAATCGCCGATAAGCGCTCAACCAGATTAGCGCAATGCCCCTTAAGCAATTCCGCTCAGAGTGCGATTGCTGACAAGTGTCACGCCAGAATAACAGCTATTCGCCGCCATTTTCGCACGTTTGCACCGGCAAATTGTTACGCGAACAAGTCGCAAAAAGCTCAAGAACTCTCCTCCACTGAAATACCTTTGCCATATTTCCGCAACAAAAGCTTCATGGATCTGTCGTCCAACTTTCACATTTGTCATCAAAAATGGCTTCACCAAGCGCTTGGGCTAGAACGGCGCGGAGAATTTCCACACACCCTTGTGACAACTGAGAAGAGAGTGAACTCATGAAACTGAAGAATATTTTTGCACTGAATGTACTGGCGGCAGCGTTGACGGCCTGTGGCGGTGGCGATATCAATTTAAACCCAAGCAACACCGTAACCGACTCAAATAACAATACCACCAACAATAATGGGGCAAGCAGTTCTTCCGCTGTTAGCAACCCTTGTGCCTCTTACGAATTAGGCGGCCAAAAGGTTCAAGGGATTCTGAATGGTGCTAACTGTACCTACGGTGTGACCTTCGTTAGCGATACTCGCCCGCTGACCACTGACCTTGAAATTCCAGCGCTGCCAAACGGTGGTGTGCATATTTTCCAGGATAGCTTGTTTGTTGGTGAAGACGTGGATGCCAACGCGATTGCAGCAGGCGTAAAAGTGCCTGCTGCAGGTGCCGGCCCAATCCTGACAATCAAAGCAGGTGCCAAATTGGCATTTAGCAATCCCGTAGATTACGTGCGTATTGCCCGCGGCTCGCAAATTTTTGCAGAAGGCACCAAAGAAGCACCAATTGTTTTCAGTGCGACTAAGGATTTGATCGAAAAAACCGCCACTGAAGGTGACCGTGGACTCTGGGGTGGTGTGCAAATTCTGGGTCAAGGCTTGACCAACAAATGTACTGACCCTACTAACTGCCATATTACGTCTGAAGGTCGCCCAGGTACCTATGGCGGCAATAACAATGAAGAATCATCCGGTGTATTGCGCTACGTTGTGGTCAAACACGCTGGTTATGAAGTAGTTGATGGCAATGAACTAAATGGCATCACCTTCTATGCCGTAGGCTCTGGCACCAAAGTGGAATATGTACAAACTTACTCGACTCGCGACGATGGCTTTGAAATGTTTGGCGGCGCGGTAAATCTGAAGCATGTAGTAGCGGTTAACGTTGCCGATGACTCATTTGACTTTGCCGATGGCTATGTTGGCAACATTCAATTTGCTCTGGCAATTCACACCTCAGGCGCCAACCGCTGTATCGAAGGTGACAACACCGGCGAAGGCCGTGCTGATGGCATTCTGCCAATGACTCACCCACGTATTTCTAACCACACTTGTATCACCAGCGGCGTAGACACCAACCAAGGCACTTTCCCAACCTCAAAAGGCGACTCTGAAGGCCCGCTGCTGCGTGAAGGTACTCAATTCGAGCTCTACAACTCAATCATCACCTCCAATGCACCCGGTATGGCATCTAATGAATGCTTTGAGCAGGACGATACCGAAGGCCCAGAGACTGTTGATGCGATGGAAGCTGGCATCTCTGTTGTAAAAAGCACACTGGTTGCCTGTTCCGAAGCGATTAAAACCGGCAAAGTTGACCCAAGTAATGCAGGCTTTAATGCAAAAACCTGGTTCACTACAGCAGGCAATAACAACGTCGTTATCGACTCAAGTGTGACCGGTGGCCTGCCTGCTACCGTCATTAAAGACCTGGCAACCAACCCACGCGCTTACATCACTGCACCAGCCTTTAGTGATGGCAACACCACAGCGATCACAGTTCCGGTATTTGATGTAACCACCCTGTCCCAGAATCCATCAACCACCACAGCTCCTGTCGCTGGCAGCAATGATTTCTTTGATGCTGTTAACTTCATTGGTGCAGTTAGTGCGGAAAACGATTGGGTATCCGGTTGGACTGTTGGTTTGACGACAAGCAACTAATTCAGGGCACAGAGCACGCCTTGTTGCTGGCAACGAAAAGAGGCGCCCAAGGGCGCCTCTCTTTTTAAGCAAAGACCAGCCAGACCACTGAATTCAGAAGGTTAACACTATGCAAAAATTATCTATTAATCGACACAAACTGTTTATTGCCATGTCGGCAGCTTCCTTGTCCGTTCTCTCTAGCGGCGCGATGGCACAAGCACAAACTGAAACCTCTGATAAGCCTGTTATTGAGGCGCCCGTTTTGGAAGAAATGCTGGTAACCGGTCGCCAGCAAAGCGGAGCGCAAACACTCACCCAGGAACGAATGGAAGACGCCTTTGCCGCCGACTTGATGGGTGCAGACCAAATTTCGCGCACCGGCGACACTAACGTCGCTGTTGCACTCACCCGTGTTACCGGTGTAACGCTAAATCAAGGTAAATATGTTTATGTGCGCGGCTTGGGTGAACGCTACTCCAGCGTGCAACTCAATGGCGCCCAGGTTCCATCACCAGAGTTAACACGTAACGTATTACCACTGGATATCATTCCATCATCTATCGTAGAAAGCCTGAAAGTTCAAAAAGCCTATTCGCCAGATTTACCTGCCAGCTTTGGTGGCGGCAATGTTGATATACGTACCAAGAGCGTACCGGATGAGTTCGTTCTTGAGATGACATTGGGTACCGGAACCAATACTAACAACGACAGCAATAACCTTAGCTATTCGGGTGGGAGTAAAACGTCTGGCTTACCCAAGCCTATTGATCAGGCCTTGGACACCTACCAAGGGGTTATCGATATTAATGGCATACGTCGCATTCTCAGCACTGAAGTCGACAATAGCGTAACTCCCGAGCAAGCCCAGCAATCAATTCAAATCAACCGCGACCTGGCACTGGCAGTTAATCGCAACGTTGATATTAAAAAAGATAAACCATCACTCGATCAAAATGGTGCAGTGACCTTAGGCAACGCTTGGGAACTGGGTGACGACTGGACCTTGGGTAGCATGCTCAATTGGTCGCAAAAAACCGAGTGGCGCAACAAAAATCAGGCGCGCAGAGGTGTTGGCGCTCCCGATGTTACCTATTCATCTATTAAACGCAGCACCGAAGATACAAAGGAACTTGCCTCAATTGGAGTCGGCATCAAATTCCAGGAGATGCATGAGCTGGAGGCCAGCTATATGAAAATCGGCAATGAGACCGATGAAGCGGCTATCACCCTTGCTCAAAACAGTAACAATAATCTGGCTGACGGCAATCAAAAAGTCACTTACGAAACGCGCTATCAGGATCGGGAGTTGGAAGTCACTCAAGTACTGGGCAAGCATGCATTTGACCAATTATCCGGCAATACACTGGGCAATTTCGATCTTGACTGGTTTTACTCGGATTCCAGCGTAAAAACCAATATTCCTGGCGCATCAACAATTGGCGGTGATAACACTGTTGATCCGCAAACCGGCGAAATTCTGGCAACGCGAATTACGTCCAGTTCATCGGCACAATTTGCTTATTTGAATCTGCAAGATGACGTACGCAGTTACGGTTTAAATGCAAAATTACCACTGTCATTCGATAACGCCGAAATAACCTTGCGTGGCGGTTACAGTTATAACGACAAATCCCGTCAGTATTATGGCTATACCGCACTCATCGATGTAGGCGGCGGCGATTACTTGCTGGGCACACCAGGAAATGTATTTACCGATAGCAATATCAGCAATCTGGATAATGCATTTGAGCTCACCATGAGCCGCGGTTTTGGTACGGAAAGCTACATTGCGGCACAAATGACCGATGCAGCCTACGGCATGATTGACGCGAACTTCAATGATGTGTGGCGCTTTACTGCAGGTGCACGCTACGAAGACTATCGCACTGCCCTGCTCCCCGTTGACTTGCTGGATTACACCGGCATTACGCTACAAAAACTGATTGAAGAACTTGCCAAAGATGGCCAGACATTTTCATCGCGTAGCGATGACTGGCATCCATCAGCAGCATTGACCTTTATCAATGACGGTTTCATGTGGACAGAAACCTTCCAATTGCGTTTGAGCTATGCACAAACGGTCGTTCGCCCTGATTTGCGTGAATTATCTGATGTCGTGTATATCGATCCGGAATTAAACCTGCGCGTTCAAGGCAACCCAAACCTTGTGTTTTCAACAATCGACCATGTTGATTTACGTGGTGAGTGGTACTTTGATGGTGGCAATAACCTGACCGCCACTCTGTTCTACAAAGATATTGCAAACCCGATTGAGCAAAAACTAAATCCAGGCTCAGACACTGATATTGTAATGGGATTCTATAACGCTGAATCTGGCGAGATTTATGGTGTAGAGTTGGAAGGCCTTATGAATCTGGATTATGGCTTCTTCTTATCCGGCAACCTGACAATCAGTGACTCAGAAATTGTATCGCCTGACAATCAAGGCTTTACTAATGCAACTCGCACCATGAGCGGACAATCACCCTATGTACTTAACGCACAATTGGGTTATGACTCGGATGATGGCAAACATGGTGCAGCCCTCAGTTACAATATTGCCGGCAAAAAAGTTTACTTTGCTGCGTTTGAAACGGGGCATGATGATGCATTTGAACAACCTTTCAGCTCATTGGATTTCACTTATTCTTACTACCCTACCGAGCAACTTACACTGAAAGCCAAGTTGCGCAACTTGTTAGATGAAGACCGAGAAATAACACAAACCAACGCCAGCGGGCAAAAAGTTACCATTCTGACCCAGGAAGTGGGCACCAGCATGAGCCTGGATATCAGCTACAAATTTTAAACCTGGCTACTAATTTAATTATTTTTAAAATCAAGGACAGAAAAGGATTTGCACCATCAAAAAATATTATCGAGCCACCTTCGGGTGGCTTTTTTATTCGCACAATATTTTATATTTTCTGTTTACCGCTGAAATTGTCACAAACTATTCACATTAGTGTGCTAGGTGCGATGCTAATCTAACCATGAAACGGCGATCATGACCCACAAGGGTGCAGATAACCGCATAAATGATTCACGAGGAGCACCCTATGACTAACAATATTCTTAAAAAAATGATTCGCTCACTGGTAATGTTAGCGGCAATTGCACCATTTGCGAGCCATGCAGCCGCATACACTCCCGCAAAGTTTGGTAATGCCGAAGAAACCTTGAGCAAACAAGTCACACTGCCCACTTCATTTGGTGAAGGTGTACGTACAGTGGCGGTTTACTGCCAAGCCGACATAATGACAAGCGGCAATATCAATGCTGTCACCTGCTATGAAAATAGCCCATTGGTATCCATGCAGAAAGTAACAGAATCCGCCCTCAAATCCGCCACCTTTACCCCTGCTACCATCGATGGCAACGCCGTACCTGTGAGAATGCAATTACGTGTTGTTTACTCATTAGGTGGAACTCAGGCCCCGATAGTCTTGCTGCCGAACCTGGGAACCCTGCAAGCGCAATACGGTACTCATTACTACGCGCCGCAAGAACGTTTGGATACCAGTGACTGGTATGCCAACTACACCACGAAAGAACACGGCGACGGTAAATTATTTTTTGCTGAAGGCAAAATGACTCGCGTTATGGCAACGATTGAAGCTGACGGAAAAGTAGAAACGGTGAGCACGATTGAGGCGGCATTGCGCAAACAAGCCGATGCTACCAGCATTGAAAACTCGTTGAAAAAATCGAAATTTATCCCGGGTTTTGTCCAGGACACACCCACCGCTATGCATTACATCGCCGTGGTTAATTACAAAAAATAGTCTTGTACATGAACCAGAAAAAAGGCCGCACTCGTATGCGGCCTTTTACTTTGTAAGCATATTCAACGCTGGCCAACACTTACAAACAAGAATAGTGCAGACTCAATTCAATGCGCCCCATGGGCAATGAACGATAGCTTTCATTTAATAGACTAAACCCTTTAGTGCAACGCTCCATAATTTTGGGCAGCAATTGATTTTTTGCCAGGGCTACATTAGCCCACTGATCAACCTCTACGCTCAATACCGGTACATTTTTTAGTCCATTCTGAGCTTGGCTCGTCACCACTGCTGTAGATGCCATCTGCGCCTGTGGTTGCACACCATCAGCATCCGATGTACTGAGTACCGCGCCTTCATTTCCTTTTTTAAAGGCTTTTTGCAAAAAGCCATTTAAACCCTTGTCACTGTAATCGCACTCTTTTTGGTTGAGATCCATCGAATCTGCTGCATCAACAGCGTTATCACATGTATCTTCAGCAAACACATATGTCATGCCACTAGTGGCTAACCAAATTATCAATAAAGAGCCGTATATTTTTTTCATCGTTTCATCTCAGCTTTATCAAGCAAGAAAAAACAAAGGGTGCCTAAGCACCCTTTGTTTATCATCAGAGCGTGGTACTAAAATTTGAAATCCAGACCCACACCAACATAAGTGTCATCGCGTGTCTCAGGTTCATTTTCCACTTTGGTGATGTAAGAGTAAAGAGTAGCTGCTTTTGTCATCTTGTAGTCAAGACCAATGCTTGCACTTTCCCCATCAGCCATTTTAACGTCGGATTGACCATATTGAGCTTTTGCTGCCCACTTATCAGTCACATTCCACAATGCAGATACCAGTACGCCATCTTCATCTACAACGCCATTATCATAGTTCTCTGCCAAGAGGCCAAACTGGAAAGCGCCAACATTAAAGCGGCCTACTACACGAATTAAATCTACACCTTCAGCTTCAACATCCTGATCCATAGCGACACCAACATATAACATTGTGCTGGTGTAGCCGAAAGAAGCAGAAATACCATTGCCTGGCTCGGTGCCAGCAGGGTTGTTTTGCTTGAATGTACCATCATTTTCTTCAGTTACATATGCAACCGAACCTGCAAAACCACCACCGAAAGTTGGTGTGGTGTATTGAACGATGTTACTTGCGCGGATCTCGCCTTTGAATATTTGGGTAATATCGCCTTCGAGATCATTAAACAGATCTACTTTTTCCTGGGCAACTTTGGTGGGGGTATCGAAATGACCACCAATAAATGTACCTGCAGTGCCTTGCAAACCCAGGAAAATGTTGCGCTGACCGAATGTCTGGCTACCGTTAGTGCCATCATCCACTTCAGTTTGATATTCAAACTGATAGATAACCTTCAAACTGGAGTTGATGTCCTCACCGCCTTTCAGACCAATGCGGGAAGCATTGCTGACCAGCTCTACACGACTGTCAGCTACTTCGTCGGCATGCTGAATAGCCACATTCGCTTTACCGTAAACAATTACGTCAGCAACTGCAGCTACTGGGAAAAGAGAGGCCACAACCAGGGCCAGTAATGATTTTTTCATGGAGTCGTCTCCTAGAGATGATAAAGATGTTCATTTCCTGAACACCGGTCTTTGGGCTAAAACATGACGCTTATGTGTCATTGTTGTTGCCATTATGTGAACCTAAGATTACAAAATTATGACAACGCGCAATGATAGCTGATTAAGCTATTGGATAAAGTACATCCAGTTCGCATAACGCTTTCACAAGCGGCTCGGCTTCAGACTTTAACTGTTCGGGATGAGGATGCTGTAACTCTTCCGCGATGATTGACAACAACTCGCCTAAATAAGCACCAGTGTTGGCATGCATCAGATAAAGTAAACGTGATGTCAGCGGGTTAACAGTCATAAATCGAACCTGATCAGCACGGTTGCGATAAACCACCAAAGCTACAGCGTCAGGAGCTGTGGTTTTAAACTGCGGGGAGATTTTATGGACGGGGTACTGATAATGCAATGCAACCGCCAAGGGAGATACGCAAAAAGTGGCGCCAAAAATATCATTTGGCACCGATATCAACGCAGGAAGCTGCGCCTCGCTAATATCCAAGGCCAATTCAACCCATTCGTAATGGGCTAGCTCAGCAATAAATGGTAACTCGCTGAGCAATACTGATTGCTGGGTAATAAATTGCAAAAACTCTTCACTGATTTCCAAAAAATAAGGCGTTTGGCAGCGGTGATTCTTAATAAATTGACGAACCAATCCGTGCCACTGCTCATCACTCAACACCGAACGCAATACGGGAAATACACCTGCGATCAAATTCTCAATGTTGTTGTAAATTAAATCACAATAAATATCCATACGCCGCACCTCCATCCCTGCGGGAATGGGCTGCTCATCCGGTGCGCGTAAATATTTCGCAAAATCTATTTGTGTTTGCTGAAATGTTTTCATCGGATAAAAGTATTGGATTGGTGCTTTTTGATAAGCGCTAACTCTGCCATTAATTCAGGCACAGGAGGAATATTAAAATCACGCTCAAGCAAAGTAGGTCGTACACCAAAAAGTGCATAGGCCTTTGCGAGTATGTCCCATACCGGTTGAATCACTGCGGCACCATGGGTATCTACCCGTAAATCCTCTGCTTCTTTGTAATGCCCGGCAATATGAATATATGCCGTACGCTCGCCTGGCAGGCTCGCTAAAAACTCATAGGGGTCATAACCATGGTTAATGCTGTTGACGTAAATATTATTTACATCCAGCAAGAGCGCACAATCCGCCTTTTTAATCACTGCATTAACAAATTCGCTCTCACTCATTTCTTGCTGGGGCGCGCAGTAATAGGATGAATTTTCTATGGCAATGCGCATGCCTAAAATATCTTGCGCCTGTTGTATGCGCTGTGCCACATAATCAACGGCGTCTTCGGTAAAAGGAATAGGCAACAGATCATACAACTGACCATCGTCAGAACAATAACTGAGATGCTCACTGTAATAGCGAATACCGTGTTCCTGCATAAGCTTTTTAATTGCGCGTAACAGTTCAGTATTCAGGGGCGCCGGGGAACCAATCGATAAGGACAAACCATGGCACACAAAAGGAAAACGTTCGGTGTAGCGGCGAAATTGCTTTCCTAATCGCCCACCAAGGTTGATCCAGTTTTCCGGCGCTACTTCCATGAACTGGATATCATCCATAGTGGCCTGTTCCAGACTATTCAACAAACTCCGGCGCAGGCCCAAGCCTGCACCGGAGATAGGAGCTATATAATCAGCAGTAGATAACAAACCTATTATTCCGCTTTTTTATCAGCGCCACATTTGCCTTCGCCGCATTTACCTTCGGCATCCGCTTTTTTCTCTGCACCACACTTGCCTTCTGCGTCCGATTTTTTATCAGCACCGCATTTGGCTTCACCACACTTGTGTTCGCCATCTGCTTTTTTATGCTCGGCGCCGCATTTAGCTTCACCGCACTTGTGCTCACCTTCGCTCTTATTGCTGTTATCCGCTAGCGTATAACCGGTAGTCATGTTGTTTGCAGCAAAAGTAGCATCGGCGGCAGAAGCCATGGGTGCCAAAGTCGCAGATGCAGCAAACGCAACGCCCATTAACGCCGACATGGAAGAGATTTTGTTATTCATAAAAGACTCCGTTGTATTAATACGAGTGTGGGATTGAAAATAACATCAATGGATTAACCAACTCCAGGAACTGGTTACACTATAGAAGCACAACCCTTGGATTTGTTACAACCAAGGCCAGTTTTTTCCCTATACCACTCTGCTAGCCTTGAGCCACTAGCATAGCCTGCTCCCATTGTTTATCCAAACGTTTGTCAGAGACTGGCACTAAAGTCTTGAGCGTCTGCGCAAACAAGGAGATACGCAACTCTTCAATCCACCAGCGATACTCCAATAGTGCGTCATTCTGCGCCAACCGGTAATCGCCCTCTTTGGCCAAATAATCCACCAGCCGCTGCCAGTGAGGAGCGATCTCAGCCAACTGCAACTTGTCTTTTTGTGGATTGAGCGCCGCCTTCTCCAAGCGCTGCTGGATACCTCGCATATACTTGGGATATTGATGCAACCACACAGCAGGCGTTTTATACACCAACCCCGGATAAAATAACTGCGCCAGTTGGTGATTAATATCACTCACGGTAAACGCCAGCATCAGCATATTTTTTTGTTGTTTAAGTTGTTTTTTAACATCCACCAACAATTTCAAACTGGCGATTAACTGTGAAGCTAACTCTTGTGTATGCAGGATCAGTTTATCCTTAACCGCATTTACCGCACGTTCAAAGGCAGCATGGCTGCGTGGCAATTGCTGTTGATCTGCCAAAGCCAGGTGTTTTATGGCAGCCATGATTAAATCATCGGCCACCTGATCACGATTACCAATACCCGCCAGAGTAAGTGCAACCTCCTGCCCTTTTAATAACTCTTTCTGCAAATATTTCACGGTTTGATTCAGCGCTAAAAAAATTAATCGCGCAATACCACGCTGGGTTAAATCCTGTGCTTGCAAGGGATTATCCAGCACTTGAAGTGACACCGCGCTCTGTTTATCAACCAATGCCGGATAAGCGCGAATACTGATTCCACCGCGAGGCAATTGCATACTTAAGGGCAGCTCAGCAAAATCCCACGTAACTATGCCATCGCGTTCGATATCGGTTGCGGCGGATTGAATATTTTGTTGTACACGTTCGCGGTATTTATCGCGCAATGGCGCCAAGTCACGACCACTGGCAATAATTTTTCCTTTGTCATCGACCACATGAATATTAAAGCGGTAGTAATCATCGACGTTGGTTTCCAGCCATGCCTCTTTGGGAACTTCAACGCCTGTGAGCCGTTTTAGTTGTAATGCCAAGGCTTCACTGAGCGGTTTATTATCTGGTGTAAGTGCCGCGAGTATTTTATCCACCACGTCTGGCACTGGCACAAAATGTTTGCGCAGGTTTTTAGGTAGTGACTTCAAAAGACCAATACATTTATCGCGCAACATACCGGGCACTAACCACTCAAGGCGGTGCTCAGGTACTTGATGCAATACACTCATCGGCACATGAATGCTCACACCATCGAAGGCGTGATTGGGCTCAAAGTGATAGCTGAGTGGGAACACCATGCCACGCCATTCCAATTCGTTGGGAAACTGCGCTTGGGTGATATCGCCCGCACCGTGCCGCATCAGGGTTTCACGGGTAAGGAACAGCACTTTGGGATTGGTTTGCTCTGCTTTTTTACGCCAGGCCTCAAAGCCCGCCAGATTCACAACATGAGAGGGAATGCGCTCATGGTAAAAATCAAAAATAACTTGCTCATCCACCACTATGTCACGGCGGCGCGCCTTGGATTCCAACTCCTCCAATTCACCCAGTAACTGCAGTTGATGGGCAAAAAAATCGGTTTCGGGATTTTTGTTACGCAAGCTTTTTCGTTTGGGGTGCTGATCATACTGCCCTTCCACTAGCGCTGACCGAATAAATACATCGCGGCACTGGGCAGGGTCAATATGGCTGTAACTAACCGATTTTTTCTCAACAATGGTTAATCCATAAAGTGTAATTTTTTCAAACACCATCACCTGCCCGCTGCGACTGTCATAGTGCGGCTCAAAATGCTGGCGCTTAATTAAATGCTCCGCTGCGGCAATCACCCACTCCGGCTCGATTTTGGCAACTGTGTGCGCAAATAATTTGGAGGTTTCAATCAGCTCTGCTGCCATGATCCATTTGGGTGTTTTTTTGGCGAGTGATGATCCCGGGAAAATAGCAAACTTACGATTGCGAGCGCCCAGGTATTCGCGCTCTTCGTGATTAAACCCAAGGTTGCCCAGCAATCCTGTTAAAAGCGCCTTGTGAATGGACTCGTAATTGGCTGGCTCACTGTTGACGCGAATCCCCAAATCTTTAACGGCTACACATAACTGGTGATGCACATCGCGCCATTCACGCAAGCGCAAATAGGACAAAAACTCTTTTTTACACAGTTTGCGCAGTTGATTTTGCGTAAGCGCTTGCCGCTGGGTTTCAAAATAATCCCACAAGCCAACAAACCCGAGAAAATCTGAATGTTCAGCCCAAAAACGGCGATGCATTTGATCTGCCGCTTGCTGCTTTTCTGCCGGGCGTTCACGCGGGTCTTGCACTGACAGTGCACTGGAAATGATCAGTAACTCACGCACACACGACTGCTCTTGCGCAGACAACAGCATTCGCGCAAGGCGTGGATCAAGCGGTAGCTTACTCAGCTGTTGCCCTACGGGGGTTAATTGGTTTTTTGCGTTAACCGCGTGCAATTCTTCTAATAATTTAAAACC
>JACCDS010348246.1_pt1 | contig 12151 bp, 10 predicted proteins | sample 7446441 | NCBI WGS metagenome assembly JACCDS01 (sample SAMN15323445, study PRJNA562643) | freshwater metagenome | isolation source: river surface water | place: USA:Blue River Watershed | collected 2017-08-17
ATTAACAGGGTTTGATATTATACTATTTATATCTTTTACTTCTTTTTTAACTTCTTGATTTTTTTTGTCTTCTGTTTTAGATTCAATAGCAATTTCTTTATCACCTACTTTATCACCAATAATTATTGAAGTATTATCCATACATATAGTTGATATTTTAGCACTAGAACATTCTATAGACCAAATTAAATTTCCATTTTGATTTTTTGGAACATAATTGATAAATTCACCATCTTTAAAATCAATATCAATTAGTCCATGCTTCATTGAAACTGTTTTAATATTTATATCATTTGAAAAGTCTTCTTTATCAAAGAAAATATTGTCATCATTACATTGTTCAAACAAACCAGTTTTTGTAAAACATTTTGCTGTAAAATTTTGATAATTTATTATTTTGCTTAAAGCTCTATCATTATTTTCACGTAATAACATTTCTGGTGTTTTTATTGACTTTTCATCTTTTTTCCAATTAGATCCATCAAGCCAAACTTTAGTTACATATTTAGTATCTGTTGCAACAGGAAGTTTTTCAATAAATGTTGATGGTAAACTTTCTATATTGAATGTTGGAAGTTCAGACTTTACTTCTTTTCCCAATATGCTTTTGAATATTGAACTCAAAAATAATGATGTAACCCCCATAAATGCAATAGCAATACCAAATGAAACTATACCAAAACCACTTGGTATAATGGATTTCATTTTATTTTTTTCTGGTGATAAGAAGTCTCTTATTATAGCACCATCAGATTCAGGTAAAAGGTAAGTGTCTACTTTATTATTATTTTTTTGTATCTTTGCAACTCTATGTTGAAGTTTGATAAAAATTTCTTTTTTACCATCATTAAATTCTTCTGTTATTTTTTTTAAATAGCTTAATTTAAAGTCACCATCATGAATTTCAAAAATATAACCTGAATTATATTTCATCATTCTATAATAAGTTGTATTGGGTGCATCAAAATATTTGTGTACATATCCATTTATATAGTCCCTAAGACCTTTTGCAGTCATTCCTTCATAATAACCAATAACTAAATTTGATGGTACAAATATAGGTGCTTCAATAATTGTAAAATTTTCATCTAAATCTGTTGGATTAGATTCTAAATTTTTTTCAGTTGATGATTCAATATCACTAATAGATTCATCAAGTATTTTGTCTTTATTATTTTTTCTCTTGAATAAACTCATATTATTTTCCTTATTGAATAATCTCAATTTCTTTATCAAAATCGCCAAACATAGTAACAGTAGGTCTTAACATAATAAATACTGCATTTTTTGTTATTTTCTGATTTTGTGATGCTACTTTTGATGTTTCAATATAAGAGATACCATTTCTGTTGTCAGAAACTTGTTCATATGTAATACCACCAATTATACTTGATTCACCAGCTTTTAATTTCATAAAATTTGTGAAGTTTTGTTCTTGTGTTTGTGGTTGTGTCAATTTACCTATTTGATTACCAGCAGATAGTTCAAGGAAGGCAATCAATGAGCTTAACTCAAGTTCTAGTTCAACACTGACCATTCCACTATCAGAATCGTAATATGGAGTCATATCTAAAGTAAGACCAATTTCAATTTCATCTGTTTCTGTTCCTGATGAAACTCCATTGTAATTTCCATTACTGTTTCCACCACCATAATTATTATTTATTCCTGAAACATATGGTATCGTCTGAACAGATTTTAAGGTTACTTCTTTACCTGATAGAGTTTTCATGGAAACTGATTGATTTGTTTTTGTTTGACCATAGGTACTTAAGTAATTTATTACAGCAGTTATATCAAATGTACCATTTAAAGCTCTTAGTGTAGCTGCACTACCAGTTAATTGACCAAGCGTTTGAAGATTGCTTAAACTTGTTCCAAAGTCTGAACCGACAGGTGCAGTTGCAGTAGATCCTGTTCCTGTATTTCCTGTGCTAGTTCCAGTCCCTGTTCCAGTATTACCAATCCCGCCTGTATTTCCAATAATTCCTGTTCCACCAGAAGACTGTGAATCAGCAACAGGAGCTATTGATGAATTACCAATTGATGCATTTAATTTACTCCAATCAAAACCTTTTTCACTTTCTTTGTCTAATTGTACTGTTATAACTGCAACTTGAAGTCCAATAACAGAAGCATTTTTAGAAAAACGTTTTACATATTTTTCTATTTTTTGATTTGATGCATATGTAGCTTTATACATTATTGTTCCACCTACAAGAGAGCTTTGAATATCTTGAGCACCTAGTGGTGATATTGCTGTTTCCATTTCTGAAATTATGTCTGAGTTTTGTGGTATATCTATTACATATTCACTTGAAGTATCTATTGCTATAATATTATTTCTTTCATAATTAAAAGATAAATTATATATTGAGCCAATTACTTGAAATAAGTCTTCAATACTACCTTTAAAATTATTTATGAAAATAGATTTTTCAAGATCAACATTTTCTGTAGCTACTAAATAAATCCCATATTCTTCTAATACGCTTGGTAAATCAGCGACTTTTGCGTCACTTGATAAACTTATTTGTACTTGTCTATTTAATATTTCTTCTGGTACATCGTTTGGATGTATTACTTTGATAGGTTTTGCTTTTCTTTTAATTATAGCTGGTTCAGCAGCTTGAAATTTATCTAAAGCAGGTTGAATTAATTCTCGTTCTTTCAAATCATTATCTTGTGGTATAGATAATCCTGTACAGCCAGAAAGACCTAATATAGAAGCTATTATTGTACTTATTATTGTTCTTTTAAACATATCTTATCCCTGTAATTATTTATCTAAGTCCACTTTTACATATTCTAAAGTGGTGTTGTCTTGGTAAACTCTTTTTCCATTTATTATGCCAATGTATCTTGCATTTTCTACAGGAATATTTTTAGCATTAACCATTTTTTGATTAACTTCATCAAGTATTTTTTTAGATCTTTCTTCTTTCTCTGTCAATGCCTTTGTAACATTACTTAATTCAATGTTTGGTAAATTTTGAGGTAAATTTTGTTCAACATTAGTAAGTTGATTACGATTACTTCCAGCATTAAAACCTTGCTGTTGAGAAGGTGTATTAATATTTGAAGATGGTGGTACTTTAAAAGCATTTGGTGAATACTCATTTGCAAATGCAGTGGTCGCAATAAATAAAGCCAACGTCATTGTCAGCAAATTTTTGCTTGAAAGTCCTTTTATCATTCTTTCCTCTTTTTTCTATTACTATTAATAAAATAATATAAAATAAAATAATAATCAAGTTTTATAATATTGATTTTTTACAATAAATATTTAGTGTCTATTAAAATTTATAAGAAAAAGCCTACAAGTCTTGCAAAAGTATTATAGTATGATTTAATTTAATTAGTGATCTATTAAAATTTAATGGACGCAAAGTTAATGATAATCAAGGAATGAATATGTTTAGTTTAATAATAGCTCTAATATCAATAGTATTAGTCGCTTTGCTTGCAGCAGCGGTTATTTACTATGGAGGCGATAGCTTCAACAAAGGAAACGCAAAAGCAAAAGCTGCTGAAATTTTAAATCAAGCAGAATTAATTAAAGGGGCCTTTACAGCTTATAAAGTAGAACAAGGCACTATAGAAATAAACCAAGCAAACTGTGATATAGGTGCTGATAATATCTCTGGATGTTTAGACCCACTTATTGAAAAACAATATCTTACTGATATTCCACAAGGAGCAGAAGGATGGTATATAGATGGTGATAAAACATTGAGAAGAACTTTAGGTAGTAATGTTAAGGCTTGTGCAATTGCTAACCATGTAAATGGTGCTCCTGTTCCGGGAAATCCAGAACTTTCAGGAGTTGACTTAGAGGCTTTATCAAAATCTAGTGATCCTGCTGATATTTCTACATTTAATGCTTATGTACCACAATGTGGAACTCTTACAGGTACTAATGGTTACATTTGTTGCAGAGAGTAATATCTTAGTTTTAAATAAAAATCACTTTCGAGTGATTTTTTTATTGATCTTTTTTTTTCATTGATGTATTATATGTTAAACGTAATAAATGGAGTTTTAATGATAAATTTAAAAAATAATAGAGCATTTTGGGGGAGTATATTTTTTACAAGTATTATTCTCATATCATCAGCTTATTATTTTCAACATGTTATGGGATTACATCCTTGCTTCTTATGCATAATTCAAAGAATGGCTGTTATTTCAATTGGAATTGGCTCATTAATTATGCTTATAAATCCAAGTCAATTGATTATTAGAATTTTTGGTAATGGAATTTATTTAATATCAGCTTTTGTTGGTTTGTCAGCAGCATTAAGGCAGATGTATATTCAAAGATTTCCAGATCCTATGGCTTCATGTGGCCCAGGTTATGAATACATATTACAGAATAGTTCATTAGTTGAGGCTCTCCCTAAGTTATTTTCTGCTACTGGCAGTTGTAGTGATATTGATTGGACTTTCTTAGGACTTTCTATGGCTGAATGCATGATTCCAATTTTTATTGGTTATATAGTTATAAATATTTTTGTAAATTTAAAGAGGGCTAACTAATTGCCCATTTTCTTAAAAGGAGTTTTATATAGATGTTAAAAGAAAAAATATTAGAAGTTTTAAAAGACAGTGATAAACCTTTTCATTTTTTTAGATTATTTGATAAGGTTAAAGATAAAAATCTAAGTATAAATGATTATAAAAAAGTTTTAAAGATATTGAAAGATGAAAAAATTATTTCAGTGAGTAAAAAAGATATCATATCATTACAAGGTGTTCAGTACACTTCTCAAAATACAGATTCAAAACCTTCCAAATCATTCAAGTCAAAAGATCAAAAAATTATTCAATTTAAAGATAGTTATTATGGTAAAGCTTATTTACATGATAATAAATTTCAAGTTAAAGTTTCTGGAATTAATAGGTTATTTAATATAAATAACTATAACTTAGATACAGATTTATTTGATGGTGCAGTTGTCATTATTAAACCACTTGTTGAATTATGTCAGTTGAATTCAAATGTTTATGAATGTGAAATATTGAGACTTGTTGGAGATGGTAATATTCCAGAATTTGAGACGCTTATTGCAATTAATAATCATGAATTACCACATGAGTTTAGTAATGATGTTAAAAATGAATTAAATAATATTGAAATTTCTATATCTGATAAAGAACGTCTTATTAGAGAAGATTTAACTCATTTAAATTTTATTACTATTGATGGTGATGATTCAAGAGACTTTGATGATGCAGTATATTGTGAGAAAAATGATGATGGTTTTACATTGTATGTTGCTATCGCTGATGTTTCTCATTATGTTGTTAATGGAACTAAACTAGATAATGAAGCTTTGAGTAGAGCAACATCAGTATATTTTCCTAATAGTGTAATACCAATGCTTCCTTTCTTGTTATCAAATGGTTTATGTTCTCTTAATCCAAAAGAAGAAAGATATGCATTAACAGTAAAAATGAATATATCAAAAAGTGGAGTTTTAAAAGACTTTGTTTTTATGAACAGTATAATTGAATCAAAAGAAAGAATGACCTATAATAATGTAGGAAAAATATTAGAAGATAAGGATCAGATGGTCATTAATGAATACAAACATATTTATAATGATATACAGAACTTATATTATGTATATTTAGCATTAAGGAAGAATAGAGAAATTCGTGGAGCCTTAGATTTTGATAAGAAAGAAAGTAAAATTATATTTAATGACGATAATAGCATTAAGGATGTTTATTTTTATGAAAGAAATGTTTCTCATAAAGTTATAGAAGAGTGTATGTTGGCAGCCAATGTCTGTGCAGCCAAGCTTCTTGATGAAAAGAAAATTCCATCATTATTTAGAGTGCATGAAGAGCCTAAAAATGAAAAACTTAATGCACTTAAAGAATTCTTAAAGACTTTAGGTTTAGGTCTTAAAGGTAAAGAAAATGATAAAATAACATCTCATCATTATAAGCGATTGCTAGAAAAAACAGTTGATAGAGCAGATTTTGACTTGATTCAAATGACTGTTTTACGTTCAATGGCACAGGCAAAATATCAACCTGATAATAATGGACATTTTGGTTTGGCTTATGAGAGTTATACTCATTTTACTTCTCCTATAAGACGTTATCCTGATTTACTTGTTCATAGAGCTATAAAGTCATTGATATTTGATAAAGAATCTCATGATAACATATTGCAACCAAAAAATCATATGTCTATTAATAGAATAGATTATTATCCATATACATTGTCTGACATGATTGAACTTGGTGAACATTGTTCAATGGCAGAAAGAAGGGCCGATGATGCAAGTAGAGACGTGTATGATGCATTGAAATGTCATTTCTTAAAAGATCATGTCTCAGAAGTTTTTGAAGGTCGAATTTCTTATTTAAATAAGAATGCTGTCTATGTTGAGCTATCAAGGTTTTTGATGGAAGGTGTAATTTATTATGCTGACTTGCCTGAATACTTTGTTTTTATAGAAGAGAAGGCTATGATAAGAGGAAAAGAAAGTAAGAAAACTTATCAACTTGGTGATTTAGTCAATGTTAAAATAGTTAGAATAAATCATGAAAGTAAAAAAGTGATTTTAGACTTTGTTTAATTAACTTGGCTTATATAAAAAAACTGGCACATGCCAGTTTTTTATTTAATATTTTCATAAGGGTTATATAATTCTTTTTTGATTTCATTTGCCATACTTGCAGCAAAATGTTCAATAAATCCATTAATATTAGCTTTTATATTTGTTACATTTGAACCATTTCTAATTTCATCTGTATGAACATATATTATTCTAGTATTTTTCTTATGTTGTTTTAAAAGGTAGTCACTACTAGTAGATAACTCATCAACTAGTTTTAAATCTATTGCTTCTTGACCACTAAATACTTGACCATTTGCAATTTTATCAATATCTATATTAGAGCGGTTTTTCTTTACATGAGCTTTAAACTGTGCATGTATTTTTTCAAGATCTTCTTTTAGTTTATCTTCATCTTCTGGTGTAGGAGCTATTTGTGAAACTACATTTCTTTTATGATCACCAGCAGTATATATCTTATATTCTATACCAACTTTATTAAGTAAATCTTCATATATAGGTAATTGTGCTACTACACCTACAGAACCAACAAAGGCAAATGGAGATGCAATAATCTTATCAGATACTACAGCCATCATATAACCACCAGAAGCAGCAACTTTATCAACAAGAACAGTAACGATTAATTCAGCATTTTTTAATCGATTTAATTCAGATGCAGCTAAACCATAGCTAATAACAGAGCCCCCCGGAGAAGTTAACCTAATTGCGACTTCATCACCTGCTTTTGAATTTATTAAAATAAAGTCAATATCTCTTCTTAATCTTTCTACTTCATCACCAGATGGTGTTCCATTAAAGTCTATTAAATACATAGTTTTACCATAATTAACTATGATATCTTTATTAGATTTTAAAGTATTCATATTAGCAAAATATTGATTATAGTTTTCAAAAGTTGTATTAAATGTTACAGTATCTGTTTGACTACCTGACTTAAATGAAGTAAAAATTATAGCTGCAATACCTATAGCTAAACCAAATTTAAAAGCACTTACAAAGAAACCAAATATTGTACCTCTTTTTTCATTTATTATAATTTTTGTATCTTTGGATTCTGACATTATATCTCCTAGTTTATTAATTCATTTAATATATTTAAAGCTTCAATAGGTGTAAGGTTATTAAGGTCTTTCCCTATTTCATTTATTTTATTTGATAGTCTTTCTTTTATATCATTATTATTTTCTGTTTTCAACTCATTCAATTTTTTGGATGCATTATCTAATACTCTTTCCTTTATGCCAGCTAATTTAGCAACATGAAGTCCATAACTTTGATCAACACTTCCATCTTTAACTTTATGTAAAAATATTATTTCTCCATTAATTATTTCAGAATCCATATGGACATTATGAATTTTATCTTTTTTCTTAGCAAGTTCTACTAATTCAAAATAATGTGTTGAAAATAATGTTTTACATTTTATTTTTTCTAATTCTTCTGCTATTGCCCAAGCTAGTGATAATCCATCATATGTACTAGTTCCTCTACCAATTTCATCAATAATAACAAAGCTTTTTTCAGTAGCATTGTCTAAAATATTTGATGTTTCTTGCATTTCCATCATAAATGTTGAAACACCTTCTGCTAAATTATCTGATGCCCCTATTCTAGAAAATATTCTATCTATTTCTGGTAATTCACATACGCTTGCTGGGACAAAGGAACCCATATGTGCCAAAATTATTATTAATGCATTTTGTCTCATATATGTAGATTTACCACCCATATTAGGGCCTGTTATTAATAGTAAGTTATCATTTTCTAGATTCAAATTGTTAGGTGTAAACTCATGATTATTTAATGTTTCTATGACAATATGTCTACCATTTTCTATATTGAATTTATTACCAAAAGTAGGTCTTGTTAAATTTAACTTATTAACGTTTTCAGTAAAGCATGTTATTACATCAAGTTCAGCAATTGTGTCTGATAAAACTTTTAATCTTGTGATATATTCACTCATTTTTTCTACTATATCTTCATAAATAGATTTTTCTTTTGCAATTGATTTTACTTTTGCTGTAATTGCTTTATGTTCAAAGTCAATTAATTCAGGAGTTGTATATCTTTCAGCGTTTTTTAAAGTTTGTTTTCTCACAAAATGATCAGGAGCATTTTTTGATTGACCTTTTGATAATTCAATAAAATAGCCTGATATTTTGTTAAAACTTATTTTTAAGTTTGGCATATTATTTTTTTCTTGTTCTGATTTTTCAAGATTAATAAGCAGTTTATATGAATTTGTGGCCATATTTCTTAGTTCATCAAGTTCATAATCATAACCTTCTTTGACAACACCACCGTCTTTTACAAGAACTGGTGGTTCATCTATTATTGCACTTTCTATATAGCTTATAATATCCTGAGTATTTTCTATTTTATTGAAAATTTCTACATTGTTAAATTCTTTAAGATTTTTTTTCATTTCATTTATAGAAATAAGACTTTCTTTTAAATTATGTAAATCTCTTGGTTTTACTGTTTTTATTGATATTCTATTTATTATTCTTTCAATATCAAATACATTTGATAGGCTTATTTTAAGATTGTTATTAAATATTATATCTTTAGATAAAGACTCTATTATATCTAATCTTTTATTTATTGTTGAATGGTTGGTTAATGGATTTTTAATAATTCTTTTAAGTAATCTTGAACCCATTGAAGTTTCAGTATTGTCAATAATTGAAAATAATGAATTGTCTTCGTTTTCATCATAAGATGATTTCATCAAATCTAAGTTCTTACGAGTAACCCAATCTAATTTTAAAAATTCTTTATCATTATTAAGCATGATTTCTTTTGTGTATGATATAAAAGAACCTTGTGTATCTTCTATATATTTTACACAAGCCAAGGCTGAACCAATTGCAGATATTATTTCTTTGTTATTTTGATAATCTTTTGATATTATTTTTTTATTTTTTAACTCTCTAATTGCTATATCATAGTCAAAATATTCTTTTGGCAACTCTTTAACAGATCTTTTATTATCAAAAAGTCCTTTTATGATAAAGTCTTCTGGTAAAAGTATTTCTGCTGGCTCTATCTTTTCTATTTCTATTATTAATGATTCTATTGTATCAAATGTGTATATAATAAAATCACCAGTTGAAACATTAATCCTTGATAGTCCAAATTTTTCCTTATCAAAATTTAAAGAAATTAATTCATTATCTGATTTTGGATCAATAATAATATCATCAGTTATTGTTCCGGGAGTTAATATTCTAGTAACTTTTCTTTCTACTAATTTTGATTTTTCTACTTCTCCAATTTGATCACAAATTACAACAGAGTAGCCTTTTTGTACAAGCCTTGCTATATAGTTATCAGCGGCATGGTGTGGAATTCCTGCCATATGTATATTGCTTGATTTATTTCTTTTTGTTAATGTTATATCTAACATCTTTGAAGCAATAACAGCATCATTAAAAAACAATTCATAAAAGTCACCCATCCTATAAAAAACAAGTTCATTTGTATATTTTTTCTTTACTTCCCAATATTGTTTCATCATAGGTGTTTGAAGATCTGATTCTTGCATTAAATTGCTCCTTAAAATTCCTATAATTTTAAAATATTTTATAAAAAAGTCAAATAAAATATTGAATTTATAACAAATATGATTTAAATTATTTATTAAAAAGGAGATAATATATGTATAATCATTTTAAAATGATTGAAAAAGAGTTTAATATTAGAAACCATATAAATATTGATAAAATAAAGCTTGTTAGAGACAAAAAATTAAGTTTTAATTCACTTAATTTTCATGAGAAACAAATTTTAACTTACAGTAGATCTTATATACAGCTTCCTTATAATACAAAACAAGAAAAAATTGTATCTTATTACAATATTGAGTTCAATGAGGCATCTATTACTGATATATTAAAAATAAATATAATTGAAGATAATAATAGTGGTTATTTTTTTCATAGTATAAAATCAAGAAATAGTGATGCTGATAAAGAGATAAAATTTGAACATATAATAAAAAATATTTTAAATGAGGATCAGGCCATTTTTGAATTTGAATCAGTTGGTTATTCTGAGCATCAGGATATTGCTTATGTAATAGATCCAAAAAGAAAAGAAAATTTTTATTTTAGACATTAAAAAAGCCCTTTCGGGCTTTTTTTATTCTATAGTAACTTCATGTGGAGAAGCAACTCTATCCTCTTCAAAAGTAATAGTTAAAATACCATCTTGAAAGTTTGCATTCTCTACTTTAAAGTTTGGAGCAATTCTGAATTGTATCTTGAACGCTCTTCTTGCTATAACTTTGTCAGTTAAATATACAAGTGATTCATCGCTTTCTTCATTATCAGCTTTATCATGTGATATATTTAATACACCGGGATTAGTTGTGATTTTTATATCTTCTTTTTTATATCCAGCTAATAGTACCTTTAAAAAGGTCTTGTTTGTTTTTTCACTTTTTACTATTTCGTATTTTGGAAATGATATTGGTTTTAATAATGTATCAAAAAGTTGATCAGCTCCAATAACTGTTCTAATTATATCTTTAAAAAATATGTTCTCATTCATAATAATCTCCTATTTAGCAAGTTATTTAATGAAAAGATTCCTAAGACATCTTTTCATTAACGATCATAATATATAAATATAAAAAGTCAAGAGTATCAATTAAATTATTTTAATGATTCCTTTATTTCTTCCAGCGTTTTTTGGCCGATTCCTTTTATATCTAATAAATCTTCATCTCTCATATTTCTTAGTTCATTTACAGTCTCAATATTATTTTCTTTAAGTATTTTAATTGTATTTTCAGAAAGATTTAACTCATCTATTAATGGTTCATTTATAATAACCTCTTCAACTGGATTAGTAGTTTTGAAATCCTCATCTTTTAAACCTTCATCTAACTTGGTTCTTAAGTTTTCAAGGCCATCACTAGCTTTCTTTTTAACTGTTTCCAAATTCTCAGCAATTTTATTAACATTTATTAAATCAAGAGTTTTTTGAGTTCCCTCAATTGTTGTTTTTAAGAAATTAGTGCAAGTTTTTTTGAAATTCATATATTTCTCCTATATTTTTAGGTAATAATATCATTTTATATTAGATTGTCAAAATAATATTGACGTAACATATAAAAATATGTTAAGATAAGTGTATAAATTAGGAGATTTAAAATGAACAGTTCTATATTTTTTGTGGTGTTTTTCTTTAGATAATTCCTAGCTCTCTCACGAAGGCTAGGAACGATGGCCTTCGCATGGGAAAAACAACAAACCCTTCGAAGCCATCTTTGAGGGGTTTTTTTATGCCTATATAGGTAGGATACTATTCAACTTAAAATAATTTAAATAATTGATTTAAAAGGAAAATATTTAAAAATAATTTAAAAAAATAGTTGACAAAATGTTTTTAGCTTGATAGAATGTGAAACATGGAAAGTAAGAAGTAAATAAATTTTTAATATGGTAGATTAGCTGAGATGGATTAGCGGAAGACTGAAAATCTTTAGAGAGTGGTTCAATACCACTATCTACCACCAAATAAAATAAATGCATCTGTAGCTC
>JACCDS010775553.1_pt1 | contig 12149 bp, 13 predicted proteins | sample 7446441 | NCBI WGS metagenome assembly JACCDS01 (sample SAMN15323445, study PRJNA562643) | freshwater metagenome | isolation source: river surface water | place: USA:Blue River Watershed | collected 2017-08-17
ACGCGTTCCGGGTTCAGGAAACGCTCGAACAGCAGCTTGTACTCCAGCGGGTCCAGGTCGGTGATCTTCAGCGCATAGGCCACCAGCGAGCCCGCGCCCGAACCCCGGCCCGGGCCCACCGGGCAGCCGTTGGCCTTGGCCCACTGGATGAAGTCACCCACGATGAGGAAATAACCCGGGAAACCCATCTTCAGGATGGTGTTGATCTCGAACTCCAGCCGTTCCACGTAGCGCGGCCGTTCGGCGTCGCGTTTGGCCGCGTCCGGGTAGAGATGCGAGGCGTTCTTCCAGGCCCTCGAAGGAAGCCTTGCGGAAGTACTCCTCGATGCTCAGGCCGCCGGGGATGGGGAAGTTGGGCAGCTGGGGCTTGCCCAGCACCAGGCTCAGGTTGCAGCGCTTGGCGATTTCCAGGGTGTTGGCCACGGCGCTGGGAATATCGGCAAACAGGGCCTGCATCTGCGCCGAAGACTTGAAGTACTGCTCGCGTGTGAACTTGCGCAGGCGCCGCGGGTTGCCCAGGATCTCGCCTTCGGAAATGCAGACCCGCGCCTCGTGCGCCTCGTAGTCGTCGGGTGTGGCGAACTGCACCGGGTGGGTGGCCACCACGGGCAGTTTCATGCGGGCGGCCAGCTGCACGGCGGCGGCCACATGGGCCTCATCGTCCGTGCGGCCGGCGCGCTGCAGCTCCAGGTAAAAGCGGTGCGGGAACAGGGTGGAGAGCTGCAGCGCCGCCTCGTGCGCACGCCCGCTATCGCCCTGCACCAGGGCCTGGCCCACCGCGCCGGACTGCGCGCCCGACAGCGCGATCAGGCCCTCATGCAACTCCTTCAGCCAGGCCAGCTTGACCACGGCCTGGGCTTTCACCACATTGCCGGTCCATGCCCGCGCGATGATTTCGGAGAGGTTGAGGTAACCCTGCTTGTTCTGCACCAGCAGCAGCAGGCGCGTGGTGGCCAGCGGGTCCTGCCCCAGGCCTTCGAGCATGATCTCGACACCAATCAGGGGTTTGACCCCCTTGCCGCGGGTCTCTTTGTAGAACTTGATGGCGCCGAACAGGTTGTTCAGGTCGGTGATGGCCAGCGCCGGCTGGCGGTCTGCCGCAGCAGCCTTGACGATGTCCTCGATACGGACGGTGCCGTCGACGACGGAGAACTCGGTGTGCAGACGCAGGTGGGCAAACATGTCTTCATTGTAGTTTTCCCCGGCTGTGGCCCACGCCCGCGCCCTCTTTTAAAATCGGACGGTGAACGACATCCTCAACATCTCCGCCTACAAATTCGTCCCCCTGCCCGACGCCCAGGCGCTGCGGGATCACCTGCACGAACAGACCGAGGCTTTGGGCCTCAAGGGCACGGTGCTGCTGGCCGAGGAAGGGATCAATCTTTTTCTGGCCGGCCCGGGAGCGGCGGTGCGCGAATTCGTGGCGGCGCTGCGGCAGGACCCGCGCCTGGCCGATCTCACGCCGAAAGAAAGCTGGTCGGCCCGCCAGCCCTTTCGCAAGATGCTGGTCAAGGTCAAGCGCGAGATCATCCGCATGAACCACCCCACCATCCGACCCCCCGCCGGCCGGGCCCCGGCCGTGACGGCGCCGACGGTCAAGCGCTGGCTTGACCAAGGGCATGACGATGCCGGTCGCCCGGTGGTGACGCTGGACACGCGCAACGCCTTCGAGGTCGACCATGGCAGCTTCGAGGGCGCGATCGACTGGCGCATCGGCAAGTTCTCCGACTTCCCCGCCGCCCTGCGGGACCACAAGGCGGAACTCGCAGGCAAGACCGTGGTGAGCTTCTGCACCGGCGGCATACGCTGCGAAAAGGCCGCCCTGCTGATGCAGGAGGCCGGTCTGGACCATGTCTACCAGCTCGAAGGGGGCATCCTGAAGTATTTCGAGGAAACCGGCGGCGCCCATTACCGCGGCAGCTGTTTTGTTTTCGACGGCCGCGAGGCCCTGGCGCCCGACCTCAGCGCGCGCAGCCACGGCAACAGCGCCCGTGCTGGCGAAGACATCCACTTGGCGCACAAGCTGCACAAACCGGGGCCCGGCGGCTAACGCAGCAAGCGTCAGCCACTCGACACCAGACTCAGGACAGCAAACGCTTCTCCGGCAGCGGAATGAACTCCGTCTCGCCCGGCACCTGACCCATGCGCTGATGTTCCCAGTCGTCCGCCGCCTGCGCGATGCGCTCGCGGCGAGCGGAGACGAAGTTCCACCACATGAAGCGTGGCGCGTCCAGCGCAGCGCCCCCGATCACCACCAGGCGCGCCGGCTCGGCGGCCGCCAGTTGCGTGGCCTGCGGGCCCAGCACGGCCATCTGCTGCGACGCCAGGGCCTGGCCATCAAGTGTCAGCGCGCCCTGCACCAGGTAAACCGCCTGTTCAGCCGCCAGGGCTGGCAGCGCCAGGCGGCCACCGGCCGGCAGTTGCACATCGAGGTAAAGCGTGGGCGACAGGGTGCGCACCGGCGAACGCAGCCCGTAGGCCTCACCCACCAGCACACGCACCGTCGCGTCATCCACCCGTCCTTCAGGGATGGCCGCCGCCGCTGTGTGTTCGAAGGCCGGTTCGGCCTCCTCGTGCTCGCGCGGCAGGGCCACCCAGAGTTGCAGGCCGTGGTTGACGTAGGCGCGCCCGCGCAGCGACTCAGGACGCCGCTCGGAATGCACGATGCCGCGACCGGCCGTCATCCAGTTGATGGCGCCGGGCTCGATCAGCTGCGCCGAGCCGATGCTGTCGCGATGCATCATGGCGCCCTCGAACAGATAGGTCACGGTGGCCAGGCCGATGTGCGGATGCGGCCGCACATCGTGTTCGCTCTCGGGCGTTTCCTGCGCGGGGCCGAAGTGGTCGAAGAAGATAAAGGGCCCGACCGAGCGCTGCGCCGCCGCCGGCAGCAGGCGCCGCACCAGAAAGCCGCCGCCCAGATCCTTCTGGTGACCCGTGAGGATGTGTGATGGCGAATTCATGGCATGGCCCTCCTGGAGCCTCACTCTAGCAGCCGGATCAGCCGCGCAGCCTGGCTGCCACCCCGGCCACGCGCTGGCCGAACAGGCGGGCGGTCTCCAGGTCGCCGGCCTCGGCCTTCTCGGCCGGCGCGTCGGAGGCCGTCTGCCCCATCAGGCCGGCATTGGCGGCGAGATAGTTCACGTCACTGCGCCTGGAGTCCTTGGTGTTGTGGTAGGCCAGGCCCAGGCCCACCCAGAGGCCACCGTGCTGCATGGCCAGGGTGTGCAGATAGCCCAGGGTCGAGGCCTTGTCGCCGTTGACGTTGGAGCTGTTGGTGAAGCCCGCGAACAGCTTGTCCTTCCAGGCCTGGGTGTACCAGGGCTTGCTGGAAGCATCGGCGAACTTCTTGAACTGCCAGCTCACGCTGCCCATATAGGTCGGGCTGCCCATGACGATGGCGTCGGCCGCCGCCAGGGTCTCCCAGCCGGCTTCGGGCAGGTTGCCATCGGCGTCGATGGCCAGCAGCTCGGCGCTGGCGCCTTCGGCCACGGCCTGGGCTAGGCGCTGGGTATGGCCATAACCGGAGTGGAAAACTACAACGACCTTGCTCATGACTTATCTCCCATGCAGTGCGGCAAATGAAATTCAGGCAAGCCTCTCCCGCCCCGGCCTCGGCCGGGCTGGCAAACAGTCCAGGGGAAACGGGAGGGAGAGGCGACAGGCCGTTCAGGCCTTGCGCTTGGCGTCCAGGCTCAGGGCACCGGCGCCGAAGGCGCTCAGCATGAGCAGGCCGCCGGCGATCGACAGGTTCTTCAGGAACATGATCTGGTTGACCATCACCTGATCGGCCGGCATGGCCCAGTAGTTGTGGAAGATGACACCGGTGGCGATGGTGAACACCGCCATCACCAGGGCCACGATGCGGGTCTGGAAGCCCACGATCAGGGCCAGCGCGCCGCCGAACTCGACCAGCACGGCAATCGCGGCGCCCACTTCAGGCAGCGGCAGCCCCTTGGAGGCGATGTAGCCGGCCGTGCCGGCGAAGCCGCCGATCTTGCCGAAGCCGGCAATCAGGAACAGCAGCGCCAGCAGGATGCGGGCGATCAGGGCCAGGGGGTTTTGGTATTGCTGAAACATGGGGACTCCTTGAAAGGTTGTATGAAATCGAAAACTCAGGCACTCAGGTCAAAGACCAGCACTTCGGCGTTCTTGCCTGCTCTCAACGCCAATTGCTTCTCCTGGTCGATCAGGGCCGCATCACCGGCGGCCAGCGGCTGCCCATTGACCTCCAGCTCGCCCCGCACCAGATGGACATAACTCTTGCGTTCGGGGTCCAGCGGCAGTGTGGCAGATTCGTCGCCATCGAACAAACCGGCGTACAGGCGCGCGTCGGCGTGCAGCAACACCGACCCTTGGGCGCCGTCTGGCGAGGCCACCAGGCGCAGCGCACCGCGCTTCTCGGCGGTCTCGAAAGTCTTCTGCTCGTAGCTGGCCGGGATCCCGGTCACGTTCGGCTCGATCCATATCTGGAAGAAATGCGTGCTGTCCTTGGGCGCATGGTTGTACTCGCTGTGCATCACGCCATTGCCGGCGCTCATGCGCTGCACATCGCCCGGCGGAATGGCGCGGCCGTTGCCCATATTGTCCTTGTGGGCCAGCTCGCCGGAGAGCACGTAGCTGATGATCTCCATGTCGCGGTGGCCGTGCGTGCCGAAGCCGGTGCCGGGCGCGATGCGGTCTTCGTTGATGACGCGCAGATTGCCCCAGCCCATGTGCTGCGGGTCGTAGTAACCGGCAAAGGAAAAGCTGTGGAAGGACTTGAGCCAGCCGTGATCGGCGTAGCCGCGGTCCTGCGATTTGCGGAGGGTCAGCATGGTGTGGACTCCTGGTTCAAGAAAATATGTGGGCGACGGGGTGAACTTTAGGCGCTGGCACCGGCTTTGCGATCCATGCGCTTTGATGGCATGATTCAAAAAAACTGAAATAAAAACCCCGATCAATGCAAACTGCCCGCGATGTCCTGACCCCCGACGCACTCGCCATGCTGCAGGCCATTGATGCCGCCGGCAGCTTTGCCGCCGCCGCGCGCACCCTGGGCGTGGTGCCCAGCGCCCTGACCTACCGTGTGCGCCAGATCGAGGATGCACTGGACGTTCTTCTGTACGACCGCAGTTCGCGCCAGGCCAAGCTGACCGCCGCCGGCGCCGAACTGCTGCGCGAAGGCCAGCGCCTGCTCACGGAGATCGACGCCGTGGCCAACCGCGTCAAACGCGTGGCCACGGGCTGGGAATCGCAGTTCACGGTGGCACTGGACGGCATCATCCACCGCACCACGGTGATGGAGCTGTGCGAAAGCTTCTTTGCCCTGGGCGCACCGACCCGCCTGAAACTGCGCGAGGAAACCCTCTCCGGCACGCTCGAAGCGCTGACCGCCGGCCAGGCCGACCTGGCCATCGGCGTGGCCCTGGAGCCCAGCAGCAGCGCCGGCGTGCACAGCCAGCCCCTGGGGCCGGTGAGCTTTGTCTACGCCGTGGCGCCGCACCACCCCCTGGCCACCGCGCCCGAGCCGCTGACCGACGAGCAGATGCTGCGGCATCGCGCGGTGGCGGTGGCCGACTCGGTGCAGCGCGGCAGTGGCGTGACCATCGGCCTGCTGGCCGGGCAGGACGTCTTCACCGTGGCCAGCATGCCCGCCAAGCTCGACGCCCAACTGCGCGGCCTGGGCGGCGGCTTCGTGCCCGTATGCCTGGCGCGCCCGCACATCGAAGCCGGCCACCTGGTGGTCAAGAAAACCGAACGCCCGCCGCGTGTGGTGCGCGTGAGCTACGCCTGGCGCGGCGGCGGCACCGAGCGCCTGCAGGGCCGGGCCCTGCAGTGGTGGCTCCAGCAGCTGGAGAGCCCGACCACGCGCAGCGCCCTGCTCGGGCCCGCGCACGCCAATTTCTGAAAGGCGCGGCGGATCGCCGCGGGTCCGGTACAGTGCAAGCGAAGCCGCAACTGAACCATCGACAAGAACGGAGACCGCCGACATGAAAAAACCCGCGCAACACTACGCCGTCATCGGCGCCGGCATGGCCGGCGTGGCCTGCGCCCGCACCCTGGTGCAGGCCGGCCACCGGGTCACGCTGTTCGAGAAAAGCCGGGGGGCCGGCGGCCGCATGGCCACGCGCGAGACCGAATTCGGCAGCTTCGACCACGGCGCCCAGTACTTCACGGTGCGCAACCCGCTCTTCGCCCGTGCCCTGGAAACCGTGCCCGGCCTGTGCCGGCCCTGGAGCGCCAACGCCGTGCGCGTGCTCGACCCGCTGGGCCGCGTGGTGGCCGCCCCGCTGCCCACGCGCGAGTCGCACTGGGTGGCCACGCCGGGCATGAACGCGCTGGTCAAGCGCTGGGCCCAGCCCCTGCTGGACGCCGGTGCCGTGGAGCTGCAGACCCGTGTGGTCAAGATCGAACGCGATGCGCTCAACGAACGCCGCTGGCAGCTGCACACCGAGGGCCTGGACGACAGCCGCCGCGTGCATTCCGGCTTCGACGGCGCGCTGCTGGCCATGCCCAGCGTGCAGGCGCATGAACTGCTACAAAATTCGAAGCAGGCACCGGCCCTGGCCGAGCGCATCGCCGAAGTCAGGGTGGCGCCGTGCTGGACGCTCATGGTGGCTTTTCCGCAGGCCATGCAGCCCGGCATGTCCACCCTCGGGCCGCAGTGGAATGCGGCGCGCAGCACGCACCACCGCATCGCCTGGCTGGCGCGCGAATCCAGCAAGCCGCAGCGCGGCCCCATCGAACGCTGGACCGTGCAGGCCAGCCCGGCCTGGTCGCAGGAGCACCTCAACGACGACGCCGAGCGCGTGCAGTCCAAGCTGCTCAAGGCCTTTGCCGAAGTCACCGGCATCCGCGCCGAGCCCAGCCATGCCACCGTGCACCGCTGGCATTACGCGCAGACCCTGCAGCCCCTGAACCAGAGCCATCTGTGGGAGCCGGCCTCGCGCATCGGCGTCTGCGGCGACTGGTGCATGGGCCACCGCGTTGAGGACGCTTTCATTTCGGGGCTGGAGCTGGCCCTGAAGGTCTGCTGAATCCGTTCGGACTGAGCCTGTCGAAGTCCCGCCCCAGGCCGGTCGAGCGTTTCGACAAGCTCAACGCGAACGGATACCTGCCCTCCTGTCTCTTGTGTAGACCGTGACAGCCTACATCGGCCGCTTTGCCCCCTCGCCCACCGGAGCGCTGCACGCCGGCTCGCTGGTGGCCGCTCTGGCCAGCTGGCTCGATGCGCGCGCGCACGGCGGGCGCTGGCTGGTGCGCATCGAGGACGTGGACGTCCCGCGCTGCGTGCCTGGCGCGGACCAGCTCATCCTGCGGCAGCTGGCCGATTGCGGCCTGCACCCGGATGAGCCCCCGGTCTACCAGTCGCGGCGCAGCGCGCTCTATCAGCACGCCCTCGATGAGCTGGCAGAGCGCGGTCTGGCCTACCCCTGCGCCTGCTCTCGCCGCGACATCGAAGCCGAGCAGCAGCGCCTGGGGCGCGTGAAATCGCGCCACGGTGAACTCGTCTACCCCGGCACGTGCCGTCACGGTCTGCAGGGAAGAACACCACGCGCCTGGCGCCTGCGCGTCGACGCCAGCATCGTGCCCTGGACCGACCGCCGCCTGGGCCCCCAGACGCAGGACGTGGAGGCCGAGGTCGGCGATTTCGTGCTCAAGCGCGCCGACGGTTATTTCGCCTACCAGCTGGCCGTGGTGGTGGACGACGGCGCCCAGGGCATCACGCACATCGTGCGCGGCGAGGACCTGGCCGACAACACGGCGCGCCAGATCCTGCTGCAGTTTGCACTGGGCCTGCCCACACCTGCCTACCTGCATACACCGCTGGTGTTGGGCGCCAACGGTGAAAAACTCAGCAAGCAGAACGGCGCCCGGGCGCTGGACACGCACGATCCCCTGGTCGCCCTCAAGACGGCCGCCGCCGTGCTGGGCCTGCAGGTGTCGGGCACAACCGTCGGCGAGTGCCTGACGGCGGCCACGACGCAATGGGCTGCCGTCTGGGGCGACCGCTAAAATCCGGGGGTGACCGACACCCCCAAGCCCCCCGAACAGGACGCAGCCTCGTCCACCCCGCCCAAAGACCGGCGCCGCCTGCCCCCGCCCGGCGTCGATTTCCCCAAGACCATCAAGAGCTTCGTCAAGCGCGCCGGCCGCACCACCACCGGCCAGGCCAAGGCCTTCGAGCTCTACGGTGCGCGTTTTGTGCTGCCCTACACCGAGCAAGCACTGGACCGTGTGGCCGTCTTCGGCGCAGCGGCTGCGAACCATCCGCTGATCCTGGAAATCGGCTTCGGCATGGGCGACGCCACGACCCACATCGCGGACCTGATGCGCGAAAAAAACTTCCTGGGCTGCGAGGTGCATGAACCCGGCGTGGGCGCCCTGCTCAAGCAGATCGGCGAGCGTGGTCTCACGAACATCCGCATCCTGCAGCACGACGCCGTCGAGGTGCTGGACCACATGCTGCCCGAGCAGAGCCTGGACGGCGTGCACGTCTTTTTTCCCGACCCCTGGCACAAGACCAAGCACCACAAGCGCCGCCTGCTGCAGGCCCCGCTGGTGGCCAAGCTGGCCGCGCGCCTGAAGCCCGGCGGCTATCTGCACTGCGCCACCGACTGGGAGCCCTATGCCCAGCAGATGCTGCAGGTGCTGGGCGCGGAGCCGCTGCTGAAAAACACGGCCGAGGGCTACGCGCCCAAGCCCGATTACCGGCCCCTGACCAAGTTCGAGAAACGCGGCCTGCGCCTGGGCCACGGCGTCTGGGATCTCGTCTTCGCGCGGGTCTGACGCCCCAGGCTGAGCCCAGCCCATGAGCCGCCCGCCGCACGCGCACAAGCCGCCGATGGTCGAGGGCGTCAGCGCCAGCTGCGTGGCCTTGCCGCCGGGTCCCTGGCCGCGCTTGCTCGACTTCCTGGCCGAGCGGCTACCCAAGGTCAGCCCGGACGCCTGGCAGCAGCGCATGGCGCAGGGCCGCGTGCTCGACGCGCAGGGCATGGCACTGGCGCCGGACGCGGCCTTTGCCCCCGGCAGCCGCGTCTACTACTACCGCGAACTCGAGGCCGAGCCGCCGATCCCTTTCGAAGAGGACGTGCTCCACCAGGACGAACTGCTGCTGGTGGCCGACAAACCGCATTTCCTGCCGGTCACGCCCACCGGCCATTACGTGCAACAGACCCTGCTGGTGCGCCTGAAGCGCCGCACCGGCATCGAGACGCTCAGCCCCCTGCACCGCATCGACCGCGAAACCGCCGGCCTGGTGGCCTTCAGCGTGCGGCCGCAGGATCGCGGCGCCTACCAGGCCCTGTTTCGCGAACAGGTGGTGGAGAAGGTCTACGAGGCCATCGCCCCGCTGCGCCCGGACCTGCCGCTGCCGGCCGTGCACCGCAGCCGCATCGAGCCCGACGAGCGCTTCTTCCGCCAGCGCGAGGTGCCGGGCGAGCCCAACAGCGAGACGCGGCTGGAACTGATCGAGGCGCGCGGTGCGCTGGGACGCTACCGCCTGCGCCCGCGCAGCGGCAAGACGCACCAGCTGCGCGTGCACCTGCACGCCCTGGGCCGTCCCATCGTTGGCGACCAGTTCTACCCCGAGGTGGTCCATGGTCCAGGTCCCGTCGAGGAAGACTGGGGCCGTCCGCTCCAACTGCTGGCGCGCGCGCTGGAATTCACCGACCCCGTCACCGGCGCGGTGCGCCGCTTCGAGAGCCGACGTCGGCTGGCCTGGCCCTGAAGGCGCGATACGTCTTGAAACAGCACGCCCCCTCATCCTGCGCTACGCTCGACACCACGATCCATTGCAAGAGTTTTTATGAAAAAAATCCTGTCCCTGCTCGCCCTGGCCACGGCACTGGCCCCGACCGCCCACGCGGGTGACCTCGCCTCGCTCGGCACCCTGACCCAGGCCGAATTTCGCGCCCTCTCCGAGGATCTCGGCGGGGCGCTGAGTTTCAAGCCGCTGCTACCGACCGAATCACAAGGCATCACCGGCTTCGACCTCGGCGTGGCCGTCAGCGGCAGCGATGTCTCGCGCAGCGCCGCCGCCATGAGCAAGGCGGGTGCCAACCTCAGCACCATGGACACCCTGCTGACCACCCGCCTGCATCTGCACAAAGGCCTGCCCCTGGGCTTCGACATCGGCGCCTTCGTCGCCAGGGTGCCGGCCCTGGGCACCTCCCTGACCGGTGGCGAGCTTCGTTATGCGCTGCTCAACGGCGGTGTCGCCACGCCCGCGATCGGGGTGCGCGGAGCCTTCACCCGCATGAGCGGCTCCGAGCAACTCGAACTCAACACGCGCAGCCTGGATATCTCCATCTCCAAGGGCTTCACCGTGCTCACGCCCTATGCCGGGGTCGGCCGGGTCTGGGTCGACAGCTCGCCCAATGCCGGCGGTCTCGCCAAGGAAAGTTTCACCCAGGGCAAGCTGTTTGCCGGCCTCAACATGAACCTGGGCCTGATGAATCTGGCCTTCGAGGTGGACAAGACCGGCCACACCGAGTCCTGGGGCGTGAAGCTGGGATTGCGCTGGTAAACGAGGCCCGCACAGGACCGGCGGGCGTACGTGAAACCACGGCTCCGGACCTCCCCCTGTCTCCCTATACTGGGCGCCTGACGCCAGCTCGCCGCCGGGCAGGCACACCCTCGCAAGACAAGGAGACACCATGCAACTCAAGACCATCGCCCTCGCACTGGGCACCCTGCTGGCCGCCGGCCCCGTCCTGGCCCAGGGCAACTGGCCGTCCAAGCCGCTCACCATGGTGGTGGGCTTCGCCGCAGGCGGCGCCACCGACGTGGTGGCCCGCATCATCGCCAAGCACCTGGGCGATGAACTCAAGCAGAACGTGATCGTGGAGAACAAGGCCGGCGCCGGCGGCAACATCGCCACCGACTTCGTGGCCCGCGCCGAGGCCGACGGTCACACCCTGCTGCTGGGCAGCGTGGGTTCGCTCACCGTGGCCCCGCACATGCAGAGCAAACTGTCGTACAAGCCGCTGCAGGACTTCGCACCGGTCACCATGGCCGTGGTGTTCTCCAACGTGCTGGTGGTCAAGCCCGACCTGCCGGTCAACAACCTCGCCGACTACATCAAGCTGGCCAAGGCCAAGCCAGGCACCGTCACCTATGCCTCATCGGGCGTCGGCGGCGCCGGTCATCTGGCGGGTGAACTGCTGGAGCAAAGCGCCGACGTCGACATGACGCACGTGGCCTACAAGGGCGGTGGTCCGGCCATGATGGGCATGCTCGGCGGCGAGGTGGACTCCTTCTTCGGCACCCCGCCCTCGGTCGGCGCCCACGTGAAAAGCGGCAAGGTCCGCGCCATCGCCACCACGGGTGCCAAGCGCGACCCGCTGATGCCCGATGTGCCCACCGTGGCCGAGCAGGGCTATCCTGGCTACGACACACTGAACTGGTACGCCTACGTCGTTCCGGCCAAAACACCCGGCGCCGTCGTGAATCGCCTCAACCAGGTACTGGTCAAGATCCTGAAGGATCCGGCCGTGGCCAGGGAACTCGAGGCCAAGGGTCTTTCGCCCAGCCCCAGCACCCCCGCCGAACTCGCTGCCTACATGAAGCGCGAGTACGACATCTGGGCCCAGGTGGTCAAGAAGGCCGGCATCAAGCCCGAATAAGGGCGTCGCGCCCGGGCTCCCCCGCACAGGAACCGGACGCCGCTTAACGCGGCGGCGCGGCTGATGCGGCTGGCACCTTCGGCGTGCCACCCGCCAAGCCAGCGCAAGGAACGTGGAGGCCATGGTGGTCTGAACGCTGCCGGCCACGGGTGCTAAGCTGGGCGGATCGCAAGCCACGGAGTTCCCCATGTCCCGCCCTGTCCTGGTCGCCGGTGTCGGCATGATCCCTTTCGCCAAGCCGGGCGCCAACCGCCCCTACCCCGAGATGGCCGCGCAGGCCGTGCACGCCGCCCTGGCCGACGCCGGCCTGGACTACGCGCAGCTGCAGCAGGCCTATGCGGGCTACGTCTACGGCGACTCCACCGCCGGCCAGCGCGCGCTCTACGACGTGGGCATGAGCGGCATCCCCATCGTCAATGTCAACAACAACTGCTCCACCGGCTCCACCGCCCTCTACCTGGCACGCCAAGCCGTGGCCAGCGGCGCCGCCGACTGCGTGCTGGCCCTGGGCTTCGAGCACATGAACCCCGGGGCGCTGGG
>JACCDS010069430.1_pt1 | contig 12146 bp, 9 predicted proteins | sample 7446441 | NCBI WGS metagenome assembly JACCDS01 (sample SAMN15323445, study PRJNA562643) | freshwater metagenome | isolation source: river surface water | place: USA:Blue River Watershed | collected 2017-08-17
ATCGCTTCATCTTGTGAAATACTGACATCGTAGTAGGCGCCCAAGGCATCAAAGGCCTTTTGAATTTGTCTTGCGTTTTTATTGGCCGTTCCGCTAATTAATAGTCCGGCGCACAAGGAGCCAATAATGGGTTGAGCAATACAGCTGCCAGCCTTAAAATGCAGTTCAATTTTGCTAGTATCGTTAAAAATACCGTTGCGCCAAAAAAGATCGACGCCATTTTTGAGTTTACTGATTTGAGGCTGAACAAAAGCGATGTGTTCGATGCCATGAATAGCTGGGGCTTGGCTTCTATTTAGCATCTTGTTGACTTTGAATGATGAGACGTGAGCAATTGGTTTTGCGGAAAGTTTGAAGCGCAAATGTTTGTAAATCTTTGGTGCTGATTTGCTGATACTTCTGAGCTTCTTCATTGATGAGCTGGGCACTACCCAATAATTCGAAATAGGCTAGGTTCATGGCTCTGTTCAGGAGGCCTTGGTCTTGGAAAGCACGTGAGGTGCGTAATTTCAACTTGAGCTCATGCAAAGAGCTTTTGCTGATGGCCTTTGCTGCTGTTTTTTCAAGTAGGGGCCAAAGTGCTGCTTCTAACTGATCTATTGTTTTTCCGGGCTGCAGTTTTCCACTAATGATGAATAAGCCGTCATCGAAAGACGCTGTGATATATGCCGTGATTTCAGCACAGATTTTTTTCTTTTTCTTGAGCTCAATGTATAGCGGGCTAGTTTTTTCGTTGCCAAGAAAATCACTGAGTAAATCAGCCTGATAAAAGTCTGAATCGGTGCGTTTACCCATTCGAAATGCGTAATAGAACGCAGTTGCCGGAACCTTTCGAATAAGTGTTTTGGTCCTGAATTGTTTTTGGGCTGGTTCTTGGATTAAATTTCGGGCGGCTTTCTTTTGAGCTGGGATATTGCCAAAATAATGTTCGACTTTTTGTTGAATTGTCGGGAGGTCAAAGTTGCCAATGATGCAAAGAATGGCATTGCTCGGGTGGTAATATTGTTGAAAAAAGGCCCTGACTTCATGCATGCTAGCCTCTTGAATTTGCTTGATATTCTTGCCAATTGTTGCCCAGCGATAAGCGTGCTTTTTGTAAACAAGCGGTCTGAGATGAAGCCATGCATCGCCATAGGGTTGGTTGAGGTAGCGCTGCTTGAACTCTTCAATAACAACCTGACGCTGCACCTCTAGGCTTTTGTCTGTGAAAGCCAAAGAAAGCATGCGGTCACTTTCTAACCAAAGGGCAGTGTCGATGTTTTGCGCGGGCAAAATGTCGTAATAATTTGTGATATCATTACTCGTGAAGGCATTGCTTTGACCTCCGGCTGCTTGTAAGGGCGCATCGAAGTCCGCAATGTGTTTGGAGCCGCCAAACATGAGGTGCTCAAAAAGATGGGCAAACCCCGTTCTTTCAGGATCTTCGTCACGGGCGCCGACATCGTAGAGGACATTGACCACGGCCATTGGGCTAGAAGGTTCGCGGTGAAAGAGCACGCGCAAACCATTGTTAAGTGTAAAACTTTCGTATGCTATCATTTATAATGCTTGTTGTTGGGTCAGGGTATGATTGTATTGAGCCACAATTTCTTGAATAATCTGCTCGGCACTTAAGATTTCCTCAAAGGAGCCGGCAATTTGTCCAATTTCTAATTCGCCCTCGATAAGGTCTCCTTCGAACATGCCTTTTTTGGCGCGTCCACGTCCTAATAAATTCTTCAGTTCTTCTGTGCTGCTGCCAGCCGCATAAGCCGCCTGTACCTGATCAAAAAATGGATTTTTTAGTAAGCGTACAGGTGTCAATTCTTTGAGTGTAAGTAGGGTTGAGCCTTCTTCGGCGGCAATTACCGCTTCTTTAAAATTTTGATGCGCGCTAGATTCTAAAGATGCTGCAAAACGACTTCCAATTTGAACGCCATCGGCACCCAAGTTCATGACGGCCAACATGGCTGCACCAGAGGCAATTCCTCCGGCAGCAAGTATCGGGAGTTTAACCGCCTTTCTAACCATTGGTATGAGGCATAGCGTAGTGGTTTCATCACGGCCGTTGTGTCCGCCTGCCTCAAAACCTTCGGCAACAATAGCGTCTACGCCTGCGGCTTCGGCTTTTTGAGCAAATTTGACACTGGATACCACATGCACTACTTTAATACCTTCATTTTGGAGTGTTTTGGTCCAGGTGCTCGGATTTCCAGCACTCGTAAAAACAATAGGAACCTTGTGCTTGATGATGGTTTGAATGTGTTCTTCGATATTCGGGTAGAGCAGCGGCAAGTTTACGCCAAATGGTTCAGTGGTCGCATTTTTACATTTTTGGATGTGCTCGTCTAGAATTTCTGGATACATGGAGCCAGCGCCAATGAGGCCTAGCCCCCCTGCATTTGAAACGGCTGAAGCCAATTGCCATCCCGAACACCAAATCATGCCACCTTGAATAATGGGGTACTTAATTTGGAAGAGTTGACAAATTCGATTTGGAGTTGTTGTCATAGCGAAGAATGAGTTACAAAATTAGTCTAAATGCTTAACTTAGCAGGTATGATGAAGGCCTCACTTCTTGTAATGATCTTCTTGTGCTTTGGGCTTTGCGTTCCAGGCACGCTGCGCGCTCAAATTCAAGGGCAAGAATTCATCCCGAATCAAGGTCAATGGCCTCAAGATGTGCTTTACATGGCCAAAGATGGCGGTCAAAAGATTTGGTTTGGTCAAGACCGCTTTCTATTTGAATTTACTGATTTTTCTGATTTAGAAGCAGCGCACCACCGCCACGAGCAAATAACTTCACCTCAAGTCCGCGGTGCATTTTTTGCTCAAGTTTTTGAGCAAGTCAATCGAACTGCACAAACGATCACTGCTCAACCAAAACCCTATACGTATCAATTTTTTCAAGGTCAAGATACGACGCGTTGGGCTAGCAAGGTGCAGGCTTTTCAAGAACTGACCTACCAAGATTTTTTCCAAGGCATAGACCTGCATTTGGAAAGCCAAAAAGGCGCATACAAGTACAGTTATATCCTGAAGCCTGGCGCAAATCCGGCCCACATTCGTTGGCATTACGTTGGGGCAAAGCAGCTGAATGTTAAAGCCAAGGAGCTTAAAATCCGAACAGAACTAGGCGAATTAATAGAACAAGATCTTTATGCTTATCAAATTGTAAATGGGCAAGAGCTGCCTATTCGTTGTGAGTTCAAACAGTTTAAAGATGGCAGTATTGGTTTTGAACTCGGATCTTATGATGCTACATTGCCGCTTGTCATTGACCCAGTGCTTGTATTTGCCACTTATAATGGCGCCGTCTCGGATAATTTTGGCATGACGGCAACCTATGGTTTTGATGGTTCGGCATATGCAGCTGGGGTAGTTTACGGCAACAACTTTCCGCTTCCTAGTTTGGCTAGTTTCGATATCAGTTCAAATTTTACGACATTAAGCGGCAATTATGGCATCACCGATGTGTTCGTGACGCGTTATGCCGCAGACGGTAGTACCATGTTGTGGTCATCGTTTTTAGGAGGTGGCGATGCCACGCAAGGAACAGAAACTGCCCACAGTTTGGTCTGTGACTCTCTGAATAATATTTATCTTTTCGGCGCTACCTCTAGTTTAGATTTTCCGGTAAGTACGGGTGCTTTTCAAACAACACACAGCGGAGGCACCGCCAATACCAACTTTTTTTATAATGGCATTTACTTCGGGACACAAGGCAGCGATATCTTTGTCTCTAAACTCAGTGCTAACGGTCAGAACCTATTGGCTTCTACCTATGTTGGGGGCAATCAAAATGATGGAGTTTCATACCGCAGTTTAGGTTTGCCTTATTCTTCAGTGGCTGCCTATGACTCTTTGACCACTAATTACGGCGATCAATTCAGAGGTGAAATTTACCTAGATGAACAAGGAAATGTTTTAGTAGCCAGCTGCACGCGTTCTGCAAATTTCCCGCTACAAAATGCTTTTCAAGCTACCAAAGGAGCAGGGCAAGACGCAGTTGTGTTCAGACTCAATAATTCCATGAGTAGTTTGCAGTTTTCTTCTTTTTACGGTGGAAACAAAGACGATGCTGCTTATTCAGTCAAAACTGATACTTTGGGTGCAATATTTTTTGCAGGTGGTACCTCCTCTAATAACTTGCCGGGTACTTCAGGAGCTTATCAAAGTACCTATAACGGAGGAAAAACGGACGGTTTTGTCGTCAAGCTGACAGCAGCAGGTAATAGCATCTCAAAAGCGAGCTACATCGGCACGTCTAATTATGACCAAGCATTTTTTGTTGAAATTGACCGCAACAATCAGGTCTTTTTGTTGGGGCAATCAACGGGGGGCGCTTTTGTTGTCAATAATGCCCAATACAGTAACCCCGGAAGTAGTCAGTTTGTACTCAAACTCAATAATCAACTTACTACCAATTTGGCGTCAACAGTAATCGGAAACGGCTCGAGTCAGATCAATATTTCGCCGGCCGCTTTTCTGGTTGATATCTGTGGCAACATTTATATTTCAGGTTGGGGAGCCAATATCTTACAAAGTACGCCTTTAAGCGGAATGCCCGTGAGTGCAAATGCCTTTCAGAGTACCACAACTGGTTTTGATTTTTATCTCATGGTACTCCAAAACAATATGTCAGGCTTGCTTTATGGCTCTTATTTGGGTGGTGGCATAGCTCAAGAACACGTTGATGGCGGTACTTCGCGCTTTGACAAAAACGGTGTGGTTTACCAATCTGTTTGTGGAGGTTGTGGCGGCCATTCTGACTTTCCGACTTCCTCAGGAGTCTGGTCCAGTACCAACAACAGTTCGAACTGTAACAACCTGGTCTTTAAATTCGATTTTGAACTGATTCCAAGCGCTGAATTTTCGAGTTCTGTTGTTCAAGGCTGTGAAGATCTCAGCGTTACCTTTCAAAATACCTCTACCCAATGGGATTCCTACCTCTGGGATTTCGGAAACGGTGATACCAGCTCAGTGATTTTTAATCCGGTAGTGGTTTTTGAAAATCCGGGTACCTATGAAGTCAACTTATTTGTTACTGATACTGTTTGCCTGATTACAGACACCGCCCAAATTCAAATTTTAGTGCTCGATTCGTTACTACTTAACTTGAACGACACCATCAGTCTTTGTAGTTCGGCACCTTATTTGTTAACGGCTCAAACCTATGGCACTGCCAATCAGTTTATTTGGTCAACGCAGCCCAACTTGAATCCACCACTTAACAATCCGCAAGATTCCACGGCATTGATTACTCAAAATGGTTGGTATTATTGTCAAGTGAGTAATGGGTTGTGCACCGCACTTGACTCCGTTTTTGTGCAGTTTGATACGCCTTTGCAAGCTCTATTTAGCATTGCTGACACCATTGGTTGTGCACCGCTTGTATTGCAAATTCAAAATAGCTCAAGCACTACCACCTCTTTTCTTTGGGATTTTGGCAATGGTGTTTTTGACAGTCTAACTTTTGAGCCAACCCTGACTTATTCACAGCCCGGAATTTATCAAATTTCTTTACAGGTATCTGATTCCATTTGTCAAGGCACAGCTACCTTTAATTTGCAAGTGAATGTTGGGCCAGCTTTAGAGGTCACCGCTCCAGCTGACTTATTGCTCTGTAGCGCTATAGACACTACCTTAATTCCAATCATTCTTGGTGCACCTAGTTCCATTGTTTGGTCCTCAAACAATAACTTTTCAGATACTTTAAATAGTAATAACAGCCCAAATCTAACGCTTATTGATCCGCAAAATGCATGGTATTATATCGAGGTGAGTTCTGCTTATTGTTCTGCTTCCGATAGTGTTTTGATCAGTATCCAAGCTCAAGATTTAGAGGTAGAGTCCCCTACATTAATTTGCGCCGATGTTCCGTTTACAGCCAGTATTTTCCCGAACCCGAATTTTCAGCAGATCACTTGGTCGCCGGCAAGTGTTGTCCAATTAGGGCAGGGGCAGCCAACTGTTACGGTTGCCTTATCGTCGCCACAATATTTGTATGTCACGGTCGAAACCGCACAGAATTGCCAACTGCAAGATTCCGTGTTTATCAATGTATCAACATTAAATCCATTAAGTGTAACTGCCAACGCGAATCCGCTTGTTATTTTACCCAACACGAGTACCCAACTTTTGGGTCAGCCAACGGGTGCCTACACTTACAACTGGTCTCCATCCCAAAACTTGAGCTCAGCTACTACTCAAAATCCAACGGCTTTGCTCGATCAAACAACGTTGTTTACACTGACTGTTTCGGATGGGCTTTGCTCGGGTTCAGACACTGTGTTGGTCAAGGTATATGACAGCATCTGCCAAGCACCATTTGTCTATATTCCTAATGCGTTTTCTCCAAATAAAGACGGCAGCAATGATAAATTATATGTCCGAGGGCAGTACATCTTTGAATTTGTTTTTAGGGTTTACGATCGCTGGGGAGAACTCGTTTGGGAAACAAGCAATATCAACGATGGTTGGGATGGCACGTATCGCGGAAAATTACTAGACCCCGATGTCTATGATTATTACTTACAAGTCACCTGTATTGGTGGGCTAGAAAATATCATTAAAGGAAACGTTACACTTATTCGTTAAGCATGAAAAAAATCATCACTAAGAAATCCGAGCAATTTTTAGAAAATTACCTCAATAATGCCAGCCCTACGGGCTTTGAAACCTCAGGTCAACAAATGTGGCTCGATTACCTCAAGCCGTACATCGACGAATATATCACCGATGCTTACGGTTCAGTGGCGGGCATCATCAATCCGGGGCAGCCTTATAAGGTAGTTATCGAGGCACATGCTGATGAGATTTCCTGGTTTGTACATTACATCACCAAAGATGGTTTTATTTATTTACGCCGCAATGGAGGCTCAGATCACATGATTGCTCCGTCTAAGCGTGTCAATATTCATACCGATAAGGGTCCTGTCAAGGCTGTTTTTGGTTGGCCGGCTATTCATATGCGCCAGCAAAAAGAAGAGACTCCAAGCATGAAAAATATTTTCTTGGACTGTGGTTGCTCGAGTAAAGAAGAAGTAGAGGCACTTGGCGTTCATGTAGGCTGTGTGGCTACCTTTGAAGACGAATTTATGGTCTTGAATCAGACCAAGTATGTCGGCCGTGCACTAGATAACCGAGTAGGGGGCTTCATGATTGCAGAAGTTGCTCGTTTATTGAAAGAAAACAAAAAGAAATTGCCATTCTCTTTGTACGTAGTTAATTCAGTTCAAGAAGAAATTGGACTTCGCGGAGCAGAAATGATGGCGCACCGCATCAAACCAGATCTAGCACTCATCACAGATGTTTGCCACGACACCGCAACGCCAATGGTCGATAAAATTGAAAATGGTGACCAACAAGGCGGTAAAGGCCCTGTTTTAACTTACGGCCCAGCAGTTCAAAATAATTTCCTGAAACAAATCATAGCTGCTGCTCAAAAAGCTAAAATTCCGTTCCAACGCGCAGCTGTTTCTCGTTCAACAGGCACCGACACCGATGCTTTTGCTTATTCAAATGAAGGGGTAACAAGTGCACTTATTTCCTTGCCTTTGCGCTATATGCACACCACCGTTGAAATGGTAGAAAAGTCAGATGTAGAAAATTGTATCCGCCTGATCTATGAAACTTTGTTAAGCGTTAAAAGCGGTCAGGACTTCAGAAGTATCAAATAGAAATTTGATTTTAGCTATTGCAACACGATTTGCAAATCTTCTAATTCGATGACATCACCAGCGATGAGTTTGGCACGCTTGCGCAGCTCTACTTCACCGTTGCGGATAATTAGCCCTTCTTCAACAATTGCTTTTGCATGCCCACCAGTTTCAGCGATGCCCAGGGCCTTAAGCAGGCCAATGAGTTCGATGTAATCTCCGTTTATTTGAAAAGTCTGTTTCATTTATTTGGCTTTGAGTTCCATTGCCTTTAAGGTGTTCATCATTAAAGAGGCAATGGTCATTGGGCCAACGCCACCCGGTACTGGTGAAATAAAACTTGTTTTTGGCGCGACTTCATCAAACTTGACATCACCTACCAAACGCCATCCACGCTCACGTGTGGCATCGTCTACGCGGGTTGTCCCGACATCAATAATGACGGCACCTTCTTTGACCATATCAGCCGTTACGAAGTTGGGCTTGCCAATAGCGGCTATTAATATATCTGCCTCACGACAAAGTGCTTTGATATTTTTTGTTTTGGAATGCGCTAAGGTTACCGTACAATTACCCGGATTGGTATTGCGCGCAAGCATGATAGAAAGTGGAGTTCCGACAATGTTGCTTCGGCCCAAAATAACACAATTTTTACCTTCAGTTTCAATATTGTTTCGGCGCATAAGCTCCATGATACCGGCAGGTGTGGCAGGTAAAAAACCAGGTAAATTCAAGATCATGTTACCTAAGTTGCGCGGATGAAAACCGTCGACATCTTTTTTAGGGTCAATGGCCTGCGTGATTTTAAGTTCATCGATGTGCTTAGGAAGCGGAAGCTGAACAATAAAACCATCGATGCTGCGGTCTTCGTTTAAGCGCTGAACCTTTTCAAGTAAAATATCTTCAGGAACGGTTTCGTCATAACGAATCAAGGTGCTTTCAAACCCAATGGCTTCACAGGCCTTCACTTTGGAAGTAACGTAAGATACTGATCCACCGTCGTTACCAACTAAAATAGCCGCTAAATGTGGTATCTTTTTACCTTCTTGTTTTCTAACTTGAACTGCTGCTGCGAGTTCGGCTTGAATTTGGGCTGCGGTGGCTTTTCCGTCGAGTAACTTCATCTGAAAATTTTTGCAAAGATACAAAGAAGCAATGAGGGTGCAAATCCCGTATCTTTGTTAGAAATTACAAATCATGAAGCAGTTTATCGTTGCCTTATTTTTCTTGCCTCAATTGGCTTTTTCTCAGTTGCAATATCAAGGTTCAGAATTAGGCCTTGAGCCCTACATCGGTTTTTCAAATATTGGAGGAGCCTTAGGCGGTGAACTTAAATACGCAGCACGCTTGTCTGAAAATTTATTAGTGGGTCCTTCGTTTCGGGTTCAGCGCATTTGGTCAAATAATTTGGGTGTTGAAAGTCAAATGACTACCTGGGGTGGCGGTGCTTTTGCGCACTTGCGTTATCAAGAGAAAATATTTGGTGGTGTTGAATTCCAATACCTCAAGAGCCCGTTTAGCTTTGCGAACCCTTTAGAAGTAGTCAGACCTTGGTCTGCCAATTTGATGGTCGGCGGCGGTTTTTACCTCAAACTTGGTGAAAAAATCAGACTCAATGCCGCTTTGTTCTATGACGTTATCAATGCACCAAATAGCCCATTTCGCAGCAGTTATACGTTTCAAATTAAAAATGAATTCGGGCAAGTTGTTCGCATTCTCCCAATTATCTACAGAATCACTTTCTTTATCCCCCTCGATCAACAATAATGAAAATAGGCATTGTACTATACCCAACCTTTGGAGGCAGTGGCGTTGTGGCTACAGAACTCGGCAAAGCACTTGCAGCAAAGGGTCATCAGGTTCATTTTATCACCTATTCGCAACCCGTCCGTTTGGGTTCTTTCCGTGAAAATATTTTCTACCACGAAGTATCCATCACAGACTACCCCTTATTTGATTTTCAGCCCTACGAGACACAATTAGCCAGTAAAATGGTGGATGTTGTCAAGTATGAAGGGCTAGATATTTTACACGTCCATTATGCCATACCGCATGCATCAGCTGCCTTCATGGCTCAGCAAATTTTACGCGCTGAAGGCATTCAAATCCCTTTTGTAACAACCCTTCACGGCACCGATATCACGCTTGTCGGAAAAGATCCTTCTTTTGAACCTGTCATTACCTTTTGTATCAATCAGTCAGATGCCGTAACTGCGGTTTCTGAAAGTTTGAAGCGCGATACCTTAGCACACTTTAAAGTGACTAACGAGATTCAAGTGATTGCCAATTTTGTACCACCGTTACCTCTTGACTCCGATCATCGTCAATACATTCGATCGAAATACGCCCCGGATGACCAAGCCATTGTTTGTCACGTTTCCAATTTTCGACCGGTCAAGCGCACCGAAGATGTCATACGGGTTTTCGCAAAAGTACGCTTGAAAAAACCTTGTAAACTCATTTTAGTAGGAGATGGCCCTGATCGGTATGCCTGTGAGCGCTTGTGTCGTGAACTCCAAATTTGCAATGATGTCATTTTTCTAGGGAAGGTCCGCGATACAGCACACGTGATGGAAATTGCCGATGTCTTTTTGCTTCCTTCAGAAACCGAAAGTTTTGGGTTGGCAGCGCTAGAGGCAATGGCTGTAGGTGTACCGGTGGTTTCATCAAACACTGGCGGTATTCCTGAAGTAAATATACACGGCGAATCTGGTTTTTTATCTGATGTCGGAGACATCGATGACATGGCTCAAAATTTAGAATATTTATTACAGCCCGAGGTTTTGGCTCAATTTAAAGTAGGTGCTTTAAACCGAGCTAAAGCTTTCAGTTTAAATCAAATTTTGCCGCAATACGAAGAATTATATCGTAAATTAGTTCAAACGAAGTCATGAAAATAGGAGTTTTGTTATCGGGTTGTGGTGTTTATGACGGCGCCGAAATTCAAGAGGCAGTATTAACACTACTCGAAATTGAGCGCATGGGTGCCGAAGCCATCTGCATTGGCATCAATGCCAAACAACATCATGTAATCAATCACCTCACCGGTGAAGAACAGCCCCAAGAAAGAAACATGCTTGAGGAGGCTGCAAGAATTGCACGTGGCCAGATTGTTCCGATTGAACATATTGTACCCGCAGATCTCGATGCTTTGGTTATTCCTGGGGGTTTTGGTAGCGCTAAGAATTTTTCAACTTGGGCCTTTGCTGGGCCGCAAGGTCAAATTTTACCTGAAGTCAAGTTGCTTTTGGTCAATATGTATAACGTTGGTAAACCCATTGTTGCGCTCTGTGTCAGCCCAATTTTACTCGCCTTGGCCTTGCCAGAGAAGGCTTTAGAATTAACACTCGGTAATAGCCAAGAAGCTTCTCCTTACGATATTTCTGCTTTTCATGCAGGTCTGAATCAATTAGGAGCTACAGCCCAAGAGTGTCAACTCGGAGACGTTCATGTTGATGCTGTCAACAGGATCATCACTGCGCCCTGCTACATGCTAGAAGCCAAACTCCTCGATATCCAAAGCAATATTGCACAAGCCCTAAAAGCATTAAAAGACTTACTTGAAGCCTGATCAAACACATATTGACCAGTGGCTTGCTGCGAGAAAATCTCAGAAAGCGCTGCGCAACCCCGAACAACTTTTTGAAGGCTTGCAAAATGGGTCAAGGTCTGCATTAAGTGCGGCTATTACCCTCATTGAAAGCGAAAACCCCGAGGACAGAAAGCTAGCTGCTGTGCTACTGAGTCGTTGTAAAAAAGTTGCCAAAAGTGCCAAGAGAATAGGCATCACTGGTGTTCCGGGTGTCGGGAAAAGTACTTTTATAGAATCTTTCGGGCTTCAACTGCTTGAGAAAGGACTCAAAATTGCTGTTTTAGCCATTGACCCTTCTTCTTCCGTTTCAGGCGGAAGCATCCTTGGCGATAAAACCCGCATGGAACAACTCTCTACCCAAGAAGCCGTTTTTATCAGGCCCTCCGCAGCAGGTAGAACTTTAGGCGGGGTTGCCAAGAACACCCGAGAAGCCATTTTGCTCTGTGAAGCAGCTGGTTATGACATCATCATCATTGAAACCGTTGGTGTGGGGCAATCAGAAACAGTGGTTCACGGGATGGTGGACTTCTTTTTGGTCCTGATGTTAGCCGGGGCAGGCGATGAACTCCAAGGCATGAAACGCGGCATCATGGAGCTTGCAGATACCGTAGTCATCAATAAGGCAGATGGCGCAAATGAAATTGCTGCAAAAAATGCAAGAACACAGTATGCCAGTGCCCTTCATATTTTTTCGCAAAGGCCAGATGCATGGCAAGTCCCGGTGCTCTGTGCCTCTGGCTTAAACGGAGTAGGGCTCCCTTTAGTTTGGCAAGAAATTGAAAAGTATTTTACGCATTTAGAGCAAAAAGACTTACTTGCTCAGAAAAGAGCGCAGCAAGAAGTCGTTCTTTTCGAACAACTCATCGAAGAACAGCTCCGACAAGCATTCTTCCTGAATCCGACGCAACAAAACA
>JACCDS010964921.1_pt1 | contig 12146 bp, 10 predicted proteins | sample 7446441 | NCBI WGS metagenome assembly JACCDS01 (sample SAMN15323445, study PRJNA562643) | freshwater metagenome | isolation source: river surface water | place: USA:Blue River Watershed | collected 2017-08-17
GTGTTAATACTCTTGGTGATTCAATTACACAAATGTTAGTTGATAATAAATCAAATGGATTAACTCTAAATGAGAGTTCAACTATACTTTTAGGAAATGTAAATAAATTAAATATAAGCTCAAATGAGGCAGCTGCAAGTCTTGAAGAAACGGCAGCTTCTCTGGAGCAAATGACATCAAATATTAGAAGTAATACTGAAAATATAGCAAAAATGGCTCATCTTTCTAATAATGTAACAAAATCAGCCTCTGCTGGTGAAAAACTTGCAAATGAAACTACAATTGCTATGGATGAGATAAATACACAAGTTAATCTAATAAATGAATCTATTAGTGTAATTGATCAAATTGCATTTCAAACAAATATTCTTTCTTTAAATGCAGCCGTTGAAGCCGCAACTGCTGGAGAAGCTGGAAAAGGATTTGCTGTTGTTGCACAAGAGGTTAGAAACCTAGCAGCAAGAAGTGCAGAAGCAGCGAAAGAGATAAAAAATATAGTTGAAAATGCTACTTCAAAAGCTAATCAAGGTAAAGATATTGCAAATAATATGATTAATGGTTATAAAGAATTAAATGAAAATATCCAGCAAACTATAAATCTAATTTCTGATGTACAAATGTCAAGTAAAGAGCAATTAAGTGGAATTGAACAAATCAATGTGGCAGTTGCACAACTTGATCAACAAACACAAGAAAATGTACAAATTGCATCTCAAACACATGATGTTGCTATAATAACAGATGATATTGCTAAAGTTGTAATAAATGATACTAATACAAAGCAGTTTATCGGGAAAGATCAGGTAAAAACTAAAAGTATTGACCTAAAACTAAATTCTAGTTTTGATATTAAACCAACTAAAAATATAAAAAAAGTAAATGAAGCAAAACAGAAATTAGAAAATGATGAATGGGAGAGTTTTTAAAGAACTCTTCCTTATTCATAGAAGTGAGTTTTGGAAAAAAGGATTAATCCAAACTTTTGATAATCAAATCTTTTAAACTCTCATTTATTTTATCTGCTATTTTATCGCCATTTTTTAAAGCTTTATATTTTTTAAAAGAGATATAGACTACATCTTTATCTTTTTGATAAATAGATAAACCAAGTGGACAATAATTTATATTATTAAAATTCTCTTCTAACATTTGTAAAGCAAAACTAGGTTTACAAATACCAAGGTTAGTACCATTCTCTAAAATACCATTTTTAGAAAAATTAGCTGCAACATCATTTGTTGATTTTGCTATGTTTATTTCATAAACTGTCACAAAACTTTCAAATGCAATCTGATTTTTCAAGTTAATCAAATTATCTTGAAAATTTGTATTAACTACTTTTATAGTAAAAAGATTTTCATTTTCTATTACCTCATATTTAGCTTGAGAAAAGCTAAATAGTAGGGCAATTAAAGATATTATTTTTATCATTTTTTACACTTCATTTCAAATGGTGCAATTCCTAAAGTATCCAAATCAGTTGTTGGATGTAAGAATCCATCTTGTGGTGATGTTGAAATCAAGGCTCGTGGTTGAACTAACGAAATAGGCATTCTAATTTGTCCATTGTAATCTCTAAATGATAACTTTCTTCCAAGATATGCTGCAATATCAAAATCATCTGAATAAATAAAATCAAGATTTGTTTTTAAATCAGTAGTTTTTGTTTTTGTGATTGAATTTATGATAGTTCGTACAGCTACCCAATTTGAGAAATCTTTTGATTGCATCCATCTTGAAGCAAAAGTTTCAAATCTACTTTGCATTTGAGCAGCTCCATTTGATTCTATTACTTTATGCCAAGTTACAGGAGTTAATCCTTGGGTTCCAGCAACTGGTCGTGGAAGCCAAGTATTAAAATACAAAGATTCTCCAAAATCACCAAAATAATCAGCAACTACAATCACATCATAATCACTTCCTTGTGTAAACACTGGAAACTCTTCACTTGCTTTTCTTCTAATATCAGTGTTATTATCCCAAACTTTTTCTTTTACAATTTTTGCACCAAATTTTTTTACAGCTCTTTTTATGTCATCACTTATTTGAATATCTTTTGGATTTTGTCCACTAATTAGGAAAATGTTTTTAAAATTTCTTTTTACTAAAAATTGAACTAAACCATCGTAAAGCATTGCATTACTTGATATTGTGTGAAGAAGATTTTTATTGCAGTAATCCCTTCTTAAATCTGTTGTTTGACTTCCAGCATTTATAAGCAAAGCATCTTTAGATATGGGATTAGCAATAAGTTTTTTTAGAAGTTCATCTTCTACATTTAAAATAACATAGGTATTTTTGTTTTTAATAAACTCTTCAAAAGCTTGAATTAACTCTTTTTCATCAAAAGAAACTTTTGTAATTAAAGAAAAATTTTGATTTAAAAATTTTGATGTTTTATTACTATCTACAACCGCCATTTGTGCACCACTTAAACCTAAATTCTCAGGTTCATCAATAACATTTGATAAAACTGGTGGTTTTTGAATTTTTTGTTCAAGATATAAGATATTTACACTTAAAATATCTGCGTTGATATTTACAATAAAAAATAGAAAAAATAGAAAAATTTTCATGATAGCTCCATAATATATTTTGTAATAGTATATTTAAAATTTGTAGCTTTAGTTTAGCAAAAAAAATGCTAAACTAAAGCTATAAATATACTATACAATTTAAAATAATAATTTTAAATGGAGAGATTAAAATGACTAAAAAGATTTTATGTATGGCAGTTATTACTAGTTCTTTAATTGCAGATACAATTTATGTTTCAAATGAAAAAGATAATACGATATCAGTGATTGATTCAGTTACTAATAAAGTAACAGATACTATAAAAGTAGGGCAAAGACCAAGGGGAATAGTTTTAAATAATGATAAAACAAAATTATATATTTGTGCAAGTGATGATGATACAGTTCAAGTGCTTGATTTAAAAACAAAGAAAATTGAATATAAACTACCATCAGGTGAAGACCCAGAACAATTTGCTTTAACTCCAGATGGAAAAGAACTTTATATTTCAAATGAAGATGATGCAATTGTGACCGTAGTTGATACTGAAAAAAGAACAGTTTTGAAACAAATAGAAGTTGGTGTTGAACCTGAGGGAATGGCTGTAAGTCCAGATGGAACAATGGCTGTAAATACAACTGAAACATCAAATTTTTTACATTGGATTGATACAAAAACAAAACAAATAGTGCATAATACTTTAGTTGATCAAAGACCAAGACATATTGAGTTCTCAAAAAGTGGTGATAGACTTTGGGCTTCAAGTGAAATTGGTGGAACAGTAATGGTTGTTGATTCAAATACAAAAGAGAGTATTGGAAAAATAACATTTAAAATACCTGGAATTTTTAAAGATTTAATTCAACCTGTTGGAATTAAACTAACTAGTGATGGGAAATATGCTTTTATTGCTTTAGGACCAGCTAATCATGTTGCTGTTGTTGATGCACAAACATTTAAAGTAATAAAATACTTATTAGTTGGAAAAAGAGTTTGGCAATTGGCTCTTTCAGGGGATGAGAAGAAGCTTTATACAACAAATGGAGTTAGTGGAGATGTTTCAGTAATTGATGTTGATTCATTAAATGTAGAAAAAACTATAAAAGTTGGTAGATTTCCTTGGGGATTAGCTATAATACCAAATAAATAATTTAAAATTTAAAAAAATAATAAAAGGGGTTTCATATGAATCAAAACAAATATATAAAAGTTATAGATACAAATGAAAAAAATTTAGAGACACACGTAAAGGCATTAAATGATGATTTTAATATAAAATTAGTTTTAGGTTTTATCTCTCCCCATATAAATTTTGACTCTATGTCGAAAAAAATAAAATCTTTATTCCCCTCAGATACAAAAGTTGTTTTAACAACAACGGCTGGGGAATTATGTACTTTTAATTTAGAGCAAAAAAGAGATTATTTATATAATGATGCAAGTAGCACTTGGGATAATATTGTATTACAAGCTTTTAGTGAAGAAATAATAGACCAAGTAGAAATTTTGACAATTCCACTTCATAGTGAAAATATCACATCACAAACAATTTCTCATAAGCAAAGAATTGAAAAAATAAAAAATGAAATTAATAAACTAAAAATTCCATTTAAAATAAACCATGAAAATTGTTATGCTTTAACTTTAGTTGATGGTTTATCTGCTAGTGAGAGTTTTTTAACAGAAGCAATTTATGAAAGCGGAAAACTTCCTTGTTTAATCATAGGTGGAAGTGCTGGTGGAAAATTTGATTTTAAGGATACATTTTTATTTAATGATCAACAAACTTTGAGACATAATGCGATCATAGTTCTTACTAAGTTAAAACATAATGTTAAATATGGTGTATTTAAATCTCAAAGTTGTGAAAAAACAAATTTGAGTTTTTTAGTTGCACAATCAAATATGTTAAATAGAAGTGTACAAAGTGTACTAAATTCTAAAGGAAATAGAATTGTAAATTTTGTTGATTCTTTATGTCATCATCTGAATTGTTCTTTAAGTGATTTAAAAACAGTATTGGCTGATTATACATTTGCTATTGAAGTTGATGGAGAATTATATATTAGGTCTGTTTCTAATGTTGATATAGAAAATAAAATTATTTCATTCTTCTGTGATATCTCTTTTGGGGATTTATTATATTTAGTAAAAAATAAAGAGTTTATTACTCAAACTGATAATGACTTTAGAACATTTACTTCAAGAAAAAAAGGAAAACCTGTTGGAGGAATACTAAATGATTGTATTTTAAGAAGATTATTAAACTCTTCAAATCTTAACTCTTTAAAAACATTTAATGATATTCCATTGGCTGGATTTTCAACATTTGGAGAGTTGTTAGGATTAAATATCAATCAAACATTAACGGCACTATTTTTCTATGAAGTTGAAAATGAAGATGATTTCTATGATGAATATGTTAATGGTTTTGTTCATAAATATGCAAGTTTTAGCAACTACTTTTCAAGAAGAGAAGTTCACAAATATCAATTACTTGCTAAAGTTAGAATAGCTGTAATTAATAGTTTAAAAGATGCTTTCCCTTTAATAAAAGATATGGTTACAATATTAAATCATGTTTATATGGATACAATTGATAATAACAAACTAATTAGTGAAGTTACTAAAAAATTTGATAAGTTTTCAAGTGATATATTAAGTAATGTTGAAACAAATACAAAACTTGTGGATGATATGACTAATTTAAGAAAAAATGCTTCTGATATTAAACAAGTATTATCTTCTATTTCAAGTATTGCAATACAAACAAATCTTCTAGCATTAAATGCAGCAATTGAAGCTTCAAGAGCAGGAGTTTATGGAAATGGATTCAAGGTAGTTGCCGATGAAGTAAAAAAATTGGCTGCAAAAACTCAAGGAAGTTTAACGGACAGTAATCATTCTGTTGATACAACTATAAAAAATATGAACATAATATCTAATGACATTACATCTTCAAGTGAAAAATTATCAGATGTGTCATCTGATATGAAAATAATAAATGAATCAATATATAAAATTTCTAAAAATTCATCTAATAGTAATAGTTTCATTGAAGATAAAAAAATGAGTTTTGAACAATTAGTTAATAGTATTGATAGTATAGAAAGAATACAAAAACAATTAGAAATACTAGAGGCTAATTTTTAATTATAAAATAGGATTAAAAATTTAAAAAATGGAAGATAAGGCTTTAGAATTTAAAAATGTTACTTTTTCTTATGGTTCAAAGAAAGTAATAAACAATCTCACTTTTTCTATAAAACAGGGAAGTTTCTCTGTTTTATTAGGACTTAATGGTGCTGGTAAATCAACAATGTTTTCTTTAGCCATAAGATTATTAAATCTTCAAAATGGTGAAATATTAATAAATGGATACTCTATAAAAGATTATTCAAATGCACTAAAAGATATTGGAATAGTATTTCAAGAGCCAACATTGGATTTGGATTTAACAGTAAAACAAAACTTATATTATTATGGTTCTTTAAAAGGTTTAGGTTTTAAAGAAACAATAGAATCAATAAAAGATGAAATAATAAAACTAGATTTAGAAAATGTATTAAATACTCAAGTGCGAAAACTAAATGGTGGACATAGAAGAAGAGTTGAGATTTTAAGAGCTTTAATAAATGAGCCAAAACTTCTACTTCTTGATGAAGCAACTGTTGGGCTTGATTTAAAAAGTAGATTTGATATTTTAGAGTATGTTAGAACATTGGTAAATACAAAAAATATTTCTGTTTTATGGATTACCCATTTATTTGATGAGGTAAATGAAAATGATGATATTTCAATAATAAAATCAGGAGAAATAATAGAAACAGGTGTCGTAAAAGAGATTATAAACAAATATAATCAAACTAATTTGATTGATACTTTCAATAGTTTAACAAGGGTTGAAAAATGAAAAAATATATTTCTTGTATGAATGGAATCGTATATAAAGAGTTAATAAGATTTCTAAAACAAAAAAGTAGATTTTTTTCTGCACTTGTAAGACCATTATTATGGTTATTTATTTTTTCAGTAGGTTTTAAAACTGCTTTAGGACTTGCAATTATTCCACCTTATGAAACATATATAACTTATGAAACATATATTGTTCCAGGTCTTGTTGGAATGGTTTTACTTTTTAATGGTATGCAAAGTAGTTTGACAATGATATTTGATAGGGAAATGGGAAGTATGAAAATACTCTTAACTTCATATATAAATAGAAACTATCTATTATTTTGTAAAATGTTTGCAACATCACTTGTTTCAACTCTACAAGCAATTACATTTTTATTGGTTGCAAAAGCTTATGGAGTAGAGATATCATATATTGCTATTATTTGCACAATTCCAATTATTATAATTTCATCGATAATATTAAATGCTTTTGCACTTTTTATTTCATCAGTTATTAAACAGTTGGAAAATTTTGCAACGGTTATGAATTTTGTAATTTTCCCTATGTTTTTTTTAAGTTCAGCACTTTATCCTCTTTGGAAAATAAAAGATTCATCAATTTTATTATTTAATATTTCATCGTTTAATCCCTTTACATATATTGTTGAATCAATAAGATTCTCTTTATACTCAAAATTTGACCAAGAATCATTCTTTATTTTAGGAATTTCATTCATTATTTCCCTAATAATGGCGTTTGTTGGATTTAAGTCTAAAAAAATTAATCAAGGCTAAACTTAAGCTATACTTGTCTTGTATACTTTCATTAGGACACATATAGGTCTGCTTTTAGAATAATTTAAGGAGAGAGAAATGATAACTAAAAAACTGATTACAAGTGCTGTTGCAGTAACACTTTGTGCTTTAATGAGTGCTTCTGCAAATAGTAATACAACAAAAGTAACAGGTCCATCATATAACCCAGTTACATATAATGAAATAGCAAATGATGCTAAAACTACTAACGATGTTTTAACTTATGGTTTAGGACAACAAGGACAAAGATTTTCAACATTAGAACAAATTAATAAAAAAACTGTTAAAGATTTAGTTCCTGTATGGAATTTCTCTTTTGGTGGTGAGAAACAAAGAGGGCAAGAGTCTCAACCAGTTGTTAAAGATGGTGTAATGTATGTTACAGGTTCTTACTCAAGAGTTTTTGCTATTGATATAGCTACTGGTGAAGAAATTTGGCAATATGATGCAAAACTTCCAGATGCAATTTTACCATGTTGTGACGTTATCAACAGAGGTGTTGCAATTTATGATAATTTAGTTATTTTTGGAACGCTTGATGCTAAATTAGTTGCTCTTGATAGAAAAACAGGTAATGTAGTTTGGAAAGAGAAAATTGAAGACTATAAAGATGGATACTCAATCAGTGCTGCTCCACTTATCGTAAAAGATATGGTTATAACAGGAGTTTCAGGTGGTGAGTTTGGAGTTGTAGGTAAAGTTGAAGCTAGAAATCCAAAAACTGGAGAACTAATTTGGTTAAGACCAATGGTTGAAGGTCATATGGGATACTTAAATGGTCAAGAAAATGGAATTAGTGGTACTTTAAATGCTACTTGGGAAGGTGATGCTTGGAAACAAGGTGGTGCTGCACCATGGAATGGTGTTACATACGATCCTGAAACAAATTTAATTTATGTACCAACTGGAAATCCTGCTCCATGGAATTCTCACTTAAGAAAAGGTGATAACTTATATAGTGCTTCAAGAGTTGCTGTTGATCCTGATACTGGAAAAATCGTATGGCATTTCCAAACAACTCCACATGATGGATGGGACTTTGATGGTATGACAGAATTCGTACTTTTCGATTATAAAGATAAAAATGGAAAAGTTGTAAAAGCTGGAGCAACTGCTGATAAAAATGGATTCTTCTACGTATTAGATAGAACAAATGGAAAATATATCAGATCTCTTCCTTTTGCTGATAAAATTACATGGGCTAAGGGTATTGATGAAAATGGAAGACCTATAGTAAATGAAGAAAATAGACCAGGAAATCCAGATGGTGCTGATAAAGGTTCTACAGTATTCTCAGTTCCTTCATTCTTAGGTGCTAAAAACTGGATGCCAATGTCTTACTCTCAAAAAACTGGAATGTTCTATGTTCCAACAAATGAGTGGGGAATGGATATTTGGAATCAATCAGTTGAGTATAAAAAAGGTGCTGCTTATTTAGGTGCTGCATTTACAATTAAACCAGTTTATGAAGACCATATCGGTGCTTTAAAAGCAGTTGATCCAGTAAATGGAAAAATTAAATGGACTTATAAAAACAAAGCTCCATTATGGGGAGGAGTTTTATCAACAGCTGGTGGACTTGTAATCACTGGAACTCCTGAAGGTAAATTATTAGCATTTGATGATACAACTGGAGAGGTTTTATATTCATTTAACGTAGGTTCAGGAATCGTTGGTTGTCCAATTACTTGGGAACAAAACGGTGAGCAATATGTAGCTGTAGTTTCTGGATGGGGTGGAGCTGTTCCTTTATGGGGTGGTGAAGTTGCAAAACAAGTGAAAGACATCAACCAAGGTGGAACTGTTCACGTGTTTAAATTACACAAAACAAAAAAATAAATCTTACGAAAGGAGAAAACTATTATGAAATGGGAAAAACCTATGTTTGTGGACAATAGATTTGGTTTTGAAGTGACAATGTATATTTGTCATGAATAATAGATAAAAGTATTTTGTTTGAGATTAAATTTAGTTTTTTAAAGTCAGAGGAGTTTCACCTCTGACTTTTTTTGATAATTGAGTTTATTTAATAAATAGATTGATTTATCAAAAAAATAGGATGTTTTATGAGAATAGAAGTTTTAGGTTCAAGTGCTGGAGGAGGGCTTCCTCAGTTTAATTGTAATTGTGATAACTGTAAAGGTTATAGGGAAGGAAAGCCTACAATTAAAAGAAGAACACAAAGTTCTATTACCATTAGTGAAGACGGTGAGAATTGGGTTTTATTTAATACAAGTCCAGATATTTTAGAACAAATTCATAATTCACCATTTTTACATCCAACAAAAAGACGTGAAACAAAAATAAAAGCTATTATTTTTATTGATGGTCAAATAGATCATACAACTGGACTTTTGATGTTAAGGGAAGGTTGCCCACATCAAGTTTATTGTACAAAAGAGGTTCATGAAGAGTTAAATACTTCATTCCCTTTATTTAAGATGCTTCAACATTGGGATGGTGGAGGAGTTGTTTATAATGAAATATCTTTTAATAAACAACCATTTTTTATTCCAGTCATGCCAAATTGCGAATTTTATGCAGTTCCACTTATTTCAAATGCTCCTCCATATTCAAAATATAGAGATAAGCCAAGGGTTGGAGATAATATAGGTGTTGTTGTAGTAAATAAAAAAACAGGAAAAAGATTATTTTACCTTCCAGGTTTAGGTGTATTGGAAAAACATATTATCGAAGAGATGTCACAAGCTGATATTTTACTTGTGGATGGAACTGTTTGGACAAATGATGAGATGATAAAAAATGGTTTTTCTTCAAAACTTGGAACAGATATGGGACATCTTCCTTTAAGGGATAAAGGTGGATTAATTGATTTATTAGATACGCTAGAAAAACCTAGAAAAATATTGATACACATAAACAATACAAATCCAATATTAGATGAGGCAAACCCTGAATATAAAGAGCTTATATCTCACGGTATTGAAATATCTTATGATGGTATGAGTATTGAAATTTAATAAAAAGGAATATTATGCAAGAAGCTTATAGTAAAGAAGAATTTGAAGCAAAACTAAGAGATATGGGAAGAATGTACCATATTCACCACCCTTTTCATATAAGAATGTACGAGGGAACTTGTACAAAAGAAGAGATTCAAGGTTGGGTTGCAAATAGATTTTATTATCAATGTATGATTCCTATAAAAGATGCGGCTATTATGTCAAACTGTGATAGTTTAGAAGATAGAAGAAAATGGATAGATAGAATTACAGACCATGATAGTGTTGGTGGTGGAATTGAAGCTTGGTTAGAATTAGGTGAGGCAGTTGGACTTAAAAAAGAGGATTTGATAAACCATAAATTTTTACTTCCATCTGTGAAATTTGCTGTTGATGCTTATGTAAATTTTGCTAGACGTTCTCCTTGGAAAGAAGCAGCGATGTCATCTTTAACGGAGATGTTTGCTCCACAAATTCATCAACAAAGATTAAGTACATGGCCGAATAATTATCCTTGGATTGAACAAAAAGGTCTTAGATATTTTCAAAAAAGATTAAGTGAAGCTAGACGAGATGTACAACATGGATTAGCTATTACCCTTGAAGAGTTTAATACAAGAGAACTTCAGGAAAAAGCCTTTACAATATTACAATTTAAACTTGATATTTTATGGACTATGTGTGATGCTTTATATTTAGCATATGAGTTAAAAAGACCACCATATTTTAATGTGGAAAAATAGAGTTTATTATATAAAACGAAAGATATAAAAATGGAAAATATAAAACTAAATCCAAATTTTCAATTTCAATGGGAAGAAAAACAAAACTGTTATGTTTTGTTATATCCTGAGGGAATGGTTCAATTAAACCAAAGTGCAGGTGAGATTCTAAACCTTTGTGATGGTGAAAAAAGTGCTGATGATATAAATAAGATTTTATGTGAAAAATTTGAGGTTGAAGATTTATCAAAAGATATAACACTTTTTCTAATAGAAGCAAAAAATAGAAATTGGATAAGTTATGAATAATGAAATAAAACCACCTTTATGGATTCTTTTAGAATTAACACATAAGTGTCCATTGGAATGTTCTTACTGTTATAATCAGCTTGATTTTGCAAATACAAAAGATGCAATGACAAAAGAAGATTGGTTTAGAGTTATGGAACAAGCAAGACAAATGGGTGCTGTTCAGTTGGGAATTAGTGGAGGAGAACCCCTTTTAAATAAAGATGTGGTTGAGATTGTAAAAAAAGCAAATGATTTAAAATTTTATACAAATCTTATAACTTCAGGAGTTGGTGCTCCAAAGGGAATTGTTCAAAAATTAAAAGATGCTGGATTAAAAACAGTGCAACTTGGTATTCAAAGTCATGATAAAAATACCATGACTTTAATTACAAATAATAAAAGTTCATTTGATGAAAAAGTAGCCTTTGCAAAAGAAGTAAAAGAAGCAGGGCTTCAACTTATTGTAAATACTTGCATTACAAGACAAAATATCCATCAAGTTGGAGAAATTATAGAATTTGCAGAAAGTTTAGGTGCAAATTATCTTGAAATAGCAAATATTCAATATTATGGTTGGGCATTAAAAAATGTAAATGCTCTTTTACCAACACAAGAACAAATTACAAAAGCTAGAGAAGTTACAAATTATTATAGAAAAGAAAGAAAAGATATGAAAGTATTTTTTGTTGTTCCTGATTATTTTGCAACTAGACCAAAAGCTTGTATGAATGGATTAGGAACAACATTTTTAACTATAAATCCTGACGGAATAGCACTTCCTTGTAATACCGCAAATACTTTGCCACTAGAGTTCCCAAATGTAAAAGAGTTTTCAGTTGAGCAAATTTGGAATGAATCTGAGGCATTTAATTATTTTAGAGGCGATAAATGGATGAAAGAGCCTTGCAGAAGTTGTGATGAAAGGGATAAGGATTTTGGA
>JACCDS010486166.1_pt1 | contig 12140 bp, 8 predicted proteins | sample 7446441 | NCBI WGS metagenome assembly JACCDS01 (sample SAMN15323445, study PRJNA562643) | freshwater metagenome | isolation source: river surface water | place: USA:Blue River Watershed | collected 2017-08-17
ATCACTATACCCGCGTAAAGTTTTTGGCCTTCGGGGGCAAAGAAACCACCTACCAAGCTTGGTGGGGCGTGCCCATCGAAAAGTATAACCTCGGACAAACCTACGATTCCACCAATTTCGCGGCCCTGCAAAATCATTACTTGCGCAACAGCGGCTTCCAAGGAGCCACCTATCGCAACGGCATCGATAGTTCAAACCTGTTCAACGCCAATCCCAACCGATACAATTATTACACCTACGACAACGAGGTCGACAACTACCAACAGCACCACCAGCACCTTTACCTCACCCACGACTACTTTGGCAAACACCACCACCGCAAACAATGGGCAGCCACGCTCTACCACACTTTCGGAACGGGATACTTCGAGCAGTTTCGCTATGGCGATGCCTTTTCAAAATACAACATCCCTCCCATTCGCATGGCGGGCGACACCAACATCACGGTGCTCCTTTCGGCGTCTGATCTGGTACGTCGCAGATGGCTGCGCAACAACCTCATCGGCGTGAATCTGCACCACAGCATCGAACAGAACAAAAACAATTGGCTGTTTGGACTCGGTGCGAACCAATATTATGGCAACCATTTCGGACAAGTAACAAAAATTTTGGCGCTGTCAACACCCGAGCAAAACCCACCACGCGAGTACTATCGCGGCATTGGAAACAAATCGGACGTGAATGCTTTTGTGAAATTTAACCGCAGGGTGGCTTTCGGAAAGAACGATAAAACTTGGGGAAACGTGTTTGCCGACATGCAATTGCGGAAGGTGAATCATGTGGGCAACGGCACCGACAACGACCTCAGAACCATCGATTTCAAAGGCAATTTCTTGTTTTTCAACCCCAAAGCGGGATTCCAATTGCAGCATGCCACATACCATCACATTACTGGATACGTGGGCGTGGCCAATCGCGAACCGGCTCGATCAGATTTCACCGACAACCTCAGTGGCGATGTTCCACGGCCCGAGCGAATGATCAATGGCGAATTGTCTTACCTGTCCACCTTCCCTGCGCTGCCAACCATCAACGGAAAAAGCAGCGACAACCACATTCGCATCAACGCCTATTACATGCACTACAAAGACCAGTTGGTGTTAACGGGTGCGGTGAACGATGTAGGCACCCCATTGCGAAAAAACGTGGATGTTAGCTTCCGTCGCGGTCTGGAAATCGAAGGACAATATGTGTTATGGCAAAAAGATTATCCGGTGGCCAATCACAGCCATTTTGAAAGACATTATGTGCATTTGATTGGGAATTTATCGTTGAGTCAGAACATCATCCCCAACTCCAAGGTGACATGGCAAGATTACGCTACTGGCATACCAGTGGATACAGTATACAAGAATGCCCCCATTGCTTACTCACCGAATATGGTGGCGGCTTTGGGACTCCAAACCCAAATCAAGAAGTGGAATGTGGTGTGGTTGAGCAAGTGGGTTGGCCGACAGTTTTTGGACAATACGGGCGATGTATCACGCAGTTTGAACCATTACAAATTCAGCGAGTTAACGGTGAATTACACGCACAAATTCCGGGGCGGCACGTCGTTGGCGTTAAAGGCGCAATGCAACAACTTGTTTTCGGCGCGATACGTAAGCAATGGCTACACGTGGGGTTACATGTACGGTTCTCGCGACATCACCCAGGAGGTTTTCGTCTTCCCGCAGGCCCCCCGCAACTTCTTGGTAGGCCTCACTTGGCGATTCACGAAGGGGTAGTTAATTGGCTATTCTACGCAAATTTGCGTAGAATAGGTCATTTAAACACCGCATTCTTGCGTAGAATAACCACAACAATCTCCGCAAACTGGAGGATTAATCATTATTCTTTATCGTATTGATCAAAAATCCCACCCTTGAAGGCCGTCCAAAAGCACGCTTTGAGTCCGGCGAATTTCAATCCATCGTTGGCCCAAGTATTACAGGTATAAAACAAACTGTATTTGCCCTTGGCATCGTAAAAGGCATCGTGGTTGGTAAACGACGCACCCACAATCTGTCGAGGCAAACCCATTGAATCCGTTTCAAAACGCTGGGAGATATACTGAACCAACTTGAGATAATTTTCCTTGCTCACACAAATTTTTCTACACGATTCAGTCTCGCGCAATTTTTGATAAAACGAGACGTGCATCGCCGAAGAACCGAGATAAAACAAGGCCTTACATGCAGTACTCAACTTCAATTCATCCCATGTTTTTGTCTCCAAATAAAACCCTTTATCACCCCAGCCAAACGCCACATTCACCGCACTGCTATCGCCCGATTTTGTCTGCGATGGATTCACCCATTCACTCCAATCCATGTATTGATTTCGATATGGAAGCACCAAATCCGTGTGCACCCCATTCGTTAGAATTTGGATCTCCACCGAATCCTTCTCACACGCCTTAAAGTCCGCATTCACCGGAACCGATGACAATACGAAGGCCACCACAAAGTACAAGCAAACAGAAAAAATGAAGAATACAAGTACTGTGACGAAGCCTTTGGTTAGTCTCAGAATTTCCATGTATTTCGAGTTGGAAGGAAATTAACCTTCAAACTTGATCATCCACTCGATGCCAAATTTGTCGCGGAACATCGCAAAACAACTGCCATCCGGACTATCCATCATTGGCATTTCCACCTGACCGCCTGCCGACAAAGCCTCAAACAACCCATGGGCTTCATCCTTCCTTTCGGCAAGAACCGAAATCTTGCTTCGATTTTCGTTTTCATCCACCGTGCCCATAAACGAGGGGATATCGTTCGCATACAATGTGGCCTGTCCAATTGGCAAGGCAATCAACATGATCTTCTCATACTCAGCCTCTGGAATCGGAAAATGCTCCCCAGCGATGTCGCCAAAACGTGTAATCTTCGAAAACTCTCCGCCAAAAGCAGCCTTGTAAAAATTGAATGCCTCTTCAGCATTCCCATTAAAATTAATATGTGGATGTATACTCGCCATGATACTTAATTTCGAACCCGCAAATGCTTATCAGAAAACACTTTCCAACTCTGTAAACAAGTATCAGCCAATGGCATCTTGATGCTCCAATTGGGTTGGTTGTTTGCCTGAGGTTTGATCACCGGAACCATCGGTTTGGTCACGCCCGTCTGAATCCGATCGCGGTACTGAAATTCCAAAATTTTCTCGGCTGTCTTCTGCGCGATGAACCGACGAATGTGCGCATCCACATGCTCCGTAGGATACCACTGATCCGTGTAATGATGTCCACTCGCCCAATCAAAATTCATGAACTCCGGCGTTGATTCCAAGCCGCATTCGGGGTGACAGTCCTCGGCATTCCCCGCCGTGTCTCCCAGATATTCCCCCACGCGCCAATCAAAATAAGCCCGCTGAACATCCACGTAACCGACCTTGAAATTGCCATTTTTGTATCGCTCCGACCATCCCTCAAAACGCTTGCGCAAGAAATCCATGTTCTCGTCCATCAGTAAGGTCAGCTCCTTGCCAAACAAGCGATTGGCATGTTCAAAATTGGGCATCAACAACACAAAAACCACATTCACCTCTTCCCTTTTGCATTTCTCTACGATGGCATCCAGCGCCTTCACCCGGGGATTCTCCTCATCCAACAAAAACGCAAATTCCTTCAAATAAGCCTCCGCCATGGGCATCACCCGCGCCAAATCCGCCTCACCCGATACCGGCGCATACTGTCGCTGCAAATCACGCAACCACCACTTCACCGTGTTGTGATAAAACCACTCCTCACCCGCAGCCTGCAGACTAGGTCCTCCATGGGTTGATCCATAATGCTGTCCCGCACCGCCCTGTAAACGCAAATCTTTTGTCCTAAACCACTGCGTCTTCGCCCGCTCCATCTCCCTCGAATCACGGTTGTCATAGTGATGCAAACTCACATACACCCGATTCAACAAAGCCGTTCGATGCGTGTAAAATATCGCCTCCTGCTGGTTGCTCGCCTCGTTGCCGTTGAACATCGCGCTCGGACCAAAACTCCGCATATTCACCGTGATCACCACCGTTTTACGTCCCGTATCAGCCCAATGCTCCGGCATCAACCCCAACATCTGCGAAAACAACCCCACATGATACCCGTCGTGCGATACTCCCCTCACCCGATTCTGCGGCAAATACATCTGCAAAAATTCGCTCACACTGTACCCAAACGTATCGGTCCAAGGGTTAAAACTCGTATTCGAACTCTCCCCCAAATACACCACATCGCCATGCAAAAAAGCCGAATCCAACTTCGACGCCATGGGCGAAAATTTCGCGCGCTCCTGCCTGTACAAGCCCGAACTCACATACCAGTAATTGGCCGCAAAAAACACAACCAATCCCACCAAGAGTCTCAGCAGCATTTTCGGGGCGATATCCTTCATCCAAGCCATCTCTAAAATTGAAAATATACAAAAGGATGATTGATCGCGCCGCCCCAAATCCAAACAGAGACAGCCATCGCCGCGTACATCAACCACCGCAAAGGCTTAGCAAACTTACCCAACCAAACATCGGCCCGGTCCTTCATCACCCACAAATCCAACAACAAGAATATACACAAAAAAAGTGGTATTTGCAAGCCGTGAGCCAGCGTTGGCGCCGCAATTCCCTCCAATCCATCCAACCTACAGCCAATGTATCCCGGCATCCACAACATCCCAAAAACCTCCGAAGCTTGGTCCATCGTTGCACTCCGAAACCACACCAACGTCATCATGAAGAAGAAACCCGTCTTCACCTGTCGGAACCCATCCCACAAACGCCTGCGCAACGGCAACCGACCCTGGTGATCGTGAAAATGTCCGCCCACAAACTCCAACTTCTTGAAAACAAAGCGATCAAACAAATACAAAAAACCCTGTGCCACCCCAAACGCAATCATCGTCCCGTTTGCCCCATGCCACAACCCACTGGTGAAAAACACCAACATCGCAGCCATCGCCAACACCCACGGACCGCGCTTGTTTCCCCCCACCGGAATGAAAATGTAATCCCTAAACCACGTGCTCAACGAAATATGCCAACGCTGCCAAAATTCAGGTATGCTCTTGGCAATGAATGGCTTGTTGAAATTGTCCATCAAATGAATCCCAAACAACAAAGCACTGCCCTGCGCCAACAGCGAATACCCAAAGAAATCTGTATACACCTGAAACGTAAAATAAAACGTCGCCAACCAAGCCTCAGCTTGCGTAAACGCCGTATGATCCGCATAAAACACATCCACCACCGTAGCCAAATTATCAGCCACCGCCACCTTCAAAAACAAGCCGTAAATCAATAGCCTCGCCCCGTTGCGCACATCCTCCCACCGCGGCATATAATCCGAAAACAACTGAGAATGTAGCTTGCCAAAGCGCTCGATCGGACCGGCAACCAACTGAGGAAAGAACGACACATACAGCATAAACTTGGGCAAATTGTGCTCCGCCTTCTCCTGTCCGCGATACACATCCACCACATAGCTGATGCTCTGAAACGTATAAAATGAAATCCCCGCCGGAATGGTGTACTTACCCAGTTCCACAATCCACGCCGTTGCATTGTGATCGCTCATCCATCGCACCATCGCCGAATCGCCCAAAGCGAAGTCCAAGTACTTGAACATGAACAACATCGTTAGGTTGCTGCCAATGCTAAACCACAACCAAAACTTGCGCCACCCGCCGATATCCTGTCGCTCCACCCGCATCCCACACCACCAGTCGATCACCGATGTGAGCAGCATCAACCCCGCGAACTCTACCTTCCAAAAACCGTAAAAGTAATAGCTGACCAACAACAGCCAAATCCATCGTTGCTTGATCGGCAACAGGAAATAGCTCAGCCACACCAATGGCAAAAACAACCAATATACGACTGAGTTAAACAGCATCCGCGGTCGCGAATATACTTATTCTACCACCAAATGACTGCGGTAAATGCCCGACGTCGTGTTCAGCAGAATCCAATAGTTGCCTGCCTGCCACTGCGACGTTCCAATGCGATCGCCCGCATTCCAAACCCCCTCGTACACCGTTCTGCCAGCCATATCCATCACCCGCAATTGACCTGTTTTCGCACCCACACCGTCCAAGGCCACTTCAAAGCCACCGTGTGCGGGGTTGGGCATCACCACACAACGTCCCTTCGGCGATGCCGATACTACCGATGCCAACGCTTTCCACTGCGACAAATAAGGGTTGTTGATTTTTTTGTCGAGGTACACCTTCCAATCTCCCGCCGCCAAGGTGATGGCCTGGTTCGCGCCCGTCACCTGCAAACTGTCGCCGCTCATGTAATCGTACCACCAACCCGTATGGGCAAACGTCACCGAACTGGTGCTACTGGTCACATCAAAATTTCCGATCACCACCGTATTCAAATCCACATGATTGAGATTCAACTTCTTGAAAAATCCGCCGCTATTGAAAAAATAGGTCGTGGGCTTGGCAACACCCAACTGTGTGGCCTTCAAATGGTTGATGGCCGCAATTTTATAATACGTCTTCCTGCGATTGGCATCGGCCGTCCAATAATCCCAGCGCACGGGTTTGTTGGCCAACCGACAAGCATCTTGCACCGTTACCCCATCCTCACAAGTATTGATGCTGTAGTCGTAGGCCAATTCATCAAATTGCCAAATCATTTTGGGTCCGGGCGTTGCCAACACAAACCCATAAGCCATCGCCACGCGAGGCACATAAATGGGCGATGTTTTGATGCTATAACCCGCCACCGCATTGCCAAACATTTTCGATTTATATGCCATTCGCTCTTCGTCGTGACTTACCGCATATCCAACCAAATGACGGTTGCTCCAGCCCCGCTTCTGTGCATCAATGCCCCAGCCAAAGTCGTTGCTGCTAAAGCCCATCACTGCCTCGTTCACGTTATAATTGCCATTGCCCCACAACATCATCCCTTTGGCTTGCAACACCTGCTCCTCAGAGTTATCGGCAAAATGCTCCAAAATGGTATAGGCCCCGGGCGATACCGCTTGGATGGTGTTGTTGTAATCTGAAAGAATATCGATGCGCGATTGGTCGTAGGCCGACATTTTACCTGCATCGGTGCCCGAGTTGGTTTGCGTCATCCCCTTGCTCAAATCGAAGCGAAACCCATCCACATGAAACTCGTTCAACAAGTAGGTGAGGGTTCGCTTGGTATAATACTTAGTCGCCGCCGATTCATGATTGAAATCATAGCCCACATTGAAAGGGTGCTTGGCATCTACGTTCAAATACGGACTGTTGCCAGCCGGTTTTCCTGTGGCCCCATCCCAATACATGGTCGTTACAGGCGCACTACCAAAAGCATGGTTATAAACCACATCCAAAATCACGGCGATGCCATTTTGGTGACACGCATCTACCAATGATTTCAGGGCGTCGCGCGTGCCATAATACTTGTCGATGGCCATGTGACTGACTGTATTATAACCCCAGCTTAAATTGCCTTCAAACTCACACACGGGCATTAGTTGTAGCGCCGTAATCCCCAGTCGCTTCAAATAGGGCAGGGTGTCCTGAATGGCCTTGAACGTCTGTGCCTTGGTAAAATCCCGGGTCAAGCACTCATAAATCACCAACCGATCTTTTTCGGGACGTTGAAAATTCACCTTACTCCAAGCAAAAGCGGGGGCCGCCGTTTGTAAAACACCCACCCAACCTTGGGTTTTGTTTTTGGGATAGAGCTTTAACTTGGGATAATTCGCAGCGGGGATATAGGCATCATCCCACTCACTCAACAACAGCGTAGCAAAAGGATCAGCCACGCGCACTTTGCCGTCAATCCAATATTGAAAACCATATTCCACGCCTTTTTTCAGTCCGCCGATGCGCTTCCACCAGATGTTATCGCTCGATGAAAAGTTCATGAAATACGCGGTATCGGTGCCCCAGTTGTTGAAATCGCCGATGACGTACACATAATTTTTATAAGGGGCGTACAGTGCCAGCAGCACGGTAGAGTCATCCAAGTAATTTACCCCTTGTTCCATGCCCGATGGCAGAGCCGCTTGCACCACGGTTGGATTTACGGTGAAATAAAGGGTATCAAACGCGGTAAAAGTGCTGTATTTCGCGGCGAAGGCAAGCACGTTTTTTCCTACTTTCCAGTTCGATAGGCTGGCTTGAAAACTGTCTTGCGTATTGCTTTTTCTCAAGGTATCACCGTTCAGTAGCAGGGCGATGTCGCACACGCGACTGCTCCAAACCTCTATTTTCTGGGTGCTGCCGCTGGAAATAATGTTATCGCGCGTTTCTGGCAAGGTGAATTTTGCGGCCAAACCGGTAGAGTATATCGGGCTAAAAATATCGGTGCCATTGGCGCTCCTACCCACTTTGCTGCCATCGGCATTTCTGAAAACGAAGGCCATTTGCAAAATGACTTCGCTGGCGCCGAAGGCGCCGCCCTGCGAATAAAAATCCTTCACATGATAGCGAATCTTCCATAGGTCGTTGCCCATGTAAGTCATCTTTGTGCGGTTGTCCGCCGTACCCCAAGTACCCACCACATGCTTCCAATCGCTGCCACTGGTGCTCGCCGTGGTAATGACACCGGTGTGTGCATAGACCTGACTCGCCCCCACCAAGGCACCGTTGCCCAATTTGGCATTGTAAACAATGGTTACCGTATCGGTTTCTTTGGGAAATACCGGACTGACCGACAAAACCTGGGCCGTCAAACGAGACAAAGCCATTACCGACAATACCAACAACAGAGAAATTCGTTTCATATTCTTCTCAAAGGTAAACAATAAGTGTCAAACCGACAATAATCCCCGTCCGAGATGGGTGACTTCCATAATGAATACCTCAGCACCTGTTATTTTTTGACGAAAAATTCGCACTAGATCCAATGTCATTCAAGGGTGATGAATGTCACCCCGATTCATAAAAAATATGCGAACTTTGTAAGGAACAAACCCCTCGGGATGCATGAAAACATGACTACAGAGCAATCCAAGGATCTACGGTCGACCCCCATCCACCACAACACCTATCCGGTGATGGGCATGACCTGTGCTGCTTGCGCAGTGAGTTTGGAGAGTTATTTGGGAAGTCAGACCGGCGTTGAAAAAGTGGTGGTGAGCTACCCCAACCAATCGGTTTATGTGGGTTTCAATACAGAAAAAATCACTGAGGCTCGCTTGGCGGAAGCGGCAAAAGAGATAGGCTATGAGCTCTTGTTGGGCGATTCGGCAAAGGATGGTACCAAGGCCGCGCTGCGCGCGGACCTCACACTGCAAAAACTCAAATCAAAACTCCTCGTTGCCGCCCTCTGTACCGCCCCCATTTTCACCCTCTCCATGTTCTTCATGAATCGCCTCCCCCATGAAGGACTCATTCAACTCGTATTATCCCTCCCCGTAATCCTGTTTGCCGGTCGCAACTTCTACACCTCCGCCATTAAAAAACTCAAACACAAACAAACCAACATGGATACCCTGGTGGCCATCTCCACAGCCACCGCCTTCCTGTATTCAGCCTATCAAGTTGCCCTCTACTACCTCCAAACCCCCAATCATCAACACAACCAACACCACCCGCACTACTATTTTGAGTCGGCCACGGTCATTATCACCCTCATCCTGCTCGGCAAATACTTGGAAGAACGCGCCAAAAATCGCAGTGCCCAAGCCATCAACGAACTCCTATCCCTGCAGCCCTCCCACGCCACCGTGGTACGAAACAACCAAGAAATATCCATCCCCTCCAACGAAATTCTGCTGGGTGATTTCGTCATTATCAAACCCGGTGAACGCATCCCCGTTGACGGAAAAGTCCGCTCAGGCGACTCCCACATCGATGAATCGGCCATCACCGGAGAACCCCTGCCTGCGGCCAAAACCAAAGGGAGCCAAGTCTTCGCAGGAACCATCAACCAACAAGGCACCCTCAAAATTTTGGCGCAAAAAGTGGGGAGCCAAACCCTCTTATCGCAAATCGTAGCGCGCGTAGAGCAAGCCCTTGGCTCCAAACCCCAAATCCAACACGTGGCCGATCGCATCTCCTCCGTGTTCGTGCCCACCGTGGTCATCCTCGCCGTTGCCTCTGCCCTCTTCTGGACGCTCTTCCCACTCAATACACCCACCGGATTCGCCTTCACCACATTCATCAATGTGCTCATCATCGCCTGTCCATGTGCCCTCGGACTCGCCACACCCACAGCCCTCACCGTAGGCATCGGCAAAGGTGCCAAACAAGGTATCCTGGTGAAAGACGCCCAAGCGCTGGAGTTAGCGAGTAAGCTCACCGACATCGTATTCGACAAAACAGGCACCCTCACCCAAGGCAAGCCCGAGGTGCAGGCGGTGCACACCTTTCCCGATGGCGAGTATTTAGAACCGAACATCCTTGAAGTCCTCTACACCCTAGAAAAACAATCAGAGCACCCGTTGGCACAGGCGATCATCAACCACCTAAGTGCGATGAACATCGTTCCAACCCCCATCCAACAATTCACCAACCTACCCGGCAAAGGCATCACCGCCGAACTACGCGGAAGCACCTACAAATTGGGCTCTTGGGATTGGATCAATGCCGAACTTGCATCCCATGGCAGCCCCGAACATCGCGCAATTGCCGAGGACTTACTGAATCAGGCCCAAACGGTTATCGCCTTGTGCAATGAATCTCGGTTATTGGCCATTTTGGGCATCGCCGATACCATCAAAAAAGAAGCAAAACCCACCGTTTCCGCATTGCAACAACAAGGGTATAGGGTGCATATGCTCACGGGCGACAACCCCCAAACGGCCCAAAAAATCGCGGCACAATTGGGGATCAACAGCGTGATTGCACAAGCCCTTCCCAACACCAAATTCGACTTCATTCGACAGCTTCAATCACAAAACCGCATCGTGGCGATGGTGGGCGATGGCATCAACGACGCGCAAGCATTGGCACAGGCCGAAGTGAGTTTTGCCATGGGTACGGGCACGGCGGTGGCCATGGAATCGGCGGGGGTGACGTTGACGGGCGGACAGATATCGCAGATTCCGCAGGCGATTGTCCTATCCAAGCAAACGCTGAGGACGATCCACATGAATTTGCTGTGGGCATTTGGCTACAATGTCTTGGCGATTCCCTTGGCGATGGGCGTATTTTTGCCTTTCGGTGGCTTCACGCTCAACCCCATGATTGCCGGGGCAGCCATGTCGTTCAGTTCCATTTCCGTCGTACTCAACAGCCTTTGGCTATCAAAAAGAAAATAACATGACTACGTTACAATTCAATACAAACATCAATTGCGGCAACTGCATCAAGTCGGTTACGCCCTTCTTGAACGCGGTAGAAAGCATCGAAGCGTGGGAGGTAGATACGAACAACCCAAACAAGGTGTTGTCGGTACACACCGAGGAGCAAGCCGAAACAGTGGAAGCAGCGGTATTGGGCGCCTTACAGCAGGCGGGCTTCAAAGCCGATACAATTCGTTGAGCATCGCCACAAAAACAGGAAGTACAACTGTTGGTGGCAATACGAAGCGATTAATCGAGCTTGGTAAACTCAATTTTCTTGGTTACATCGGAAGGATTTTCCAACCACATTTCGGTATTGGTCAATCTCACGATGCGATACACTTTGGTACCGAGGTCGATACCACCCCAAGTTTGCTTGATGGAGATTTTTTCTTTGGTATCACCCCATTGCCAATCCAAATCCACGGTGGCAATGTTGAAGGCACCGCTTGAAAGTTTGGTTTTGGTAGTGGCTGTGCCTTTGTTTTCTTTGGTGAAGTTAAAGATCAATGAGTCACCAGCTTTGGGAGCAGCACCACCTTCTAGAAAGGTATTATTCCAACGCCCGGTTAAACGGCCAACTTTGGTACGGAACGACAAATCCGGACCCTCTTCATAAGTACATCCTTGGAAAGCGGCCATGGTCACGAAAACAACGGCGAATAATCTCATTTTCATACGATTGAATGTTAGTGTTGGTTACGAATTAAATAATTTTTTCTTGGAATCAATCACGAAGGGGCAGAAAATTCACGAAATTTGTGGTGTTGCAATGGGATTGACCGGATTCGACGGGATGATTGTTTGCAGTGTAAGCATGTGGTGCGTTGGGGGTTTGCACCTAAATCTCAACCTTCAAAACCATAAGAGGCGAATCTAACTACGCCATGGCTGCCTAATCGGAATGATTAAGTAATTGCCATCTACCCCG
>JACCDS010751353.1_pt1 | contig 12140 bp, 10 predicted proteins | sample 7446441 | NCBI WGS metagenome assembly JACCDS01 (sample SAMN15323445, study PRJNA562643) | freshwater metagenome | isolation source: river surface water | place: USA:Blue River Watershed | collected 2017-08-17
CAGCCGAACAGCCGAACAGCCGAACAGCCGAACAGCCGAACAGCCGAACAGCAGTGCGCTGTCGCACGCCCGTGCGATGTGCGTCGGCCAACTTCGGGTTTTCGGAAGCGGGCGCTCGATAAACCGGTCTTCGTCGTCGGTGCCCGCCTGACGACACTGCCCTGCGTCGCTGGATGACGGAGGTGCGTGATGGTGTCGCTGTTGTGGTCGGTCGTGGGGTTGCTGCTGGCGATGTGGTCCGGCGTGGTGTGGCTGGGGCATGCCCTGCTCGCCGTGTTGCTGGGCGGCGCCGGGCAGTTGCCGGTGAAGGAGCTGGCCCTGCCGGAGGCCTGGACGCGCTGGCTGCCGCAGGCGGTCTCGGAGTCGATGACGCAGGCCCTCGAAGCTGCGCAGCCCGTGCTGCAGGCGGTGGTGGGCCAGTTGCCCGCGCTGGTGGGCGGCGTCACGGTGCTGGCCTGGGGCGTCTGGGCGCTGGGCGCCCTGCTGCTGTTGTTGACCGGCTCGGCAGTGCATGCCGGCATGCGGCACTGTCAGCGGAGCCGGCGCCCGTCAGCGCCGCGCGGTCTGTTGCCATCATCGTGATGCCATCCACCGAGGTGCTCACATGGAACCCATGATTCTTTTCGGCGTCGTGCTGGCGGTCGTGTTGTTCGCCGCCGCGTGGCAGGCCTGGCGCATTGGCAACGAGCGGCGTGACGTGACGCTGCTGGGCGTCAGCGGCGGCGTGTCTGCCGCCTGTGCCGCCCTGACTTTTCTTCTTTGACCGGAGCTGATGATGGACATGCTTCTAGGCGTGCTGCAGGCCGACTTCCTCGGCAAGGCGGTGTGGATCTGGCTGGTCTTCCTGGCGGTCGTCGTGACGCTGCTGGCCTTCGACCTGGGCGTGCTGCACCGTGACCAGCACGAGATCGGCGTGCGCGAGAGCCTGCTGCTGTCGGCCGGCTACATCAGCGTGGCCGTGGCCTTTGGCGCGTGGGTGTGGTGGTATCTGGGCGCGCAGAGCGGCATGGACTACTACACCGGCTTCATGATCGAGAAGTCGCTGTCGATGGACAACGTCTTCGTCATCGCGCTGATCTTCAGCTTCTTCGCCATCCCGCGGCAGTACCAGCATCGCGTGCTGTTCTGGGGGATCCTGGGTGTCATCGTGCTGCGCGCGCTGATGATCGGCCTGGGCGCGACGCTGGTGAGCCAGTTCAGCTGGGTGCTCTACCTGTTCGGCGCCTTCCTCGTGATCACGGGCATCAAGATGTGGTTCATGGTGGACCACGAGCCCGACATCGCCAACAACCCGCTGCTGAAGTGGCTGAAGCGGCACATGCGCGTGACGGAAGGCCTGCGTGGCAGCGCGTTCTGGGTGAAGGAGCCCGACCCCAGGACCGGCCGCGTCGAGCGCTTTGCGACGCCGCTGCTGCTGGCGCTGATGCTGGTGGAGTTCGTGGACCTGATCTTCGCGGTGGACTCGGTGCCGGCCATCTTCGCGATCACGACCGATCCCTTCATCGTCTACACGAGCAACATCTTTGCCATCCTGGGCCTGCGCGCGCTGTACTTCGCGCTGGCCGCGATGATCCACCGCTTCAAGTACCTGAAGTACGCGCTGGCCCTGGTGCTGGTGTTCATCGGCAGCAAGATCTTCCTCGTCGGCTTCATCGGCAAGGTGCCGGCGGTGGTGTCGCTGGGCGTCACCTTCGGGCTGATCGCCGGCGGGGTGGTGGTGTCGATGTGGAAGACGCGCGAAGTGCCGCTGGGCCGCGGGCCCGTGTGAGGGGCCGGCGCAGGACCCTGTGACCATCGGCCCGCGCCGGGCGCCATCCCTAGAATGTGGCGCCCCGTACCCTGGGGCCCCATTCAGGAGATCCCTTGAAGCCCGTGACCTTCGCTGCCGCCGGCAGCCTGGCCCTTGCGCTGGCCTTGTGCGCAGCCGTACCGCTGCAGGCACAGACTGCCACCAGCTCAGCCGCCACCGTTCCTTCCCTCGAACAGATCTTCCGCGCCGAGCCCTACCGTGGCGACAACGCGAAGGATGCCGACTTCAGCCACAGTGGCCGCTACCTGGCCTATCTGTGGAGCCCGTTCGGCGAGCCTGGCACCGACCTGTGGGTGCACGACACCAAGACCGGCAAGACCACGCGGGTCACGTCGCCGCAGATCATGGCGGCCTTCGAGGCGCCGGAAGACATGGCGCGCTTCGAGAAGAAGCTCAAGCAGCGCCAAGACGAGTACGCCGAGCGTCAGGCCCGCGAAGTCGCGCAGCAGGCCTATCTGCGGGGCGAGAAGGTCGACCTGTCGCAGTGGGAGTCGGCCCAGATCGAGGTGCTGAAGAAGGAGCTGGCCGAGAAGAAGGCCAAGGACGACGCGCAGAAGGCGGCCGACAAGGCCGAGGCCGATGCGGAGAAGCAGGCCATGGCGGCGCTGGAAGCGCGCCGTGCCGGCAAGCCCGAGCCTGCAGCGGCGCCAGCGTCGGCGGCCTCCGCCGCCGACCGCAAGGAAGGCAAGAAGGATGACAAGGACAAGGAACTCTGGGAGCTGCGCGACGAGCTGAAGAAGAAGCTCGCGCGCGACAAGCTCAAACCCGGCGACCTCTACCCCGGCCCGGCCCAGTTCGTCTGGGCGCACAAGGCCGACGAGCTGGTCTTCCAGTACCGCGGCGGCCTGTACCGCTGGGTGGTGGGCGACCAGGCGCCGACGCCGCTGGTCGCGACGCAGCGCGAGCTGCGCACGGTGGCCTACACGGGCGACGACAGCGGTTTCGTCTTCATGGACGAGACCCGCGTGCTGCGCCTGAACTTCCGGCAGGCCGGCGTGCAGGTCGTCAACCGCGAGCTGATCCACCCGGACGACGAGCAGAAGAAGTACCGCATCGCCGAGACGACGATCAGCGAGGATGGCCGCTGGATGGCGCTGGTGGCCAAGGCCCCGCTGAAGGGCGCCGACGACAAGCCCGCCGCCCCCGGCCGGCAGGTCGAGATCATGAATTACAGCGAGCGCTGGGCCACGGCCAAGAAGGTCAACCGTGAGGTGTCCGACGACAAGCGCACCGAGCGGCCGCTGGCGCTCTACATCCGCGCGGTGCCGGTGGGCGCCGAGACGCCCCGCAAGCAGCCCGCGCCGGTGTTCGTCAACGGTGGCGGCGATGTCTGGTTCGAGATGAGCGACGTGGCCTGGGCCAAGGACGGCCGCCACTACGCCTTCACGACCTGGGAGCGCGACAAGGAGTTGCTGCGCGTCTACCTGGGCAAGACCGCTTGCGCCCAGCCGGCAGGGGCGTCGGCGGCGGCTTGCGGCGAATCGGCCAAGCCCGAGATGATCCTGGAGCGCCGCGGCGATGTGGGCCACGAGGTCGTCAACGTGCTCAAGCCCCGCTTCACGCCCGACGGCAAGACGCTGGTGCTGACGCTGGACGAGACCGGCTGGCGCCAGCCCTACGCCATCGACGTGGCCACGCGTGCGCTGCGGCCGCTGCTCAAGGGTGAGTTCGAGGCCCACCAGGTGGTGGGTTTCACGGCCGACAGCAAGTCGCTGTTCGTGCTGGCCAACCAGGGCGACTCGGCGGCGATGAACGTGCTGCGCGTCGACATGGCTTCGGGTGCCACGCAGGCCGTGGGGGCGGCGGGCGAATATCACCGCAGCGCCACCGTGTCGGAAGACGGCCGCTGGGTGGCCGCGAACGCCGGCAACTGGGCGCGGCGCCCCGAGCTCAAGCTGCTGGCCGCAGACGGCAAGGCCAAGGCTGAAGCGCGCACGCTGACCGACAGCTCCGACAAGGCGCTGGCCGGCCTGCCGCTGCTGCAGCCCGAGCGCTTCCACTACACCAACCGCCATGGCGACCGCATCGAGGCCTATGTCTTCAAGCCCGCCGGCTGGCAGGCGAGCGACAAGCGCCCGGCGATCGTCTACGTGTACGGCGGCCCGCTGAACGACCGCCACATCGTGGAGGTCGACAGCTTCCAGAACACCGCCTACCTGTTCGGCCAGTACATGGCCGCCAAGCATGGCTACGTGACCGTCGCCGTCGACCCGCGTGGCCACAGCAACTACGGCCGCAAATTCGGCGACGCCAACTGGGAGCGCGCGGGCGAGCCGCAGGCCGAGGACCTGGAAGACCTGGCCAGGCTGCTGCCGGCGCAATACGGCGTGGACGCCGGCTGCATCGGCCTGAACGGCTGGAGCTTCGGTGGCTTCCAGACGCAGTACACGATGTACACGCGGCCCGACGTGTTCGCCGCCGGCATCGCCGGCGCGGGCCCGACGGAATGGGAGAACTACAACAGCTGGTACAGCGGCCGCACCATCGGCAAGGCCACCGACCGCACCAAGCCCGTGCTGCGCAAATACTCGCTGCTGCCGCTGGCCAAGGGCCTCAAGCACCCGCTGATGCTGGTGCACGGCATGCAGGACCCCAACGTGCTGTACCAGGACACGGTGAACGTCTACCGCGAGCTGCTGGACTCGGGCAAGGAATCGCTCGTCGAACTGTTCCTCGACCCGGACGGCGTGCATGCGCTCGGTGGCGTGGTCAAGCCGGCCGGCTGGCACCGCAAGTACGAAGCCTTCTGGCTGCAACACCTGGGTCGCGCCACCCCCTGACGCGCATCGCCGCGACACTCCCCACCATGCCGACGTCTCGCCTGTTTTCTGAAGAGGACGACCGCCTGACCCGCCTGGCGGCGCTGGAAGTCATGGACACGGCGCCGGAGCCGCTGTTCGACCACCTCACGGCGCTGGCCGCGCAGATCTGCGGCACGCCGGTGGCGCTGCTGGGCCTGCTGGACGAGCGCCGGCAGTGGTTCAAGGCGGCGTTCGGCATCGACCGCAGCGAGACGCCGCGGGCGCTGACCTTCTGTGCCCACACGCTGCAGGCGGACGGGCTCTTCGAGGTCAGGGACGCCAGCGAGGACAGCCGTTTCGCCCACCATCCCGACGTGCTCGCGCAGCCGGCGCTGCGCTTCTATGCGGGCGTGCCCATCCGGCTCGACGACGGCAGCCTTCCCGGCACGCTGTGCGTGCTGGACTTCCACCCCCGCGAGCTGACCGACGCGCAGCGCGAGGCGCTGACCCGCCTGGCCGGGGCCGCAGCCGAGGCGCTGATGTTGCGCGAACGGGCGCTGGCGCGCGCCGACGCCGCCACGCAGGCCCAGGCCTTGCGCGTGCTGGCCGAGACGGCGCCGCTGGGCATCTTCCGCACCGATGCGGTGGGGCAGTACATCTACACCAACCGGGCCTGGCAGCGCATCTGCGGCCTCGGCGCCCGGGAAGCCCTCGGCGAAGGCTGGGGCACCGCGCTGATGCCGGAGGAGGGCGGCACGGTGCTGGAGCGCTGGCAGCGCTGCGTCGCGCGGCGCGAACCTTTCGAGATGCGCTACCGCGTGCGGCAGCCCGGTGGCGCCGTGCGCCATGTGTGGTCGCGGGCGCGGCCGCTGCTGGCGCCGACCGGCGAGCTGGTGGGCTATATCGGCATCACCGAAGACACGACCGAGCGCCTGAGCACCGAGCGCGAGCTGCGCGACAGCAAGGCGCTGCTGGACCGCACCGGCCGCGTGGCCGGCGTCGGCGGCTGGAGCCTGGACCTGCAGACGCTGGAGCTCATCTGGAGCGATCAGACCTGCCGCATCCACGACCTCGAGCCGGGGCACAAACCCACGCTGGAGGAGGCGCTGGCCTTCTTCCCCGACCCGGAGGCACGCGCGGCGATGCAGACCGCGCTGCAGCGCGGCATGCACCATGGCGATCCCTGGAGCCTGGAGCTGCCGCTCATCACGGCGCGCGGCCGCCAGGTGTGGGTGCTGGCGCAGGGGCAGGTGGACTGGCAGGACGGCGTGCCGGTTCGTGTCGTCGGGGCTTTTCAGGACGTCACCGAGCACCACCGGGCGGCCGAAGAGCTGGAGCGCAACCGGCAGCGGCTGCGCGCCCTGTATGAATCGACGCCGGCCATGATGCATTCCATCGATGCCGGCGGCCGCATGCTCAGCGTGTCCGATCGCTGGCTGGAGCGGCTGGGCTACCGCCGCGAGCAGGTCATCGGGCGGCTGCTGGATGACTTCCTGCCGCCCGAGTCGCGCCGTCTCGTGCGCGACGTGCACCTGCCGGCGATGTGGCGCGACGGCCATGTGGACGATTGCCCGCTGCAGCTCATCTGCGGCGATGGGCGGCTGCGCGACGTGCTCGTCTCCGCCGTCGCCGAATACGACAGCCAGGGCCAGCCGCTGCGCGCCCAGGCCCTGGTGCACGACATCACCGAAGACCTCAAGCGCCGCGCCGAGCTGGCGCAGGAACAGCGCATCCGGCGCCAGACCGAGCGGCATGTGCAGGAGCTGGACCAGCTGCTGCGCGAACGCTCGGAGATGCTGGATGTGCTGGCGCACGAGGTGCGCCAGCCGCTGAACAACGCCAGCGCCGCGCTGCAGAGTGCCACGGCCGCGCTCGACGGCCGCGGCGAGCGGCAGGCGCACGACCGGCTGATGCGGGCGCAGGCGGTGCTGGGCCAGGTGCTGGCGGGCGTGGACAACACGCTGGCCGCCGCCAGCCTGCTGGCCGGGGGCGGCCGCATCGGGCGGCAGGACACCGACATCGACACGCTGATCGCCGTCACCATCGCCGACCTGCCGCGCGACCAGCGCGACCGCATCGTCATCAACCGCCACACGGCCACGCGCACGGCGCTGATGGACATGAGCCTGATGCGGCTGGCGCTGCGCAACCTGCTGTCCAACGCGTTGAAGTACGCGCCGGGCGTCAGCCCGGTGACGCTGCATGTGATGGATTTCGACGAACCGGCGGCGCTGCAGTTCGAGGTCGTCGACACCGGCCCCGGCATTCCGCGCGAGCTGCTGCCGCGGCTGTTCACGCGCGGCGCGCGCGGCGGCGGCGCCGAGCCGGCCCACGGGCTGGGCCTTTATATCGTGCGCCGCGTCATGGACCTGCATGGCGGCGCGGCCGACCTGCTCTACACGAGCCCGCAGGGCACGGTCATGCGGCTGACGCTGCCGCAGGCCGGCTGACGGGCAACGCGGCGGCCGGCAGGCCCAAAGCCCGACAGCCTCCTAGACTTCGGTGCTCTGCCCGTGTTCCCTGACCCCGTGATGCCCGATTCCCACGACGATGCCCCGTCACGGCCTGCGCGCCGCCTGCCCAGCCTGCGGCGGCAGCTCAGCCTGGTGCTGGGCGGACTGGCGCTGGTCATCCTGACGCTGGTGGGCGGCTACCTGGGCTGGATGGCCGCGCGGGGGCTGCACGAGGCCCAGCAGACCGCCGTTCGCACGACGGCCCAGTTCGCCGCCGAGCTGCTGGCCAGCGAGCTGCGCGACCGTGAACGCGAGATCGAGCTGCTCAGTGCGGCGCCGCACCTCGTCGAAGGCGCGCTCGACGCGCCTGGCGTGCGCGGCTCGCTGGAGCGGCGCATGGCCCAGCACGACGAGTTCGCGTGGATGGGCGTCGTCTCGGCGGACGGCACCGTGCTGCAGGCCAGCGGCGGGCAGCTCGTGGGGCGCTCGGTGGCCGATCGGCCCTGGTTCATCGAGGGGCGCGAGCACACCCATGTGGGCGACGTGCACGAGGCCAAGCTGCTGGCGTCGCTGGTCCCGGCGCAACCTGACGGCGAGCCCACGCGGTTCATCGACTTCGCCGCGCCCATCCGCGACCGCACGGGCCGGCTGCGCGGCGTCGTCGCGGCCCATGCGCAGTGGCGCTGGGTCGTTGGCATGGTGGAGAGCGTCACCCGGCGGCACAGCCCCGACAGCGGCATGGAGGCGCTCATCCTCGATCGGCAGGGCCGCGTGCTCTACCCGGAAGCCTTGAAGGCAGCGCAGGCGGCAGATGCCGGCGTGCTGCCTCACCCGGCCAGCGGCCGGTTCGAGGGCCGGCATGACATCGACGGCCAGCCCTACCTGACCTGGGAAGAGCCGCTGCAGGCGCGCACCCGCGTGGACCTGGGCTGGCGCATCGTCGTTCGCCAGCCGCTGGCGCTGGCGCTGCGCCCGGTGCGCGAACTGCAGCGCGAGCTGGTGCTGCTGGGCCTGCTGGCCGCCGCAGCGCTGACCCTGGCGGCGCTGCTGTTGGCGCGGCGCATCAGCCGGCCCGTGGAGCAACTGGCCCGCGTGGCCGAACGCGTGCAGGCCGAGCGCCGCATGCCGGAGTTCCCCGACGAGGCAGCGGTGCAGGAGCTCGCGCGCCTGGGCGACGCCATGGGCGGCATGGCCCGCGCGCTGCTGGCCACCGAGCGCGAGCTGCGGCAGGCCAACCAGACGCTGGACGCCCAGGTGGCGCAGCGCACCGCCGAGCTGCAGGCGGCCAACGCCGCGCTGGCCCACCTGGCCACGCGCGACCCGTTGACCGGCCTGCACAACCGCCGCAGCTTGGACGCACGGCTGGCCGAGGCGCTGGCGCTGGACCGCCGCTATGGCCCCCAGAGCGGCCGTGTGCACGGCCTGCTCCTGGTGGATGCCGACCACTTCAAGCGCATCAACGACGAGTTCGGCCATGCCGCCGGCGACGCCGTGCTGCGCCAGCTGGCGACGGTGCTGCAGTCCTGCGTGCGCACGACCGACGTGGTGGCCCGCTTCGGCGGCGAGGAGTTCGCCGTGCTGTTGCCGGAGCTGGCCGATGCGCGGGAAGCGACACAGGCCGCCGAGAAGATCCGCAGCACCGTGGCGGCGGCCACCTTCCCGGGCGTCGGCCCGGTCACGGTCAGCTGCGGCGTGACGCTGGCGCGGCCCGGTGATGTCGATGCGCAGGCGCTGGTCGAGCGCGCTGATGTGGCGCTCTACGAAGCCAAGCGCGGCGGGCGCAACATGGTCGTGCTGAAGGCGGCCTAGACGACCTGCAGCGGCGCGCGGAACACGTAGCCGACGCGCGACTTGCTTTGCAGCGGCACCAGCGTGGGCGTGGCGCGCTCAATGCGGCGGCGCAGCCGGTAGATGGTGGCCGACAGCCCGTCGTCAGCTTCGCCATCGGGCGCTTCGCGGCCCAGGCGGTTCAGCAGCGCCTCGCGCGTGACCGGTTCGCCGCCGGCCTGGGCAAAGCACTCGAGCAGCTGTCGGTCGGCCTCGCTGAGCTGGATGCGCGTGCCGTCAGGCACGATCAGTTCACCGCTGAGGCGGTCGAGCTTCCAGGCGGCCTCGGCGGCGGTGGGCTTGGCGACGCGGCGCTGTACGGCGGCGATGGCCAGCGAGATCTGCTCGAACTGCACGGGCTTGACGAGGTACATGTCGGCGCCGGCCGTGATCACCTCGCGGAACACCTCGGGGCCCAGCCGGCCCGACACGACGACGACACCGGCGTCGGAGCGGCGGCGCAGGATCTTGATCAGCTCCACGCCGTTGACGCCGGGCAGCATCAGGTCGACGAGGTAGAAGTCAAACGAGAACGCGTCGGGCGCGGCCAGCAACGCGTTGCTGTCGTCGAAACGGCTGACCGCGATACCCTGCTCCAGCAGGTATTGAGCCAGGAACTCCGAGTACTCGGCATCGTCATCGATCAGGGCGAGGGTCTTGGGTTGCATGGTGGCGGACACGTGAGCAACCGTGAAGTTTGCCGCATGATTGCGGCGTCAGGTGAAGTGGAATCGGCAACTCTTCGCCCATTTTGCAAGCCGATGTATGCCAAATCATTGACGCGGCGATCGACTCATGAGAAACCCTTGGTGGCAGGAGACAGACGATGAGTGATGCCATGCAAGATCAAGCGGATCGCGATGGGGCCGAGCTGGTCTGGGTCCTGCCCGGACACCGGGCGCCGCCGGCCGAGGCGCTGCGGCGCATCCAGGCCGTGTGCGCCGGCTGGCCGGATCTGCACGCCGCCATGCTGGTGGCGCTGGCGACCCATCAGGAGTTGCCGCGCGAGATGCTGGCGGCGGCGATCAAGCAGTTCCGCCCCGACCTGGAGGTCTACTCGCGGGAGGATGTTGTCAGCCTGCTGACAGCCATCTGGAACGGTGGCAAGAGCGGTTTCGACGCCGTGCTTCGCACGCGGGCCAATTCGCCCAAGCGCAGCGGCAGCCTGTCCTGGCTCAAGGAGTGACGGGGCGTCTGGGCTGCACCCCGCGTGCGGCTCAGCGGCCGGTCTTGAGCCCCAGGGCGCGCCAGCCGTCGACGCCCAGTTTGTCCAGCGTTTCGAGGTTGTTCTCGTAGATCGCGGCAGTGTCGGGCATGGACTCGACGGCGCGCTCGATGCTCTCCTCGCGCAGCAGGTGCAGCGTGGGGTAGGGCGAGCGGTTGCTGTAGTTGCCGATGTCGTCGAGCTCGCTGCCCTCGAACTGGTAGTCGGGGTGGAAGTCGGCGATCTGCAGGATGCCGTCGAGCTTGAGCTCTTCCACCAGCCCATCGGCGGCGTCGAGGAAATCGTTGAACGCCAGGAAGTCGGTCAGCACGTCGGGGTGGATGAGCAGCGTGGTGTCGACCTCCAGCGGGTCGGCGCGGTTCAGCGCCAGCAGTTCGCGGGCCAGGTCCTTGAGCAGCTGCTCGGGCTCGGTGGCGTCGCTCACCACATAGCGGATGCGGTCGTTGACGTGCACCGACTTCGCGAACGGGCACAGGTTCAGGCCGATGACGGCCTTGACGACCCAGTCGCGGGTGTCGGTGATGACTTGTTCTTGGTTCATTTCATGTGTCCTTCGGTGTTGCGGGCCGGGCGCAGGGCCGCTCCCAAGCCGGCCCGTCAGGCGATGTGCTCGCAGCTCGATGCCGCGAGCATCGCCGTCCCCACGGGGGACCGGCCAGACGCGCCCGCGTTCAGCGGGGCTCGGCTCGGCGAGGGGCCAACCAAGCCTCGGCCATCCTGACCCACATCGAGCCGCCGAGGGGAATGAGGTCGTCGTTGAAGTCGTAGCTGGGGTTGTGCAGCGTGCAAGGCCCCAGGCCGTGGCCGCCGCTGCGGTGTTCGCCGTCGCCGTTGCCGATGAGGAAGTAGCAACCGGGCTTGTCCAGCAGGTAGTAGCTGAAGTCCTCGGCGCCCATGGTGGGCTCGAACTCCTGCACGTTGTCGGCGCCGACCATGTCGGTCAGCACGCGGCGCACGAACTCGGTCTCTGCCGCGTGGTTGATGGTGGGCGGGTAGTTGCGGTGGAACTCGAACTCGGCCGTCAGCTCGAAGGCGCCGGCCAGCTGCTCGGTCATGTCCTTCATGCGGCGCTCCAGCAGGTCCAGCAACTCCAGCGTGAAGGTGCGCACGGTGCCTTCCAGCACGACCGAGTCGGGCACGACGTTGGTCGCCTCGCCGGCATGGATCATCGTCACGGAGATCACGCCCGGGTCGATGGGCCGCTTGTTGCGGCTGACGATGGTCTGGAAGGCCGTGACGAGCTGGCAGGCGGCCGGCACCGGGTCCAGGCCCAGGTGGGGCATCGCGGCGTGCGAACCCTTGCCCTTGAGCGTGATCTTGAACTCGTTGCTGCTGGCGAACACCGGGCCGCTCTTCAGCGCGAACTGGCCGGCCTTCATGCCGGGCCAGTTGTGGGCGCCGAACATGGCTTCCATCGGGAACTTCTCGAACAGGCCGTCCTTGATCATCTCGCGGGCGCCGCCGCCGCCTTCCTCGGCGGGCTGGAACACGAGGTAGACCGTGCCGTCGAAGTTGCGGTGCGTGGCCAGGTGCTTGGCGGCGGCCAGCAGCATGGCGGTGTGGCCGTCGTGGCCGCAGGCGTGCATGCGGCCCAGGTAGCTGCTGGCGTGCGGGAACTGGTTGCGCTCGGTCATCGGCAGCGCGTCGATGTCGGCGCGCAGGCCCACGGCGCGGTCCGACGTGCCGGCCTTGACGATGCCGACGACGCCGGTGGTGCCCAGGCCCCGGTGGACGGGGATGCCCCAGTCGGTCAATGCCTGCGCGATGACGTCTGCGGTGCGCTGCTCGTGGAAGCAGAGTTCGGGGTGCTTGTGCAAGTCGCGGCGGATGGCCGTAAGGGCTGGGGCGTCGGCGAGGATGGATTCGATGAGCTTCATGGCAGCGTGACTTCAGGCTCGGTAAGAGGGGGAGTTTAGGATTCGGGCCGTGAACATGCGTCGAATCGCTCGAAGCTGGCTGTTGTGGCTGGTCCTGCTGCTGCCCATCGCCCAGGCGATGGCGGGCATGCACGCGATCTCGCACCTGGACGACCGGCCCGACGACGGGCTGGTGGACCTGGCCCACTGCGACCTCTGCCTGACGGC
>JACCDS010588643.1_pt1 | contig 12133 bp, 7 predicted proteins | sample 7446441 | NCBI WGS metagenome assembly JACCDS01 (sample SAMN15323445, study PRJNA562643) | freshwater metagenome | isolation source: river surface water | place: USA:Blue River Watershed | collected 2017-08-17
ATGGAGAAAGGAGAAACGAACGCACCAACAGTAGACTTATCCACAGACGCGTAGCCCGGCTACACCCCAACAGGTGGGGTCAATATTGGATGAAAAACCGGGGTCAGGATTGCACGGAAATCAACAGAATGCCGCGGGCAGTCGCCCAGCGGTGGCAGCCGTCCGCGAGAAAGGTTGGCGCCCCCTCATCTGTGACGAAGTCCGTCGGCATGAGCGATGCGCCGAGGTCGTTGTGCTCAAGGTACAGAGCGGGCAAAGCGGTGCCAAAACTCTCTATGCCGTCTTCGACCGCACGCTGCTTGACCACCGAACTCCGTTCGTTGCGCGCAGGACTAAAGCAGGGTCTGTCGAGGTATCGACGCTGAACACGCAGGTCGCGGTGCCCGGCGAGCTGCGGTTCGTGGCGTACGAGTCTCCGAAGGACTTGCCCCAGCCCTACCGCGACAAAGTCATGGGCATCCAGGTGGCCAAGCACGCGCCAGCCGCGGCAACCACGCAGCCAAGGGCATCAGTACCCATAGAGACACCCACCAAGTCAGCGAAGACTCCGCGAACGGACCCAGTGAGAGTTCAGATTACCTACAAGCAACTGCGCCCGGACAGCGTCAAGCCGAAGGCAAAGAGGCCAGTTGCGCAAGAGGCGCTGAAGCCCTCCGCCGTGATGGCCGTGATCGAGCCACGGCCGAAGCGTCAGCTGGCGCAGCAAACGACAGAAGCACGCGACCGCAGGCGTTTTGCCGATGCACTAAAGCCGATGACCAACATGGCACTGGCATTCCAGCGGCTCGCCCAGTCCGACCCCGACGCAGAGCAACTGCTCATCACTGGATTTCGCGAACCACCGAAGAAGCCCCAGTGACTTTGGCGCTGGCTGGACTTCCGCTATCACAGTCGGCAACTCAACGAATTGCAAGCATTGACCCGAACAGCCATCGCCCCGTTATGGCTGGCAAAGAGCGGATCGCAGGGAGCCTTCGCTCGCACTTCTGCGCTCTCACTCAATTTGTTAGTGGATGCTCACTGAAGGATTCAGTGTCCACTTACTGAAAAGTCACTGAACGATTGGATGAAATACTGAACGATTCGGTGACGTCCTACACCAGCGATCCGGCCTCCGGCATCAGACCACCTGACCGAGCTTGAAGATCGGCAGGTACATCGACACCACAATGCCACCGATCAGCGTGCCCAGGATCACGATGATGATCGGCTCCATCAGGCTCGACAGGCCAGCCACCATGTCGTCGACTTCCTGTTCGTAAAAATCGGCCGCCTTGCCCAGCATGTGGTCGATCGAGCCCGATTCTTCACCGATGGCGCACATCTGCAGCACCATGGACGGGAAGATGTTGGCGTTGGTCATCGCATTGGTCAGGCTGGTGCCGGTCGAGACTTCCTGCTGGATCTTCTCGGTGGCCTTGCCATAGACCGAATTGCCCGAGGCACCGCCCACCGAGTCGAGCGCTTCGACCAGCGGTACGCCGGCGGCGAACATGGTGGAGAGCGTGCGCGTCCAGCGCGCCACCACCGACTTCTCGACCAGTGCGCCAAAGATGGGCATCTTCAGCATCGCCCGGTCCATGAACTGCTGGACGCGTTCGTTGCGCTTCCAGGCCTGCATGAAGAAATAGGCGCCGCCACCGAGTCCGCCGAAGATGATGTACCAGTATTCGACGAAGAACTCGCTCATCCCGATCACGAACAGCGTCGGCGCGGGAAGATCGGCACCGAAGGAGGTGAACACCTCCTTGAACGACGGGATCACGAAGATCATGATCACCGCCACCACCACGAAGGCCACGATGATCACCGAGATCGGGTACATCAGCGCCGACTTGATCTTGGACTTGATGGCCTCGGTCTTCTCCATGTAGACCGCCAGCCGGTCCAGCAGCTCCTCCAGAATACCGGCGGCTTCGCCCGCCTCGACCAGGTTGCAATAGAGGCTGTCGAAATACAGCGGGTGCTTGCGGAAGGCCGCGCTCAGGGAGGTGCCGGTCTCCACATCGGAGCGGATGTCGTTGAGCAGTTTGGTGACGCTGGGGTTGGGGTTGCCCCGGCCGACGATGTCGAAGGCCTGCAGCAGCGGCACACCGGCTTTCATCATCGTCGCCAGCTGGCGGGTGAAGATGGCGATGTCCTTGGGCTTGATGCGCTTGCCTGACGTGGTGCGGCGCTTCTTGATCTTGCCGGGCACGATACCCTGGCGCCGCAGGGCGGCCAGCACCTGGTTTTCACCGCCGGCACGGGTCTCGCCGCGCACCGTCTTGCCATTGCGATCCTTGCCTTCCCATTCGAAGACGAAGTCCTTGGTGCTCTTGGATACCGCGGTTGCCATGGATTCCTCGGGTTCGGGGGCTGCCGCCCGGTCATTCGTTGGTGACGCTGAGCACTTCGTCCAGCGAGGTCACGCCCTGCTTCACTTTCAGCAGCCCCGACTCGCGAAGGGTACGGACGCCCTCGGCACTGGCCTGCTTGGCAATGTCCAGTGCGCTGCCACCGCGCAGGATGATGCGCTGGATTTCTTCCGAAATGGGCATGACCTGGTAGATACCCACCCGCCCCTTGTAGCCGTTGTTGCAGGCCGAACAGCCCACCGGTTTGTACGGTGTCCAGGTGCCGTCAAGTTCTTCGGCCTTGTAGCCGGCGTCCAGCAGCGCCTTGCGCGGCACGTCCAGCGGCTCCTTGCAGTTGGCACACAGACGCCGGGCCAGCCGCTGCGCGGTGATCAGGATCACGCTGGAGGCGATGTTGAACGTGGGAATGCCCATGTTCATCATCCGCGTCAGCGTGGTCGGTGCGTCGTTGGTGTGCAGCGTCGACAGCACCATGTGACCGGTTTGAGCGGCCTTGATGGAAATGTCGGCGGTTTCGAGGTCGCGGATCTCGCCGACCATGATCACGTCCGGATCCTGACGCAGGAAGGCCTTGAGCGCTGCCGCAAAGGTCAGACCGGCCTTTTCATTGACGTTGACCTGGTTGACGCCGGGCAGGTTGATTTCCGACGGGTCTTCCGCTGTCGAAATGTTGATGCCCGGCTTGTTGAGCAGGTTCAGGCAGGTGTAGAGCGACACCGTCTTGCCCGAGCCGGTGGGGCCGGTGACCAGCACCATGCCATAGGGCCGGCTGATGGCGCTGAGCAGTCGCTCCTTTTCCTCGGGCTCGTAGCCGAGCGCGTCGATACCCACCTTGGCGCTGCTCGGATCCAGGATACGGATCACGATCTTTTCACCGAACAGCGTGGGCAGGGTGCTGACCCGGAAGTCGATCACCCGGTCGGGGCCGACTTTGAGCTTCATGCGCCCGTCCTGCGGGACCCGTTTTTCCGAGATGTCCAGGCGCGAAATGACCTTGATGCGCGAGGCCAGCTTGTCCTTGATCGCGATCGGCGGCGAGGCAATTTCGCGCAACTCGCCGTCGATGCGGAAACGAACGCGATAGTTGTGCTCGTAGGGTTCGAAATGCAGGTCCGACGCGCGCATGTTGAACGCATCGAGCAGCATCTTGTGCAGGAACTTGACCACAGGGGCGTCATCGACCTCTGGCGCCTTGTCGGCGCTGTCGGTGACCGCCTCGGTCTCCATGTCGTCGAACTCGATGTCGCCACCGATGATCTGGTCCATGGCCTCGTTGGCCGTGGTGGTCTGGCTTTCGACCAGCTTGCTGAGCTTGTCGTACTCGGCAATGACCCAGTCCACCCCCATCTGGGTGGCAAACTTGATTTTTTCTGCCGCCTGCTGGTCCGACGGGTCGGCGGTGGCCACCATCAGGCGGTTGTTGCGCTTGCTCAGGACGACGATGCGATAGTCGGCGCAGATCTTGGCGTCGAGCAGCCCTTTGGGCAGACGCTGCACGTCGATGGCATCCAGGTCCAGCAAGGGCGCTGCAAACGCGGTGGACATGGTGTGCGCCAGGTCGGTGGCCGATACGGCACCTGAACCCGTCAGCTCGGCGATGAAGCTGGTGCGGGCGCTTTGCGCTTTCTTGTACAGGTCCTCTGCGGCCTTTTGCCCCAGTTTTCCGGCGGACACCAGCGCGCGGCCCAAGCCCGGCAGGGCCATGGAAGGCGGATCCTGGATCACGGTGTCGAGAGAGGCCATAAACGCGTAATCTATCTTAAATCAACAACTTGCCAGAGAATATTGACGCAACTTGTGTCCAATTTCCACATTGTTGCGCCACTGGCGTTGCGAGAAGGACGCGAAAAGCGGCACCCCATCGGTCCAGTTGGACCGATTCCACGCGATGGAAAGAAAGATATCTGGTCGGGGTGAGAGGATTCGAACCTCCGGCCTCTACGTCCCGAACGCGATACCTAAGCCCCAGACCTTGCTCCAAGGTCTAGTCACCGCATGATAAATCAAGAACTTGCGCGCGCTTGCGCTCGGCTGCGCGCAGTTTCACGCAGTGGCAAGAACGGCCTCGTGCCACTAATTTGCCACTAACCGGCAGACGGCGAGCTCGGTTCGCCGTGCCGGAATCGGCAGGTCGAAGCGCCATGCAAAGGTTGCCGGTGACCGGGCTAGCGTGGCTCTGTGGCTAGTGGTGGCTCGTGGCAGGACCCCAAGGTACTCGCGAAGCGTCCCGACTTGCTGACACAGGCGCATCAGCCCGGTGAACGGAGCTTCGAGAACCGTCGGCAGCGTGCCTGCCGCCTGCCCACGCGTGGCGAGCCGCGTAAGTAATAACCCTTAGTGCCCTCAAGTTCGTCTCGCGCCTGCCGAGTTGAGAACTCGCTGTAGTGCGTTCAGCACTCGCAGCTGTCGTTCTTTCACAAGCTGTGACTTTCAAGCGTTTCAACGAGTCGTAGGCGTTGGAGTGCCGAGGCTGGCCTGACACCAGGCTGGTCCTGATGCGTCCTGTTAATGCTTCGTGCCGTCGCAAGGCGGCCGACCTGAGGAAGGTCTGTCCCGACACCGGGAAACCAACCCCATTAACCCTGCCCACGTCCTGTGCGACGGGGGCTATGAAAAAGGACTTTTGAAATGAACACCAACATCGTCAGCATCGACGGCACTCCCCTCAACAACGGCAGCGAAGCTCCCATCGGGGGCTTCGAGGCCCTTGGCATGGCTGGCAACAGCTTTGCCGTGTTTTCGCTGCTGAACAAGAAGGTGCATTACCTGCGTCCCTCGGACCTCAAGGCAATGAACCTCAAAGCCCTGTTCGGCGCAGCGTGGTGCGACAAGCACTACACCGACTACGACGCCAAGAAGGAGAAGTTTGTGTTCGAGCACAAGCGTCTCGCTAACGACATTCTCTCGGCCTGTCAGGCTGCTGGTCCGTGCTCGGAATCCCTCGAGCGGCGGGTTGGCGTCTGGAAGATGAATGACGGGCAACTGGTGGTCAATAGCCGTCGGCTGTGGCGTGCCGACGGCGTGGTGCTGGAGCACGGTATCCATGAGGGCTGGGTGTACCCGGTCTTCGGTGACGCCGGCTTCGACCTGTCGACCCCGGAAGCTACCGAGAGTGAGGTCAATCAGGTCTTGGCCGCCTTCAATGCCCCGCAATGGATTCATCCCATGGCGGGCGAGCTGATTCTGGGCTTCTTCGGAGTGGGCATCGTGTCGACGGCCCTGCGTCGTCGTCCGCACGTTCTGATGACTGGTCCAGCTGGCTGCGGGAAGTCGACGGTCCTCGAGGTCGTCCGCTGGCTTCTGGGAAACCTCGCCTACGGGTGTACGGGACCCCAGACGATGGCGGCGTACTACCAAAGCCTTGGCAGCACGTCCAAGGTCGTGGTCAACGATGAGTTCGAGGCCGACCCGACCCGTAAGGCATGCAAAGACACCTTTGAGGTGGCGCGCATGTCTTACAGCCTGCAGGAAGGCGATGAAGGAATTGTTCGGGGTACCGTGACCGGGAAGGCGAAGAGCTACCGGTTCTACTCGCCGTTCATCGCGGCGGGCATCAGCCCCGGCAAGATGGAACCAGCGGACCTCACCCGCTGGGTCATCCTGGAGGCCAAGGGCAAACCCGAAGGCCCTAAGCTGAGTGAGCAGCAAGCCCGGGAAATCGGGCCCAAGCTCGCTCGGCTCTTCATCAGTCGTTGGAACGTTTTCCAGGCATCCGAGGACGTGGTGCGGCAACGCATCCTGGACTCGGGCGGTGACGGCCGCATGGCCGATACCGTAGGCACTCTGCTTGCGAGCTACTGGGCTTTTGTGTCGTCGACGCCGGCAACGGAGGAGGACGCCGAGTTCCTGGTGAGCATGCTGGGTATCAAGGAGCGCATCGAGGTCCACCAGGTCAGCGATGAGCAACAGTGCCTGGAAGCGCTTACCAGCCGGGTTGGTCAGTTCAAAGTGATTGACGGACCTGCTCTGGTCACCCGTTCACTGTCCATCGCTCAGGCCATCGAGATGGTCTGCAAAGACCCGACCGGTCAGCCTGAGGTCGTCACGCGTCTCGCCCAACTCGGGCTGCGCGTGGCCTTCGCGAAGGGCAAGTGGTCGCTGTACGTGGTGAACTCGCCCATGCACGTCGAACTGCGCAAGCTGTTTGCGGGCACCAAGTGGGCAACGGGTGGGTGGTCGCTGGTCCTCCGGCGGCTCCCGGGTGGTGAGGAAAGCACCCAGCGCATTGGCGCCGGCTTTGGCGCCACGAAGGTCACAGTCATCGACGTTCCGGGGCATCTGCTTCCGGGCGAAGAGCTGAACGACATGCCGCTGGCGGCGTAAGCCGTCGGCACCCCGGGCGGGCCCGAAAGGGCCTGCCCGTCTTTTTTCCTGTCCGGGGTGAGTCGGGGGGGTTACCTGCGTTACCGCCCGGCGCGCAGGAAGAGCATCGCTCAGTGAGACGTTGCCACTTTGCGGCGCAGATTCGACTGCCAGTCCGCAAACGCGTTTTCATCACCGAGCTTCTCTTGATGCACGGCAAGTAGCGCTTCTACCTCGGAAGCCACCTCCAGTTGGCAGATTCGGTACCAGTGGACGAAGGCGTCGAAGACCAGGGGCTTCGTCCATGCGTCAGCAGGCCGAGCCGCATCACTCAGTGCAGCCGTCAGGGCGTCTCGCAGGTCCAGGAATAAGCCGTCACTGGCGCCACTGGCCCTCGTCATGCGAAGCCACGTGGCGGTTGCCTTCTTCCGGGGGCCGCCTACCCCGAAGTGCCGGAGGAGAAGCAGCTGGACGACCTGCGAGGTGCTCATGAACATCCCCTCACCCGGGATGGCGGATAGAGGGATGAGATACGGGTCGGCCTTCTTGTAGGCGTGAGCCCAGGCTCCGTACATCAGCGAGGCGAGACGTGCCCACTCCTTGGCGTCCAGACCGCGGAAAGGCTCTGCCTTGACGGCAATCTGCAGCACCTCTTCAAAGGTGAACTCGGCCTTGGCGTGATTCGCCCGTCGCGACAGCATGCAGATGTTGCCTGCCCGGTACCCGACTTCATTGACAAGTCGGTCGAGCGTCGGCCTCTGCTCAGTTGGACCATCGACGTCAACCGGCTCCCGTGTCACCGGACACTCTGAGACGCAGATGCCTTGCAGAAAGGCGGTCGTGACGGAAGCGTCGACCACCATCCCGCGCTTCACCGCGCTCAGTCTCAGGCTCAGCCACTTGCGCTCGAAGTAGGGGCGAGGGGACTTGGGGCCGCGGTAGGCCGCGAAGGCCTTCTGGTACGCCTCGGGGCCGCGTGGGTCCAAGCGCAGCTTCGCTGCAGCGGACAGACGACCCAACTCGCCGCATTCCAAGTCGAAGTCATCCGGGGTGCCGTCCAACGCGCCCCCGTTGTGTTGATGACTCTGTACAACTTCAGGTTCCATACCGCCTTGCTTTGAGCTCCCCAGCTCGAGATATCGGCAGGCGCTGCGAAGACCTTAGTTTGCACAAAGGGCGCGGACCGGATGCGTACCAACGAGGTGCTTGGACTCAGATGTAGAACTTGAACGGGAGCATGGGCTCGCTACTTCGAGGAGCAGCGACCAGGATATCGCCGATGGCATCCGCGAAGCGGATGGTCACCGGTGACCGGTCGTTGAAGAGGCAGGTGTTGAAGTTGATTTTCGACAGGGCCAGCACATCATGCATGACGGTCCGCAGCGAGGCTTCGCCCCGGCGAATACTGACCTGCAGCGGGTTGGGTGTGTCAGGCCCCATGTAAGTGCCAAGACGGGGCACAAAGCCCGACGTCCACAGGAACGCTGAGCGTTCGCTCGTCACCATGGCAGTTCCTCTGATAACCGGGTACTCACCGGAGCGGAACAGCTTCAATTGGTCCCATGCATCCGAGATTTGAATGCCGACCACGTTGGTATTCGTGCCCTCGCAGGCCGCCTTGAATCCGGCCCACTCTTCGTCGTTGAAGGAGGCCTTTGCGTGGATGAACAGCTCCGCTGGCTCCTTTCCGTGCTTGAGCTTGTACTCTCGGAGTACGGTGCCAACCAGCCGTGCGGCTGCCGACGCGTCGAGGTGGAACTGTTTCGATTCCGGGTGGAACCATGGACCGAGTGCGCCACGGAAGACAACGCCCTCGCCATCTGACAGGAACATCTGTGCGGCGCAGACGGAGTGGCTGGATGCGTCGTCCTCGGTCTGCTTCTTGTAGACGAGTCCGACATAGCAGACGCCCGGTCGCATGGCCGCAATCTGCCACGGTCGTCCACCACTCTTGTAGTACGACCCCGAGCAAAGCTTCCAGGCAACCGTGGCAGGGTCCTCCAGCTGGCGCCTGGGCTGACCAATCGCATTCAGGAAGTCACCAGGGGCGAGCGTGCTCTCACGAACCAGCTGAGTCACCACCTTGTGGTCCAGAAGTCGGGCCTTGAGCTGCCGCCGAAAATTCTTTTCGTACTTGTAGACCTCGGCGTCTTTCTCATCGTCACCGAACAGCGTCGGCTGAACGGCCAGCTTCAGAGCGTCCCGCTCCTTTAGCGTCACCCGTCCTTCTACGCGCTCAGCCCTTGGCACAACTGATTGCGGTCTACCCAGCTCGTAGATGAACTCTGGAATCACCACGTACCAGAAGCTCGGCGGGTCCTCGTCCCTGCGCTGGACCTCAACGAGTCGGTCCACGAACAAGTCCACCACAGCCTTGATGGCCTCATGACGGTTTGCGATGTGCATCCGCCTGTGCAGCTCCATCTCGTCAATGTCGTCGACCACATGTGTTGGTCGAGCTGACCAGAGAGCGTTGAAAGCCTCTGAGAACCCAGGGAACGGAACATGGTGGGGCTCAATCAGCTTCGCGCCCCGACGAGGTGATGGAGTCGATATGAAGCCCGAAACCTGCTCGGCCCACCGAGTGAAGCGTCCGAGGCCGGCCCGAGTGCCGATGTACCCGTAGCGGACCGGGCGCGGGTTCGACGTTGCGTCTACCGGCCCGTACAGGTACAGGCCATCGCGCGAGTACTCAAGCGCTTGGCCGTAGCGGAACTCCAGCTTGGGCTCTTCCACATACAGCAGCTGGGGACGAGCATTGCGACTCATGCGTCTGCCTCCTCGGACTGCTCTTCACCCCAGGTGTCCGAGGGGATATCGGGGTCGTCTTCATCGGTAGGCAGCTCTGTACCCTCGAGTACCGTCACGGGGCAGCTGAACTGCATTGGCGGAACGATAAGCGTGATGACCTCACCTGATGCGACCGGCAGACGAATCTCTGAGCGACCTTCAGCCAGCCACCAAAGTTGTGCGCAAAGCATGTCGCGCCAGCGCGCGTTTCGCCAACCCTTCGCAAACGAGCGTCGCAGCGCGTGCGAGCGCTTGACGTCATCGATGGCGTCAATGCCGTTGGTGCTGAAGACCAGCCTCGGGGACAACCTCAGGTGCCACAAGGGCGATGCCCGGAGTTGGGCGTTCAACGCATAGTGCCAGTGAACCCCACGCTTTCCAGACTGCCCCACGACCTGCCTGGAACCACGCCGGAATCCCCAGTCAAAGCGCACCTGGCCGGCGGGGGCTGTCTTCAAGTCAGCCCACCAGCTGACGCGCTTGCCGGAGCCGACAACACCCTTCAACCCTCGACCCTGGCAGAAACCATCAAAGGCCTGGCTCCCCAAGTCAGAGTAGATGCGCTTCGCCTGGTACGAGTCGATGCCGAGTTCGGGCCAGCCTGCTTGCAGGAAGTCCTGGGTCGACATCGAGGCCACATGCTTCGCGGGTAGCGTCGGGCCAAGCCTGCCATCCTCATTGGGTACCGCGTAGGTGATGACCCCAGCCCGATGCGGAACGGCGGGAAACTCATGGTTCAGCCGGTTGAGGAAAGGCTCTGGTGGCGCTCCTACCGGCGACTCGCAGAAATGAACGGTCTCGGGTTGCCTGGCAACCTGCAGCCAGTTGGAAACCAACGGCTCTGACCGCTCGAGGAGCTTGTCTGCCCCTGCCGACTGGGCATCAAGCCAAGCTTCCATCGCGCCAGGCTTGCCGCGCGGAATCTGCATGTCGCGCAGTAGCTCCGATAGCTCGGCCAGGCCCTGTCCCCAGCTGGCCTTGAAGTTGATGTACTGGGTCTGTGCGACGAGGAACGGAGCATCGTACTGTTCGAGCCGGAGCGGCACGATGAACGTCTTGTCCCCCAGCTTCCTGGCCGTGTCGGAAGCTATCTGAATCTCGTTTCGGACCCCTTGCTTCTCGAGGCCGCTTGGGGTGCAGACCAGCAGAACCTTCGCCGCTCGGTTGCGCAAAGCGTCTTCGAGCTTGCGGGACCAGTCATCGCCACCATTCAGGCACATGACGTCCGCCCAGACCTCGTAGCCCATCGCATTGAGCTTTGCGCCGAGCCACCTGACGAAATGGTTGTCCTCTGGCGTGGCGTGAGATATGAAGAGTCCCCTGCGTTCTGCTTCGCTCATCGAATGTGATGCCTCCCCAGGCTTGTTCAGTACTACGTCATCCTCAATCCGCCAACGCCTTCAACAGCGCATCGCGCCCATCCTGGTAGAACTCAATGTCCAGCTTCGTCGCCATCTCGTCCGACAGGTCAAACAGCTGACGCCGGCAGGACACCGGCAGCAGCAGAGCCTTGGCACCCTTCTCCACGGCGATTTCGGCCAAGGTCACCGCGTTGTGGACTGGCTCGATGGTGCCGCCCAGCGTGACCTCGCCGACGACCACCAGGCCGCCGCGGACTGACTTCTTCAACAATGCGCTGGACAGCGCGATGAGCGCGCCCACACCCGTCTTCGCGCCGGCCTTGGCCGCATCGAAGCCTCGCAACTGAACCGAGAACTCGTGCGACCGCGGGTCGCGGTCGCCGACCAGTTGTTGGGCTCTGGCATACAGGTTCTGCTCGGCGCAGCGGATGGACTCCTTGAAGGCGGCTGGCACGGGGTTGTTCAGCACCCGGACACCACTGCCTGGACCCTCGTTCACCTCCAGTCGGAACAGGCCAGGATGCTCTTCGTCGCCGCCTGGGCTCAGCACCCAGACTTGGCCGCACTCCAGCGGCTCGTCGCCTATGCCACCCTGGCTCTGAAGCTCCGGCGTGCTGACGAACTTTTCGACACCCTCCGCGCCCAGGGTGTAGCTGAAGTGCGTGTTGCGGAACTCGGCCGCGCCGATGCGTTTCTGCTGCTCCTTGACGCGGCGGCGTACCTCGAGCGCCAGTCGCACCGCCCACTCCAGGTCCTCTTCGCTGACCGCAGCATCCGAGCCCGGGTAGAGCAGCTTCAGCAGCCCGCTCACGGTCTTGTTGACGCCGTTCAGGTCCCGACCCGACAGCGCGCCGCCCCACCGCACGCGCCCCTGCAGCGTCGAGACCCTGCTCTGGTTCCGCAGCTGCGTGAAGCACTCCGACAGGAAGTCGCTCACCAGGCCAAAGTGAGCCGTGAACAGGGTCGGGTTGAGCTTGGGCACGTCCCATCCCGGCAGGAAGCAGTGGATGCGGTCCATGAACGCCGTGTCGTCGCGCATCTCGGGCGGCAGCGGTCCGAAGAGGTGACCGATGCGCTGCTGGTGCTCGACGTCCACGTCGAAGTTGCCCACCAGCACGATGGAGCCGTCGGCTCGGATGCTTTCCTTGCCGCGGGAGAACTCGCCGCTCTCCATGTAGCCCTTCATGATGTTGACGCCGTCCTTCTGGTCAAAGGACACGCCAGACACCTCGTCGAAGCAGACAACGTCGTACTGGCACACCAAGCCACGCTGACCGCTGGCGTTGTTGACGAACATGCGCGCGACGGTCGCTTTGCCACCTG
>JACCDS012258044.1_pt1 | contig 12128 bp, 10 predicted proteins | sample 7446441 | NCBI WGS metagenome assembly JACCDS01 (sample SAMN15323445, study PRJNA562643) | freshwater metagenome | isolation source: river surface water | place: USA:Blue River Watershed | collected 2017-08-17
CCATGCCCACCGATTGCGTCCAGTCCGGCAGCGCGGTGTAGTGCAGGTGGTGCGGACCCGCCCACATATAGGTGAAGATCAGGGCCCAGAAGTGCACGATGGACAGGCGGTAGCTGTACACCGGCCGCTCGGCCTGCTTGGGGATGAAGTAGTACATCATGCCCAGGAAGCCGGCGGTGAGGAAAAAACCCACGGCATTGTGGCCGTACCACCACTGGACCATGGCGTCCTGCACGCCTGCGTAGGCCGAGTAGGACTTCATCAGACCGGCCGGGATGGCGGCGCTGTTGACCAGGTGCAGCAGGGCCACGGCCAGGATGAAGGCACCGAAGAACCAGTTGGCCACGTAGATGTGACGCACCTTGCGCGTGCCCACGGTGCCGAAGAAGACGACGGCAAAGGCCACCCAGACCCCGGTGATCAGGATGTCGATGGGCCACTCGAGTTCGGCGTACTCCTTGCCCTGGGTGTAGCCCAGCGGCAGGGAGATGGCCGCCAGCACGATGACCAGTTGCCAGCCCCAGAAGGTGAAGGCCGCCAGCCTGTCGCCGAACAGGCGCACATGGCAGGTCCGCTGCACCACGTAGTAGGCGGCCGCGAACAGGCCGCAGCCACCAAAGGCGAAGATCACCGCGTTGGTGTGCAAGGGCCGCAGGCGACCGTAGCTCAGCCAGGAGATGCCGAAATTGAGTTCAGGCCAGGTCAGCTGGGCGGCGATGATCACGCCCACCAGCATGCCGACCACGCCCCAGACCACCGTCATGATGGCGAACTGCCGGACCACGGTGTCGTTGTAGACCGTGGCTTGTGTGTTTGCAAATGTCATGTGCACCTCTTTTCTGGAATGGCTCTGCCTTCGAGTCTCCACTTTTCTCCCCGCCCCCGGTTTGACACATGTCAACCGGTTTCAAGAATCCTTCAGGATCCGTTCGCCCTCGGCCTCGATGTCCTCGAACTGACCGCGCTCGATGGCCCACCACAGGCCGCCGAGGATGAAAAACACCAGGGCCACGGAGAGCGGGATCAGCAAATACAGGATGTCCATCAGATCATTTCCTTTGCGCGCGGCCCGTCAGGCGCAGGGCATTGAGCACCACCAGCAGCGAACTGGCCGCCATGCCCAGGCCGGCCAGCCAGGCCGGCAGCCAGCCGGCCACGGCCAGCGGCACGCAGGCGGCGTTGTAGAGCACGGCCCAGACCAGGTTCTGGCGCACGATGCGCAGGGTGCGGCGCGCCAGCCGCAGCGCTTCGCACACCTTGCTCAACTGCTCGCCCATCACCACGAAATCGGATTGCGCCTGCGCCAGCGGCACGGACTGGCCAAAGGCAAAGGAGACATGGGCCCCGGCCAGGGCCGGGCCATCGTTCAGGCCGTCGCCCACCACCACCACCTTGCGCCCCTGCTGCTGCGCGGCCTGGAGAAAGGCCAGCTTGTCCCGCGGCGCGCAGGCGCCCCACGCCTCGGAGATGCCCAGCTGTTCGGCCACGCGAGCCACGGCAGGCGCGGCATCGCCCGAGAGGATGCGCACCTCGATCCCCTGCGCCTGCAAGGCCGTCACCGTGGCGCGCGCGTCGGGACGCAGGTCCTCGCCCAGCTCAAAAAGGGCCAGCCAGCCCCGGGCATCGCTGAGGACCGCGTGTGGGCCTGCCGGCGCATCGACGCTGACACCGCAATGCGCCCGGGATCCCAGGCGCAGCTCCTGCGCCACCCCACCCTGTCCCGGCAGCGGGCTGACCAGCCCCCGCAAGCCCCGACCCGCAAGCTCATGCACCTGCTCGGACCGCCAGGCCCGCACGCCCTCACCCTGCCCGGCGGCCAGCAGCGCGCGCGATACCGGGTGCAGGGACTGCTGCGCCAGTGCCATGGCCATGGCCAGCGCCTGCTCGCGACCCAGGCCCTCGCGCGTGCGCACGGACTGCAGCACCATGGCATCCCGCGTCAGGGTGCCGGTCTTGTCGAAGACCACCATGTCTGCTTCGGCCAGCGCCTCCAGCGCCCCCAGGCGGCGCACCAGCACGCCCTGGCGCGCCAGCGTGCCGGCGGCCGCCAGCATGGCGGCCGGCGTGGCCAGCGAGAGGGCACAGGGACAGGTCACCACCAGCACCGCCACGGCCACCATCAGCGCGTGACCCGGATCGTGCGACCACCAGAAGGCCGCCGCGCCCGCCGCCGCCAGCAGCACAGAAATCAGGAAGGGACGCGCCAGGCGGTCGACCAGCTGCGCCAACTGCGGCCGGCTGGTGGCGGCCTGCTCCATGAGCGCCACGATCTGGGCAAAACGCGTGTCCGCGCCGGTGCGCTCCACGCGCATCAGCACCGACGCATGCAGGTTGTGGCTGCCGGCGATCACGCTGGCGCCGACACCGCGCAACAAGGGGCGGGACTCGCCCGTGAGCAAGGCCTCGTCGGCCAGGGTCTCGCCTTCGAGCACCGCGCCATCGGCAGGGAAGGTCTCGCCCGGCAGCACGCGCAACACGTCGCCGGGCTGCAGGCGGCGCACGGCCACGCGCTCGAACCCGCCATCGGTGCGCTGGCGCAGCACGCTGTCGGGCAGGCGGTTCATCAGGGCATCGAGCGCACCCGCGGTGCGTTCGCGCAAGCGCTGTTCGAGCCAGCGCCCGGTCAGCAGGAAGAAGACGAACATGGTCAGCGAGTCGAAGTACACCTCCTTGCCGAAGATGCCTTGCGGCTCGAAGGTGCCGGCCGTGCTGACCACGAAGGTGATGCCCATGCCCAGGGCCACCGGCAGGTCCATGCTGACCCGCCGTTGCAGCACATCACGCAACGCCGCGGAGAAAAAAGGCCCGCAGGAAAACAGCATGACGGGCAGTGTCAGCACCCAGGAAGCCCAGCGCAGCAACTGCTCCATCTCGGCGCTCAGGTCGCCCGGCTCCGCCACATAGGCCGGCCATGCGTACATCATGACCTGCATCATGCACAGGCCGGCCACCAGCCAGCGCCACAGGGCCTTGCGTGTCTCGCGGCGGCGGCGCTCGCTGGCAAAGGCATCGTTGGCGGGGACGGCGCGGTAGCCGGCGCGGCGCACGGCCTCCATCCAGTCCGAAGGCCGCACCGCGGCCTCGTCCCAGAGCACGCGCGCGCGGCGGCTGCCGGCGCTGACACTGGCCTCACGGACACCGGGCACACCGCGCAACACATCCTCCACGGTCAGCGCGCAGGCCACGCAATGCATGCCGTCGATCACCAGATGGGATTCCCAGCAGCCCGCACGCCCCTGCAGCGTCCGGCTGAAAGCGGCCCAGGCCTGCGGATCGTCCAGCAAATGCGACGCCTGCGCCTCTTCCTTGCCTGACCCGGCGAGCAAGGGCGCGGAGACAGGCACCCGCGGTCCGGAACGCATGGACGCAGGCACGGCGAGGCTGGCGGTCGTCATGGGAATCAAGCGTACCGGGCAGAACCCGCCTCCTACTTGATATGGATCAAGACCATAACAGAACCCCGCGGAGTAATCTAGGGGCACCGCAACATCCTCAGGAGCAGCACATGTACCAGCGTATCCTCGTCGCCACCGATGGCAGCACCCTGTCCAAGAAGGCCGTGAGCAGCGCCATCGCCCTGGCCAAGCTCAGTGGCGCCGAACTGGTCGCCCTCAAGGTGGTGCCACGCTACCCGCAGAGTTATTTCGAAGGCGGCCTGGCCCTGCCGCTGAGCGACATCGCCAAGGTCGAAAAGCAATGGGCCGCGCACGGCCAGGCGATGGTGGACGCCATCGCCAAGTCGGCCGCCGCCAAGGGTCTGACCACCAAGGCCGTCATCGCCAAATCCGACCTGATCAGCGAAGCCATCATCGCCACCGCCAAGAAGCACAAGTGCGACCTGATCGTCATGGCCTCGCACGGCCGCAGGGGCATCAAACGCCTGCTGCTGGGCAGCGAGACCCAGCAGGTGCTGACCCACTCGCACATCCCGGTGCTGGTGTTGCGCTGAAGGCGTGCCGCGCCGCGGCGCAAGCTGTTAAATTCCCGTGAAACGACCCCACGGGTATCCATGCACGTGCACGCCCTCATCCCCTTCCTCCTGCTGCCATTGGCGGCAGGGGCTGAACCGCTCACGCTGAGATCGACGGACAGCAGCGAACTCGGCATCGAGGTCATGAGCCTGCGTTATCAGGCCGGCAGCGGCAGCTCGGCCTACAGCCATGAAGGCAACAAGGTCGGCCTCGCGGGCCGTTTCACCCAGGCGCTGGCCGACGACTGGTTCTGGGGGGCGGACGCGCGCCAATCGCACGGCAGCATCAACTACAGCAGTGTCAGCCGCGGCAACAAGGGCGGCAATATGGACGTGCTCAGCGAAGTGCGCTTCACCGGCGGCAAGGACTACCCGCTGCGCGCCCAGTTGCTGGCCCCCTATTTCGGCCTGGGCTACCGCAAGGTGCACACCGATCTGCGCGGTCTCACCAGCACCGGCGACGAGGGCTACCGGCGCCGCAGCCAGTACGTCTACCTGCCGCTGGGCCTGACGCACCGCCTGCGGCTGCAGCCCGAAGCCCGGTTCTCGACCAGCCTGGAATACGACCTGCTGCTGGATGGCCGTCAAAGCTTCCGGCTCTCGGACACCGACGCCACCTCCAACGACCCCGCCACCAGCCAACGCCACGGCCACGGCCTGCGCCTGCACGGGAGCTACGAAACCTCCGATGGGTCCTTCGGATTCTTCCTGCATTACTGGCGCGTCGGCGCCTCCGACGAAGCCCGCCAGTCCCTGGGCGGCGTTCCTGCCGCACGGGTCCAGGAAGCGCGCAATAGCACGCGCGAAGCCGGTGTGCAGTTCCGGCTGCGTTTTCATTGAGCTGCCGGATCCCTGGCCGGCAGTCCGTTTCAAATTGCCCTACTTGCCAGGCCACACGGGCTACATCCGATCGGATGTCCAGGAGTCGTTCGACTGGATCAAGGCCAAAGTGGCGGCCCATCCTTGCGATGGAAGCGCTTGATCGCGAAAAAGCGGCCTTCAGCCATCAACGCTTGCGCCAACATGAAGACACCCTCCTTCTCGGGCGCTCAACCACCCAAGCGTACATCGCCGCAAGCGACTCGCTCACCGCGGGTCATGATGGCGAGCCGGTCGCGACCCCAGCAAGACCGGCGTCCGGGCCATCCCCTCGGTGTTTCAGCCGAACAGCGTCTTGTACTGGTCGCGCAGCAGGTTCTTCTGCACCTTGCCCATGGTGTTGCGCGGCAGGTCGTCGACCACGTAGCAGCGCTTGGGAATCTTGAAGTTGGCGAGTTTGGACTTCAGAGTGGCGATGATCTGCTCGCCGTCCAGCGCAGCACCGGGCTTGCGCACCACCACGGCCACGCCGACCTCGCCGAAGTCGGGGTGCGGCACGCCCACCAGGGCGCTCTCGGCCACCCCGCCCATTTCGTTGATGTAGCCCTCGATCTCGGCCGGGTAGACGTTGTAGCCGCCGCTGATGATCAGGTCCTTGCTGCGCCCCACGATGCTCACATAACCACGTTCGTCGACCTTGCCCACGTCACCGGTGCGGAAGTAGCCGTCCTCGGTGAACTCCTCTTTCGTCTTCTCGGGCATGCGCCAGTAGCCCTTGAACACATTGGGGCCCTGGACCTGGATGCCACCGATATCGCCGACCGGCAGGGGCTGATCGGCCGGGTCGCACACGCGCAGGCTGACGCCCGGGAGCGGGAAACCCACGGTGCCGCCGCGGCGTTCCCCCTGGGAGGCCAGGTAGGGATTGGAGGTCAGCATGATGGTCTCGCTCATGCCGTAGCGCTCCAGGATGGTGTGGCCGGTGCGCTCCTGCCAGGCGGCGAAGGTCTCGATCAGCAGGGGCGCGGAGCCGGCGATGAACAGGCGCATATGGCGCACGGCTTCGCGCGTGAGTCCCGGTTCAGCCAGCAGGCGCACGTAAAGCGTGGGCACGCCCATGAAGACGGTCGCCTCGGGCATCTTCTCGATGACACGCCTGGGATCGAACTTCGCCATCCAGAACATCTTGCTGCCGTTGAGCAGGGCGCCGTGCAGGGCCACGAACAGGCCGTGCACGTGGAAGATGGGCAAGGCGTGGATCAGCACGTCACCGGGCTTCCAGCCCCAGTAGTCCTTCAGCACCTGGGCATTGCTCAGCAGGTTGCCGTGCGTGAGCATGGCGCCCTTGCTGCGGCCGGTGGTGCCGCTGGTGTAGAGGATGGCGGCCAGATCATCGGCCTGGCGCTCGACCGGCACGTGATGATCCGAGCAATGCGCGGCGCGCTCCAGCAGGGAACCGCTGCGGTTGTCGTCCAGGGTGTAGACATGCTGCGTGCCCGCCTTGAAGGCCAGCTTGCTGATCCAGCCGAAATTCTTGGGGCTGCAGACCACCACGGCCGGTTCGGCATTGCCGATGAAATATTCGATCTCGGCGCTCTGGTAGGCCGTGTTCAGCGGCAGGAAGACATAACCGGCACGCAAGGTGGCCAGATAAAGCATCATGGCCTCGACCGACTTCTCCACCTGCACGGCCACGCGCGAACCTTCGGGCAGGTTCAGCGACTGCAGCAGATCGGCCAGCATGGCCGTGGCGCGCTCCAGGTCGCGCCAGGTGTACTGCAGACCGTTGTCGGTCTCGATGGCCACGGCGTCGAGCTGGGCGGGAAAGGCTGCACGCAGTGCAGAAAACAGGTTGGCATTGGGTCGGGACATGATGTGTGTCACTGTGGTCAGGAAATCGGAAGAGAAAATTCGGCGGGCCGTTTGGCCAGGAAAGCCGCCACGCCCTCGCGGTGCTCGCTACTGTCGGCGTAGCCATAGGCCCGCGCCAGCAAGGCCTCCACGGCATCGGGCGCGCCGGATTGCAGGGTGCGCAGGGTCTGCTTGTTGAGGCGGGCGGCCTGGGGTGCCAGCGCCAGGATGCGTTGCGCGGTGTGCTCGATCTCGGCCGGCAATTGCGCCGGCGATACCGTGCGCTGCACAAAGCCGCGCGCCTGCATCTGCTGCGCCGTCAGCACCGCGCCTTCGAGCAACATCTCGCGCGCCGTCAGCACCCCGGCCTCGCGCAGCACCAGGGCGGCCTCGCGCGGCGCCATGGGAAAACCGAGCCGGCCGATCGGCGCGCCGAGGCGCGCTGTATCCGTGGCGATGCGGATGTCGCAACAGCAGGCAATCTCGACGCCCGCCCCCATGCAGTTGCCCTCGATCTGCGCCACCACGGGCACATCGCAAGCCAGTACCGCCTGCAGTCCGCCCCAGACCTCCTTCTCATGGAAGTCACGCAGGCCGGCCTCGCTGAAGCGGAAGTCGGGGTATTCGGCAATATCCCCACCCGCGCAGAAATGCCCACCCTCCCCACGCAGCACGACGCAGCGCAGTCCTGCATCCGCCTGCAAGGCAAGGAACACCTCGCGCAGTTCACGCCACATCGCGCAGGACATGGCGTTGAACTTGCCAGGATGGCTGAGGGTGACCAAGGCCAGGCCCCCCTGCCGCCGCAGCTGGATATGGCCGCTCATGATCGGGGCTGGTGCATCAGACGCGAGCAACAGGGCTGGCGTCAATCAAGCGTCGCGCCCGAGAGCTTGACCACCTGGGTCCAGCGCTTGACTTCCGCGCTGACGAACTGGCCGAACTGCTGCGGCGTCATGCCACTGAACTCGGCGCCCTGGTTGGCCCAGACCGCCTTGGCCTCGGGGGTGTTGCCGGCCTTGCGGATCTCGTCCACGGCGCGCGCGGCCACCTCGGCCGGCGTTCCCTTGGGCGCCCAGATGCCGTACCAGGTCTGCACCGTGTAATCGGGCAGGCCGAGCTCGCCCGCGCAGGGCACGTCGGGAAAGGCCGCGTTGCGCTTGGCGCCCGCCACCATCAGGGCCTTGATACGGCCACCCTTGATATGCGCCGCCGAGGACCCCAGGCCGTCGAACATCATGTCCACATTGCCGGCGATCAGGTCCTGCAGGGCCGGGCCCGCGCCGCGGTAGGGAATGTGCGTGATGAAGGTCTTGGTCTGCTGCTTGAACAACTCACCGGCCAGGTGGTGGGACGTGCCGCTGCCGGCCGAACCGTAGTTCAGGCGACCGGGATTCTTGCGCACCATTTCCAGGAAGGACTTGAAATCATTCGCGGTGACATTCTTGGGATTGACCACCAGCACCTGGGGCACCGTGGCGACCAGGGCCAGGGGGAGGAAGTCCTTCTCGATGTCGTAATCAAGCTTGGGGTACATCGAGGGGGCGATCGTGTGGTGCACGGCCCCCATGAACAGGGTGTAACCATCCGGCTGGGCCTTGGACGCGATGCTGGCGCCCAGCGTGCCGCCGGCGCCGCCGCGGTTGTCGATGATGAGCTGCTTGCCGGTCAGCCGGGAAAAGGAGGCCGACAGGGGGCGGGCAAACGCATCGGTGCCGCCTCCTGCGGGGAAGGGCACGATCATGGCGACCGGCTTGCTGGGCCAGCCGGACTGTGCCTGGCCCAGCAGAGGGCTGGCGGCCAGACTGGCCGCAGCCAGGCGCAGGATATCCCGTCGGGAGCCGTGAAAAGAGAATGCTGCTGTCATGGTTGTCTCCTTTGCTTCAATGAATAAGTCATCATGTCCTCAAAACTGAAGATCCTCAATCGAGGCTGCGACGGCTATTTTGCCCTCAGCCAGCAGCGCCCGCTGACGGTCCAGACGCTTGAGATCGTAGAGGTAATTGACCATCAGGCCGAAGGACTGCTTGAGCCCCTTGGACGAGGGGTCGCCCATCCAGTTCAGCCGCTCGACGCGCGCGCCATTGCCCAGGTGGAAACGCGCCACCGGATCGGCGGGCTTGCCCTCGACCAGCTCGCGCCCCAGGTAATGGGCGGCGCAGTGCAGCAGCCAGCGACGCAAGGCTGACTTCGTGTCCAGCGACTCGACCCTGTCCAGGGCCTGCAGCACATGGGCGGCGGCTGGCGGCTCGAAACCCACGGCGCGCCCCAGTTCGGCCAATTCCTTTTCCGGGGTCAACGCGAGCATGCGTGCCGCATGCTGCGTCAGCCAGGGCCGCAAGCCCGGGATCGGCGACAGGGTGGAGAAGTGCCTGAGCCGGGGGAATTCGGCGCTGAGCGTCTCCACCACCCGTTTGATCAGCGAATCACCAAAGCTCACGCCGCGCAAGCCGGTCTGCGTATTGCTGATGGAATAGAAGATCGCCGTCGTGGCCTTGTCCAGATCGGAGGCCGCGGCCTGCTCGTCCAGCAGCGGCGTGATGCTCTCGGCCATGTGGTCGATCAGCGCCACCTCCACGAAGATCAGCGGCTCGCCGGGCAGGCGGGGATGGAAAAAGCCGTAGCAGCGGCGGTCCGAATCGAGCCGGTTCTTGACGTCGGCCCAGCTGCGGATGTCATGCACCGCCTCGTACTTGATCAGCTTCTCGACCAGCGAGGCCGGGGAATCCCAGCTGATGCGCTGCAGTTCCAGAAAACCGACGTCGAACCAGGTGGAGAACATGTACTCCATCTCCACGTCCAGCGCCTGCAGCCGCTTGTCCTTCTTCAGGCAGGGCTGCATCTCGGCGCGCACGTCGACCAGGAAGCGGATGCCCTCGGGCAGCACGCTGAAGCGCTGCAGCAGGCGCCGGCGCGGCGACACCGTGGCGCGCCGGTACTGCACCTCGGCGGCGGCCTCGTCGGGCGTGCCCACGGCAGCGGCAAACTTGGCCTGCGCGCTTTTGACCTTCTCGGCATCGGCCGTGAACATCTCGCTCATCAGCAGCCACATGTCGCGCCGCCGGGCCAGCGTGGCACCAGCGTAGCGCTCGATCAGCACCTGGGCCCGTCGCCCGCCCTCGACCTCGCTGATCCGCGGGTCGATCATGGCCTTCAACTCGTCCAGCACGAGACGCAACATGCGCGGCGACATCGCCTCTTCCTTGTGGCGCCGGCTGGCCGTCAGACGCTCGCGCGTGGGCCGTTCGGCCGCCTGCTCCACCGCCGCGCCACCACCCGGTCCGCGGCTGATCTCCATGGAACCTGCCGCGTCGGCTGCCAGCAGGCTCCTGCGCTCCAAGGGGAAAAGACGCGAAACGTTGCGGCTGATCCAGCTCGTTGCATTCATGCCAACCTCCGGTTTTTTTGCAGATGTGTGACTTCGCGCAAGGCTTCGCGCTGGCGCGTCAGGTGGGTGCGCATCGCCGCCTCCGCCCCTTCACCGTCCCGCGCCTTGAGGGCGGCAAACACCGCCATGTGCTCGCTCAGGGACTGGGCCAGCCGGCCGGGGGCGTGCAGCTGTTGCAGGCGCGCGAGCTTGAGGATCTTGCGCAGGTCACCGATCACCTGGGCCAGCCAGCGGTTGTCGGCCAGGGTGATGATGGCCTCGTGGATGGCGAAGTTGGTCTGGTAGTAGTCGACGATGCGCTTGGCCGCCGCATGCGCCTGCAGCCGCTGGTGCAGCGTCTCCAGCACCTCGAGATCGGCATCGCTGGCGTTGCGCGCCGCCTCGAAGGCGCAGCGCCCCTCCAACAGCGCGATGACGGGGAAGATATCGTCGAGGTCGCGCTCGGTCACCTCGTTGACGAAGCAGCCGCGGCGCGGCTCGTGACGCACCAGCCCTTCAGCGGTCAGCACCTTGAGTGCCTCGCGCAGCGGCGTGCGTGAAATCTTCAGGCGCTCGCACAAGGTGATTTCGTCCACGAAACTGCCCGGGGCCAGCTGGCCGTCGAAAATCTGCTCGCGCAAGGTAGCCGCGACGCGTTCATGCAGAGAGTTGTGGACGAAGCTCATGACAGAATTTGCTTGGGGCTAGCCGTTCTTTTCAGCGTCGATCAAAAGTCGGATGGCTCAATATTTTCATAATTACGCATAATTATAGACAGCAAGCCATGCGTATTGGCAAGCGAAAAAATGTAAACGCAGGTGTCGATGTAACAAGCCGGTGCCGGCTTGTCCAGGCCTGGATCAGCGGGCGCGCTCAACGCCCTTGGCACCGGGTGCCCGCGCCTGGCGGCCAAACCACCACCACAGCCCCGCCCCCAGCCCGATCATGGGCAGGCACAGCCACTGCCCCATGCTGAGGTTCAGGGCCAGCAGGCCCAGATAGTCATCCGGTTCACGGAAGTATTCGGCGATGAAGCGCAACAGCCCGTAGCCCACCAGGAAGGCTGCCGCCACCTGGCCGGTACGGCGCGGCTTGCGGGCATAAAGCCAGAGCAGCACGAACAGCAGCAGGCCTTCGAGCAGAAACTGGTAGATCTGCGAGGGATGGCGCGGTGCATCGCCGGCACCGCGAAACACCATGGCCCAGGGCAAGGACGGGTCGGCCACCCGCCCCCAGAGTTCACCGTTGATGAAGTTGCCGATACGCCCGGCCGCCAGGCCCGTGGGCACGCAGGGCGCCACGAAATCGGCCACCTGCAGCCAGTGCTTCTTGCGCACGCGGGCAAACCAGAGCATGGCCACGGTCACCCCCAGCATGCCACCGTGAAAGCTCATGCCCCCCTGCCAGAGCGCAAAGATCTCCAGCGGGTGGCTCAGGTAATAGGCGGGCTTGTAGAAGAGGCAATAGCCCAGGCGCCCGCCGATGACAACCCCGATCACGCCATAGAACAGCACGTCCTCGACGTCGCGCCGGCTCCAGGCCCCATCCCCACGGATCGAGGCATAGGGCTCGTGGCGCAACCGGCGCAGGCCCAGGAACATGAAGAGGGCAAAGGCCACCAGGTAGGTGATGCCATACCAGTGGATGGCCAGGGGTCCCAGGCGCAAGGCCACCGGATCGATCGCGGGGTGTATCAGCATGGGCGCCATTGTGCCGCAGCGCCAGCCCGGGCCGGTCACGGCTTACACTCACGGTCTGCACTGTTTTTTCGGCTCATTTGCCGCACACCCACCATGGCCACCAAAGTCATCCAGATCAACCGCCGCTCGGCCAATATCACCGAGGGCAAGTCCCGCGCACCCAACCGTTCCATGTACTACGCCATGGGCTACGAGGAAAGCGATTTCAAGAAACCCATGGTCGGCGTGGCCAACGGCCACAGCACCATCACCCCCTGCAACTCGGGCCTGCAGAAGCTGGCCGACGCCGCGATCGCCGGCATCGAGGAAGCCGGCGGTAACGCCCAGGTCTTCGGCACCCCCACCATCTCCGATGGCATGGCCATGGGCACCGAGGGCATGAAGTACTCCCTGGTCTCGCGCGAAGTCATCTCCGACTGCA
>JACCDS010085243.1_pt1 | contig 12121 bp, 12 predicted proteins | sample 7446441 | NCBI WGS metagenome assembly JACCDS01 (sample SAMN15323445, study PRJNA562643) | freshwater metagenome | isolation source: river surface water | place: USA:Blue River Watershed | collected 2017-08-17
CCGTCGCTTCGCGCCGGCTCCCCCCTCCCGCGCCTACGGCGCTGCTATCAGAAGGAAGAAGGCAAAGCCGGTGCGGAATGGGCCTCAGCGTGCGCCAGGACGCGCCAGGAGCAGCCGAAGGGCCATCCAGCACCCAAGAACAGCCAAAGGCAATACAGCTATCAGGAGGGGCGTCTGCCAGTCCATCGCGCGCCGATGCTGTTCGATGAACTCCACTGGCATGAACGGAGGGCAGGCCATCGAGCAGACCCGCTCCCAGCGCCACCGCTGAAAAGCGCCGACAAAGAACCACCCCGACCAGGCGAGGGCCGCCAGGCCGAGCAGTCGAGCAAGCGCTTGTCTCATGGTTTCGATTTTCCCGCACCAAACGGGAGACGCTAGGCGTCCGCGATAGCCGAGCTGCGAAGCAGATCGGCCGCGCCCCTTCCCTGCGGTGCGGTCTTACAAGCCAACAGCTCGGGCCACCTTGTCCCAAGCTCCTAGGTGACGAGCATCAATCAATGTTCGCTGAACAGAGACGACGCCCTTCCCGTCGAAGTCCCGGCCGTGCTTCTCTCGGAAACGTGCGTTGTAGGCGTCATGCGCCGGCAGCACGACAGCCCGAAGCTCGGCACCCGTCAGCACGTAGTACGCGGGCGGCTGGAGCGTGTCGGTCGGAAGGTGAACCAGCACCCAGATAGAACCGGCGGCCTCCGGCAGCGACCCGCCGAGCACCCACTTTGCTTCTGACGTTGACTTGACCTCCAGTGATGCTGCCTTGCTGCCGTTGACGGCCACCACATCAGCCTTCTTCGCGTTGCCGTAGGTGACGGCAGCCATGATGCCTCGACGAAGAAGCTCGCCAGCTACCAGGAACTCGCCAGCAAGGCCGATGGAGTGCTTCCGCGCCTGGCTCCCCACGTCCTAGCTGTCCTTGAACTCGCGCGCGATGAGGTCGCGCACATAGTCGGCCATGAGCGCCCCACTCTGCACACAGTGGAGCTTGAGCTTCGTGTGCAGGGATAGCGGCAAGTCCACGGAGACGCGGCGCGTCGCTTCCTTCTCGACCACAGGCGCAACAGCAGCAGCAGGCGCGGCCCCCTGCCCTTCGGAGCGTGACTGCACCAGCGCATCGAGCGAGTTGAGGTCGGGCTTCGTGCCGAAGCTAACTTTCTTGTTCATGCCTTCACCCGCTCAAGCAGTTCAACCGCCATCGCCTCCATCTCGCGCGCTGCGGAGCCTTCGGGGTCGGTTTCAAACACCGTGACGCCGGTCGCCGCTGTCTCAGCGAAGGCCACGCGCTGCGTGATCGTCGCTTCGAGCACAGGAATCTCGAAGCCGGCCAGCGCGTCGCGCACGTCGCGGCCAATCGCGCTGTTGCCAATCTTCCGGTTGATGACCAGGAACTGCCGGACGGCCGGCTTGTAGATTTGCACCTGCTTGACCAGCTTCACCACCTCATCGCAGGCCCACACGTCATAGGGCGAGGGCTGGACGGGCGTTAGAACGATGTCGGCCGCGCCGATGGCCGAGGTCGCCAGGTCAGTGACGCGCGGCGGCCCGTCGATGACGACGTGCGCGTAGCCCTCCCCCAAGCTGGCAACGTCGCGATGCAAGGTCGGCTTGTCGTAGCGCATCACGTTGAACGGCGGCGCTTTGTCTCCACGAGCTGCGGCCCAACTGAGCGCGGAGCCCTGCGGGTCGGAATCGATGAGCAGGACACGCCCGAAGCGCGCCAGGTAGGCGGCCAGGTGAACGGCGAGCGTGGTCTTGCCGACGCCGCCCTTCTGGTTGAGGCAGGCAATAATCATCCGCCTACTTTACTCAAAAGCTGTTCGCCTGCAAACAGGTAAAAAGGTTTTGAGGTTTGCCTTCTTACAGACTGCCATCGGCCCCACCAGGTCGAGGGCACCCCTCGGGATTCGGCCGAAAGTGGGCACCAGGCGGAGGGATTGGCCCTGCACACCTCAAAAAAGGCGAAAAGGTTCGCCTTATCGCCTGTTAAAAGTTAAAAAGCTTGACTTTGGGGGAGGTGTTTTGCTTAAAAAGTAGGCATGGCCGATTTGAAAAGGGACACCATCTGCGCTCGCCGCCGCTTCAATCCGTTGTCGCGGTGCACGGTCGTTCTTGCCTTGAAGTCGCCTTCGGCCAAGGTCTCCTATCGTGGGAAGAAGCGCTCGCGCCGCTACACCAAGCGGCAGACACAGCGCCCAATCGTTGCCCGCATCTCCGGTTAAGCCGTTTCGTTCTTGAACTGTTCCCCATACCCGGCTATGCGAGAGCGGGGAGGGTGGAGCATGGCCGAGGCGACCCATTCAGTGCGCGTTGAACTCACCTGGAGCCTGTGGGGCGAGCTTCGCCGCTTCTGCCGGTTCCACGGTTACGACGAAGCCCAATACATCGCCTGGCTTGTGCAGCGGGCCTCCCGGCGCGGTGCGTCCGGTGCTTTCCCGCTGCCTTCGGTGTTCGATGGCGGCCGGCTGCAGCACTTCGACGAAGCCTGACGCCTGTCGGGCGCCATGCTCCGCCGCTGTGCTGTTCGACCTGTCCCGCCGCATTTGCGTCGAGCCAGGTCGGCGACGCCGGTCACCACGGGGTCGCCTTTGGCGGCCGTGGTGGCGTCGTCGCGGGGCGCTGTGTCGGGCGTTGAGCCCGCCGCAGCGCCTGGCGCGGGTTGAGCCGCCGGAGCACTTCGGGTAAGGTTATTTCGATGCGTAGAGCGGTAAGCGAGTTGTGCGCGTCGTTGACGCACATCCTGGCCGACCACCCCCTACGGGGTGGCCGACCAGGCACCTCGCCAGGGAAGGGGGCGTGCCTGCCCCCGTTCCCTGGACCCTTCCCCTGCCTGCGCCGCTGGGGCCAGCCATGACCGACGAGCGCAAGCGCCCCCGGTCAGGCAGCCAGAAGCGGCGGCAACGGCGCATCTCAATCGGCCTTGAGCCGCTCGACCTGGACGCCGTTGATGAGCGCGCGGAAGCCGCCGGCCTCTCCCGAGCCGGCTACATCCGCGCCGCTGTGCTCGGGCACCCCGGCATCCGCGCGGTGCCCCGGCCGCCCGTCGAGAAGGCGCTTCTCGGCCAGGCGGTCGCACAGCTTGGCCAGGCTGTCGGCCAGGTCGGCCGCATCGGCAACAACCTGAACCAGCTCGCGCACCAGGCCAACGCCGGCCGGGTGCTGCCGGCCGAAGCCCTCGGGCCGGTGTTCGCCGACGTGAAGGCCGCGACCGAGGAAATGCGCGCAGCGGTCGCCGCCATCATGAAGGCGCTCGGCCGTGATTATTAAAACCGCCCTCAACGCGCACGCCGGCAACCTTCACCGCCACCTGACCCGCACCGACGACGGAAACGAGCGCATCCGCGTCGTCGAGGTGCGAGGGTGCGCGTCCGAGGACTTGCTCCAGTCGCTGCGCGAGATGAAGGCCACGGCCGCCGGCTCCCGGTGCGAGAAGTCGCTCTATCACTGCAGCTTCGCCGCGCCGCTGGCCGACGCCGAGCGCCTGCAGAGCGACGCGGTATGGCTGCACTGTGCCGACCGGCTCGAACAGGAGTTCGGGCTAGAGAACCACGCCCGCGCCGTCGTGCATCACTTCAAAGATGGCCGCTGGCATCAGCACGTCGTCTGGAACCGCATCGACCCGGAGACGGGGAGGGCGGCGCACCTGTCCCACGAGCGCCGCCGGGCGATCAAGGTCGCGCGCGAGCTAGAGCGCGACCTTGAGCTAACCCCTGTGCCTAGCCAGCGGCCGGAGCACCGCAAGGAGCAGCGACCGCCGACACAGTGGGAGAAGGAGTCAGCCAGGCGCACCCACATCGACGCCGACAAGGTGCGCGACCAGATAGCCGACTGCTGGAAGCGCAGCCAGGACGGCGAGCAGTTCGCAGTGAACCTGTTTACGAAAGACCTCATCCTCGCGCGTGGCGACCGCCGCGCCTTCGTTGTCGTCGATACCGCCGGCAACTTCTATGCGCTGGGCGCGCGCGTCCTGCCTGGCGAGACAGCCGCGACGGTCAGAGAGCGGCTAGGCCCCATCGCTTCCCACCTGCAGACGCTGGAGGCAGCGAAGAAGCAGGCCGAGTGGAACGCTTCATCGAAGCGCTACAAGCGCGGCGGCAAGTCAGGGGAGGGCGAGCGCAGCTTCGGCCGCTTTGGCGAGAGCGGTGTACGGCCGCCCCGCCAGAGGAAGGACGCCACCAGGTCGCCGGCCACCGAGGCCAGCGCGAAGAACACGGCGAGCACCCGCGCGGCCGACCGCGCGAAAGAGCAAGGCCCGGCGCACATCGCCGATGCCCTCATGCGAAGCACCACCGAGGCGCAGCAGGGAGAGCGCGACCGGCAGCAGGCCAGCAAGACCGAGGCTCAGAAGCTCGATGAGGAGCGCCAGCGCCAGGCCGAGGCAACCGCCATGCGCGCATGGCAGCAGACCCAGCTCACCAAGGAAGAACAGCTCAAGGCCCGCATACGCGAGGCCAGAGAGCAGGAGAAAGACCGCCAGCAGAAGCTAAGGGAGCAGCGCAGACAGCAGCGGGAGCAGCTCGCCCAACAGCAAGGGCGAGGCCGCTCCCGCAGACGCGACAAGCCGGAGCCGGACTAGCCGCGCGCGCGTGCGCTCACGCGGTCGAGCACCAGCGGGTTAGCGCCATCGAGCAGCGTCAGCATTTGCGAGGTCGGCAGCATCCGCACCTGTTCGGGCTTGAGCACGCCGGAGGCGCACTTGCTCGCGTAGTCGCAGGATTCCGGGTCGCCCACGCTGAAGAAGCAGCGGATGCCCGACGAACCGTAGAGAGAGTCCAGCGCGTAGAGCTTGCGCGCCTGCTCGACTGACTGGAACACCGCCCACACCTGGACGCCGAAGCCCGCGCCGAGCGTGAACGCCCGCGCGACGATCGGCAGATGGTCGAGCTGGGCCAGCTCGTCGAGGATGAACATCACCGGGCGGCGGCGCTGGGTGAGCTGCCGCATCATCGTGTCGAGCGCGAAGGTCGTCAGCAGCCGGCAGACCTGCGGGTAGGTCGTGAACACCAGCGCCGGCAGGCACACGAAGACGGACAGCTTCTTGCCCTCGTCGCGCAGCTCGTCGAAGCGGACACCAGCCGGCGACGCCTTGAACAGCGAGGCGAGGGCGGGGTTATCGAGCCACTTCGTCGAGCGCCGCGCGGTCGAGAGGATGGAGCCGCGCTCATCGTCCGGGATGCTCAGGATGGATTCAGCCAGGCGGGAGAGCAGGCCATCGAGGGCTTCGCTGTCGCGCATCTTTTCGAGCGTGGCATCGAAGGCACCCGTCAGCAGCTCGCGCACAGTCACCAGGTCGCGCGGCCGACCGCCGAGCGCTTCCTCGTCGGCCGTGGCGATGTGCAGCACGAAGGCACGCAGCACAGCGCGCGCGCTTTCGTTCCAGTGGTCATCCTTGCCGATGACCAAGGACTCCGCCAGGTAGTCCGAACCCGTCACCAGGTTGGCAGCGTCGTCGCCATCGCGCAGCATCGCCCCGATGGGGTCGAAAGTCGCGCACGGCTCGCCGGTCAGCTTGTAGGGGTCGAATGCCGCGATGGTGTGGCCCATCTCGCGCCGCTTCGCAGCCGTCGCCTTGCAGTTCTCGCCCTTCGGGTCGAGCACGAAGACGCTGTGCTGATACTGGCGCAGGTTCGGGATGATGAGATCCCGCCCCTTGCCGGCGCGCGTGGGCGCGGTGATGTAGACGTGCTTCTCGGTCGTGTAGAAGAAGGGCTTCTCACCCGCGAAGCCGAGCACCAGCCGGCCGCCCTTGTCCTGCTTGCGATTCTCCGCTTCGACGCGCTGCAGCTCCTCGCCCTGCAGGAGGCGCGCGCCGCCTTCCACGTCCACGGCCGCGCCCGCGAAACCCAGCGCAGAGCGCAGGCGCGCGATGAGGCCCGCATCTTGGTCGGACTTCGCCAAGCCCTTGAGCACGAACTCGGAGAGCCAGCCGGCGGCGCGGCGCGTGAACGCCACCGCGAACAGCAGCGCGAAGCCAGCACCGACCACCAGGCCGACCGGGCCGAAGATGATGAGAGCCATCACCACGGCCAGCACCACCAGCACCACGAGCAGAGCAAGCGGGATGGTGAGCGGCAGCGTCAGCACGAACACCGCCGCCGAGAGCGTGCCGGCGAGCTGCGTCCCGCTGCCGAACAAGCGCGAACTCCAGCCCAGCACCGTGAAGGCCACGGATTGCGGGTCGCGCCAGGCGATGAGCGCGCCCAGCAGCAGCAGGGCCGAAAGGCCCAGGCCGATGGTGAGCCACCAGGCGGCCACCTTCGACCAGTTGAGCGCGAGCCAGCGCATCGAGGCGCGCGCATCGGCGCGCTCGATACGAGCCCACACAGCCGAGCCGAGCACGCGCAAGCGCGGCTCCAGCCAGGAAGGGAAGAACAGAACACGCGCGGCCACATGGGCCGCAGTGGTTGCGGTCGTCATGACGAAATCTCCTGATTGATGGACTGCCCCACGGATGCGGATAACCGGCCGAGCCTTCTCAGCCGCCGCTGCCGTTCCATGCGCCGCCAACTACGCGGGGCTCTTTAGGGGAACTGCTGCCATGCGCGGTCGCGCGGTTCGCACCGCTGACCGAATCAGGTCGTCATATACACACGGACGCTCGAAGCTCCTTCTAGGTTCTTGGTTGCTCAACGGTCGGCACTGGCACTGGTTGACCAGGCGCACGCCGACCCTTCCCGCTCATATTCAGCCTACAGATTCAAACTCAAGGGCGGGAGTTCCAGAAGGGCGCATCGGCTCGCGTGAGTACACGCCAGCCGACCGGGTGCTAGTCGCTGCGCTCCCCGAGCCGGGTACGTCTCGGCCCTTCGGGTTCCGCCCCCTTGCGCGAACAGCCGACAGCAGCGGCGGCAGCTTCGCTCCCGCCGAGAGGGGCACTCCGGCGAGGGCACTCGCCCGAGCGCCCGCCATCGAGGGCGATCACATCGGGGCACCCGCCAGAGGCGGGCCGCTTTGCTGCCCCCATGTGGTCGCCAACAGCCCTAAGGGGCGCTGCCCCTCGCGGCGGTCAAGGGTGAAGGCTTCGCCCGGCGCAAGCGCCGCCCTTGACCTCTGCTACCCCCGGTCTCGCCGACGGGCAGGGGTGCAGGCGAGCTGCACCCCAACGCCCTACATTCTCAAAACCCCTCCCTTTTGAGAGGCCTAGGCCTGGCACGCAAAAACAACGACTTGCGTTTCTCAAAACTTATTCGCACAATGCCCCGATGTTTATCGGCTACGCACGTGTCTCGACGACAGACCAAACCCCAGCGCTCCAGCTAGACGCCCTCAAGGCCGCTGGCTGCGAGCGTGTCTTCGCGGATGAGGGCTTTAGCGGCAGCGCGAACAAGCGCCCCGCGCTCGACAAGGCCCTCGCCGCGCTCAGGCCTGGCGATGTCCTCACAGTGTGGAAGCTCGACCGCCTGGGCCGTTCGCTGTCCCACCTCATCCAGATTGCAGAAGACCTCGGAAAGCGAGGCATCGGGTTTCGGTCGCTGTCCGAGGCCATCGACACGACCACCCCGCAAGGCGTGCTCATCTTCAACATCATGGGCGCGCTCGCGCAGTTCGAGCGCTCACTCATCATCGAGCGCACCCGCGCCGGCCTAGCCGCCGCGCGCCTACGTGGGACGAAGGTCGGGCGGAAGCCGAAGCTCACGCCCGAGCAAATCGACCACGCGAAGAAGCTCATCGACGCAGGCGAAAGCCCTAGCCGAGTGGCCCGCTCGATAGGGGTCTCGCCTGCGACCCTCTATCGCGCTATTCCTGCTGCAGCCAGTAACCGCAACACCTACGACCTTTTCACGAGTGCCCCCGCATGACCGCCGCATCCACAACAAAAACAACATGCTTCGACGCCTTCGAGCAGTGCGTGACCTCAGCCGCCGCAGGAGAGCTGATTGAGTCCGTCAGTGCGAAGGACAAAGAATTTCACTTTCAAAACTGGTTCCAGAAGCGCCTGGAGAAGCTGTCTGTTCACTTCGAGGGCTCAGGCCGCAACACCTACCCCGACTTCTCCCTCGTCGAATACACCGAGGGATATGAGATTAAGGGCCTGGCCTGGCCAGGTCGTGAGCGCGACTACGACTCCAACAGCCAGGTTCCGACCGGCCACCACAACGGCCGGCAAATCTTCTATGTCTTCGGCCGCTATCCCGCCGACCTCACAGCCTTCCAAGACCTAGGCAACGGCCGCAGGCAATACCCCATCGTTGACCTCGTGATGTGTCACGGTGACTTCCTGAACGCTGACCACAACTACGTTCACAAGAACAAGAGCGTGAAGGGCTTCGGCACCTACGGCGACATCATGATCCGTGACCGGAAGATGTATGTCGCCCCGACACCCTTCGCGCTGACGGAGGGCACTACCGGGCTGATGACGCTCATCGTTCCCGAAGGACTGGCAGCGCCCGACCGCTTCCAGGAAGTCGGGCGGCTTGTCCGTGTTGAAGCGGCCGAGCTGGTCGTCGGCTATACCTTTGACCTTCGCACCAACGCACTGACCGCCGAGCGTGTTCCCAACCCGCGCGCCGGCACAGAGCACCGCTTCATCGCCTATCGCCTCAAGACACAGGCAACGAAGCCCGTGTCGATGATTGCTCGGCCGGCCGCGATAGTCGAAGCCGCCGATGAGGGCGAAGAATGACGGCCGTCCTCAAGCCAAAGGCAAAGGGCAGGCCGACCGAGAAGCCCACGACAGCGCTTGAGGTGAGCTTTCCCATCGTCCAGGTGAGCGAGCTCGGTGAGCAAGAGAGCTGGCGCAAGGAGATAAACCGACCCATCTACCACATTCACAAGTGGTGGGCGACGCGCCTCGGTTCGGTGTTTCGGGCAATCACCCTCGGCGCGCTTAGCGCCCCGCGCGCTGACGTGTGGAAGCAGTTCTACGAGCGGCACGACCTCGCCGGCAAGGTCGTGCTCGACCCCTTCATGGGCAGCGGCACGACCCTAGGCGAGGCGCTGAAGCTCGGCGCGAAGGCCATCGGCAGCGACATCAATCCGGTGAGCACGTTCCTAGTTCGCCAGGCGTTTACGCGTGTGCCCGAGAAGGCACTGCGCGCGGCCTTCGCGCAGCTCGAAGCTACAGCCGCGCCTGAGATTCGCCGCTACTACCAGACGCGCGACCCCGACACGGGCGAGCTGATTCCTGTCCTCTACTACTTCTGGTGCAAGACGGTGACCGCCCCAACTGGCGAGGTCATCCCGCTTCTGTCGCGCTATGTCTTCTCGCAGGATGCCTATCCGAAGAAGAAGCCTCGCGCGCAGATCGTCTGCCCTAGCTGCTGGAGCATCAGCGAAGGCCGCTTCGACACGACCGAGCTTGAATGCCCGAAGTGCGGCCACGCCTTCAACCCGCAGCAAGGGCCGGCCGAGAGCCAGCAGGTGCGCGCGACTGATGGCACGCGCTACCGCATCAAGGACTTACTCCCTGCCGATGGCACGCCCCTAGGTCATCGGCTCTACGCCATGATGGCCCTGCGGGCCGATGGCTCGAAGGTTTACCTCCCGGCGCGCGAGGAAGACCTCGCACTGTTCGCCGAAGCAGAGGCTCGCCTACAGGTCGAAGACCTCCCCTTGCCGACGCTCGCCGTGCGTCCAGGGCACAACACCGACCAGGCGCGCGGCTACAACTACCTTCGCTGGCGCGACTTCTTCAACGCTCGCCAGCTTCTGTGCCTTGGCCTTCTGCTGAAGGCCATCCTCGACATCAAGGACAGGGCTGTGCAAGAGCAGATGCTGTGCCTGTTCTCAAGCACGCTGGAGTTCAACAACCTTTTCTGCAGCTTCAAGGGCGAGGGAACGGGAGCCGTGCGGCACATGTTCTCGAACCACATCCTGAAGCCTGAGCGCACGCCTCTCGAAAACTCGATATGGGGCACCGACAAGAGCAGCGGCACGTTCAGCACGTTGTTTGAGTCTCGCCTTCTCCGCGCGAAGCGCTATCTCGACGAGCCCTTCGAGCTGGAGCTAGAGCGCGACCTCATGGGCACCAGGACAGGAACGCGCAAGACGCTCGCGAGCGCGCCGCTCGATGTGAGCTTGGTCGGCAACTGGCAAGACCTGCAGCAGGCCGACCGGGCCTTGATGGTGCTCAACGGGGATAGCGCTCGCCTGCCCGTTCCTGACGCCTCAGTAGATGCGGTCATCACAGACCCGCCCTACTTCGACTTCGTGCACTACAGCGAGCTAAGCGACTTCTTCTTCGCCTGGCTCTCGCCGGTCTTGTCGCGTCGCTATCCCTGGATGAAGCGACCTGACTCGTCCGACGCCGGCGAGGTGCAGCACAAAGACCCGAGGGTGTTCGCGCGGCAGCTCGCGCTCGTCTTCTCCGAGTGCCGTCGCACCCTCAAAGATGAAGGCGTGCTCGCTTTCAGCTTCCACCACTCGCGAGCCGAAGGATGGGCCGCCATCTATGAGGCCATCGAAACCGCCGGCCTCGCCGTGGTTGCTGCACACCCCGTGCACGCCGAGCTGAGAGCAGCAAGCCCCAAGACCGCCGCGAAAGACCCGATTAGTCTCGACGCCATCTTGGTTTGCAAGAAGCGCCGGCCGGCAGCACTACCCGCCGGCAGTGCCGAACCCATCCTAGAGCGCGTCGAGCGAGTGGCGCAGCAGCTCGAAGACGCGGGGCTTCACGTTTCCCGCGCTGACCGATTCGTCATCGCAGCGTCTCAGCTTCTCATCGACGCCGGCCCCGAAGTCCTTAGCTACGATGACATCAAGGAGCGCCTAGAGGAACTGCGGCAGCGGTTGTCTCAACCTTTGGCACCAGGCATGCGGCTCGTCACCGACCGCGCGGCCGTCACGGCTGAAGCCTGCTGACGGGGAGCGCGAACAGCGGTAGAGCTATGAGCATGGAACCGACACGACATCAGAAGGCCATCATCGAGACGGCCGCTGAAATCTGGCAGGACAGCCCCGAGGAGCTGGCCTTTCAGCATGTTGTGCTCGCGCACCTGGGCTTCCCCCGCTCGAAGACCGACGCCCTTCAGTTCACGCGCACCAGCGGCACGACCTCGCTTCTCCTGCAGGCTGGCAAGCTGTGGACGGGTATGAGCTGGGAAGACCGCCCCCTGCCCTACGGCTCAGTTCCGCGCCTGATGATGATTGCCATCACCACGCGCGCCATTCAGCAGAAGACCCGCACCATCGAGCTAGGCCGCTCGATGAGCGAGAGCTTGCGCGAGCTGGGCCTTGCCGACACTGGCGCGACGCACTGGCGGCGCGTGCGCCACCAGGCCGAATGTCTCTCCGCCATGAACATGACCCTTGGCTACGTCACGAACGGCCAGGCCGAGACCCTGAGCGCGAAGCCGGTCAAGAAGTTCGAGGCATGGGTGCATCGCAACGCCGATCAGCTCACCCTGATCCCTTCGGAGGTTGAGCTGTCGGCCGACTTCTACGATGCGCTAGAGGGCGCATCGGTGCCGCTCGACGTGCGCGCCGTGCGCGCCCTGAGCAAGCATCCGATGGCGCTCGACGTTTACACCTGGCTCGCGCATCGCCTTTGCCGCGTGCGCGGCCCGGCTGGCGACCGCATCCCTTGGCTCAAGCTGCGCGAGCAGTTCGGGCAGGAAATCGGCGACCAGAAGGAATTTAAGAAGCAGATGAAGCTCGCGCTTCGGAAGGCTGCGATGGTCTATCCAGCCGCCAAGCTCGACACATGGGGCAGCGGGATAACGCTCCTGCCGTCGCCCCCACCCGTTCAGAAGACGCGCGTCGTCGTCCCCCTGTCCTTCCGTTCTGGCACCCGCTAGAGCCGGCCCCTGGCCGGGGTGAAGCTGTCCACAAAACGCTGTGGATTCGAGGTTTTATCCACTGGACAACGCCCCCCCGTACCACTGGACATCACCCCCCCACCGACTCCGAAAACCACTGGACCTCACCCCCCCCCTAAAACCTGTAGTTCACCTATAGATTCCCTGTAGCAGAGAGCGGCGCGCAGTGGATAACCCGGCGCAGCTCGTGAGGCCCACAGTTCGCGGGGGCGTGCCGCCCCCCTGTCCGGCCCTACGGGCCGCGAACTCGACCCCCCTCCGCGCGCGACGGCGCGCCGGCCCCCCCCCCCCCCCCCCCGCCCCCCCCACCCCCCCCCCCCCCCCCCCCCCCCCCCCCCCCCCCCCCCCCCCCCCCCCCCCCCACCCCC
>JACCDS011622953.1_pt1 | contig 12119 bp, 12 predicted proteins | sample 7446441 | NCBI WGS metagenome assembly JACCDS01 (sample SAMN15323445, study PRJNA562643) | freshwater metagenome | isolation source: river surface water | place: USA:Blue River Watershed | collected 2017-08-17
CCTTTCATGACTTTGATTTGCGGCTGATGGATATGTCCACAAACTACAAATTGATAATCCGAACACATGGCAATTTCTGCGGCAGTTTCTTCGAAATTATTCACATACTTCACTACCCCTTTTACACTGTCCTTTACCTTCTGAGATAGAGAAATACGCCCCCTACCTAACTTTTCAGAAATCCAGTTCATGAAGGTATTTAGAATGATAAGTAGATCATAACCTTTGCCACCCAACTTTGCCACCCACTTCGAATGCTTCATCGTGGTATCAAAAACATCGCCATGAAAAATCCAGGCTTTTCCTGTTGGCAGATTCAAGATGAGTTTATTTTGTATTTCGAAATCACCCATTTTAAAACCTTTAAACTTGCGTAAAGTCTCGTCGTGATTTCCTGTTATATAAACAACTTTAGTCCCATGTGTCAGCATCGAAGCAATTGTTTTGAGTACTTCCATATGAGCCACCGGAAAGTAACGTTTGCTGAACTGCCAAATATCCACAATGTCACCATTGAGCACTAAGGTTTTCGGTTCAATACTCTTGAGGTAGTTCACCAATTCGGCCGCTCTTGACCCATAAGTTCCGAGGTGCACATCTGAGATAATGACTAAGTCAACTTTACGTTTCATAGGTTTTTATTGCAAAGTTGCCTCTCCGATGTTGCTAAGGTTTTAAACCAATGTTATGCTTTTGAATTGCTTTCAAAAGAGAAATGTTGAAAACACAAAAAAAGGAACCCTTTCAAGTTCCTTTTATAGGCAAAACCAATGCGTATTTTTTACTGCGCCAATCCTATTAAAACCTCCACCAAACTGGGGTCGAGCAAAGTGCTGGTGTCGCCTAAATTAGAGGTGTCGCCTTCGGCAATTTTGCGCAAGATGCGGCGCATGATTTTTCCGCTGCGGGTTTTTGGTAAGCCCGGAACAAATAAAATCTGATCGGGTTTGGCAATCGGGCCAATGATTCGGGATACCGTTTGTAAGATGTCTTGTTTGGTCAAATTTGCATCGCCGTGTGTATCTTCTACAATTACATAAGCAAAGATCCCTTGCCCTTTGATGTCGTGCGGATAACCCACTACGGCACTTTCAATGACGCCTGCATGCATGTTGATTGCATTTTCGACTTCAGCAGTACCGATGCGGTGTCCGCTGACATTCAGAACGTCGTCTACCCTACCCGTGATGCGGTACATCCCGTCGGCGTCGCGCAAGCAGCCATCACCAGTAAAGTAAAGATTTTCGTAGGTAGAGAAATAAGTTTGACGACAGCGTTCGTGGTCATTGTAAGTACTGCGGATCATCCCTGGCCATGGAAACTTGATACACAAATTACCACTGACGTCATTGCCTTCAATTTCATGACCATTTTCATCGACTAAACAAGGCTGAATACCTGGTAAAGGCAATGTGGCATAAGACGGAATAGCAGGTGTTACGCCAGCTAAATTAGAAATCATGACGCCACCGGTTTCAGTTTGCCACCAAGTATCGACAATTGGGCAGCGCTTCTGACCAATGTGTTCGTTGTACCAATGCCAAGCTTCTTCATTAATTGGCTCACCAACAGACCCCAACACTTTTAAAGAACTGAGATCTTTTCCTTGAATTGGATCTAAGCCAAAGCTCATGAGGCTGCGGATGGCTGTCGGTGCCGTATAAAGGATATCTACTTTAAATTTCTCAACGACTTCCCAAAAACGACCTGCATCTGGCCATGTTGGCACGCCTTCAAACATAAGCGTTGTGGCGCCGGCACTTAGTGGGCCATAAATGATGTAACTATGGCCGGTGATCCAACCGATATCGGCGGTACAGAAATGTACTTGCCCTGGTTGATACTGAAACACATTGACAAAGGTATAGTTCGTCCAGACCATGTATCCAGCCGTTGTGTGGACCACACCTTTTGGCTTCCCGGTAGATCCTGAAGTATAAAGAATAAACAAAATATCTTCAGCATCCATCGCCACCGCCGGCACAGCCGGATTGCCCATGGTTTCTACTTTTTTAATTTCATCTTCCCACCAAACGTCGCGGCCTTTCAACATAGACACCGGTGTGCGGGTACGGGTACAAACGATGACCTTTTCAATGGTTTTATTCCCAACCAACGCATCGTCTACAACGCTTTTCAAGGCGATGTCTTTGGCACCTCTAAAAGCACCATCACAGGTCACGATAAATTTGGCTCCTGCATCGTCGAGTCTGTCCGCAATAGCTTGTGCAGAAAAACCACCAAAAATCACCGAATGAATCGCACCAATTCTTGCACAAGCAAGTGTGGCAATGGCCAACTCTGGAATCATGCCCATGTAAATACAAACGCGGTCACCTTTTCTGACGCCATTATTGAGCAGCACATTGGCAAACTGTTGCACCTTGAAATGCAATTCATTGTAGGTCAAGACCCGATGGTGTTCATCTGGATTATTCGATTCCCATATGATGGCCGGTTCATTTCCTCTGGTTGCTAAATGACGATCCAAACAATTTTCGGTGATATTGAGTTGGGCTCCTTTGAACCAAGATATTTGCGGCTCCTTGAAATTCCAATCTAGGACAGTGTCCCATTTTCTTTTCCAAGTAAAATTTTCAGCAATATTGGCCCAAAAAGCACTTGGGTCCTCAACACTGTGTTTGTAAGCTTCTTGATAATCTTGGAAAGTCTGTAGTTGGTAAGGGTAGTTCATTTTAGCTTGTTTGTGCTAAAATTAATGAAATCATTGCCTAAGCTGTAGGCTTCATTAGTCAAAGTCAAAGATTTTTTCGCATCTATTCTGCAAATTTTAGTACCGACTTGGTAGGAAAATTCGAACGAAAACATGATATTTAAACCACCTAAACCAAATTCATGAAACCAAATAATATCACCAAAGTCATTGGTGCCTCTTCACTCGGTACACTGATTGAATGGTATGATTTCTACATTTTCGGGAGTTTAGCCACCATTATTGGCAAACAACTCTTTCCTGCTGACGCCGGCGCTTCTGCGCTCATCAATACTTTGGCCATTTTCGCTGCAGGTTTCATCGTCAGACCTTTTGGCGCCCTTGTTTTTGGTCGTTTAGGTGATTTAATTGGCAGAAAATATACTTTCTTACTCACGCTTGTCTTGATGGGAGGGTCAACCTTCCTAATTGGTCTTATCCCTAGCTACGCTTCTATTGGTTATGCCGCACCTATTTTGGTTCTGATACTTAGACTCATTCAAGGCCTTGCACTTGGTGGCGAATACGGTGGTGCAGCTACCTACGTGGCAGAGCATGCGCCCGTTGGCAAACGTGGATTTTATACGAGTTGGATTCAAACGACTGCCACTCTTGGTTTGTTTCTTTCCCTTGGTGTTATTGTGCTTACCAAATCTTCTTTAGGTGCGGAGGCATTTGCAGATTGGGGCTGGAGGATTCCTTTTCTCATTTCCATTGTCTTGGTATTAGTCTCTATTTATATCCGTGTTTCCATGCATGAATCGCCTCAGTTTACAAAACTGAAAAGCGAAGGGAAAATTTCTGCCAATCCGCTCAAAGAAAGTTTCAGGAACCGAGCCAATTTCAAAATGGTACTTTTAGCCTTATTCGGAGCAACAATGGGGCAGGGTGTCATTTGGTACACCGGGCAATTTTATGCGCAGTCCTTTTTAGAAAATGCGTGTAAACTCGATTTCAATGAGTCTAGATACATTCTGATCATCGCCATAGCTTTGGCAACCCCTTTCTTTATTGTCTTTGGCGCGTGGTCTGATAAAGTCGGAAGAAAATGGATCATGATGGCCGGCATGTTCCTTGGAATAGTGAGCTACAGACCTATCTATCAGTATTTCTTAGATCATTCAGACTACACAAAAGCAACTGTTGTCAATAGTTCAGTTCCAACATTTAAAAGTGAATTAGTCAAGGATTCACAAGATAGTTTGTACACCGTCACAATCACAAAAACACTTTCTAATGGGGCTTCTTACAATGAAGTAACAACAACTAAAAAGTTTGCAGATGTTGCGCAAGCGCCAGAAATCACAACGATCCAGCAAGATAAAAAATTAGCCCAGAGCACGTTTTGGATTTTCGTTGGCTTAGTCTTCTATCAAATATTGTTGGTAACCATGGTCTATGGCCCGATTGCTGCTTTTTTAGTTGAACTCTTCCCTACCCAAATTCGCTATACTTCGATGTCTTTACCCTACCATATTGGCAATGGTGTCTTTGGAGGCTTGGTGCCATTCATTGCAACATTGATTGCAAGTTTTCCTGGCTCAACGCCACTCTCTGGCCTTTGGTATCCGATTGGAATTGCATCAATAAGTTTGATTATTGGTGTTTTCTATCTTAGGAATAAGATTGATGAAAATGTCGCTGATTAATTTAAATATACAGCATCGCTATGAAAACTTTGAAAAAAATATTGGGTTTAGTCTGGATGATCAATGCCCCGCTCGCAGTAATTCTCATGTTTCAACAAGCAGGAGAAAAAATAAACCTAGCCTCCGAAGGAGTAGCTCGAACGAATACTGCTCTTCAATGGGGCATCATTTTATTAATTTTTATACCGGTAAGTATCGGGATGGTGATTTTTGGATATTATTCCTGGAAAGGAGAATATGACCAAATGGAATGATGCTTAGTTAGCAGCTGTATCCAACAACTCAAAAGCCACTTCATTTCTGCGGCCAATGAAATCCCAAGGAGCATTGTAGCCCATATAAATCAATTTCTCTTGAAATGAGATTCCTTCCTTCTTTAAAAGTTCGCGCAATTCCTGCGCCTTTTCTGCAATTTTAGCATCGTTGGTATATCCACCAAAACGCAAGACAGCCAAGGTTCTTTCCGCTTGTTTCTCAAGCTTCACATTCGCGTTACTTGGATTCGGCAAAGCGTCCATGCTATACTGCTTCGGCATCACAAAAGCCACTTCAGTTTCAGTTCCCATTTCCATAATGACAGGCGAAGTCATGGCAATTTTCTGCCCTTGTTCGTTGCCACCAAAGATATACCCAGCCACTCTTCGAAAGCCTGTGCTGCTATTTTGACTGTAGGGAGCTGCAGTCATTTGTGTTTGTGCTAAAATGAGCGACGGATAGCGTCTGATCTCTGCCTTGCGTGTCAAAACACGAAGTACTTCATAGTCAGGAGTTTCAATTGATGAACGCATAAAAGACATTAAAATAATGAATAAAAGTCCGACTACGGATAGGACAAACAAGAGTTTTTTCAAGTTGATTTTTCTTATAAAACATTGCAATTGTAAAAAAGTTCTTATCTTTGCAGTCGAAATCGGCCTCGTAGCTCAACTGAATAGAGCATCAGATTACGGCTCTGAAGGTTTCAGGTTTGAATCCTGACGAGGTCACAAGCGAAAAACCCAGCACGAAAGTGCCGGGTTTTTTGTTTTTAGGAGCAAGCAAAATTTATTTTGATTTGCGGATAAAACAAAAAAGACGAGAACTGCGCAGCAGTTTGGGTTCTATGCTTGGATTGAACAAATACGAGAGGATCTGCAATCCTGACAAATTCTTGCGCAGCAAGGCTGGGGTTTCTATGCTTGGATTGAACTAAAAATTGTGAAAACGCGTCAGCCTAATCCCTTTGTCTTATTGGTTTAAACGAGAAAATCAAGATATGGCTTTCAATAATTTCTTTGGATCTTGGCGATTATCCCAAAAAGCCATAACGATAATCTGATCTTCCGTGAATTTATAATACAAACTAAAATGACCCATGGCAGATTCTCGCAATCTATCAAATTCCGTTTCCTTGAATGCTTCAGGATTTTTTGAAATGACCTTTAAATGCTTTGCAATAATCTCAATTAACTTCACTGCAAATGTTGCGCTTTGATTTCTTTCGGTCCAGTATTTCAATATTTGACGACGCTGTTTGGCAGCGGTTTCTGTCCAGACTATTGTCCTTTTAGCCATTCAAGGTCGTTTTTGTCTAGATCATTATGAGCTATTATTCGACCATTTTGAAGATCTGCTTCACTCATCTCGAGCATCAACTTTTGCTCTTTAGTCAATTGAATTTTTTCATTTTCTACTGCACTATTATCTACCAAACGAAGCAAAGCCATCAAATATTCTTTATCTGATATGGCAAGCAGTCTGTCGATAATTCCATTTCTTATTACATCGACTTGAGCCATTTCTTTTATGTTTCTACTAAGTTAATAATTCAGTTTAGTAAATCCAAATGTATTCCTATTACTCCACCCCCTCCAAATCCTCATAAAAGTTAGATTTCTCTACCTCTGGGATCACAAGCAAAAAGACCGAAAATAGCTCTCATTTGATTCGCTCTAACTTTCCTTTTCGTTTCACTAAGATTTTATAATCCCATTGAATCTCATGTGCTTTAAAAAGCCAACGTTTCAATTCTATCGGGTCAACCTCTGAAATGTCATTGTAAAAGATAGATGCATCTTTGAATTTTCCACCTAATATTCCTAGGTTTTCTTCATCGAAGTCTGCACCACTCCAAAACATCAAGCGGATGCCTTTTTTTTGCTTGCTGTATCCAACTATCGGATTACCATCTAAAAACCATACTGGATGAGCGTGCCAAATTTTGCTTTCTGAACCAGTTAGTTCACTGTCAATTATTTGGGCAATGAGGTCACAAATTTCAATATCTGTTGAGATTTGACTTTTGTTGTAATTATTTATTTCAGGATTCAATTGTGGCGGTTATCGGATATTCAAAGTTAAATACACGATTTCATATATGAATAAAAAAAGGTTTTATTCCACCTTAAACACGCGTTCTATTGAGCCATCATCATAGGTAACAAGACATAGTTTCCGAGGTTCAAGAGCACAAGATTTGCCCATGACATCAGTTATACGGACAATTGTTTTCTCTTTTAAGGAAAGTTCTTGCGTTTGAGAAAGCTCTAAAAAACTTGTTTCATGTACATTGATTTGATGGTACGTTTGTGATTTCTGAAAGCAAAAGACAACTGCTTCAAACTCGTAACAGCCTCCACTGGTTATTCCAGTATACTGTGTAGTAAAAGATCCATAATTTAAATTGACTGTATCCTCAAAATTCCACCACACCGTAACGGTATCTAAAGGATTGTTTGTCATATTTTGAATATCAAAAATAAACACATTACTCACGGTGTTATAATCAAAGCTGCAATTCTCGACGGTATCGCTGATCATTCCGATCGGATTGGAACAATTCCCAGGGTTGACAAAAATAATGGTGTCTCCGGTCATTTGAGTTGAATCCTGAACTATGCCTTCAACTACATCTATGCAGCCATTTGCGTCAGTTACTTCACATAAATAATAGCCAGGACATAAATTTGTGAGGCTATTAGTGCTTAACGCACCAATGTTTACCCACCAATAAGAAAAAGGGCCCACTCCATTCTGGACATTTATAGTCGCTGACCCATCGCAAGATGTTGCATTTGAGCAATGGGTAATGGACATATTTAACGAATAACCTATGCAAGGAGATGGAATTAATTCTACAATTGTAAAATACTGAGTGGTTAGGGTTCCGTTCAATGAAAAGGTTACTGAATAGTACCCCGCACATAAATTTGTAATTGAATCTACACCTGCTGCAAAAACCACAGGTAAGGCCGAAACCTCTTCCCAAATAATGGAAGCTACATCCACATTTGTAGTGTCAAGAGTTGCTGTACCATTACACGTAAAACTAGAACTTGTTGGTGTAGTGGTGATGGCATTTTGGGCGAATAAATCGTAACTACCCACAAGGGCTAAAAAAATAAGTAGGTATTTTAATTTTTTCATTTTTTCTAATTTTAAGTTCATAGACAATAATTAAAACGAAAAAAATGAATTAAAGGAGTTGTGCTTGCTTTTTTTAGTATTATAATCTTTTGATTATCATTAAATTAAATTCAAGCCTAACTTAACCCCACCGATGATCCAACCTATTCAATTAACCCAGACTATTCTTTTTGTAAAGGATCAATACCCCGATGGCCATGTATTTGCTTTTGTGAAGAAGAAGAAGAAGAAGAAGAAGAATAATAATACTTGACAGCTTGCTAAAACTTATACGTCACACCAACACCTAAATTCAAATAGTTTGTGACAACGTTACCTAAAGTGAATCCTGGTTGAATTGTGAAAAGTTGAAGGATGACACCTGGTGAAATTTCTTCGTCCTCCACCCTAGTTGTCACCTGCATGTCGTATTCTCCACTTATACGACCAGCAAAGGATAGCAAGAAATTGAACGCCAGTCGATTGTTCAAATGATATTTAATTGTGCTTTGCGCGTTCAGCGTCATTTTCGACATTTTAGAATAGTCTAACCTAACGTCGTAGAGAAAATCTCCTACAGCTATCGGATTTTCTGACACCACGTTATCTCCGAAGCTTTCTGAATCTATAGTTCCAATGAGATTGTCATCAAAAGTCCGGTAGGTCAGGCCCACGTTTACATCACAACTTAGTTTTTCATTGATCAATTGAAAACGTCGACCAAAATCTAAGCTAAATGATTCAATTTGATTGTAAAACTGCAACTCCTTCACATGATTAAATGCCGTATTTGGATCGTAATATTCACTGTAAAGAGTTGTAGAATAGTCCAACCATTTGCGGTCATAAGCTGCCAGATAATACCATTTACTTTTTGCGATGAAGTCTTGAAAATTGACCTGTATCCCAGCACTTGAATTACACTTTAGGTTAACCCCAGAGTAAGGGCCGTAGGCATCGTAATTATTTGAAGTGAAATACAAATTGTTTTGCATCAAAACGCCTTTCACCGCACTAAAGCTCAGCTCTGATTTTAGTTGTGCACGAAAAATAAATGTTGAAGATACGAGGAGTGTAAGTAAAATAAATCGCATGGAAAGGGTTTAAGGATGAGGGGTTCGTTTGGTTAAAGATAGTACAATAATTACTTGTGAATCAAAGTTCTATTCGGCTGTTTTTCTGTTCTACTTTTTCGTATGACGCTTTTCACCTGAATTTTCTGACTTTTTATTTCACGAAAAGAGGACTTATCTTCAAAGATAAAATTTGGATATTTATCAACTTTCAAAGCGATTTCAATGAGCTTTTCTAAACTAAAATTGATATTTCCCTCATTCAGAATTTGAGAAACTCTTCCTGGAGAAATTGACAAATGCCTCGCTAAATCTTTTTGTTTCATTTGATGGTTTTCCATGTATGTAACTATTGCATCGTAAAGCATTCCGTTAATCCCCTCCACCCAATAAATCGGATTGTCAAGAACCTTTTCTCTAAAATTTTTAGTTGTTTTCATCTTGATAACTATTTATCCTTTTAATTGCAGATTTCACATCAATTTTCTGATCATTTTTAAGCCACCTAGCACTATAATTCTACCTGTGTGTTTTTCCTGAAAATGATATATACGAACAGATCCATACTTTGCTTCAAAGAGTTTATTCTTTAATTTCAGTTGTTTAATTTCTCTGAATTTAGTTTGAGGTAAGCGAATTAAATCAGCAGCTAATTCAAGATTTCTTATAGCGCCAGCTAAATCATTTTCATAAGTATTATTTCCCTCTATTGATTCAATGAAATCGTTAAATAAGCTGATTTAATTTACGCACAATTCAAATACAGGTATTTTGGTTGATCTGGATATGTTTGGAGATAAAATTAAGGAATATTTTCGCATAATATTTAGTTATAGCTAAATTATTTTCCCATCAATATAAATTAACTTACAAAGCGGTTTTTTTTTGAAAAGAAACATGAAAAGTAACCTTGCGTTTTAAGTAAAGCACAAGAAAAATACTTAACCCAATAGGAAAAAGTAAACATCTATAAAATAAAAAACCCAACACTTTCGTGCTGGGTGTCTTGAATCTATAATTTGAAATAATTCATATCAATAGAACTCCTACTTCATCTTCAACTTCGCATCTCTTCCAATTTCTTGATGGGTAATTTCTGGGGTACCGTGAATAGTTACTGTGCTAGAGCCTGAGATTTCGATATCTAATTTTGTGAGTACAGTGGTTTCAATTTTCTGATTGATGCCAGTTACTTGGAGCATTAAATCTTGTGAAATGAATGCTTCTCCGGCAAGTTTTGAAGATTCGCCATTGAAATGCATCATGGTAGAAACAGAGGTGCCGCTCATTTCTAATTTTGTAATCCCATTGATTTCTATCCAGCTATTCTTCACCTCACATTGAAGTTTGATATCGTTCATGCCATTGATTTCAAAATCAAAATTTTCGCTTTTCACACGGATTTCACCGGTGTTTTCTCCATTCAAATCTAGTTCAAGTTCTTGGACAGCAAGATCGAGGTCTAGTTTGACAAAACCATTCACCTCAACTTCAAGATTTGACGATGTAAATGTTTTGGGAGTTACGATTTGGCAAAAACCATTGATCTTTATTTTATGTAAATCAGGAACAGTAATGACCAATAATGCGGCTTCATTTTCAGGCACCCCGTCCAAAAATAACGTTCCGTTCTTTATTTTGTATTGGAAGGACTCCGCTTCCATCCCCTCCCTTAGTAGGTTGCTCACAGAACAAGAATTCCCATTGACCAAAGTAAAATTAATGCTACCATTCACATCAATTCGATCAAAATATTTAGTTGTATCGTTATTAACTAAAGTTTGAGGTGCTGCGTTTGGTTTGGGTTCGATTAATATTAAATCAGCGCTCGGCGTATTTAAAATAGGAATAGCTTGCGTCATTTTGGTCAATAGCTCTACTTGACCATTGCTTGGCTCGTCATTATTTTTTAGATCTAAAATAGTAGGTTGAACATGTTTATTAGTAAGTGTTTTTGCAGAAGTATTTACCGGAATTTTCGTTTGTTTGTTGATGCTCAATACTTCGGTTTTAGGTGCCGAGAATTGAAAAATTGTCAATAAAGTAACAATTGCGATTGATGATATACTGGTATACATAAGCCAAGATTTTTTAGTGAATAATTTTTTAAGTGTAGCTAATAAGCCTGCAAGTAGCGCCCCTCCATTGATCCATGACTGGACGAGCTCAATAGAAACCGTAGTTGGTTCTTCTCGTTTTTCTTTAAATAGTAAATCTAAATCTCTCATGAAACGATGGTTTTTGTCGTTTTTTCGGTCAAAGCAGCTGCTAGCATTTTTCTTCCTCTCGATAAACGTTGCTTAACGGCATCAGTGCTGCATTCTTGAATGGCGGCCGTTTCTTTGATTGAAAAACCCGCTATTTCAAACAATATGAGGCAATTGCGATACTCTTCTGTCAAAAGATTAAGCGCTTCATAGAGTTCATCGTGCTGGATTTTTTTTTCAATAGAAAAGTTCGCATCTGGTGTGTTGTCAATTCCTTTCACGTCTGAAAAGGACTGTGTTTTGCTTTTTCTCCGAAAATTGGCATGCACTTTATTGGCAATACTAAATAGGAAGTATAAAAAGGCTTCTTTGTTTTTTAAACCTTCAAATCTTTCAAATGCAATAATTAAAGTGTCGTGCATCAAATCATTGAAATCACAAACCCCATAAGAACGCGCCTTACAGAACCGCTCAAATGACCCGTGCACAGGTTCATACAGTTCCATAAATTGTTTTCTTTTCGACATGCCTTTTCGCTGGCTAATTGCTGCTTGAAATAGTAAGTGTTAAACTTAGTAAAAAGGTGACAAAACTCCCCCTACCGCAGTTTATCTCGTTTATAATCAAGGTAATGCAATTATTTTGTGGAATATTTTTTTATTATTTTGTGAATTATTTTTTATTTTTACTCAAAACCAGGCTATGAAAAATTTATACAAATTCCTTTTGCTGATTGTTTTATTCAGCGGGTCGCTACAAGTAAATGCGCAATATTTTGCTTTGCAAGGAAGTACTTGGCACTATAAAAATGTATATGTTGTTTGGCCCGGTCCATCAGGAAGTGTGGTTGAAGATTACCTTTCAATTACTGCCAATGGCGACACCACCATTGAAGGGCATTTGTGCACTAAACTCCAATACAATCAGAGCCTTTTTTGTGTAGATAATCAATCTGTGAAATATACTTATTACGCCAACGATACCGTTTATTTCTACGACCAAGTATTAAATACGTATCAAACGCTTTATAATTTTAGTGCAAACGTTGGTGATACCTGGGACATCCGTGTTCCGGATAATTTTGGCGAAGACA
>JACCDS011118536.1_pt1 | contig 12115 bp, 9 predicted proteins | sample 7446441 | NCBI WGS metagenome assembly JACCDS01 (sample SAMN15323445, study PRJNA562643) | freshwater metagenome | isolation source: river surface water | place: USA:Blue River Watershed | collected 2017-08-17
ATAGATACCGAATGGCGCTCAGACTGGAAATGGGATCGAGTGTTGCCACACCTGGCACCGTTGAAAGACCGCTTGATTTTGGATGTAGGCTGCGGCAATGGCTATCACTGCTGGCGCATGCTGGGTGCAGGCGCACAACGCGTCATTGGAATAGATCCATCCCCCCGTTTTATCGTGCAATTTTTTATGATTAAACATTTTGCTGGAGCAAATTATCCTATTGATGTATTACCGCTCGGCATAGAGGATCTGCCAGATAAGTTACTCGCATTCGATACCGTTTTTTCTATGGGTGTTTTTTATCATCGGCGCTCCCCCATGGATCATCTGTTGGAATTAAAAAATGCACTGCGTCCCGGAGGACAATTGGTGTTGGAAACGCTGGTAATTGAGGGCGAACTAGGCGAAGTATTGGTGCCCGAAGGTCGCTACGGCATGATGAACAATGTCTGGTTTTTACCAAGCTGCGAAACCATGTTGTCCTGGTTACGCAAAATGGGATTTAGCAATCCCCGCGTCGTCGATGTATGTGCTACCACCGTCGAAGAACAACGTGCAACTGAATGGATGCGCTTTCATTCACTGCCTGAATTCTTACATCCCGATGACTCTGCATTCACTGCGGAAGGTCACCCCGCCCCAATACGTGCGGTGTTCGTTGCAGAGGCATAAAAAACAAGGGGCACTCAATGGCGCCCCTTGTTGCTCAGGTATATCACCTATTTCTTAGAGCTTGTATCCATCCTCTTCGTGCAAGCTCAAATCCAATCCAATTGTTTCTTCTTCTTTGCTAACACGGAGCCCCGCAGTCAAGACGCCCGTTAACTTAAGCAATATATAGGTAACAACGGCGGTATAGACGAACGTCACTACCACACCAAGTAATTGCACACCCAACTGCTGCCCCATTGAATTAATTCCAGCTGCAAAACCTTGTCCACTGAACGCACCCAATTCTGTCGAAGCAAAAATACCAGCGAGTATCGTACCCAGCACCCCACCAATACCATGCACAGGGAACACATCAAGGGAATCGTCGATTTTCCAAACTCGCTTCACCAAGTGCGTCATAATAAAACAAACAACACCCGCCGCCAGACCAATGATTAACGCCCCGCCAGGACCAACATAACCAGAAGCAGGCGTAATAGTACCCAGGCCGGCAACCATACCGGTCACAATGCCCAATACACTCGGCTTACGGAAACGTACCCATTCGATCGTCATCCACGCCAAAGCACCTGCTGCAGCTGAAATATGAGTGACTAACATAGCCATCGCCGCATTGCCGTTAGCAGCCAGCGCGCTACCTGCGTTGAAACCAAACCAGCCAACCCACAACATACCAGCACCGGTTACAGTCATCGTCATATTATGTGGGGGCATAGCGGTGGTAGGAAAACCGTTACGCTTTCCAATAACTACTGCCGCGACTAAAGCCGCAACCCCCGCCGTAATGTGAACAACCGTACCACCGGCAAAATCCAGCAACCCCATGGCAAATAGCCAGCCAGATCCAGCCCATACCCAATGACACACCGGAATATAAACTGCGAACAACCATAAACCAGAGAAAAGCAACATGGATGAAAATTTCATTCGCTCCGCGAAGGCGCCAACAATTAACGCAGGAGTAATAATTGCAAAAGTCATTTGGTACATAGCATGAAGGCTGAGTGGTATATCGCCGGCCAATGCATCTTCAGTAATGTTGGCCATAAACACCATACTGAAATCACCAATCCAGGAGTTGCCGGTACCAAATGCCAGGCTATACCCAGCAATCAACCAAAGCAGCGATGCGAGGCAGGCGATCGCAAAACATTGCATGAGTACCGATAATATATTTTTCACACGCACCAGGCCGCCGTAAAACAGCGCCAAACCGGGCAATGTCATAAATAGAACGAGTGCAGTAGACGTCAGTATCCACGCCGTATTCGCACCATTTAACGCAGGTTCTTGAGCCCACAGTTGCGGGCTAGTAAGTGCCATAGCGGCACCAACCGTGGCATAAATAAAACTTCTCTTCTTCATAAGTACCCCATAGTGGTTATTATGTTTACATAAACTTCAATTCAAGGAATAAATGCTTCATTTTGAGACAGTTCCTTTACATTGCGGACTATATTCAGGGCAAAAACCCTAATCATCACAAAAATTCGCACTAATTATGGGCGAAAAAATAGCAATGGACGGCCTAGAATAAAAATGAACCCGGTCTAGGCAATTTTCAATCCACATTACAATAACATCGAAATATCAATGAGATAGCCCAACCCCAATTCTTCTAATTAGCGAATTTTGCACCACACACAAACACAAACAACCCAGTGCGCACCATTAGTGACCACAAGATAAAAGCAACGGGTTTAAATATATAACGTAGAATGGCTTCTTCGTCGGCGCTTGGCATCATCAATACACTATGAATCTATGGACAACACTCGCCGCATTCACAGCGGCTTTTTCATTTATTCTGACAAAAATGGTAATTATTTGGCTGGGAAATCGATTAGTGGATACGCCTAGCGATCGAAGCTCGCATAATAAACCTACGCCCCGCGGGGGAGGATTAGCTATAGCGATGTCTTGTGCAATTACGTATTCCTTTTTATGGATCTATGCACCAGAGCAGGCTCCTGATTTTTTGCTTATTGCGCTCCCTATAGCAATGGCAATTTTGGGGTTAATAGATGATTTCATTAACCTAAAAATTCAACTCCGCTTAATCGTTCAGCTCGTTTTTGCAACAATAGGAATACAACATTATCTGCTAGAAACAAGTTGGTCATTGCTCAATATTACTTTGGTTAGCGTACCGCTAATATTGGCACTTGTCTGGTCCACAAATCTATACAACTTTATGGATGGCATTAATGGAATAGCAGCACTGCAAGCAATCAGCACTTGCGTGGCGATGGGAAGTATACTTCTCTACTGCAACGTAGATACGGAAGCAGCTACTTTATTGTTAATTGTTGGGTTTTCTTGCACCGGATTTCTGTATTGGAATTTTCCAACAGCGAAAATTTTTATGGGTGATACAGGAAGCCTGTTTTTAGGATTTTGCTTTGGTTTACTGGCCATAAAAACCAGCTTTGATTCGTTAAAAATTGCTGTGGCCTGGTTAATTGTCATGGCACTTTTTATTTGCGATGCAAGTTATACGCTCTTCATTCGCTTCATAAGTGGTCAAAAATTCTACCTACCTCATCGTACTCACAGTTACCAAAAGCTCGCGGTACAACTTGGCTCGCACGGAAAAGCCTCACTATCGGCATTAGCAATGAATATGCTATGGCTTTACCCAATTGCTTTTTTAACGGTTTCAACTGCTATCCACCCAATGCTGGCACTAATCCTTGCCTACAGCCCACTAATTATCGTTTCTATGAAATTTAAAGCAGGGATAACAAGTTAACTAACGCGGCTTAGTGCTGCTCGAGGGGGATCCTGTTCCTCCGTCAACGCCCAATTGTATTCAAGCGGCATTTCACGCAGCATATGCTTAATTTTATTCGGCTCATCCATTTCACACGCAATGTTTAATTTATTCAAAAAAATCTCCATTTCCCCCCAGGAGACTGAGCGCTCCAATGCCTTGAAAATGCGAGGGTGATCCGTTGCGAAAACATTATCGCCAATCAAAAGCTCTTCGTATAATTTTTCACCGGGGCGCAATCCGCTGTAGCGAATCTCAATATCACCCTCAGGATTAGCAGCATCGCGAACAGATAACCCCGAAAGGTGAATCATGCGTAAAGCCAAATCAACTATTTTTACTGGCTCGCCCATATCCAATACGAAAACATCACCACCCTTACCCATAGCTCCCGCCTGAATGACAAGCTGGGAAGCTTCTTTAATCGTCATAAAGTAACGAATTATTTCAGGGTGTGTAACAGTAACTGGCCCACCATCTTTAATTTGCTTACGAAACAAAGGTACAACTGATCCAGAAGACCCTAGGACGTTGCCAAAACGCACCATCACAAACCGGGTAAGCTCTTGACGCTGAGCAACGCTTTGTAAAATAAGCTCCGCCAAACGCTTCGATGCGCCCATTATATTTGTTGGACGCACAGCTTTATCCGTGGAGATCAACACAAACAAACCAACACCAGCGGCAACCGCAGCTTCAGCACAACACAAAGTTCCGATAACATTGTTTTTAATCCCTTCAACAATATTTGATTCAACCAAGGGAACATGCTTGTAGGCCGCAGCATGATAAATAGAATTGACGCGATGATTCTTGAAAACGGATTTTAAAAATGCACTATTTTGAACCGATCCTAACAATGGAACTATGGATACTAACGGCAGATTGCGAGCAGCCAGCTCCTGCTCCAAGACATACAAACTATATTCATTATGATCCAGGAGAATCAATGCCTTAGGTTTGCATTCGATAATTTGCCGACAAAGCTCACTGCCTATCGATCCCCCAGCACCGGTAACCATAACCACTTTATCTGTGATTGACTCAGCCATTAGATCCGACAAAGGCTGAACAGAGTCACGACCGAGCAAATCCTCGACATCAACATCACGTACATTTTCTATATGTGCCCGTCCAGACAGAATATCCCCCATGTCAGGAATAGTTTGCACATTAATTTGAAGCTTCTCCAGCTGCTTAATAATTTCGAGCCGAAGACTATGGGGGGTCCGCCCGAGAGCAAGCAAAACCTTAACCGCGGAAGTGGCCGTAATTAGCCTGGGCAATTCAGCAGGAGAATGGATTTTAATATTTGCGAGAAGTGTTCCGTGTAACGATGAGTTGTCATCAACAAATGCAACTACTCTGTAACCGGTATCCCGAAGTGCGAGCATTAACTGGTGGCCGGTTCTCCCTGCCCCATAAATAATAACGGGAACCATATCACCAGGAGGCAAAGCTCCCATTTTTAAAATCACATGACGAACTAAGAGTCTCGGCCCACCGATTAATATCAACATCAAACCAATGTATATAAACGGAACCGAACGGGGAATTTTGGAGTAAGTAAGAAAGCCGGAAACAGCAAGGGTTACACCCGATAAAAGCACACAGATAATTATTGTAACTATTGCCGGCTGAGTCATATATCGCAAAATGGCGCGATACATTCCAGATTTTATAAAGATTACCAAAGTGGTAAGCAACGTAATTAATAACGCAGTGAGCTCCTTACTAGTTATTAGCAGGTCAAAAGTCCCAAAACGAATACAGTTGGAAAAGTAAACGCCTAATACTATAGCGAAGGAGTCATAACAAAGGGATATTACCCGCTTAGTTGCACGCGAAGCCTCAAGCAACTTAATCAACATAGGTGGGCCTCGAAACAACAAATCGCAATCATCCCGATGGCGACTAAAGCAGAAGGAAATAAAGCAGTTGTTACTTATTGATGCTCTCGTTTACCCGATCGCGCATTTCTTTTCCGGGCTTGAAGTGAGGCACATACTTGCCCTCAAGAATAACCGCCTCACCTGTTTTGGGGTTCCGGCCTGTGCGAGGAGCACGATAATGAAGAGAAAAACTGCCGAATCCGCGAATTTCTATACGCTCTCCGGACGCCAAAATATCAGACATATAATCCAATAACAGTTTGACTGACACCTCTACGTCTTTAATGGTTAATTGATTTTGCTTTTCGGTAATGTACTCAATTAATTCTGATTTGGTCATAACCCGCTGCTCATTCAATGATAAAGATTAAACAACACAATTTTTCAGAAATATACAAGCCACGAACAACAAATATAGCCCAACCAACTAGAGATTAACCAGTAAAAATAGCTGCGGCTAGCCTTGCTAGCCGCAGCATATCAAAGATTACTCTTTGTTTTGCATCTGTGCTTTGATCAGATCACCCAAAGTTGCAGGAGCAGCCTGGTCTGACTGCTTGCTGGAAAGCTCTTTCATCGCAGCCTTCTCATCTTCTACATCTTTAGATTTCACTGACAGGTTGATGCTACGATTTTTGCGATCTACAGCAATAATCTTAGCTTCAACTTCGTCGCCAACTTTCAGTAAGTTACGAGCATCTTCTACCTTCTCACGGCTCAGCTCTGACGCTTTCAATACAGCTTCAACATCATCAGCCAAGGTGATTACAGCAGCTTTAGCTTCAACTTCTTTCACGATACCCTTAACAACAGCACCCTTGTCATTTACTGAAACGTATTCAGAGAATGGATCGGCTTCCAGTTGTTTGATACCCAAAGAAATACGTTCACGCTCTGGATCGATGGCCAATACCACAGTTTCCAGCTCATCGCCTTTCTTGTATTTGCGAACAGCTTCTTCGCCTGCTTCATGCCAGCTGATGTCTGACAAATGAACCAGACCATCAATGCCACCATCCAGGCCAATGAAGATACCGAAGTCAGTAATAGACTTGATTTTACCGCTGATCTTGTCACCTTTTGCACAGGTGCGAGCAAACGCATCCCATGGGTTCTCTTGGCATTGTTTCAGGCCAAGGGAGATACGACGACGCTCTTCATCAATATCCAGAACCATAACTTCAATTTCATCACCCAACTGAACAACTTTTGAAGGGTGGATGTTTTTGTTGGTCCAATCCATTTCAGAAACGTGGATCAGACCTTCAACACCTTCTTCCAACTCAGCGAAACAACCGTAATCAGTCAGGTTGGTTACCTTGGCTTTAACACGAGCACCCTCTGGGTAGCGCTTGGTGATAGCAACCCATGGATCTTCACCCAATTGCTTCAGACCCAGAGATACACGGTTACGCTCACGATCAAATTTCAGAACTTTAACGTCGATTTCATCACCAACGTTTACGATTTCACCTGGATGCTTGATACGCTTCCAAGCCATATCGGTAATGTGCAACAGACCATCTACACCACCCAGATCAACAAACGCACCGTAGTCGGTAAGGTTCTTAACAATACCTTTAACCGCTTGACCTTCTTGCAGGGTAGCCAACAACTCATCGCGCTCAACAGAGTTGGCTTGTTCCAACACCGCACGGCGAGAAACAACTACGTTGTTACGCTTTTGATCCAGCTTGATAACTTTGAATTCCAGCTCTTTACCTTCGAGGTGGGTAGTTTCGCGAACGGGTCAACATCAACCAAAGAAGCAGGGAGGGAGGCACGGATACCAGCAACGTCAACGGTGAAACCACCTTTAACCTTGCCATTAATAACACCTTTGATAACTTCTTCAGCAACATGAGCAGCTTCAAGGATTTTCCAGGCTTCAGCGCGCTTGGCTTTCTCACGAGACAGCTTGGTTTCACCGAAACCATCTTCTACGCTCTCCAAGGCCACCTGAACTTCGTCACCGATCTGGAGGTTTAACTCACCCAGTTCGTTACGGAATTGTTCTGCGGGGATAACACCTTCAGATTTCAAACCAGCGTGAACGGTTACCCAATCTTTATCGATATCGATAACTACGCCAGTTACAATAGTACCTGGAACCATGTCAACGGTTTTCAGGCTCTCTTCAAATAATTCAGCAAAACTTTCGTTCATACTCATGGTATTACCTATAAATTAAAAGTAGATTCACCACAAAGGTGCCTACTTTATCCGCATGGTCTGTCAAGCGGGTCAATTAATAAGAAGGGAAAAGCTTCCTCAGACTGGGGGTAACAGCTTTTACCGCTGCCAATAATCACGCTTACCAACATCAGTCAGAAAGGGCGCAGAAATCAGCAGGTGCAGGATGCTAGCAGAAGGATCGTTATTTTTCAACAGCTTAGAAGAAAAGGTGCCGACCTTAAGGCCGACACCTAGATGCAGATTTAGCGCTTTGCAACACTGAGACCGCGCCCAACAGCGTAATACTTAATTCCCAACCCAGCCATTCGCTCTGGCTCATAGAGATTTCTACCATCAAACACAACCGGCTCTTTTAACGCTGATTTGACTAGCTCGAAGTTAGGTGCCCTGAAGTTTTTCCACTCAGTACAGATAATTAAAGCATCGGCGCGCTCAAGCGCCGCCTCTTTGGTACCGACAAGCTTCAGGTCATCACGTAACCCATATATATGTTGGGTTTCATCCATTGCAACCGGATCATAGGCTTGCACCTTGGCCCCTTGCGCCCAAAGTGCTTCCATCAGGTTACGACTGGGTGCCTCGCGCATATCGTCAGTATTTGGCTTGAATGACAAGCCCCATACCGCAAAAACCTTACCGCGCAGGTCACCACCGAAATGGCCGCTTACATACTCGAATAACTTACCCTTTTGAGCTGCGTTTACTTCATCCACAGCCTCCATGAGACCAGCGGTGTAACCGACACTCTTCGCAATATTAATAAGAGCTTTAACATCCTTTGGAAAACAGGAACCACCGTACCCACAGCCTGGGTAAATAAAGTGATAACCAATGCGAGGATCAGCACCAATGCCATTGCGAACTTTTTCAATATCTGCACCAAGGCGCTCAGCCAAGTTAGCCATTTCATTAATAAAACTAATCTTGGTTGCCAACATGGCGTTCGCCGCGTATTTGGTGAGCTCGGCCGAACGAATATCCATGAAAACCATTCGATCATGATTTCTGTTGAATGGAGCATAAAGTTCACGCATCAGCGTCTCCGCGCGCGTACTTTTACTTCCCACGACAATGCGATCGGGTTTCATAAAGTCATTAACTGCCGCCCCTTCCTTTAAAAATTCAGGATTAGAAACAACATCAAAATCAATTTGAGATCCACGTTTTTGCAGCTGCTCAGCAAGGGTAACCTCAACGATTTCTGCAGTACCCACAGGCACCGTCGACTTATTGACAACAACTTTGTAAGAATTAATTCGCTCTCCAATCGTCTTGGCAACTGCTACAACATATTGTAAATCCGCAGAGCCATCCTCTCCGGAGGGTGTACCCACAGCAATAAACTGTATTTCACCATGGTTAACCGCCTGATCCATGTCGGTTGTAAAATTCAACAAGCCATTTTGTACTGCCTGCTTGACGACAGGCTCAAGACCGGGCTCGTAAATCGGAATTATACCTTGCTTAAGGTTATCTACTTTTCGTTGATCGATATCAACACATAGAACCTCGTGACCAACATCAGCCAAACACGCGCCTGTAACCAGACCAACGTATCCGGTACCAAATACTGTTACTTTCATCAATTACTCCCTAGCAAAATTAATAAAACCTTTTAGGATCGCCCATAGCTATCTTCGTAACGGATAACATCATCTTCTTTAAGGTAAGGGCCAGACTGCACTTCAATTATCTCTAGGGGTATTTTACCCGGGTTACTCAGCCTGTGTTTTGTGCCCACAGGAATATATGTGGATTCATTTTCAGAGAGCAGCATATTTTGATCGCCCTTTTGAACCAGAGCTGTTCCCTTTACCACAATCCAGTGCTCTGCACGATGGTGATGAACCTGCAAGGATAAGCTACCCCCGGGCTTTACTCTAATCCGATTGACCTGATAGCGATCCCCCGTGTCAATCGCATCATAACAACCCCATGGGCGATATATTTCACGATGCTGCAGGTGCTCCGAGCGCTTTTGTTTTTCAATCTGCGCAATGATTGCCTTTACTTGCTGGGCTTGCGACTGATCCGCCACCAACACTGCATCCGGAGTGTTGACAATCATTAAATTGTTAACTCCCAGAGTTGCCACTAACTTATCTTGAGAAAACACCAATGTGTTTGAAGACCCTATATCGATACCATCTCCGATAATGCTATTCCCAGCAGAATCTTTATCAGAAAGATCCCAAAATGATTTCCAGTCTCCAACATCACTCCAGCCTGCGCTAAAGGGTACACAAACTACGTTGCTGCTTTTCTCCATCAGCGCGTAATCAATTGAAATGTTGGGTGCTTGTGAAAATGAATCTTTATCAACACGAATAAAATCGAGATCTTGCACTGACCACACCTTGGCCTGCTCAGCAGCGATCACTACCTCAGCACTTTGCTCCTGCAACTCCTTTAAAAAAACTTCAGTCTGAAAAACAAACATCCCGCTATTCCAATAATAACAACCCTCAGCTAAATATCTCTCAGCCGTGGGCAAGTCGGGCTTTTCCACAAACCGAGTCACCGGGTAAAAGGTTGCGTCTGCCTGCTTAGAATCGTGATGGGTTTTAATGTATCCATACCCAGTTTCCGGTCTGGTTGGATTAACGCCGAAAGTTGCCAAATGCCCTGCTAACGCAGCAACGATTGCATCATTCAGTGCAGAGTGAAAAGCACTAACGTCTTTAATCATATGATCGGCAGACAACACCAATAAAATTGGGTTGTCTGCGAGTGAGCGCGCATGAAGCGCAGCCAGCGCTAACGCGGGCGCAGTATTACGCGCAACCGGCTCTAGAATAATAGAGGCCTTTGGCTGGCCAATCTCGTGCAGTTGCTCCGCCACCATAAATCTATGCTCCTCGTTACACACCACAATTGGCGGAGCAAGATTAGGAACACCGTCAAGCCGGGCGATAGTCTGCTGGAGCATTGTTTTATCACCAAACAATTTTAGTAGTTGTTTGGGGTAATGCTGGCGAGACATCGGCCATAAACGGGTTCCAGAGCCACCTGCAAGAACGACGGGAATAATCATTTAGCACTCCTTATTCTATAGCTACATCAAACCATATTGAGTGGAATGAATTAATTCGAAAAACGTTTCTGCAAAAATGACTTGAAATTATTTCCAACATCACTATGCCGCTCACCATAAATAACATTAGCCATCAAATAGCCCAATTTAGTGCCGCAATCGTGGCTACGACCAACCAACTGGTAAGCCTCAACAGTCTCCAATCCCAATAAAGCGTCTAGAGCATCCGTTAATTGAATCTCACCACCGGCACCGGGCTGAGTCTTTGCTAGTAAATCCCATACGGTCTTGGAAAGAACGTAGCGCCCCACAATTGCCATGTTTGAAGGGGCTTCATCAACAGGAGGCTTTTCGACCATCGCCTTGATAGCAGCTGTTTTTCCCGATGGAATTTCAACACCGGAACAATCAACAACACCATACTTATCAACTTGGTCATTAGGGACCTGCTCAACAAGAATCTGACTATTGCCCGTCTCCTGAAATCGGCGAGTCATGCCGGCTAGATTATCCTGCTTCAGATTAGACTCCGCGTTGTCAACCAGTACGTCAGGCAACAGCACAGCAAAAGGTTCATCTCCAACTACAGGTTTCGCACACAAGATCGCATGCCCCAATCCCTTCGCCTCAGCCTGACGCACTGAAATTACGGTTAATCCAGGTGGGGTAATAGAACGAACTTCTGCAAGTAAAGAACGTTTTAAGCGAGCTTCTAATTGAGCCTCTAATTCAAAGCTGGTATCAAAGTGGTTTTCGATTGCATTCTTACTCGCATGAGTGACCAAAACAATCTCTTTAATACCGGCTGCTGCCGCTTCCTCGATAACATATTGAATTAATGGTTTATCAACCACCGGAAGCATTTCTTTGGGAATAGCCTTGGTTGCGGGAAGCATACGAGTTCCCAAACCTGCTACTGGAATCACCGCTTTCTTAACTTGCATAGTTGTCGCCCTTCGGGTATTTGTTTGTTAGCTATTAAGTAAATTAAGGACTTCTGCTGTTTTCTGTTCTACCAGTTTTTTATCACCCCTGCTCTCTACATTCAGGCGCACAACTGGCTCGGTATTAGACATCCTTAGGTTAAATCTCCATTCATCAAACTCCAAGCTAATTCCATCAGTTTTATCTATTAACCGGGCATCGGACTCATAATGAGCAAGCACTTTTTCAATTGCCAATTTTGCATCTGCCACATGACTATTAATTTCACCCGGTGAAGGGAACTTCGCAATCCGATCGGCTAGCATTGAAGACAATGTTTCCTGCTTGCGGGATAAGAGTTCGCACACTAGCAACCAGGGAATCATACCGCTATCGCAATAGAAGAAATCGCGAAAGTAATGGTGCGCACTCATTTCACCACCATAAACAGCATCCTCCGCGCGCATACGCTCCTTGATAAACGCATGACCTGTTTTTGATTGAATAGCTTGCCCACCATTTACAGTGGCAATATCGAGCGTGTTCCAGGTTAAACGTGGATCATGAATAATTTTTGCTCCCGGATTTTTCAATAAAAATGCTTCAGCTAACAATCCAACAATG
>JACCDS010791543.1_pt1 | contig 12114 bp, 7 predicted proteins | sample 7446441 | NCBI WGS metagenome assembly JACCDS01 (sample SAMN15323445, study PRJNA562643) | freshwater metagenome | isolation source: river surface water | place: USA:Blue River Watershed | collected 2017-08-17
CACTGCCTGTTGCGGGCCGGCCATTACGGTGTGCGTTGGTGCATTGGGGTCGACGCCAATCACACAGCTTTCGTTGCGGGCATCCGGCACTGTGGGCGCCGGGCATTTGATCGGTTTTGGCGCCACACAGGCGGTGCCGGCTTCGTTGGGCACTTGCGGCACGTTACAGGTTAACAGGGTTTTACCGGCATCAATGGCACTACCACCACCGCTGCCGCCGCAGCTGGCCAGGGTCGCCAGCAACAGGCCGCTACCGAGCGCCTGCAGCATCATTTTTAACTTAGTCATCAAAATTCTCCAATCTGGCTCAGTTACAGCGAATAGGTCACGCCGAGGAAATACTGGCGACCAAAAAACTGAATGGTGCCGGTCTGCGCGGTGTCGCCGAAATAACTTTTGGTCGGTTCGTCAGTCAGGTTGTTGACCTGGAACAGCACGCTCCACTGATCGTTCAGCTGATAAGACGTCTGGAAATCAACGACAGTCTCGCCATCAAAGTTGACGATCTGCTCGTTCACCGCCACTTGTTCAGAAACGAATGGGTCGCGGTAACGCGCGCTGAGACGCGCTTCAAAACCGTCGTATTCCCAGAACACAGTGCCGGTAAAGACGTTTTCCGACAGACCCGGCAGGCTGATGTTGACCGTCGAACCGCCCAGACTGGTTGGCTGCTGAATTTCGCTTTCGGTGTAGGAATAGCTGCCGCTGACCCCCAGCCCTTGCCAGATGCCCGGCAGGAACTTAAAGATCTGGGTATAAGCCAGTTCCACGCCCCGGATATAACCCCCTTTGTCATTATTGACTGCGGTGGTGTAAGTTCCGTTTGTAACTGGAATAGGCACGCCACTCTCTTCGTCGATAATCTGGTCCGGCACAAAGAAGCCAGCGCCTTTAAAGTCGAATTCGGCAATGCTGAAGGTACTGATAAAGGACTTAATGTCTTTGTAGAACAAGGCGGCCACTAAAGCGCCTTCGGTTTCGCTGAAATAACGCTCCCAGGACAGGTCATACTGGTCGGCATAAAACGGCCGCAGGTAAGGGTTGTTGGCGCTCGAACCGGAAATAATACCGTCATCGCTGATGTTGGTACTGGTGTCAGACGCCAGTCGGTTGATCGGTGGTCGTGACATCACGCGGGCGGCGGCAAACCGCAGCTGGTCGTCATCAGTCACGCGGAAATTCAGGTTCATACTCGGCAAATAATCGCGGTAGGTCTCGCCCAGAATGGCGCGGGCGTACTGGTTATTAATCAGACCCGCATCGTCCATAATATTTTGCGCGCCCAGCTTCGGGTCACCGCCGACGTTTTGCAGCGAAGTGGCCGACTGGTCGGTTTCCACCATCCGCACACCAAAGTTACCGGACAACGGAATACCCCAGACGTCAGTATCAATATTGGCCATCAGATAAGCGGCCAGCACTTTTTCATAGACTTCACCGCTTTGCAGCATCGACCAGCCGGTATCAGGCCCGCCGTTGACGCGCTGACTTTCCAGTACACCCGGATTGCCAGTGCCCCAGGTTTTCACTGGCTGCGGAATCCCATTAGGGAACCAGGCGCTCAGTGCTTTTTGCTGGTCAATCGCCAGATAGCTGGGGAAGTAACTGAATTTGCCTTTAAAATTCACCACACTGACCATGTCCTGCGTCAATTTCAGCGGGCGCTGGCTGGCGGAAAAGGCGCCGTCATTGCCATATTCAAATACCGAGCGGTCATTGCTGTATTCGCGGTCAGAATAACGCACCCCGGCTTCCAGCGACGCCAGCACCGGATTGTCCAGCCGCCAGCTCAGGTCGAGCCGTACCGCATCGACGGTATCTTTATTTTCATACGGATAAATGCCGTATTTGCTCAGCATCACCCGGTTGATATCGGAAAACGCCGCCGCCTGATTCAAGCCCAGGTCCGGTAAATTCAGCCCGTTCAGCTTGTAAGAAATCGACACGTTGTCGTCAAACACTGGCGTAGCGGCGTTGGCATCTTTCGCCACTAACGACCACAACAAGCCATTGCGGAAATCACTCTCAGCCGCCGAATGCGACAAATCGACATTCAGTTTGACGTTTTCGCTGATATCCCAGTCGGCATTGACACCAAAACTTCGCACCTGGTCAAAGTCCTGGTTGTCGTCATTGACGATCTCGACACGGTTGAAGCTGTTAGACGTGCGGTTAAAAGTGCCGCCAATCACCGAGTTGCCATTGAGGATTGGATTGGCCACCGCGCTGCTGGCGCCCCCCAGCTTGACGCGAAAACCGCGGGCAAAAGCTTCGGAGTCAAATTTCGATAAAAATGCATCGGCTTTGAGCGTAAAGGCGTCATGTGGCGCCCATTCCAGCGCGGCCATGTAACCATCCCGCACTTCTTCACCACCACGGTGCTGCATCTCAAAACCTTCGCTGACAAATTCGTTCGGCTCGGTTTCTTTGATGCCATCCACATCCATGTTGGTGTTGTAAGCCAAACCAATAAACTGGGTGGCGACGCTGGGCTGATACAAGCGGGCATAACCCACCGCCACGCCCAGCGTGTCGTCGGCAAACTTACCCTGATAAGAGAAACTGAAACGATCGCCCCATTCCTGGCCGTCCGGCACTTCGTTGGCTCTGTCGTTAAACATGCCGCGCGCATTGACGTTAAAGGTGTGCTTATCGCCATTTTTTAATGGGCTGGCGGTTTGCAGCTCGACGGTGCCGGCCACGCCGCCTTCGATTAACGAGGCTTTTGGTGATTTATAGACCGCGGCCGAGGAAATCAGCTCGGACGGATACTGGTCAAACTCGATACTGCGACTGCCGCTGGTGCTGACCTGCTCACGGCCGTTTAAGGTGGAAAACACAAAACCACCGGACATACCGCGGATATTAATTTCAGCGGCCTGACCGCCGGTGCGCACCGCTGAAATACCCGGCAGCCGTGTGAGTGCATCAGCCATCGACACATCGGGCAAGGCGCCCAGGTCGTCAGCTGACAAGGTTTCCGACACCGTGTCGTTATAGCGTTTTAAATTCAGCGACTTAATCAACGAACCGGCATAACTGCGCACTTCGATGACTTCGATATCTTCTTTGGTGGGGGTTTTCGGTTTGCTCGCGGCACTGTTGTCGGTGACGGCTGTTTCGGTCTGCTGCGCTGCAATAGCGGGCAGAGCGCAATAGCCGGCAGCCGCCAAAGCCAGTGTCAGGGCACTGAGTCTCTGTCTGAACATGATGGTCTTTCCCGGTCCGTTGGCAGGGCTGGGATCAACTGCTCATCCACCGCCTGCTGTTGTTATACGGCGCAGCGGTGGAAGATTAGCCTTCCATCCATCAGCACCTGTTAATTCAACGTTTATTAATTAACCAGGACAGCCAAGGCGACAACATGAATACGTATTCAGACTTTGCATTTGCGGCAGAGTGCAGCGCAGCCATCTGACGGCGCTTTTTGGGGTACATAAATGTCTTTTTCGATTAAGATTGCCGCAGATTGCGCGCAAATCCAGCGTCAAATCAGCGAAAGCCTCCCAGTTGCAGAGGCCAGCAACCCGCCATCAGACTCTTTTAAAACCAATACGAAATCCGCCCCAATGCCGGCCTCGTACCTGAATAGGCACCGACAAATCATGCAGAATTTCGCCGGTATCGCGTTTGTAGGTTTGCAGTAACATCGGCTGAATGTTGCTGCCACAGCGGCTGCCAGTGCGGTCGCTGAAAATGCGTTTGGTTCTGTTGTGCTGCAAATCGCGCTGATAATCGCCGGTCAGCGGTTGTGAGTACTTCAGATTGTGAGTCGGGAAATAACCTTTGCGGTCCACCGCGCCGGCGTATAACACCTCCGGCCGGCGTTGCAGGATGGGCTCCTGGATAGCCGGCAAATGCTGGTCGGTAAAACGGTCATACGGGGTGTGAAATTTCGCCGGATTGCTGCCGGCAATCGGCTGGTAGTCTTCACTGAACAACTGCTGCTCGGTCAGAGTCTGCTCGCCAAGGGCGCGCTCAAACAGCGCACTGATGGCGGTAGCGGCCTGGCGGGCTTCGGCCAGGATCGGTGCGTAAAAACTGTCGTTGCTGACATCACTGAGCGCCAGATAAATACTTTCGGTTTCAACCGACACATCCACCGCCTGCGCGGCCACCGTCTGGCCTTTGGTCACCACGGTACTGAGCGCCCTGTCGATGCGGCCAAGCGCCTGATCAATCTGCTGACTGGCACCGGCCAGCCCTTCGCTGACCTGCTCGAGCTGCAATAAAGCGCCTGAAGTCTGACTGACTTCATGGTTGATCCCTTCAAAGCCAGCCGCCACGTCACCCAGTTGCCGCTGCACACTTTGACTGAGACCGACCAGCGCGGTCATGTCGCCGGCGGTCTGACTGGTTTGCTGACGCACCGCCGCCAGCATTCGGCCGATATCCTCAGTGGCTCCGGCTGTTTTGCCGGCCAGCGCCCGTACTTCTTCAGCGACCACAGCAAAACCGCGGCCCTGCTCGCCGGCCCGGGCCGCTTCAATCGCAGCATTCAGTGCCAGCAGATTGGTCTGACTGGCGACCTGATTGATCACTTCGGTGATGCGCTGAATATCATCCGCCTGATCTTTGAGTTGCTGTAACTGGCTGGCTGCCACGCCGACTGCGCCTGTCAGCGCCGAGATTTGGCCGACACATTGTTGCAGATGCTGATCAGACTGCTGACAGGCCTGCACCGTATGCTGCACGCTGTGGCCAATTTGCTGCAAATTGCCGGTCAGTTGCTGGCTGTTATCCACCAGTTGATTGGTCGCCGCGGCAATTTGGCGGGCGTCTTCACTGCTCTGACGGATGTCACTGCTTAAACTGTCGACATAAAAAGACACTTCTGCCGCGCCGATAGCCATCCGTGACGTGGCTTCAACAATAGGTTTGGTTTCAATCGGCCTGGCTGCCATCGCCGGCAGGCCCGACGGCGCAGCCACCCCGCGCCCGGCGAGGCTCAGCACCACCAGCAATAACACCAGATTCAGTGCCGCCAGCCCCCAGACCGGCGCTGCAAACCACCACCACAACAGCTGTAACAATACAGCGCCGCCAGCCCATGTTATCCGGTGTTGCCCCTGCATTCTTCCTCCATTTGCGCTGTGCCGGAATTCCCGCTTCAGTGTTTCCGTAAGCCAGACAGAAGTCAAACCCGGCACGACTAAAGTCGCACCCTATCGCCTCAGCACGCAGCAATTAAATTATTAAAAACCGTATTTATATTATAAAAAAGACTTTTGAATATATTGTATACAGTATTCATAAAGATCTAATATGCGCTGGCCTTTTGGCGAAAAAACAATCAATAACATTCAACAGGGACATCTTATGTACAACTTTCAAACCACACCGCTGCGTGTACGCCGCATTGCTTTATTGCTCAGCGTGCTGTTTGCTAATACCACAGTGCTGGCCCATGACGGGCACCAGAGCGCATTGCAAGCCGCGCCGCAGCAACAGCAACAGCAACAATTGACCACGCAATGGGTGCCAAAACCCGGTGAAAGCCGCCGGCCTGCGCCCGTCGAACCAGTGCCAGACGCCTTGTTGTCACGGCCTGTCACTGAGCAGCAGTTTTTCGATGCACACAGCCGCCAGCAAGCTGCCGCTGCCAACCAGCTGCTCGCCACCGCCGGCTGCGAAAATGTTTACAGCGGTTACGGCAGTAAAAGTGGCCAGGCGCTGGTTGACCATATTCTGCAAAACCCCAACAACTGTATAAACGATTTATTCAGTGGCGACGCTACCGCCATCGCCGCCTTCAGTGCGACCAAAATGGCCGCCGTCGCCAACGCTACCGCGACACTGGCCAGCAGTTACAGTGCGGCCGGCAACGAAGTCAGCATCGGCAAACTGTATTATTTCCTGCGCGCCGGTTATTACGTGCAGTACTACAGCAACGGCCAGATCCCGGCTTACCCGCAAAGCGTGCGCACCGCAGTGCGCAGCAGCCTCGACAACCTGTTTGCCAACCCGGTGTTTTATCAGAACTCGGCCGTCAACGGCATGAACATCCAGGACGCGCTGACGCTGGTCGACAGTGCCGGCGAAAACAGCCGTTATCTGTACATGGTGAAAGAATGGCTGCAACGCTGGAACCAGAGCTACGCCAGCGAGTGGTATATGCGCGGCGCGGTGAATCAGATTTTCACTATCCTGTTCCGTGGTCATTACGACAGCAGCTTCCAAAGCGCTACCGCCAGTGACAGCACGCTTATCAGCCGGCTTGGCCAGTTTGCCCGTCAGAGCTGGATGCTCGGCAGCGACGCCGCCTTTTTGCAGGAAAATGCCGCCGCTGAGCTGGCGCGTTTTCTTCAGTATCCCAACGCGCCGGTGTTTAACCAGGTCAAAACCGAAGTCGGCCAGGTGCTCAGCCAGTACAGCATGACCGGCAGCGGTGCGGCTGTCTGGTTAAGAGCCGCCAGCGCCGCCGATTATTACGGCTATTGCAGCGAATTTCAGATCTGTGGTTTTAAACAGCAGCTCGAACAACAAGTACTCAGCCAACAACACGCCTGCAGCAGTTCAATGAAGTTCCGCGCCCAGCAAATGAGCGCCAGCGAATTTAACACCGCCTGCCAGCAAGTCAGCAGTCAGGAGACCTTTTTCCACCAGTTCCTGAAAACCCGCCAGCAGCCGGTGGCAGACGACTTCAACCAAAGCCTTGAAATGGTGGTGTTTGATTCCAGTGACGACTATGGCCAGTACGCCGGACTGTTTTTTGATATCGACACCAACAACGGCGGTATGTACCTCGAGGGCAACCCGGCGGCCAGCGGCAATCAGGCGCGCTTTATCGCTTATGAAGCCGAATGGCTCAGACCCGATTTCCACATCTGGAACCTGACCCACGAAATGGTGCATTACCTGGACGGTCGTTTTAACCTCAAAGGTGATTTTGGCGCCGCCCGCACCGACAGCCACAAAACGGTCTGGTGGATTGAAGGGCTGGCGGAATATGTCTCAAAGAAAAACCGCAATAACGAAGCCATCACACTTGGCCGCACCAAGCAGTTCAGCCTCAGCCAGATCCTGGCCAACACCTACAACAGCGGCACGGACCGGGTGTATCGCTGGGGCTATCTGGCCGTGCGTTTTATGTTTGAAACCCAGCCGGCGACGGTCACCACGTTGCTGCGCCATTTCCGCGCCGGCGATTACGACGCTTACCTTGGCGTGATCAATGGGCTGGGCACCAGCCTCGACAGCCAGTGGGCGCAATGGCTCGACACAGTGCAAAGTAACGACACAGTACCGGTCAGCACTATCAGCGAAACCGGTGGCAATGGCAACGACCCGGCCGCGCTGCAAAACGGCCAGGCGGTGACAGGCCTTGCCGGCAATGCCGGTCAAATGCTGCTGCACTACATTGATGTACCGGCCAATCAAAGCAAGCTGGTGGTCAGCCAGAGTGGCGGCAGCGGTGATGCCGACTTATACCTCAAACTGGCGCAGGCACCGACCCAGCAAAGTTATGACTGCCGGCCTTATGTCGGTGGCAACACTGAAAACTGCACCATCAACAATCCGGCGGCTGGTCGCTGGTATGTCGGCAACTTTGGCTACACCGCCTTCAGTGGCGTCAGTCTGACTGCAACCTTCAGCGCACCGCCGGCCCAGCCGGATGCCTGCCAGACCCAGGCGCCGGTGGATTACGTCGCTGTCGAAGCCGGCCGCCAGTACTGTATCGTCGCTGGCAGCAATAACAGCTACAGCTACTTTTATTTCTACAACGACACGGCCAATCGGCGACTGAAACTGCAGTTGTTTGGCGGGACCAGTGGTAAGGCAGACTTGTACTTCAGCAACCAGACCTGGCCAACGGCCGCGAATTATCAACAAAGATCGGCCAACAGCGGCAATACCGAAGAGCTGCTCAGCAGCCCGTTACCGGTCGGCTGGAGTTATCTGGCGGTCAAAGCCAGCCCGGATCGCGGCCTGACCACGCTGGTCGTCAGCACGCAGTAACCGGTCAAGTCTGAGGCCGGGATCCGCCCAGGTTGTCTGGAAATGGTGCAAAAAAATCCCCCGCTGAACAGCGGGGGGATTTGTGCAGAGCATACGGGCATCAGCCGGGATTATTGGTCTGGACCCATGGACCGAAATCAGCGATAAATCACAAAATCTTTCGGCTCGCGGCGTACTTTTTTCAGATTGACCAGCCAGTCGCCTTCTGCCGCGCGGTAACCGACCGGCAACATCAGCACCGAGCGTAAACCCAGCGCCGGCAAGCCCAGAATAGCGTCGACCTGCTCAGGGTCGAAACCTTCCATCGGCGTGCTGTCGATGCCAAGCTCGGCCGCCGCAATCAGTGCGCTGCCCAGACCGATATAAGCCTGCCGTGCGGCGTGCTGGAAATTCTCTTCCGGCGTGCGGTTTGGATACCATTCCAGCAGTTTCTGCCGGTAGGCTTCCCAGCCTTCGTTGCGAAAACCACGTTGTTCGTTGACCAGGTCAAACATCTGATTAATGCGTTCGGCACTGTAATGGTCCCAGGCGGCGAATACCAGCAGATGCGAGGCGTCGGTCACCTGCGCCTGATCCCAGGCCACAGCGCGGATACGGGCACGGACGTCCGGGTTTGTCACTACCAGCACCTGATACGGCTGCAGACCGCTGGAGCTGGCCGACAGCCGGATAGCTTCCAGAATAGTGTCCAGTTGTTCGGCCGGCACAGCTTTGGCCGGGTCCATCTTTTTGGTGGCATAACGCCAGTTCAGTAAATTCAGTACAGCAGACATGGTTTGATTCTCCGGGGTTTATTCATCGCCTGTGCCTGAAAAAAGCACAGCGACCACAACAAAAACGCCGCCAGCTTACCAATTAAATACCAATCAGTACAAATCATTTAAGACGAAGTGGCAGATCTAAAAGTTATAACAACGCCGCCGCGCAACCCTTGCGCCAGATCAACAACCAGCCGCCGCAGACTGGCTACACTGCGCACCATTTTTGCCGGAGCGTCGCGATGACAACCATACATGACCCTATTCCTTCAGCCAAAGCGGACCCAGCCGAACCGTTCAGACCTGAATTGCTGTCACCGGCCGGCACCTTAAAAGCCATGCGTTATGCCTTTGCTTACGGCGCCGACGCCGTCTATGCCGGCATGCCACGCTACAGTTTACGGGTACGCAATAACGAGTTTGATTTGGCCACACTGGCCGTCGGGATCGGCGAAGCCCATACACTCGGTAAAAAATTCTATTGTGTGCTCAACAGCGCGCCGCATAACGCCAAGCTCAATACGCTGCTTGACGATATAGCCGCGGTGGTGGCGCTTAAGCCCGATGCGCTGATTGTCAGCGACCCAGGCGTTATCTATTTGATCCGCAGCCACTTTCCGGATACAGAACTGCACTTGTCGGTGCAGGCCAACACAGTCAACTGGGCCGCTGTGCAGTTTTGGGCGCAAAATGGCATTAGCCGGGTGATTTTGTCGCGTGAGCTGGCGCTCGATGAAATTGAACACATCCGCCGCGAAGTGCCGGCGATGGAGCTGGAAGTTTTTGTGCACGGCGCGCTTTGTATGGCCTATTCCGGCCGCTGCCTGCTGTCTGGTTACATGGACAAACGCGACCCGAATCAGGGCACTTGCACCAATGCCTGCCGCTGGCCTTATCAGGTCAGTCAAGCGCAGGAAAATGAAGTGGGCCAGTTTGTGCCGGCTGCGCCAAAGCAGGGGGCGGACAGCCCTTTGTCGCTGCATCACAGCAAACCGGTCGATGACATCATCCTGCTGACCGATCCGCAAAAACCAACCGAAGCCATGCCGGCCTTTGAAGACGAACATGGCACTTACATCATGAATTCAAAGGATTTACGCGCGGTGCAGCATGTTGACCGCTTAACCCGCGCCAAAGTCCACAGCCTGAAAATCGAAGGCCGCACCAAGTCGTTTTATTATGCCGCCCGCACCGCCCAGATTTACCGGCAGGCCATTGAAGATGCGGTCGCCGGCCGGCCTTTTAATCCGGCACTGCTGACCGAACTGGACGGCCTGGCTTCCCGTGGTTACACCGAAGGTTTTTTACGCCGGCACATCCCAATCAGCGAACTGCAAAACTATGAAAAAAGCGCGTCCGGCAGCGACAGCCAACAGTTTGTCGGCGAAGTCAGCGGGCTCTGTCCGCACAGCGGTCGTGCCGTGATCGAGGTGAAAAACCAGTTCAACGTCGGCGATACGCTGGTGCTGATGTCACCGCAAGGCAATCAGCAGCTGCAACTCACGGCCTTGTGGGACAAGCAAGGACAGGCCATAGCGCGCGCGCCCGGCGCCGGCCACATAGTCCAACTGGAACTGCCAGCAGGCCTGAAACCAGACTTTATGCTGCTGATCCGCCAGCTGCCAACAGCGGCCACTGCTGCGTTTGTTCCGCAAACAGGGTGCGCCTGATGACGCTGGTGATCCTCGACGACTGTATCAACTGCGATATGTGCGGGCCTGAATGCCCGAACGCCGCCATTTCATTACAGACGGTTGCATCCGGCAAACGGATCTACCAAATAGACCCGGCGCTTTGCACTGAGTGCGCCGGTTTTTATCCGGAACCGACTTGTATCAGGGTTTGCCCTATTGATGTCGTCGTGCGGATAAACCGCTGAACGGCGCCGGCCATGACGAGCAGACCGGGCAGAAAACAGCGCCTCAGAGCGCTGTAAAATCAAACAGATAGGTGTAAATCAAACATTTTATTTTACATTTAATACACATTAACTACAATGGTAACTGCTTGAAGCCCATCATCTCATAAGGACATCCTATGTTGAAATTATCCCTGGCAGCGGCCGCGTTGCTGGTTTCTTCAGTTGCTGTTGCCCAAACGACTGATTTATCTTCTTTTTCTGTACAAGGTGATTTTGGTTACGCCCGGCATAAAGCCGGCAGCGACGGTGACCATGAATCCGGCAGCGCGTTCGCTCCTGGCATCGCTATCAGCTATCACATTGACGAGCAATGGTCAGTCCGGCTGCAATATACCGATGCCGGCGAATTCGAAGTGCTGAGTGCTGAACTGACCGACTATCAACAAAATCTCTGGATTGATTTTGATCGCACGCTGGACAGCAAAGCCAGCTGGCTGGGTCTGACCGCTCAATATCAAACACTGCAGGCCCCGCAAAGCTGGTCTTTTGGTGCCCGTGCCGGTGTCGGTTTCTGGAAGCAGGAATTTACTGTGACAGATACCATCAGCGCAGTATCCAATCAGGCCGGCCAGTCTTTAGTCGGACAAAGTTTCAGTGAGTCCGGTTCAGACAGTGGGGCCGGTCTGCTGGCAGGCGTGTTTGCGCACTATCATTTTTCTGAACAACTGGCGCTGACTGTTGATTTAGACCTGGCGTCCTTTTCCAGCAACGCCATCAAAGACATCGAGATGTTTGCCGATCTGGACGACACCAAAGCCGACTACCATGTCAGCCGCATCGCGGTCGGTGTGCAATACCGTTTCTGATAAGGCCAGGCCCTGCGGGTTTGACATCGCTTTACAGCAAAAGCCCATCGGTATGACGGGCTTTTTGTTACTGACTCTTGGTCAGCGTTCTCTTTGTTATCGTTCTCTTTGTTATCGTTGTCCGTGTCACTGGGCGCTTGCTGACTTGTCAGTGCCCGGCGATTTGCAGCTGATTGAGCAACACAGACCCGGTCAACACGCCGCCGCGCCGGTCGACATCGTTACCAATCGCGGCTATGTCCATAAACATCTGCTGCAGATTGCCGGCGATGGTGATCTCACTGACCGGGAAGCGGATTTCGCCGCCTTCGACCCAGAAACCAGCAGCACCGCGCGAATAATCACCAGTGACGCCGTTGACGCCCTGCCCCATCAGTTCTGTCACCAACAAACCGGTGCCCATGTCGCGCAGCAGGCCGGCCAGATCTTTATCGCCATGCTGCACATACCAGTTATGGATGCCGCCGGCATGGCCGGTGCTGGCCATGCCCAGTTTACGGGCGGAATAACTGGTGGTCAGCCAGCTGTGCAACACGCCGTCGGTGATGATGTCACGGTCAATGGTTTTCACCCCTTCGCCGTCAAAAGCGCTGGAAGCCAGCCCTTGCAGCACATGCGGCCGCTCAATAATGTTGACGCCGGCGGCCATCACCTGCTGGCCGAGCTTATC
>JACCDS010805046.1_pt1 | contig 12114 bp, 10 predicted proteins | sample 7446441 | NCBI WGS metagenome assembly JACCDS01 (sample SAMN15323445, study PRJNA562643) | freshwater metagenome | isolation source: river surface water | place: USA:Blue River Watershed | collected 2017-08-17
CGTGCAGCAGGGCCACAGCAATGATGAAGGCGCCAAAGAACCAGTTGGCCACGTAGATGTGGCGCAACTTGCGCGTGCCCACGGTACCGAAGAAGACGATGGCCAAGGAGACCCAGACCAGGGTGATCAGGATGTCGATCGGCCACTCGAGTTCGGCATATTCCTTGCCCCGCGTGTAGCCCAGCGGCAGGGAGACCGCCGCCAGCACGATCACCAGCTGCCAGCCCCAGAAGGTGAAGCTGGCCAGTTTCTCGGCAAACAGCCGCACCTGGCAGGTGCGCTGCACCACGTAGTAGGCGGCGGCGAACAGGCCGCAACCGCCAAAGGCGAAGATCACCGCGTTGGTGTGCAGCGGCCGCAGGCGGCCGTAGCTCAGCCACGAGATGCCGAAGTTGAGCTCCGGCCAGGTCAGCTGGGCGGCGATGATCACGCCGACCAGCATGCCGACCACGCCCCAGACCACCGTCATGATGGCGAACTGCCGGACAACGGTGTCGTTGTAGACAGTGGCTTGTTGGTTTGAAAAAGTCATGTGCACCTCTTTTTTGGATTAGCAAGCATTAGTCTCCACTTATCTTCCCCCGGTCAGTTTGACGAAAATCAACCGGCATCAAGAATCACGCAGAATCCGTTCCCCCTCGGCCTCGATGTCCTCGAACTGGCCGCGCTCGATGGCCCACCAGAGTCCGCCAAGAATGAAAAACACCAGCGCGACCGACAAGGGGATCAGCAAATACAGTATGTCCATCAGATGAAGTCCTCGTGACGTGCGTCAAGCGCGAGCCGCAGGGCGTTGAACACCACCAGCAGCGAACTGCCCGCCATGCCCAGGCCAGCCAGCCAGGCCGGCAACCAGCCGGCCACGGCCAGCGGCACGCAGGCCGCGTTGTAGGCCACGGCCCAGAGCAGGTTCTGGCGCACGATGCGCAGGGTGCGGCGTGCCAGCAACAGTGCATGCCCCATGCTGCCCAGTTCCGCGCCCAGCACCACGAAATCGGCCTGGGCCTGCGCCAGGGGCACGGCCTGGCCGAAGGCAAAGGAGACGTGGGCGCCGGCCAGGGCCGGGCCGTCGTTCAGGCCATCGCCCACCACGGCCACCTTGCGGCCCTGCTGCTGGGCCTGCTGCAGAAAGGCCAGCTTGTCCTGCGGCGCGCAACCGCCCTGCGCCTCGGTGATGCCCAGCAGCCCGGCCACGCGGGCCACGGCGGGTGCGGCGTCACCCGAGAGGATGCGCACCGTGAGGCCCTGCGCCTGCAGCGCGGCCACCGTGGCGCGCGCGTCGGGGCGGATATCCTCGCCCAGCTCGAAGGTGGCCAGCCAGCCCTGGGCGTCGCTGAGCACCGCATGCGGACCCGCCGGCACGGCCACCTGCACGCCGCAATGCAGCTGCGAGCCCAGCCGCAGTTGCCGCAGCACCCCGCCCTGCCCCGGCGCGCGCACCGGCGCGCTCAGGCCACGGCCGGCAATTTCCTCGACCTGCTGCAGCTCCCAGGGCGCCAGCCCCTGGCCCTGTGCCGCCGCCACCAGGGCACGCGAGACCGGGTGCAGGGAATGCTGCGCCAGCGTCATGGCCTGGGCCAGGGCCTGCTCAGGCGCCACGCCCGTGCGCGTGCGCACGGCCTGCAGCACCATGGCGTCGCGCGTCAGGGTGCCGGTCTTGTCGAAGACCACCGTGTCCACCTGGGCCAGGGCTTCCAGCGCCCCCAGGCGGCGCACCAGCACGCCCTGGCGCGCCAGCGAGCCGGCTGCGGCCAGCATGGCCGCCGGCGTGGCCAGCGACAGCGCACAGGGGCAAGTCACCACCAGCACCGCCACCGCCACCATCAGCGCATGGCCCGGGTCGTGCGACCACCAGAACGCTGCGGCGCCGGCGGCGGCCAGCAGCACGCCGATCAGGAAGGGCCGGGCCAGGCGGTCCACCAGCTGGGCCAGCTGCGGCCGGCTGGTGGCAGCCTGCTCCATCAGGGCCACGATCTGGGCAAAACGGGTGTCGGCGCCCGTGCGCTCCACGCGCACCAGCACCGGCGCATGCAGGTTGTGGCTGCCGGCGATCACGGCGGCACCAGGGCCGCGCGGCAGGGGCCGGGATTCGCCGGTCAGCAGGGCCTCGTCGGCCAGGGTGTCGCCTTCGAGCACCGTGCCGTCGGCCGGGAAGGCCTCCCCCGGCAGCACGCGCACCACATCCGCCGGATGCAGGCGGCGCACCGCCACGCGTTCGAATTCACCGTCGGCACACTGGCGCAGCACGCTGTCGGGCAGGCGGTTCATGAGCGCGTCGAGCGCACCGGCCGTGCGCTCGCGCAGCCGCTGCTCAAGCCAGCGCCCGGTCAGCAGGAAGAAGACAAACATGGTCAGCGAGTCGAAATACACCTCCTTGCCGAAGGTGCCCTGCGGGTCGAAGGTGCCCGCGGTGCTGACCACGAAGGTGATGGCCATGCCCAGCGCCACCGGCAGGTCCATGCTGATCTGGCGCCGCAGCACGTCGCGCAGCGCAGCGGAGAAGAAGGGGCCACAGGAGAACAGCATGACCGGCAGGGTCAGCACCCAGGAGGCCCAGCGCAGCAGCTGCTCCATCTCGGCCGTCAGGTCGCCAGGCTGGGCCACATAGGCCGGCCATGCGTACATCATGACCTGCATCATGCAAAGACCCGCCACCAGCCAGCGCCACAAGGCCTTGCGTGTCTCCTTGCGGCGGCGCTCGCTGGCGAAGGCGTCATTGGCCGGCACGGCGCGGTAGCCAGCCTGACGCACCGCCTCCATCCAGCCCGAGGGCTGCACGGCAGCGTCCTGCCACACCACACGTGCACGCCGGCTGCCGGCACTGACGCTGGCGTTGGCCACACCGGGCACGCGCCGCAGCGCCTCCTCCACCGTCAGGGCACAGGCGGCACAGTGCATGCCCTCGATGACCAGATGGGATTCCCAGCAGCCCGGGCGCGCCTCCAGCGGTCGGCTGAACGCCGACCAGGCGCCCGGATCGTCCAGCAGCCGGTCAGCGTCCCGGGCCTCGGTCGCCGCCCCGGCCGCAGCGCGCTGCGGCTCGGCCGCCCGCGGCACGGCTGTGTCCGGCACCGACGCGACAAGACTCAGGGATTGCATAGGCACGTAGCGTAGCGGGCGACATCCGCCCCCTGCTTGACATGGATCAAGACCATAACAGAACCGCGCGGAGTAATCTAGAGGCGTTCCGTGGCGCGCCGGATCGGGCCGTCACCGGGCTGGAGTAAGCTAGCGCCCGTCCACCACACACAACAAGGAGATCACGACATGTACCAACGCATCCTCGTCGCCACCGATGGCAGCACCCTGTCCAAGAAGGCCGTGAGCAGCGCCCTCGCGCTGGCCAAGCTGAGCGGCGCCGAACTGGTAGCGCTGAAGGTGGTGCCGCGCTATCCGCAGAGCTATTTCGAAGGCGGCCTGGCCCTGCCGGCGGCCGACATCGCCAAGGTGGAAAAGCAGTGGGCCGAGCACGGCCAGGCCATCGTCGATGCGGTGGCCAAGTCGCCCGCGGCCAAGGGAGTGACGGTGAAAGCCGTGACGGTCAAGTCCGATCTGGTGAGCGAGGCCATCATCGCCGCCGCCAAGAAGCACAAGTGCGACCTGATCGTCATGGCCTCGCATGGCCGCAAGGGCATCAAGCGCCTGCTGCTGGGCAGCGAGACCCAGCAGGTGCTGACGCACTCGCACATTCCGGTGCTGGTGCTGCGCTGAACCACCCCGACGCGCCGGCAGCTCCGCAGAGTCGGCCGGCGCCTGTCCTTCCGCCCCGCTCCCAGCCCCGTCCCCGCCCGCGCCGCCTGAAACCGTGAAATTGCTGTACCACGCCACCACCCTCGCCCTGCTCGGGCTGCTGCCTGCGGCATTGTGCGCCCAGGTCCTGCCCCTGAAGACCACCACCGGCAGCGAGCTGGGGGTGGAAGTCTCCAGCTACCGCTACGAAGAAGTCGTCAACGGCGCCTTCTTCATGGCCAACGAAGGCAACAAGGTCGGCATCCAGGGCGCCTTCAGCCAGGAACTGGGCGACGACTGGTTCTGGGGCGCCGATGCCCGCCAGGCACACGGCAACGTCGACTACACCAGCGCCAGCAGCGGCAGCAAGGGCAGCAACCCGGACGTCATCACCGAGATCCGCATCACGGGCGGCCGGGACCATCTGGTCGGCACCCAGCTGCTGGCGCCCTACTTCGGCCTGGGCTACCGCCAGCTCTACAATGACCTGCGTGGCTACAGCACCATCGGCGCGGCCGGCTACCGGCGCATCAGCGAATACATCTATGTGCCGCTGGGCGTCACGCACCGCTTGCGCCTGAGCCCGCAGAGCCGGCTCTCCACGAGCGCGGAATACGACCTGCTGCTCGAAGGCCGGCAGCAGTCCTTCCTGTCCGACGTCAACGCGACCTCGAACGACCCCGTCAACATGCAGCGCCGGGGCTACGGGCTGAAGCTCCTGCTCAACTACGAGACCCCGCACTGGGGGGTCGGCGGCTTCCTGCACTACTGGCGCATCGCCGACTCCGACCTCGCCCTGCGCACGCTCAGCGGGGTGCCCACCGGCCTGGTCATGGAACCCGAGAACACCACGCGCGAGATCGGCGTGGCGTTCAAGCTGCGCTTCAACTGAACAGGGCCTTGTGCTGCTCGCGCAGCAGGTTCTTCTGCACCTTGCCCATGGTGTTGCGCGGCAGGTCCGCCACCACGAAGCAGCGCTTGGGAATCTTGAAATTCGCCAGCTTGGATTTCAGCGTGGCGATGATCTGCTCCGCATCCAGCGCCGCGCCCGGCTTGGGCACCACCACCGCCACGCCCACCTCGCCGAAGTCCGGGTGCGGCACGCCCACCAGGGCACTCTCGGCCACGCCGGGCAGTTCGTTGATGTAGCCCTCGATCTCGGCCGGGTAGACGTTGTAGCCGCCGCTGATGATCAGGTCCTTGCTGCGGCCGACGATGGTCACATAGCCGCGGGCGTCAATCTTGCCGACGTCGCCGGTCTTGAAGTAGCCGTCAGCCGTGAATTCCTCCCGGGTCTTCTCGGGCATGCGCCAGTAGCCCTTGAAGACGTTCGGCCCCTTGACCTGGATGCCGCCGATCTCGCCCACCGGCACAGGCGCGCCGGCATCGTCCTGCACCCGCAGGCTGACACCCGGCAGCGGGAAACCCACCGTGCCGCCGCGGCGCTCGCCGTCCTTGGGGTCATAGGGGTTGGAGGTCAGCATGATGGTCTCGCTCATGCCGTAGCGCTCCAGGATGGTGTGGCCGGTGCGCTGCTGCCAGGCGACGAAGGTCTCGATCAGCAGCGGCGCCGAGCCGGCAATGAAGAGGCGCATGTTGCGCACCGCCTCGCGCGTGAGGCCGGGTTCGGCCAGCAGGCGCACGTAGAGCGTGGGCACGCCCATGAAGACCGTGGCCTCGGGCAGCTTCTCGATCACACGCTTGGGATCGAACCTGGCCAGCCAGATCATCTTGCTGCCATTGAGCAGGGCACCATGCAGCGCCACGAACAGGCCGTGCACATGAAAGATGGGCAGCGCGTGGATCAGCACGTCGCCTTCTCTCCAGCCCCAGTAGTCCTTCAGCACCAGGGCGTTGCTCAGCAGGTTGCCGTGGGTGAGCATCGCACCCTTGCTGCGGCCGGTGGTGCCGCTGGTGTAGAGGATCGCTGCCAGGTCGTCGGGCTGGCGCGCCACCGGCGTGTGCTGGTCGGAACAATGCGCGGCGCGCTCCAGCAGCGAGCCGCTGCGGTCGTCGTCGAGCGTGAAGACGTGTTGCGTGCCGGCCTTGAAGGCCAGCTTGCTGACCCAGCCGAAGTTCTTGGGGCTGCACACCACCACGGCCGGCTCGGCGTTGCCGATGAAGTACTCGATCTCGGCGCTCTGGTAGGCGGTGTTGAGCGGCAGGAAGACGTAGCCCGCGCGCAGCGTGGCCAGGTAGAGCATCACGGCCTCGACCGATTTCTCCACCTGCACGGCAATGCGCGAGCCTTCGGGCAGTTCCAGCCCTTGCAGCAGATTGGCCAGCATGGCGGTGGCGCGCTCCAGGTCGCGCCAGCTGTAGGCGAGGCCGTTGTCGGTCTCGATGGCCACGGCGTCGAGCTGGGCCGGGAAGGCGGCGCGCAGGGCGCTGAAGAGATTGGCGTTGATACGGGACATGATCGTCGTTGCTCAGTCAGGATATGGAAAAGGCGGCGGGCCGCTTGGCCAGGAAGGCCGCAATGCCCTCGCGGTGCTCGGGGCTGTCAGCGTAGTCATAGGCCTGCGCCAGCAGTGCGGGCGAGGCCGCGCTGGTGTCGGCCTGCAGCGCGCGCAGCGCCTGCTTGTTCAGGCGCGCCGCCTGCGGCGCCAGCGCCACAATGCGCTGCGCGCTGCGCGCCATCTCGTCGGCCATGCCGCCCTCGTCCACCACGCGCTGCAGGAAGCCGCGCGCCTGCATCTGCGCCGCCGTCAGCACGCCCGCTTCCAGCAGCATCTCGCGGGCGCTCAGGGCCCCGGCTTCACGCAGCACCAGGGCCGCCTCGCGCGGCGCCATCGGAAAGCCCAGCCGTCCGATGGGCGCGCCAAAGCGCGCCGAGCCGGCGGCAATGCGGATGTCGCAGCAGCAGGCGATCTCCAGGCCCGCGCCCATGCAGTTGCCCTCGATCTGCGCCACCACCGGCAGGTCGCAGTCCAGCACGGCCTGCAGGCCGCCCCAGACATCGTTCTCGTGGAAATCGCGCAATCCCGGCTCGCTGAAGCGGAACCCGGGGTACTCGGCAATGTCTCCGCCGGCGCAGAAATGCCCGCCCTCCCCGCGCAGCACGATGCAACGCAGCCCCGCATCCTGCGGCAAGGCGGTAAACACCCCGCGCAGTTCACGCCACATCGCGCGCGACATGGCGTTGAACTTGCCGGGATGGCTGAGGGTGACGGTGGCCAGCGGGCCCTGCCGCTCGCTACGGACGGTACCGCTCATGATCGGGCGCGCAACAGGGTGTCCGGCGCTCAGTCCAGCTTGGCGCCGGAGAGCTTGACCACCTGGGTCCAGCGCTTGATCTCAGCGCTGACGAACTGGCCGAACTGCTGCGGACTCATGCCACTGAACTCGGCGCCCTGGTTGGCCCAGATGGCCTTCGCTTCGGGCGTGGCGCCGGCCTTGCGGATCTCCTCGTAGGCGCGGGCCACCACGTCGGCCGGTGTGCCCTTGGGCGCCCAGACGCCATACCAGGTCTGCACCGTGTAGTCCGGCAGCCCCAGCTCGGCCGCGCAGGGGACATCAGGGAAGGCGGCATTGCGCTTGCTGCCCGCGACCATCAGGGCCTTGATGCGGTCGCCCTTGATGTGGCCGGCCGAGGAGCCCAGGCCGTCGAACATCATGTCGACGTTGCCGGAAATCAGGTCCTGCAGGGCCGGGCCGGCGCCACGGTAGGGGATGTGGGTGATGAAGGTCTTGGTCTGCTGCTTGAACAGCTCGCCCGCCAGGTGATGCGAGGTACCGCTGCCGGCCGAGGCGTAGTTCATCTTCCCCGGGTTCTTGCGCAGCTGCTCCATGAAGGCCTTGAAGTCGCCCGGCACATTCCTGGGATTGACCACCAGCACCTGCGGCACGGTGGCGATCAGCGAGATCGGCACGAAGTCCTTCTCGAGGTCATAGTCCAGCTTGGGGTACATCGACGGTGCGATGGTGTGGTGCACCGCGCCCACAAACAGGGTGTAGCCATCGGGCTGGGCCTTGGCGGCGATGCTGGCACCCAGCGTGCCGCCGGCGCCACCGCGGTTGTCGATCACCATCTGCTTGCCGGTCAGCTTGGCAAAGGACGCCGACAACGGACGGGCGAAGGCATCGGTACCGCCACCGGCCGGGAAGGGCACGATCAGCGTGACCGGCTTGCTGGGCCAGGATTGCGCCTGCCCCAGCAGCGGGCTGGCGGCCAGGCCGGCAGCAGCCAGGCGCAGCACATCACGTCGGGTACCGCGGAATTGGAAATCTGTGCTCATTCTTGTCTCCTGTTTGAACGATGGAAAAACACCGACATGCACTCAGAACAGCATGTCTTCGAGGGAAGCGGAAAGGGCTATTTTGCCCTCGGCAAGCTGTTCCCGCTGCCGGTCCAGCCGCTTGAGATCGTACAGATAGTTGACCATCAGGCCAAACGACTGCCGCAGACCCTTGGGCGAGGGGTCGCCCAGCCAGTTCAGGCGCTCGACGCGCGCCCCGTTGCCCAGATGGAAGCGCGCTACCGGATCGAGCGGCTTGCCCTCCACCATCTCGCGGCCCAGGTACTGTGCCGCGCATTGCAGCAGCCAGCGCCGCACCGGTGATTTGGCCTCCAGCGACTCGACGCCCTCCAGGGCCTGCAGCAGGTGCTGCGCCGCCGGCGGCTCAAAGCCGACGGCGCGACCGAGTTCGGCGCGCTCCTTCTCGGGCGTCAGCGCCAGCATGCGCTCGGCGTTCTGCAGCAGCCAGGGCCGCAGGCCGGGGATGGGCGAGAGGGTGGCGAAATGCCGCAGGCGCGGGAACTCGGTGCTCAAGGTCTCGACCACGCGCTTGATCAGCGAGTCGCCGAAGCTGACGCCGCGCAAACCGGTCTGCGTGTTGCTGATGGAATAGAAGATGGCGGTGGTGGCCTTGTCCAGGTCGGCGGCGGCGGCCTTTTCGTCCAGCAGCGGCGTGATGCTGTCGGCCATGTGCTCGATCAGCGCCACCTCGACGAAGATCAGCGGCTCGTCGGGCAGGCGCGGGTGGAAGAAACCGTAGCAGCGGCGGTCGGAATCGAGCCGGTTCTTCACGTCGTCCCAGCTGCGGATGTCGTGCACCGCCTCGTACTTGATGAGTTTTTCCACCAGCGAGGCCGGCGAATCCCAACTGATGCGGCGCAGCTCCAGGAAGCCGACGTCGAACCAGGTGGAGAACATGTACTCCATCTCCACGTCCAGCGCCTGCAGCCGCTTGTCCTGCTTCAGGAACGGCTGCATCTCGGCGCGCAGGTCGACCAGGAAACGGATGCCCTCGGGCAGCACGCTGAAGCGCTGCAGCAGGCGCCGGCGCGGCGACACCGTGGCGCGGCGGTACTGCACCTCGGCGGCGGCCTCGTCCGGCGTGCCCACGGCGGCGGCGAACTTGGCCTGCGCCGCCTTGAGCTGCTCCGGGTCGGCCGTGAACATCTCGCTCATCAGCAGCCACATGTCGCGCCGGCGCGCCACGGTGGCGCCGGCATAGCGCTGGATCAGCACCTTGGCGCGCCGCCCGCCCTCGACCTCGCTGATGCGCGGGTCGATGGTGGCCTTCAGCTCCTCGAGCACGAGTCGCAGCATGCGCGGCGACATGGCCTCATCCTTCAGGCGCCGGCTGGCCGCCAGACGTTCGCGCGTGGGGCGCGCGCTCGCCGCGGCCGGGCCCGGCCGCACCGCTGCGGCCGTGTCGGCCGGCAGCAGGCCCTTGCGCGCCAGCGGAAACAGGCGGGAGACGTTGCGACTGATCCAGCTCGTTGCGTTCATGCCAACCTCCGGCTCTTCTGGTTGCGGGCGAGTTCGCGCAGCGCTTCGCGCTGGCGCGTCAGGTGCGTGCGCATGGCGACCTCGGCACCTTCGGCATCGCGCGCCTTGAGCGCGGCAAACACCGCCATGTGCTCGCTCAGGCTCTGCCCCAGCCGTCCGGGTGCGTGCAGCTGCTGCAGCCGGGCCAGCTTGAGGATCTTGCGCAGGTCGCCGATGACCTGCGCCAGCCAGCGGTTGTCGGCCAGCGTGATGATGGCCTCGTGGATGGCGTAGTTGGCGTCGTAGTAATCGACGATGCGCTTGCCGCGCGCGGCCTTCTGCAGGCGCTCGTGCAGGGCCTCCAGCGCCGCCAGGTCGGCATCGCTGGCGTGCAGCGCGGCCTCGTGCGCGCAGCGCCCCTCCAGCAGGGCGATCACGGGGAAGATCTCGTCGAGGTCGCGCTCGGTCACCTCGTTGACGAAGCAACCGCGGCGCGGCTCGTGCCGCACCAGGCCCTCGGCGGTGAGCACCTTGAGTGCCTCGCGCAGCGGCGTGCGCGAGATCGCCAGCCGCTCGCACAACGCCACCTCGTCGACGAAGCTGCCCGGCGCCAGCACGCCGCCAAAGATCTGCTGGCGCAGGGTGTCGGCAACCTGTTCGTGCAGTGAGTTGTGGACGACGCGCATGACGGGGGGGCGGTGGGGCTACGGTCGGCGGCTGCCTCTGGCACCCGCAACGATTAGTCGTAATTACACATAATTATGCGTAATTACGGGATTCGGGAAAACCCTAGGAGCGTCGGCAGGCCGGGCTGGCGCGGGGCCGCAGGGCGGCGGTACAGCAACTGCCCGCAGTTCAGGCCGGCAGCGCCCGGCGGCCGGCCCACCACCACATGCCGACGCCCAGCGCGATCATGGGCAGGCACAGCCACTGCCCCATGCTCAGGTTCAGCGCCAGCAGGCCCAGGAAATCGTCGGGCTCGCGGAAGTACTCGGCGATGAAGCGCAGCAGCCCGTAGCCGGCCAGGAAGGCCGCCGCCACCTGGCCGGTGCGCCGGGGCTTGCGCGCGTAGAGCCACAACAACACGAACAGCAGCAGGCCTTCGAGCAGAAACTGGTAGATCTGCGAGGGATGGCGCGGTGCATCGCCCGCGCCCCGGAACACCATGGCCCAGGGCAACGCAGGATCCGCCACGCGCCCCCAGAGTTCGCCGTTGATGAAGTTGCCGATGCGCCCGGCCGCCAGGCCGGTGGGCACGCAAGGCGCCACGAAGTCCGCCACCTGCAGCCAGTGTTTCTTCCGCGCGTGTGCAAACCACAACATGGCCACGACCACGCCCAGCATGCCCCCGTGAAAGCTCATGCCGCCCTGCCAGAGCGCGAAGATCTCCAGCGGGTTCGCCAGGTAGTAGCCCGGCTTGTAGAACAGCACGTAGCCGAGCCGGCCGCCCAGGACCACGCCGATCACGCCATAGAACAGCACGTCCTCGACGTCACGCCGCGTCCAGGCCGCCGCGCCGCGCAGCGAGGCATAGGGTTCGTGCCGCAGGCGCAGCACCCCCAACAGCATGAACAGGCCAAAGGCCACCAGGTAGGTGATGCCATACCAGTGGATGGCCAGCGGCCCCACCTGCAGGGCCACGGGGTTGATTTGCGGGTGTATCAGCATGGCCTGCGATTGTGCAGCAAGCCATGCCCCGCGCGGGCGGCGCGCACCTCAGCCGTCGAGCAGCGACAGATCGCGCACCGCGCCCTTGTCGGCCGACATCGCCAGCTTGGCGTAGGCCTTCAGCGCGGCCGAAACCTTGCGCGGGCGCGGCTGGGCCGGCTTCCAGCCCTTGGCATCCTGCTCCTTGCGGCGGCGCGCCAACTCTTCGTCGGACACCAGCACGTCGATGGTGCGCTTGGGAATGTCGATGCGGATGCGGTCGCCCTTGCGCACCAGGCCAATGGCACCACCGGCCGCCGCCTCCGGCGAGCAATGACCGATGGACAGGCCCGAGGTGCCGCCCGAGAAGCGGCCATCCGTCAGCAGCGCGCAGGCCTTGCCCAAGCCCTTGGACTTGATGTAGCTGGTCGGGTACAGCATCTCCTGCATGCCCGGGCCACCCTTGGGGCCCTCGTAGCGCACGACGACCACGTCACCGGCCTTGACCTGGTCGTCCAGGATGTGCGCCACGGCCTCGTCCTGCGACTCGACCACATGGGCCGGGCCTTCGAAGACCAGCAGACTGTCATCAACGCCGGCGGTCTTCACGACGCAGCCGTTGAGGGCGATATTGCCGTGCAGCACGGCCAGGCCGCCCTCCTTGGAAAAGGCGTGGTCATAGGAGCGGATGCAGCCCGCCGCGCGGTCGGTGTCCAGGCTGGGCCAGCGCGTGGCCTGGCTGAACGCCACCTGCGTGGGAATGCCCGCCGGGCCGGCCATGTAGAAAGTCTTCACGGCCTCCGAGGGCTGGCGCATGATGTCCCACTGGTCCAGCGCTTCCTTCATGGTCTTGCTGTGCACGGTGGGCACGTCGGTGTGCAGCTTGCCGGCGCGGTCGAGCTCACCCAGGATGGCCATGATGCCGCCGGCGCGGTGCACGTCCTCAATGTGGTACTTGTTGGTGTTGGGCGCCACCTTGCACAGCTGGGGCACGACGCGCGAGAGGCGGTCGATGTCCTTC
>JACCDS012141889.1_pt1 | contig 12114 bp, 4 predicted proteins | sample 7446441 | NCBI WGS metagenome assembly JACCDS01 (sample SAMN15323445, study PRJNA562643) | freshwater metagenome | isolation source: river surface water | place: USA:Blue River Watershed | collected 2017-08-17
AGTAGCGCTCGGCCACATGGCTGAGCACGTTGGGGTGACCCTGCACTGCCACGCGCTGCAGGTAGTGCATCACGCCGCGCATTCCGCCCATTTCTTCGCCGTCGCCGGCGCGTCCGGGGCCGCCGTGAGTTAGCAACGGCATTGGCGAACCGTGGCCCGTGCTCTCTTTGGCCGACGACGCGTCGAGCACCAGCACCCGGCCGTGGCTGTAGCCCGCTTCGAGCACAAATTCTTTGGCCGCGTCGCGGTCGGCCGTCACGATGGAACTCACCAGCGACCCCCCGCCCATGGCGGCAATCTGGGCCGCTTCAGCCACGTCGCGGTAGGGCATCAGCGTAGCCACCGGGCCAAAGGCCTCGACGCGGTGGGCCGCGTTCGCCTCCAGCGGACGCCCGCAGCGCAGCAGCATCGGCTGAAACCACGCTCCGTCGGACCCTCCGTCTGCGGAACCGTACACAACCTCGTTTTCACCCGCCAAAACCTGAGCCGCCTCACGCACCCGCTGCGCTTGCAGCTCGGTGGCCAAGGGCCCCATGCGCACGCCCTCTTGGGCGGGGTCGCCCACGCGCACTCCGGCGAGCCGCTGAGCCACCGCCTGCTGCACGGCCTCCATCTGGTCTTCAGGAACAATAATGCGGCGCACCGCCGTACACTTTTGGCCCGCCTTAATGGTCATTTCTTTCGCAACCTCCTTGATAAAAAGGTCAAATTCGACCGTTCCGGGCACTGCCTCAGGGCCGAGCACCGTCGCATTGAGTGAGTCCGCCTCGAGGTTGAACGAAACTCCCAGTTCACTAAATCGACCCGTCGACTTCAGGCGGAATCCCGTCGCGTACGAACCCGTAAACGTCACCACGTCCTGGCGCTGCACAGGGTCGAGAATTCCGTGGCCCTTGCCCACCACAAGCTGCAGGGCTCCCTCGGGCAAAATTCCGCTCGCAACAATGTCGCGCACCACGCGCTCGGTCAAAAAGCTGGTGAATTCCGACGGCTTGACCACCGCGGGAACGCCGGCGAGCAGATTCACCGCAATCTTCTCGAGCATGCCCCACACGGGGAAGTTGAACGCGTTGATGTGCACCGCCACCCCGCGCAGCGGCAGCATGACGTGCTGACCACCAAAGGTTCCGCCCTTTGAAAGCTTGACCAGCCCACCGTCAATGTGGTAGGGCAGATCTGGAAATTCGCGGCGAAGCGAGGCGTAGGTGTAGAGGTTGCCGATGCCGCCCTCGATGTCGATCCACGAATCCACACGGGTGGCACCCGTCGCAGCGCTCACGGCGTAGTAGTCCTCCTTGCGGGCCTGCAGGTGCACCGCGAGCGCCTTCAGCATCAGTCCGCGCTGTGGAAAGGTCATGGCCCTCAGCGCGGAACCGCCGACGCGGCGGCCGTAGTCCAGCACCTCGGCGTAGTTCAGGCCAAGACTCGAGACCGAGCCCAATTCTTCACCCGTTACCGCGTGGCGCGCCACATATTCTGCATCGCCACCCGGCGTCCACTGACCGAGTACGTAGTTTTCAAAACGCTTGCTCATAACGGGCTAGAGTTTTTTGATGCCCATGTTCCAGAGCGCAAATGCGAATTTGTCGATGGCCTCTTCGATCACCATCGCGGTGGGCTTGCCCGCTCCGTGGCCCGCATTGGTTTCAATGCGAATCAACGTCGGGTTGGCGCATCCCTGCTTGGCCTGCAGCTCGGCCGCAAACTTGAACGAGTGGGCCGGAACCACGCGATCGTCGTGGTCCGCCGTCGTCACCATGGTCGCCGGGTAGCAGGTGCCCTTGTTCACGTTGTGCACCGGGCTGTACCCCAGCAGGTAGCGAAACATTTCTTCACTCTGCTCCGAAGTTCCGTAGTCAAATGCCCAGCCCGCACCCGCCGTAAAGGTGTGGTAGCGAAGCATGTCCAGCACGCCCACCGCCGGGAAGGCCACGCGCGCCAACTCTGGACGCTGCGTCATCACTGCACCCACCAGCAAACCGCCGTTGGACCCGCCACTCAACGCCAAGTAGTCCGACGACGTGTACTTTTCGGCAAAAAGGTACTCGGCCGCCGCAATAAAGTCATCAAATACGTTCTGCTTCTGCAACTGAGTTCCCGCCACGTGCCACTTCTCGCCGTACTCGCCGCCGCCGCGAATGTTGGGAATGGCCAAGATTCCGCCCTGCTCCATCCACACCACGTTGCTCGTGCTAAAGCTCGGGGTCAAACTCACGTTAAATCCGCCGTAGCCGTACAGCACCGTGGGGTTGGTTCCGTCGCGCTTCAGCCCCTTTTTGTAGCTAATCGTCATCGGAACCTTTGTGCCGTCCTTCGACGTGTAAAACACTTGCTCTGACACGTACTGCTCCGGATCAAAGTCAATTTTGGGGCTAAAAAACACCTGGCTGCTGCCCGTCGCGGGGTCCAACGCATAAATGCTCGACGGCGTAATCGCATTGGTAAAGCTGTAGTAGAGCGTAGCATCCCCGCGGCGTCCGCCAAAGCCGCTGGCCGTGCCAACTCCCGGAAGCTCGATGTCGCGCACTTTGGTGCCGTCGTATCGGTGCTGGGCCACCGTGGTCAGCGCGTGCTCCATGCGCTCCACCCAGAGGGCTCCTGCCCCGGTCGACACCGACATTGGGAACGCTCCCTCGGAAATCACTTCGGTCCACGTGGTAGGGTTCGCCTGGGCGCCGTGTAAACGCATCAAACGGTAGTTGGGGGCCCCGTAGTTGGTCAACACATACAGCGCGCCGTCCTTGGCGTCCACGACGTTGTATTCCTGGTCAAATCCCTCCACCACGCGGGTGAGTTTGCCCTTGGCCTGCAAATCCTGGATGTACAGCTCATTGCCGGTGGTCGACACAGCCGCAGTCACCACCAAAAACTGGCCGTCTTCGGTCACTGAAGCGCCGATGTAGCGACGCGGAGTGGCGCTTCCGCCAAATACCAACGCATCAGCGGACTGCTCAGTACCCACCTTATGAAAAAACAGCTTGTGCTGGTCGGTCATCCCCGAGAGCGCCGACCCCGCCTTTGGCTTGTCGTAGCTGCTGTAGTAGAATCCCTCGTTACCTCGCCAGGCCAGGCCACTGAACTTGACGTCCTGAAGCGTGTCTTCAATCACTTGCTTGGTTACGGCATCAATCACGACGACGCTGCGCCAGTCACTGCCTCCCACCGAAATCTGGTAGGCGGCACGCGAACCGTCGAGACTAAACGAGAGCCCACCCAACGACGACGTGCCATCTGCGCTAAACGTATTCGGATCCAAAAACACTTCGGGTTCACCTTGAGCGACTCCGTCTACCAATTCCTGGCGGAACAGCACTGACTGGCTCTGCAAGCCGTCGTTGCGGTAGAAGTACTGAAAATTGCCCTCGACAAACGGAGCGCCGCGCTTCTCGTAGTTCCAAAGTGCCGTCAAGCGATCGCGGAGCGCTTTGCGGTACGGAATCCGCTCTAAGTAGGCCTGCGTTACCTCATTTTGAGCCTTCACCCATGCGCCCGTTTCTTCACTTCGGTCGTCTTCCAACCACCCGTAGGGATCGGGCACGTCCACGCCAAAGTAAGTCTTGAAGTCTGCGGAATCCATACGCGTTTCTGGGTATACCACAGGTTGTTCAAGTGTTTGGCAAGCCGCTAAGCCTGCAGCGGCAGCAGCCGCGAGCGTCCAATGTTTCATAGCGCAAGGTTTGTTTCAAGGGTTCCGTAAAGATAGGGTCAAAAAAAAGGCCGCCCCTTGCGGAGCGGCCTCTCATCCCTTGCGGGAGTCGATTACTTCTGAACGCTTACGCGCAGAGTGCGGCTGCCTTCTTCTGAAGTCAGGCGGACCATGTACACTCCGTTGGCGAAGCTGCTCAGGTCGATGCCGAGTGACTCAGAACCTGCATTCCACGTAGCCACCGTCAGCACCTTGCCCTGAAGGTCAAGTACGCTCACTGCTACTTCTGAAGCCGCATCCATGCGAGCCAAGTTGAACTGGCCGCGGGTTGGGTTCGGGAAGAGGCTTACGTTCTGCAAGGCCTCATCAAGGCTTGCCATACAGTCGGTACACTTACCGAAGCATACTGGTGCCAACGTGCTGTCGCCGTAGGCAAACGTAGCGCCGCGGTTGGCAGTTCCAGCTACTGAACATGCCGCAGGCACGCTCTCGTCAGTTCCCCAAGCGTTGCCGTTGATGAACTTGTACTGGATGCTAGAGTTAGCTGGTACGTTGATGGTAACTTCATAGATACCGTCGTTGTCCGCATCGCTCATCTGTGTAGCTCCTGGGTTCCATCCTTGGAAGTCACCCGCAACGTGTACGCCGTTGGCGCTGATCGCGTTGTTGGCTACTTCCCATGCCATGTTCACCTTCAGGGTCACGTCTACCGTACAGCCGTAGCAAGAGCTCCAGCATACTACAGGTAGGGTCGTGTCGGCAGCAGGTACCACAAGTACACGGTTTGTGTAGGTGGCGTTACCGTTCGTACATGGAGCAGTTGGGTCATTCATTTCTTGAATGGTCCACGAGTCAGCCGAGTACTTGAACTCTTGCGTCGTTCCAACCTCCAAAGGAATGGTTACTTCCCAGATTCCGTCGCCGTTGGCGTCGGTCATTGCGTTACAGTTACCACACCAGTTGTTCCAGAATCCGTTAACCTCAGGCGTAGTAAAGCCGGCGGTTACTTGGTTCATGTCAACCTGGAAGGTTACGTTCTTCAGCTGGATACAGTTCATGTCGAACACTACGCTGTCGTACGACGGCGGGTTGGTTGTTGAACCGTATGGCTGAGCACCCGATCCGGTGATCACGTTGTTCCATCCCCATGAGCAAAGCTTGTCCACGGTGTAGGTTCCAGTGTTGGTTCCGTCGAACAGTCCGTCGCCGTAGCTGTCGTTGATCTGGAACTCGTAGGTTCCGTTGTCAGGTAGGCACAGAGTGTCTACGTGCGTAGCTGCTGCAGCGTTGTACGGAGTTACGTCAGCGTACGGTCCGCCCGTAGCCCACACGATACCCGTGTTCACGTCGCGGATGCTCCAGGTTACTTCTGAACCGTAGATGTCCGTCGTAATTCCAACACGTACGTTGGTACATGGAAGGACGTTACCGTCGATCTCGAAGTTGTCAACAGCCCAGTACCATCCCCACGCTCCGGTACCGTCTGAGTAGCGCAAGCGAACCTGGAAGTTCGGGTTAGCAAAGCTGGTTACGTCGTAGTTCGCAGTAGCGGGGGCCGTCCACGAACCTTGAGTAGTCGTGAACGTGTCAATGGTTACCCAGCTCGTTCCGTTGTACACTTCAACGTATCCTGCAGTACCAGTGTACTGGTAGAAGTAGTGGTCAAACGAAACCGTTACTGAGTCGTATCCAATAGTGCTCACAATCGGAGACGTCAAGCTTGCATCAACGGCTGCGGCAGATCCGCCTGCTGCGTCGTCATCAAAGAATGCAAATGATGATCCATTCAAGCTGTTGGTTCCGTACGTCGAAACCACATTCCACTTTTGGTTGGTGTTTGAAGACGGTGTCCAGTTGCAAGGCAATCCGCCATTGAAGTCAACTGTGTACGGAATTGCTGTAGAAGGAACCGCAGCCCAGGTAGCAGTACCTGCAGTAGCTGGTCCAACACAACCCTTGCTCACGACCCAGTCGTACGCGTAGTACACGCGGACTTGTGAAGTGGCCGATCCGAACTGTACAGAGTCAATCGTAGCGACGCCCGCAGCTGTGTATGGGTATACTGCACCAGCTGTAGCGCGGTGAAGCAGTCCTGAACCAGTCTGCCAAGTGAAGTTGAGGTAGTACGAACCTGGAAGGATGTACATGCCCACAAATACTTTGTGGGTACCTGCGGCAGGAACCGAAATCCACTGCGACTGCTGGAGCAATGCCCCTGAGTTACCTGTAGCGATAGAACCCGCTGCCTCACTCACGCGAAGTGCAAAGGTTGCTGCTCCATTTGACTTAACCGTAATAGAGTCAAGGCGGAACGGTGCCAAGGCAGTGAACCACTGGCCGTTGGTGAAGTTACCAAAGCCTCCGCCAAGGGTATTCGACGGACCGAAGTTGACGTCGCCAACTGTATTGTCATCTGCAAATGCTGCAGCAGAATACGTCGTTGTGGCAGTAATAACTGGCGTTGTGAAGCTGCTTCCGCTGCCTACCACTTTAGAAGCAGCATTCGTCCATAGAATGGTTGAAGTGCTCGACGCTCCCGACGCGGTCAAGGTCACGGTTGAGTTTCCGCATGAAGTTCCACCATTTACAGTCAAAATGTCTGTTACGGGACATGAGGGCGGAGCCTGCTGAATGCTGATGTTGTCAATTGAGATGTCACCAGTAAATGAAGTTCCACGAACACCACGGAAGCGAATCTTCACCGAAGCTGCTGACGGAAGGTTAACTACTCGGTCCAACCATGGTGAGGCAGACGTTGTCTGCTGCTGGCCAACCAGTGAATCAATTCCTACCCAGCTGGTTCCATTGTAACGCTCGACAATTAGCTTGCCGGTTGTAGCGCCAAACATGTGGTAGTAGTACTTCAATTGTGGCGTGCCCAAAGAAGTGGTGTTGAATTCAGGGAACTCAAGGAAGGCTGAGCTTCCAGTTGAGCCGCTCGAAGTTTCCAAGAAGACGTACTTAAGGCCGTCCTGAGGACCCTGAGGTCCCGTTCCAGAACCTACTGAGGGCGTGGTCAAATCTTCAGGGCGCCAGCCAAATGACGTGGTGCCAAGTGTGTTAGTATTGCTGAAGCACGTTGGTACAGCTGAGTTACCAAGTACCCAACCTGCAGCTTCGAAGCTCTCAGTGTACGGGAATGATGAAATAACTACACACTGAGTTGCAACCGAAAGGGTCGATGCATTTGTAAGCGAACCACCGCAGTTTGCCGTAACAATGAAGCTGTAGTTCGTGGCCGCGGTCAAACCGGTAATGGTGTACGGAGACGTTGCTGAAGAAACGACCGTTCCTGTACCTGCGGTAAGCGGAGCAGGACCGTACTCAATCGAGTAGGTGGTACCGGTTGATCCATTCGCAAACGTCAATGTAGCTGACGTAGTGGTTGTCGTTGCTGTTACCGCAGGAGCAACACACATACTTGGCGCTGTCAAAAGGATGGTGCGTCCGCTACTTGGAGCTACCGTAGAGGTAAACGGTAGGTTGTTTGTAGCGGTATACGTTGCGTAGGTTGTTGGAGTGGTTGTCCACGAAGTTCCGCCCAATGCAAGCATGGCTCCGTTTGAGCTAATGCCAAGGGTGGGCTTGAATGACGTTCCTACGTATGCAGTTCTTGTTTTTCCATAAACAAAGGCAATGTTGTTTGAGCCTTCTGCCAAACGAATTTGGAAGTTGATTGTATCTGCAGTACCAGCTGTTGAACTGTATTTGCGGTAGTTGGTCCACTGAACCACACACTCGCGGTTCGGGGCAGTACCCACCGTTGCAACGCGCAGTTCACTTGACGGGAGGCCAACCAGGTCGTGGTTAAAGGCCTTCACCAAATTTTGCGTCGTGGTGAACCCGCCGTACGATGAAGTGATGGTCACTCCGTTGTAGCCCAAAGCGACGAACCCGTTGGCGTTAACGCCAAGCTTGTTCATGATTTGACCATTGAAAACGAAGTCAAAGCCAATGTCAATACCGGATCCGGTCGTGGCAGTTGGGTTGGCTCCATCGAGGAACGACTGGTCGTCGTTGGTCGGTGTACCAAACGAGGTTCCGGTTGTGATCGGGGTATAAGTGCCCGATGACGTCGAAACCGTGTAGTTCGGAACGTACTGACCAAATGCTGACCAACTAATCAGTAAAGCAGCAAAGAGGACTGCTTTCTGGCGTAGAATTTGAATCATTGTTAATAGATTTTGTGTTGGGCGTTAAATCTATGACAAATTTTCGTTCGTTCGCACGCCGAATTGTTAATAACTCGAAACTTTTGTTGCGGAGTCCGCAGCGGGGCGGTTAATTACCGTTTGCGGGGCGCGTAGCCTTCGGTGGCTCGGGTGCGGTCTTCGCGGTCCGATTCAAGCGGATCACAAGGTTCAAGTGTTTGCTCACATTCGCGCGGCAGCCTTTGGTACCACGCGGTGCCTTCGGTTTTCCAGGCGAGCTGTTCGTCGCTGACCTGCTTGACAATGCGGGCGGGGTTGCCCACCACGACGGAGCGCGGCGGAACTTCCATTCCCTGCGGAACAAACGCCAAGGCGCCCACAATGGATTCCGCGCCGATGACTGCTTGGTCCATTAGGACTGCATTCATTCCTATTAGGCAGTTGCGGCCAACATAGGCCCCGTGCACAATGGCTCCGTGGCCGATGTGGGCGGACTCTTCGAGCACGACGTCCAAACCAGGAAACACGTGGACGATGCAGTTCTCTTGCACGTTGGCTCCGTCCTTGACGGTGATGCGGCCCCAGTCACCGCGCAGCACCGCGCCGGGACCGATGTAGACGTCACGCCCAATCCAGACGTCGCCCGTAACGTTCGCTTGGGGGTGAACGAAGGCGGTTGGGTGAACCACCGGGCGCATGCCGTTGAACGCGTAAAACATTTGGTAAACTTAAAGGTCTACGCCCCAGTGCACAAACTGCTTGCGGTCCACCCAGGTCGACAGTACGCCGCCGAGCCGCACAAGGAATTTGTCGCGGCGAATTTCGAGCACCTCTCCTTGCTGGCGGCCCCCTCCCACGATTTTGACTTTATCTCCAATTTTGACGGGCATGGCAAGTGCAGATTCGAGTTTTTGGCGCACCTCGGCCTGCTTGGCGGTTTCTTTGCGCTGAGTGGCCTTTTTCTCGACACCGTTTCGTTCGGCAAAGAGTTTTGTGGCCCGCTCGATCACTTCGTCTTTGCCTTTTTTGCTTTTGGCTTTGGACCACGCTGCAGACAGCTGCTCCAACCGCTTACCCCACATCAAACGGTCGGTCCCCGACGCGTTGGCTTCGGCCGCCTTGGCCAACTTGTCTTCAAGCTTTGCGATGCGCTTGGATTGGTCTGCTTTGAGCTCTTCGAGGTCTCGTAGTCGCTGGTCTAGTTCGCTGCGAGCCCGGTCCAGCGCGCTCCGCTGCTTTTGAAGCCCCACTAAGAGGCGGTCGACATGGTGGGTTTGCTCGTTGAGGGCGGCGCGGGCTTCATTCATTAACCGATTCGGAATTCCAACCCGTTGCGCCACTTCAAACGTGTACGACGATCCGGGCGAACCCATTTCTAACGTGTAGCGGGGTTCAAAGCTCTCTACGTCAAAGGCCATGTTCGCATTTTGAGCCCCGTCGAGCTCCTCGGCCAACGCCTTGATGGAATTGTAGTGCGTGGTAAAAATGCCCGTTGCGCCGGATTGGTGGATTTCGCGCAGAAACACGCCCGCCAAAGCCGCACCCAGGTCAGGATCAGATCCAGAGCCAAACTCGTCGACCAGCACTAGGGTTTCGGGGTCGCACCAGGCAAGGATTTCACGCATCTTTGAGAGCTTGCCGCTGTAGGTCGACAGCTCGTTTTCGACGGACTGCGCGTCGCCAATGTCAGCCATAACGCGCGCAAACCAGCGCATCGTCGTGCGCGGGTGGGCCGGAACCAAAAATCCGCTTTGCAGCATAAGCTGAAAGAGGCCGACGGTTTTGAGGGCAAGAGATTTTCCGCCCGCATTGGGGCCAGAGATCAGCAGCAGCCGGTGGTCGAGATCCAGGCGCACATCGAGCGGAACGATTCCGCGGCCCTTCTCGCGCTGCACCTTGCGCAGCACGGGGTTCACCCCCTGCTCGACGTAAATCACCTCGTCGCTCCACTGCGGAAGCACCCCGCCTTCGGCGCGGGCAAAACGCGCGCGGGCCGCAAGGCTGTCCCAGTCGGTAAGCCGCTCGTCGACCCGAGCAATAACCTCGCGAAATGGCCTCAGTGCCTTGGTCAGCGCCTTGAGAATCCGCCGAACCTCCTTGCGCTCGTCCTCGATCAGCAGGCCCACCTCGGCATTGACCTCCAGGCATTCCGAAGGCTCCAGGTAGACCAGTGAATTTTTGGAGCTGGATCCGTGAAAGGCTCCGCGCGCTTTGTTTTTGTGGGACGCGGACAGGGCCAGCACCCGTCGGTCGTTGCTGACGGATTCCCGAATGTCGCCCAGCCAGCCCTCGGACTCGTAGCGGCGAAGCGCTTTGTAAAAAATTCGGTCGGCCGCCACCCGAGCTTTGGCCAGGGCGGCCCGAATCCGCGACAGCTCAGGCGAGGCATTGCTCCGCACGAGGCCATTGCGCTCAAACACCCCTTCAATGAGGCGCGGAACTTCGTCTTCGGGCGGAAAGGGCCGAGCCAAGGCATCCAGCGTGGGCGCATATTCTGCGTGAGAAAGGACAAACCGGTACGCGTTCGCGTACGCTTGGGACTGGGCCAAAATGGCGAGGCACTGTTCTGAGGTAAGGACGGCCCCCTCGATGCGCAGCATCGGCAAGGCATCGTCGACCTCGGCGGCCGCCACCGCAGGAAAAAAATGGCCGCGCTCCATCAGCCGAAGCAACTCGTCTACCTGAAGCAGGTCGGGCTCCACGGCCGCTCGGTCGGCCGAAGGCGTGGCCTCACGTAGCCGAAGCCGTCCCTTGCGGGTTGCCGCGTGCTCTGCCGCTAGGTCTTTTACGGCCTGAAAGTCAAGCAGGTCGGCGGCCTCCGGCGGGTAGAGCATGTATTAAACGATTATTCGGCCTTTTCGGGGCGCATCTGCGGAAAGAACAGCACTTCCTGAATGCTCGACTGGTCGGTAAAGAGCATCGTCAGGCGGTCCATTCCAATACCCATTCCCGAAGTCGGCGGCATGCCGTACTCCAAGGACCGAACGAAGTCCAGGTCAATGAACATAGCCTCGTCGTCGCCCTTGGCGCTCAGCTTGAGCTGCTCCTCGAAGCGCTCGAGCTGGTCGATGGGGTCGTTGAGCTCCGAGTAGGCGTTGGCGATTTCTTTGCCGTTGATGAAGAGCTCAAAGCGCTCCGTCAAGCGTTCGTCGTCGCGGTGGCGCTTGCACAACGGCGACATTTCCACCGGGTAGTCGGTGATGAACGTGGGCTGCACGTAGTGGTGCTCGCATCGGTCGCCAAAAATGGCGTCAATGATCTTGCCGGAGCCCATTTCGTCGGAAACCTCCACACCAATCGACTTGGCCGCGGCGCGAAGTTCCGCCTCAGACTTCCCAATAAGGTCAAGTCCCGTGTGTGTTTTGATGGCCTCCAAAATGGGCACGCGGGCAAAGGGCGCCGTGAACGAAATCGGGGTTCCGCCCACCGTGATTTCATGGCTTCCGGTGACCTCGAGCGCGATTTGGGCCAGCGCCTTCTCGGTAAAATCCATCATCCACTTGTAGTCCTTGTAGGCCACATAAATTTCCATGACCGTGAACTCCGGATTGTGGGTTCGGTCCATGCCTTCGTTGCGGAAGTCCTTGGCAAACTCGTACACTCCATCAAATCCGCCCACAATCAGGCGCTTGAGGTAGAGCTCGTTGGCAACGCGCAGGTAGAGCGGAATATCCAGCGCGTTGTGGTGCGTCACAAAGGGCCGCGCGGCGGCTCCGCCCGGAATCGGCTGCAAAATCGGCGTCTCCACCTCGAGGTAGCCGGCCTCGTTGAAGATGCGGCGCATCGTGCTGAAAATCTTGGTGCGCTTGACAAACACGTCGCGCACGCCATCGTTCACCACGAGGTCCACGTAGCGCTGGCGGTAGCGAAGCTCCGGGTCGCTGAACGCGTCGTACACGGTGCCGTCGGCGTCCTTTTTCACGGTAGGAAGCGGGCGCAGCGACTTGCTCAGCAGCTCGATGCGTGTGGCGTGCACGCTGATTTCGCCTGTCTGGGTCGTGAAGACGTGTCCGAAGACCGCAACAAAGTCGCCCAAGTCGAGGTGCTTTTTGAAGACGTCGTTGTACAGGGTTTTGTCGTCGCCGGGACAGATTTCGTCGCGGTTCACGTAGGCCTGGATGCGGCCCGTGCTGTCTTGGATGCTGGCGAACGAGGCCTTGCCCATAATTCGTTTGGCCATGAGTCGGCCAGCCACACAGACGCTGGTGTAGCCCTCGGGGTTGGCGGGATAACCGCTTAAAATGTCGGCCGCGTGGTGGGTCACGGGCACTTCTGCCGCCGGATAGGGGTCCACACCCAAGGTGCGGAGCTCGCCCA
>JACCDS012303794.1_pt1 | contig 12111 bp, 7 predicted proteins | sample 7446441 | NCBI WGS metagenome assembly JACCDS01 (sample SAMN15323445, study PRJNA562643) | freshwater metagenome | isolation source: river surface water | place: USA:Blue River Watershed | collected 2017-08-17
CTGCTCCAACAGGTTGATCCTTCGCATTGAGGTGCACGTCCTGACAGAGGCCAAAGGCAAGCTGTAGGTTGATGTAGCCTTCAAGAAGCGGGATGTCCGAAGCGGCTTCTGTGCGTACTATGGTAAGTTTATTTTGAGTAGGGGTTCCCGTTTTGTCTGTGCAAATGTAGGTGACGGCTCCGAGGCTCTCCACGGCGGGGAGCTTGCGCACCAGCGCCTTGCCTTTTGCCAGCCTGCTGGCGCCCAAAGAAAGAGCTATCGTGATCAACGCAGGAAGTGCTTCGGGGATAGCGGCTACGGCAAGGCTCATGGAGAGGAGAAGTACGGAGAGGACCTCTTCCCCACGGGCTAGCCCAGCAAGAAAAAGTAGGAGGCAGATGACACCAATAACGAAGGCAATCACCTTGCTAAACCGCTTCATCCGTTGCTGCAGGGGTGTCCTTGGCGAACTAGGTTCGAGTAGGGCTGCAATCTTGCCGATCTCGGTATTCATTCCGATGGCCACCACCATTCCCGTTGCACGGCCATGAGTAACTAGGGTCCCGTTGAAGGCCAGGTTTCTTTGATCACCGAGCGGGAGCGCTTTGGCGGAAAGTGTCTCTGGACTTTTGTCGCTGGCGATGGATTCGCCGGTTAAGGTGGATTCGTCGATTTTTAAGGAGAAGGTTTCCAGCAAGCGAAGGTCGGCGGGTACTTTGTTGCCAGCCTCCAGGTGGAGGAGGTCACCTACAACAAGTTGCTTGGAGGGCAGGGTGACTAGCTTGCCGGAGCGGAGTACCTTGCTCTGAGTTTCGGTCAGCTCCATGAGGGCATCCATGGCTTTTTCGGCTCGGTATTCCTGAATAAAGCCCAGCAGGGCATTCAATAGCAAGATGACCAGAATAATTATCATGTCTGTTAGGTCGCCAATAAGCCCAGAAAGTAGGGCGGCTGCTGCCAGAATAAGTACCATGAGGTCCTTAAATTGACCTAGAAATAGGAGCCAAACTGCCTTTTTCTTTTTTTCTTGGAGGAGGTTGAGTCCCTGCTTTTCGCTACGGCGCAGTGCCTCTGCTTCATCCAATCCATTGGGGCGAGCATCCAAACGGATAAAAAGTTGCTCAGGAGATTCTTGATAAAAAAACATGGTAGCTATCGGAAGTTTATCCAAAATACACTTTTCAAAAAGGACTATGGGGAAAAGGTCTTAAAAAGATGTTATGAAAAAGCAGGAACTGCCTTCATGCGTGATTATCTGCTTGTTGAAAGGGGCTTGGTGAAATAGAATAAATAGTATCCGACATCCCCGTTATTATGGGCAGGCTTTGTGCTGGTTCGATGATCCACCGAAGGGATTACAGGTTTAAGGGAAAGTAGAGAAGCGTCAAATTGCTCGAGACTCCTTTACCCAGAAGTATGAAGTCGGATAAGGCATGATGGAATCGTTTGGGATTTTTTTTAACTTGATTTTATTTTTACGTATTCTCCTGAATGTAAGGTCTATTTATCTTTATTAATTTTTAGAAGTGTTGACTTAAGATAAGTTTTTTATATTGCTATTAAACTAGTGTTCCAGTCTATGAAAAAAGTGTTGTTCCTTCTTTTACTACTTTTTGCCTACTCCCAAAATGGCTATGGTCAATCGGGTGATTATGAGGAGCTGAAGGTAGCCTACGATCAATTTCGTAAAGAAGGCAAAAATGACAGTTCCCTAATTGTGGCAAAAAAAATGAATGCTTGGGCCTTGCAGTTTGAAACAGATAGCAGTTTAAGGTATGCAGTGAGTTTGAGGTATGTAGGCATTAGTTTTGGCAGTTTATCTCGTAATGATTCAGCGCTCTATTATTGGAACAAATCGCTAGAGGTACTGGAGAAGCAGCAAAGAGCTGAATCCTTGGATGCTGCTAGTTGCCAAAACAATTTAGGAAGTTTTTATTTTGGTAAGGGCGATTACAAGACTGCGGAACCCTATTATAAAAAAGCTTTAGAAATCAGAAAGAAAGTACTAGGGGAGGAGCATGCAGATTATGCTTCTAGTTTATCCAATCTTGGTCTTTTGTATTCTGGTAAGGGCGATTACAAGACTGCTGAACCCTATTACAAAAAGGTCTTAGAAATCAGAAAGAAACTCTTAGGGGAAGAGCATCCAAATTATGCTTCTAGTTTAAATGATATTGGTGGTTTGTATAGAAGAATGGGTGATTACAAGTCGGCAGAGCTCTATTACCAGCAAGCCTTAGAAATCAGAAAGAAAGCCTTGGGGGAGGAGCATCCAAATTATGCTTCAAGCTTAAATAATCTTGCTGTTTTGTATATGGATATGGATGATTACCAATCCGCGGAGAACTATTTCGGACAAGTCTTAGAAGTTAGAAAGAAAGCTCTAGGGGAGGAGCATCCAGATTATGCTTCTAGTTTATACAATCTTGGACTTTTGTATTCAGGTAATGGTGATTACAAGACTGCTGAACCTTATTACAAAAAGGCCTTAGAAATCAGAAAGAAAGTCTTAGGGGAGGAGCACCCAAATTATGTTTCCAGTTTAAATGATTTAGGTAGTTTGTATAGAAGAATGGGTGATTACAAGTCGGCAGAGCTCTATTACCAGCAAGCCTTAGAAATCAGAAAGAAAACCGTAGGAGAGGAGCATGCAGATTATGCTTCCATTTTAATTAATCTTGGTATTACGTATTCGGTAATGGGTGATTACAAGGCAGCGGAGTCCTATTACAAACGAGCCTTAGAAATAAGAAAGAAAGTCTTAGGGGAGGAGCATCCAGATTATGCCGTCAGTTTAAACAACCTTGGTAATTTGTATTCGAAAATGGGTAATTACAAAGCGGCAGAGCCCAACTACCAGCAAGCTTTAGAAATCCAAAAGAAAGCCTTAGGAGAGGATGATCCAGATTATGCTTCCAGTTTAAACAACACAGGCCTTTTGGAAAGGGAAATGGGTGACTACAAAGCGGCAGAGCGTTATTTCCAACAAGCCTTAGAAATCAGAAAGAAAGTTTTTGGAGAGGAGCATCCAGAGTATGCTTCGAGTTTAGGCAATCTTGGTGTTTTGCATTCAGATATGGGTGATTACAAAGTTGCAGCGACCTATTACAAACAAGCCTTAGAAATCAAAATGAAAGTCTTCGGGGATGAGCATCCAGAATATGCTTCCAGCTTAGGTAATCTCGGTATTGTCTATTCGGAAATGGGCGATTACAAAGCCGCTGAGCCCTATTATACGCAAACCGTAGAAATTATAAAGAAAGCCTTCGGGGAGGAGCATCCAGGTTATGCTTCTAGTTTAGGCAACCTTGGAAATCTGTATTCGACTATGGGTGATTACAAACTTGCAGAGCCCTACTACAAACAATCCTTAGAAATCAGAAAGAAAGTCTTAGGGGAGGAGCATCCAGATTATGCCTTGAGCTTAAATAATTTCGGGCACTTTTATTTTGATAAAAATGATTTTATCTCTGCTGAACCCTATTTCAAACAATCCGCAGAGATTTATAAGAATGCCTTAGGTGAGGAGCATCCAGATTATCTGGACGCATTAACTTCCTATGCCTATGTATTGCAAAGAATCAATCGGGAACCAGAGGCTTACGCGATTTTACAGCAAAATTTCTCAAAGCTAGCGAAGCAAACAGCTGATAATTTTGAATGGCTTACCGATAACCAAAAGGAAGCGTATTGGAAAAAAGAAAGTTCATTCTATGAGGACTTGTCCGAATTTGCAAACGAAGTCTTTCAAAAAGTGCCTGAAGCGGTTGGCTTAAACTTTAACGCATCACTTCTAGCGAAGAGTAAATTGTTAGAGGTCAAGATTCTTAGTAATGATCAATTGAGTCAAGAAGAAAAAATTGATCTTGAGAGTCAAGAACTCCGTGAAGAGTTAGGTTACCGTCGAAGATTGTTGGCGAAGGTGGAATCTGATGGTTCGATTGAAAAAGAAAAATTGGATAAATTAAAATTTGAGGTTGATTCCTTAGACAAGCGATTGTCACTGAGCTGGCCAGAGTATGCTCAGCAGAAGAAAAACCTATTGATCACCTGGGATCAAGTTCAACAAAGTCTTGAGGAAGGAGAAGCGGCGATTGAATTTGAACGGTTTAAAAACAAGTCTGATTCACTGATTTACTACAATGCCTTGGTGCTCAAAAAGGGTGATAGCCAACCCAGGCTAATCCAACTATGTGCAGAACGAGACTTGCAGGCCATTAACCCAGAAAAGGGATACAGTGCGTACTACGGGCTAGTTTGGCAACCCATGGAAAATGCCTTGGAAGGCATCAAGACCATCTACTACGCCCCAACTGGAGACCTATACAATGTGCCTTTCCATGCGATCTATGCCCCCAAAGGTACCGGTGATCAAATCGTGCCAGAAAAATTAAACAGTAAAAGGGTAGTGATCTATCCGGAGTATGCAAAAACCGAGCAGGATGCCGCCTATTTGATGGATCGCTATACCTTGCACCAATTGACCTCTACTCGCTATTTGGCATTGGGCTTAAAGCAAAAGGCTACGGAGCCGGTGGGGACTAATTTAGCTATGGTAGGGGCTGTAAACTACGATTATTTGCCTGAAAGTGTCACAGCTCCTGCAAATAATAAAAAAGGGGAGACTCAGAATCTCAGTAGCAACTATACCTATGGAAAGCTAGACTACCTAGAAGGAACCAAAACAGAGGTGGACGTGATCAATCAGCAGGTGAGTGCGGCAAACTGGCAAACTACCGTATTGGAAGGCAACGATGCTACGGAGGAAAAGATCACCAAAATGGAAGGGAAGGAGTCTAGGGAGATATTGCACTTGGCTACTCATGGGTTTGCGTTTCCAGCATATGATTTTCAAGACACGACCATCAGCCAAAACTCTTTGAAATATAGTTATCGATACAGTACCAACCCTATGGTGCGTAGCGGTCTTATCCTTGCCGGAGGCAATTGGGCCTGGACAGGAAGTGATTCCTTGACAAAGGTTGGCGCAGAGCAGAACGGGATATTGACGGCATTGGAGGTATCCCAACTCAACCTAAAGAAAACCAAGTTAGTGGTGCTATCTGCTTGTGAAACAGGACTAGGTAAAATTGAGGGGAATGAAGGGACTTTTGGACTGAAGCGAGGCTTTAAGCTGGCAGGGGTGGAGCAGATGATTGTTTCCTTGTGGACCATTCCAGACAAGGAGACGCAGGAACTCATGTCCTTGTTCTACTCAGATCTCACCCAAACAAAGAGTCCAACGCTTTCCTTCCAAAAGGCCCAGCAAGCCATGAAGGAAAAGTATCCAACATCCCCGTTCTTATGGGCAGGCTTTGTGCTGGTTCGATGATGCACTTCCACTCCAGTCGTTGCTTTTATTAAGGTATTGTCAAGATAGCCCTAAGTTTGGGGCTATTTAAATCACATTCCTGTAACCAGCCGATAAACAAATCTGTTTGATTGCATTTTATCGTAAGGATGCAAGGCAACAATTGGATCAAAAAAATATCTTGAATGATTATCCTCAATTATGCCAGTGCCTCAATAGGAATGTTAACCACTGCGGATAATCGTCCACAGAATATAAGCCACGGCTTACAGACGGTCAACGGTTCACGGCTCGCTTAATTGATCCTCAAACCTTATTTTCTTCGGTTTGTGGTGAAATAGCGGATAATCATAATATCTTATTGTTAACTTTTCTGTATTTAAAAAACGAATTGAGTCAATAAATTCCTTTTTCTAATTTTCAACATTTATTGACTTGAATAATTCAGCAGCATCGATAAAACAATTTTTTGCTTCCAAATAAATAGCTTTTGCTAGGATTTTTTCACTTGGATTTTTTAGTAAATCGTTGTCATTTTCAATTTCTAGAAGTTCAGCATTAAGAATGGCTTTTTCAGCATCACTTAGGAATGTTAAATCAACACTGTAACTGAAACTACGCCACTTGCAGGTCATGATTATCGGAGATGCACTATCCTGTACCTTAGGAAGGTGAAGTGTATCGCCTTGTTCAAGAAATGACTCCGAAATAATCTTGTTGTTCTGTGAAATTGAAATGTAGAACTTGTTTTCAACAACAGACAGGGTAGAATCAAATTGGGGTACAAAGCTATCATTCAAATAAATGTTTGTTCCTGGCCAGGGAAAAAGCAAAGGTTTCTTAGATGCGCCTCTTGTAGCCATACCGACACTCGAATAATCTTTTTCTTCATGAAAACCCTTTCCTTTTTCTATGAAATTGGCTATCACGTAATCAATTGTCTTCTTTGAAGTAGATGGGGCTTCCGCGTAATTATTTACAACTTCCCTAATTACAAATGGCTTTGCCTGTGAAATTTGGTAAAGCTTCTTGGTTTGAACATTTACCAATGAAATTCCAGACTTTGCACCCAGACTAAGTTTGTCAAGTTCAAGTACTTTATCAAGAATTTTTAATGGCTGTGGCTTGTTATTTCGCAACACAGAAGCAGTTCCCGTAATCGAATAGACAAAATATTGCCCTTGAGCTTGCAAAGAGGTTACGGAAAGAATAACTGCGATAATGAGGCAATAAAACTTAATTTTCATAATTGTATGGTTTTCATGAAGAATTTCTTGAGAACAGTTTCGTTACAAAGCGCATAAAGTTCTTGCTAATTAATTCAATAGGGGTATAAATTCCTGCTAGTTCCATTGTTAGAACCAAGGCCGTTAATGCTCCACTTAATGGAAATTCGAAGAGAAAGTTATCCATTAAGACTATGTACAATAGGAATATCAGTAAGGATCCTCCTAAAATGTAAGATTTTGCGATCAGTCTCAAATATGGGCTTGTGGTATATTCCAATTTTACCGTAACTATAAGAGTAATAATGAATATAATTGCGGAAAAAAGCCAATTAAACAGGCTTGAATTTTTGATTATTTTTTCATCTAGCAGGTTTGAAATCGCTATGGCATGAATAAATGGGCCGCTAACCTCTGTATAAAAATTATCTTCGTCTTTGGTTAAATTGTATGAGGCATTGGGTACTAAATGTATGTCTTTCCCATTGTCACTCATACTACCTATAATCACTATTTTACCTTCTAAATAGTTTAAGTAAGTATTCGTTGAATCAAATAACAATTCCTCTGCTTTGATAACTACTGGTAAATTTAGACGCTCAAAATTTATGTCGATATCATTTTTATCGGCAAAGTATTTAATGCTCTTATTGTTTGGCGCAATAGTCTTTACAATTTCATAGGCAAAAGAGTGCGTGCCAGGCTCCGATTTAGAGATGTTTAGCAGAGAACGGACAGGAAAATCCTTATCTTCTTTCCCAAGATTCGCGAGCCCTTCTTTAATTTCTTGTCCATCATTCATAAAAAATGATCCGCCAATGAGTTCATCTTTGCCAAAAACCACTTTAGGAGTTTTCAAGGCAAATTCTACCAATAGACTGTCTGTTTTGGGATCATTTGGACGTCTGGCATCGAATCGAATATCAATACCCAAGACTTTGAAGTCGATTTGTTTAACCTTATATAGCAGCTTTACGATGTTTGCTCTTCTCAGGGTATCTCCTATATCTACAATAACAATCCGTTCATCAGATTTAAGTTCACCCCCTTGTATTTTTGAAAAGTAAATATCCCGGAAACTTACTTTTTCCGAAGCAATGCTGATAGGGTCAAGAAAAGAGAAATTGAATTGAAAGAATAAAACACAACCAAAAAATATGGTCAGAGCAAAAATTCCTGGTTTAATTGTTTTTTGGAATTTTTTAATGAAAAACATTATTCTAAAATACATTAATTTGACTCGAGTAAATATTGCTTTTAATTTTTGATAAAAGAATTTAATCTAAATTTATTTTGCAAAATCCCCATTTCATGGGTTGACTAATTATCTAAACATTTTAAAACTCAATGGACTCACTTTTAGGCTTGGGGTACTTTTTTTTTACATAAAATTCATTCAGTTCGGCGTCATAAAAATCCGCTGCTGGTAGCTGAAATTTAAATGGCTGAGTACGTTGCCAAAGGCCTCTGCGGCTTCTAGTTGCCGGTCCGTTACTTTTTTTCCAAGTAAACGGCACAGCAACAAGCCATAGATCCCATTCAGGCAAATTTGAATTTCATTTCCAAGATCCTCCATTTGAGCGGCTTCTACTGCTTCGAGCAGGTGAGGCTTGACCAAGTGAAAGGTGGCCACGTAATTGGCATCAGTTTTTAGCAGTTGGTAATGAAGTTCGAGCAGCTGCTGCACCAGCTCCTGAAGTTCTTGAAGGTGCCCTTTTTGCATCAGCTCCTGCTGCTGCATAGAGGTAACTAAGCCGGCAAACCAGGTTTTGATGCTTTCCTTTTCCTCATCAGGTACCGGATAGTGAAAGATCACGTACTGTTCGATCTCCTCCATATTCCCTTGGTAGGAGCGGATGAGGTCTTCCATCTGGTACATGTATACGAGGTATTCGCCTATGTTTTGGGATTTTTTTCGTTCTGCGATCGCCTGCATGGGGAAAATTGGTTGGGTGGACAAAGGTAAGTTAGAAACCAAAATACCCAGCAAAAGGTGCTTCAAAAAAAGCCTAAACTCCAGAATCTAGTTCAAAACAAAAGTCCTAAACAAGGGATTAAGAAATTGCAAAAAGAATTGAGAAAAAAGCTTGCTAGGAACTGGTCTATTTCTCGCATCTCCTAACCAAGAAAGCTTCTTTTTTCCTACTTTTGCAACACCTAAGCTTATGAAAAACATTCGAAATTTCTGCATCATTGCCCACATTGACCACGGCAAAAGTACCCTAGCAGACCGGTTGCTGCAGACGACCAACACGGTTTCTGACCGAGAAATGCAAAACCAGTTGCTAGACGACATGGATCTGGAGCGGGAGCGTGGCATCACGATCAAGTCTCATGCCATCCAGATGAAGTACAACTACAAGGGAGAGGAGTACATTCTCAACTTGATTGACACGCCAGGTCACGTGGATTTTTCGTACGAGGTGTCTCGGTCTATTGCGGCTTGCGAAGGTGCATTGCTTATTGTAGATGCCTCCCAAGGGGTAGAAGCACAGACCATTTCAAACCTCTACTTGGCCTTGGGTCACGACTTAGAAATCATCCCTGTTTTGAATAAAATTGATTTACCGGGTGCAGACCCTGAGGTGGTTGCGGATGAAGTAATTGACTTATTGGGTTGCAAGCGGGAAGACATCGTGTTGGCTTCGGGCAAGGAAGGAATCGGAATCGAGGATATTTTGGCCAAGGTGATTGAAAATATCCCTCCTCCCAAAGGGGATCCTGCAGCGCCCCTCCAGGCCATGATTTTTGACTCGCAGTTTAACTCCTTTCGTGGAGTGGAGGTAATCTTCCGAATTTTTAACGGAACGCTAAATAAAGGAGACAAGATCAAATTTGTAAATACAGGCAAGGAATACTTTGCCGATGAGATAGGTATTTTGGGTATTAACCAGATTCCGCAGCAAACCATGAGTGCGGGTAATGTAGGTTACCTCATTTCGGGTATCAAAGTGGCTAAAGAAGTGGCTGTTGGAGATACGGTGACGCACGTCAAAAACCCTTGTGCTGAAGCGATCAAGGGCTTTGAAAATGTAAAGCCGATGGTCTTCGCAGGAATTTATCCTGTGGATACCACCGAATTTGAAGAGCTTCGTGCTTCCATGGAAAAGTTGCAGCTCAACGATGCCTCCCTCGTTTGGGAGCCGGAAACATCCGCGGCCTTGGGCTTCGGATTCCGTTGCGGATTTTTGGGCATGTTACACATGGAAATTGTGCAAGAGCGCTTGGAGCGTGAGTTTGATATGACGGTTATCACTACAGTACCTTCGGTGCAGTTTAAGGCCCTCATGACTAATGACGAATACCAGGTGGTCAATGCGCCTTCCGATATGCCCGATCCTACGCGCTTTAAGCACATCGAAGAACCTTTTGTAAAGGCGTCCATCATCACGGCTGCAGAATATGTGGGCCCTGTGATTTCCCTTTGCATGGACAAGCGTGGTCAGATCAAAAACCAGGTGTACCTCACGGCTGATCGGGTGGAGTTGTCCTTCGATATGCCCTTAGCGGAAATTGTATTTGACTTCTTTGATCGTTTGAAGACAATTTCAAGAGGGTATGCTTCCTTGGATTACGAACTGAAGGGCTTCCAGGAGTCGCACATGGTGCGTTTGGATATCATGCTCAATGGGGAGCCGGTGGATGCGCTATCCGCGATTGTACACCGAGACAAGGCCTACGATTGGGGGAAGCGCCTATGCGACAAGCTGAAGGAGTTGGTGCCTCGACAAATGTTTGAAATCGCCATACAGGCGGCCATCGGCCAAAAAATCATTGCCCGTGAAACGGTAAAGGCGATGCGTAAAAACGTGTTGGCCAAGTGCTATGGTGGTGATATTTCGCGTAAGCGCAAACTTTTGGAAAAGCAGAAGAAAGGCAAGAAGCGTATGCGCCAAGTTGGAAATGTCGAGATCCCTCAGGAGGCCTTTATGGCGGTGTTGAAATTAGATTAAGAGAGTTAGTTACACTAGCAAGTCTTCTTCATTATTCTTAATTCGACATTGGACATTCATCATTCGACATTTACGTACTGTAAATAGATAGAATGCCCATTTTCAATTTTTTAATCGATTACACCTAATTTTTTTAATTGAAGTAAGGATGGAAAAGAAGTTTGATCTAGAAGAGCGATTAATTGAGTTTGCTGCTCAGTTAATCCAGTTTACAGAAACCATGGTTTCTAGTAAATCGGGAAATCATCTAGCAAATCAACTATTGAGAAGCGGAACAAGTCCTGCTTTGAATTATGGAGAAGCGCAGAGTGGGGAATCGAGAAAAGATTTTATCCATAAGTTTAAAGTCATATTAAAAGAGTTAAGAGAGACCCTGATTGGCTTAAAAATTGTAGAAAAAGCAAAGCTTCATCAGGATGAGGAATTTTTGAATAAAGTAAAAGATGAGTGCAATCAGTTGATTTCTATTTTTGTCAAAAGTGTGTTGACTGCTGAAAGAAATAGATTTCAATAGCTAGAATAAAGTAAAAATAATGAATGTCGATTGTTGAATATCGATTTCAGAACAACTTAGAATAAAAAATCCCATGCCAATCCTAATAGACGGAAAGAAAACCGCGCAAGAAATCAAAAACGAAATTGCAGCGCGAGTAGCAGAAATTAAGCTAGAAGGCGGCAAGCAACCGCACCTTGCAGCCATCCTGGTAGGGGAAGATGGTGCTAGCCAAACCTACGTAGGCGCCAAGGTGAAGGCCTGTGAGGAAGTTGGATTCACTTCTACGCTTGTTCGGCTGTCTGCTGAAGTGAGTGAGGAAGAATTGCTTCGTACGGTGGAGGACATCAACCAAAACCCAGACATCGACGGCTTGATTGTGCAGCTTCCCTTACCCAAGCACATTTCAGTAGACAAAGTGACCAACCGTATTCGTCCTGAAAAAGACGTGGATGGCTTTACGCCTGCCAATGTGGGTCGGATGACCCTCAACTGGCCTGCTTACGTAGCGGCAACTCCTTATGGAATTGTGGAATTGCTCAAGCGCTACCAGATCGAAACCTCCGGTAAGCACTGTGTGGTCATCGGCCGTAGCCATATTGTGGGCAGCCCGATGAGCATCTTGATGGCGCGCAACGGCTATCCGGGCAATGCTACCGTCACCTTAACGCATTCTAGAACCGAGAACTTGGCGGTGATTTGCCAGACTGCCGATATTTTGATTGTGGCTATTGGTAAGCCTGAATTTGTGACAGCAGATATGGTGAAGCCAGGTGCTGTGGTTATCGATGTGGGTATCCACCGCATTGCTGACGAAACCAAGAAAACAGGCTTCCGCTTGATTGGTGATGTAAAGTATGAGGAAGTAGCGCCTCTTGCATCTGCCATCACGCCTGTACCGGGTGGGGTAGGACCCATGACCATTGCGGCTTTACTGTACAATACGCTTCAATCTGCTGAAAAGAAGGTTTTTGGCTAAACTTTAAAAAAAGTAAAGAAAAGCGGAGCGAAGCTTTGCTTCCCAAAGCTCGGTTTTCTACTTTTGCAATCCCCAATTGCGCACGTGGTGAAATTGGTAGACACGCCACTTTGAGGGGGTGGTGCCCTTACGGGTGTGGAAGTTCGAATCTTCTCGTGCGCACTCCAAAA
>JACCDS010045515.1_pt1 | contig 12107 bp, 12 predicted proteins | sample 7446441 | NCBI WGS metagenome assembly JACCDS01 (sample SAMN15323445, study PRJNA562643) | freshwater metagenome | isolation source: river surface water | place: USA:Blue River Watershed | collected 2017-08-17
ACACGGAATTGGAAGGCGTATATTTTGAAAAATATTGGGTAGAATACTTGAGTATGATAGAACAAGTTGCTTTTGATTCTTTAAGGTTGCATAAGATATATACGTATGCGTTCGATTTACGACCCAATCTCTATCCAGCACTAGAAATAGCTGGGTTTTCTTTAGAAGCCAGATTGAAAGAACATTGCTATTTCAATAGAGAATACAAAGACGTACTCATTCATTCAAAAATAAGCACTAGTAAAAACAGTTAAGAACAACATTCTCATGGATCAACAAAAAGCAATACAGCTGCAACTTGCACAGAAGGAACACCTGAGGGTTACTTTTGAATGGGCTCAAAATGCTTTTTTACGTAAATTTTCGCCAAACAGCAAGCCCATAGCGTTTGAAACCCATGAGGGATGGTTTATTAAAAAAATAAATGATCCAAATTGTCGCTTTTACATTGCCTCATTGGATAATGATAAAATAGGTACCTGTCGTTTGGATTTTTCAGAGGACTTTGGGAAGGCAGAAATTAGTTATTTATTGGATCCCCGTTTTCATGGAAAGGGATTGGGATTTTTGATGATTGAGTTACTGGTATTAGAAGCTATAACAGAGGCCAATAATCGTGCAAAACCCCTAACTCTGATTGCCAAAGTACACCAAGATAATATTCCTTCATTGAAGATATTTGAAAAAGCCAAATTTGAAAAAACATCCCCCGAAAACACGGAATACGTTGAATTTAAACGAAATATAAATATATGAAAATTGCTGGCAAGGAAATAAATCAAGAATCATCAGTATTTATTATTGCGGAGCTTTCAGCCAATCACAATGGAAGTTTGCAAAATGCTTTGGATACCATAAAAGCAGCAAAAAGAGCAGGAGCAGATTGCATAAAACTTCAAACCTATACCGCTGACACGATAACAATTGATAGCGACAGAGAAGATTTTACGATTGAAGGAACGATTTGGGCTGGAAGAAATTTGCATTCTTTATACCAAGAAGCATTCACCCCTTGGGAATGGCATGCCCAGCTTTTTAAAGCAGCGGAAGAGGAAGGTTTGATTTGTTTTTCTTCGCCATTTGACCCAACCGCGGTTGATTTCTTGGAATCGTTGAATTGTCCGGCGTATAAAATTGCATCCTTTGAAATTACTGATATTCCACTGATTGAATACGTTGCTTCCAAAGGGAAACCAATTATAATTTCCACAGGAATTGCTGAATTACATGACATTGAATTGGCGGTTGAGGCATGCAAACGCATGAATAATCATCAAATAGCCTTGTTGAAATGTACTTCCAGTTATCCAGCACCGATAGAGGAAGCCAACATGGCCATGATTCCTGATTTGGCTAAGCGTTTTGGTGTAATTTCAGGGTTGTCTGACCATACCATGGGTTCAACCGTTCCTGTAGTGGCCACTGCTTTTGGAGGGAAAATCATTGAGAAACACTTTATTATTGATCGTTCTATCGGAGGACCCGATGCGTCATTTTCCATGAATGAACAAGAGTTTACCGAAATGGTAAAAGCAGTTCGCGAAGCGGAAAAAGCAGTTGGTAGCGTAAACTATGATCTTACCGAAAAACAAGCTTCAGGCAGGGATTTTTCACGTTCACTTTATGTTGTAAAAGACATTCAAAAAGGAGAAACCTTTACTACAGAAAACGTTCGTAGCATTCGTCCCGGATATGGGCTTCACCCAAAATTTTTATCTGATATACTAGGAAAAACAGCCAATCAAGACCTCAGGAAAGGCGATCGAATGTCGCTCGATTTCCTTGAGATTTTCTCTTGAGATTTTACAAACTTAAACACGCTTCAACAACTTGAATAACACAACACATGAAATATTGCAAACTTTGTTTACAAACAGATACGAGACCGGGAACGATTTTTAGAGACGATGGCGTTTGTCCTGCTTGTGCTTATCACGCAACTTTGGGGGATATTGATTGGGAAGAACGTTTTTCATTTTTAAAGGAGAAAGTGGATTTTGGAAAACAACACAATTACTCGGGTTATGATTGTATCATTGGTGTGAGTGGTGGTAAGGATTCTACCCGTCAGGCAATATATGTAAAGGAACACCTAAAAATGAATCCGCTTTTAGTGTGTTTAAGTCCTCCTCCACAACAAGTAACACAAAGAGGTGTAGACAACATAAGCAATCTCATTAAGCTTGGATTTGATGTTATTGTAATTAATCCAGGTCCTGAAACTTGGAAAAAATTGATGCGGCATTCATTTTATAAATATGTGAATCCATTTAAATCAACAGAGCTTGCTTTGTTTTCTAGTGTGCCTCGTTTGGCTATTGCGTATAAGATTCCTCTAATTTGGTGGGGTGAAAATTCCGCACTGCAATTGGGCGAGTCAAGTATTATGGGTAAAGATGGTAGCGATGGCAATAATCTAAGAAAAATGAATACACTGGGAGGTGGAGATATTACGTGGATGATTACAGATGAAATTAAAAAACAGCATTTAATTCAGTACACGTATCCCACTGAGCAAGAAATGATTGATGCCAATATTCGCATTGTTTTTTTAGGTTATTTCTGGAAAGATTGGTCCTTATTTAACAATGGAACGTACTCAGCTCTTAGAGGTTTAGAAATACGAAATAACAAACCCAATGAAATTGGTGATTATATGGGAATTACGGCTTTGGATGAAGATTGGACACCCATGAATCAAATGATTAAGTACCTAAAGTTCGGCTTTGGTCGTATAACCGATTATGTAAATGAGGACATAAGAAACAAAAGAATGACTCGAGACGAGGCTATACAATTGGTCAACCGATATGATGGTGATTGCTCAGAAGAATATATAAAGTCGTTCTGTGATTTTATTGAAATCAGCACGAGCGATTTCTGGCAAGTTGTAGATACTCAAGTAAATTACAATCTTTTTGAACGAGTGGGAGAAGGAAAGTATAAGAGAAAATTTAATGTGGGGTTAGGTTTATGAAAAAGAATCCATCAGTAGTAATCATTGATTATGGAGTAGGAAATACGTATTCCGTTGCCAATGCAATACGTTTCCTAGGGTATAATAAAATTAAGGTGAGTGATCAGCAAAAAGACATTCGTGAAGCAGATGCTATTATATTGCCCGGTGTTGGTGCTTTTGACGAAGCAATACGGAATCTAAAAAGCCGGATGTTACACGATATTTTGGGGGAGAATGTACTGGAGATGAAAAAACCATTGTTGGGCATTTGTGTGGGCATGCAATTGTTGGCAGAAGGCTCTGAGGAAAATGGGTGGCACGAAGGTTTGGGCTGGATTCCCGGCAAGGTTAGCAAGCTAGATTTGGATCCATCATTTGCTGTACCACAGGTGGGTTGGAATAATATCGTATTTAGTTCACGCGATCCATTATTTACCCGCACACCGGAACAACCCAATTTTTACTTTGATCATAGTTACCATTTTGAAACAACCAATGACTTTCGAATTGCGTGGTGTGACTATGGAATTGAAGTAACAGCGGCTGTTCAAAAAGATAATATTTTCGGCGTTCAATTTCACCCAGAAAAAAGTCAAAACAATGGACTCAAACTTTTTAGGGGCTTTTTAAATTCTATTTAACGATGCTTAAAAAACGTATCACTGCTAATTTAGTCGTAAAGAACGGTTTGGTTGTCCAAAGTATTGGCTTTAACAAATACCTACCTGTAGGGAAACCGAGTGTTGCTATTGAATTTCTAAATCAATGGGGAATAGATGAAATCATTTTGACAGATATTTCAGCTTCTGCACAGGGTACAGGCCCTGATTTTCAAATGATTAGAAATGCAACCAAAAAGTGCTTTGTACCTCTGACTATCGGGGGTGGAATTACCCATGTTGATCACATAAAAGAGCTTATGCAATGTGGAGCTGATAAAATTGCACTGAACCAAGCGGCTCTAATCAAACCCGAACTTATTTCAGAAGCGGCTCATATTTTTGGCAACCAATGTGTGGTGGTTTCCATTGATGGAATTGCCACCGAAAATGGCCACCGAGTGTACGATTACTTGAGCAAAAAAGTTACTTCTCTGACCCCAGGAATATTTGCCTTTGATAATCAACAGTTGGGAGCCGGTGAAATTTTAATAAACTCTGTTGATCGCGATGGTTCTTATTTGGGTTATGATTTGCCACTCATCAATGAGGTATGTAATCATGTCAATATACCTGTAATCGCATGTGGCGGCGCTAAAAACGCCAACGACATGATTGCAGCTTTAAAATCAACGAATGCATCAGCGGTTAGTGCTGGAAACTTTTTCCATTTTACAGAACACAGTGTAAACATTTCAAAAGCAATTATTAAGCAAGAAGTGGATGTTCGCATAGAAACTCACGCCAATTATGCTGAAAGTAGGTTTGGTTCAAGCTTGAGAATTCTTAAAAAGGAAGACGAAGTACTCGAAAAGATGTTGTATTTACACATAGAAAAGGAAATTATATGAGATATTGTAAGCGTTGTTTATATCCTGAAAATCACCCGCTAAACATCGTGTTTGACGATGAAGGTGTTTGTAGTGGATGTAGGGTGCATGAGGAAAAAGATATTCTAGATTGGAGTATAAGAGCGAAGAAACTTGAAACAATTCTGAATCAATATAGGAACAATTCAGGGAACAATTACGATTGCATTATACCTGTTAGTGGATCTCGCGATTCATATTTTATCGTTCATACCATTAAGAATGTATATGGAATGAACCCCCTTTTAGTTACCTACAACAAGCAGTACAACACCGCTGTGGGCGTGCGTAATTTGGCCAATCTGAGAATTCAGTTCGATTGTGATTTGATGACGTTAACCGTAAATCCCGAAACGGTTAAAAAAATCACCCGGGCAACCATGCACAAAATGGGCAGCATGTACTGGCATTGTTTGGCTGGACAAACTGTTTATCCCGTTCAGATAGCGGTGAAGTTTAAAATTCCATTAATCATTTGGGGTGCACATCAAGGAGTCGATCAGGTTGGTATGTTTTCACACCTAGACGAAGTTGAAATGACCCGGAAATATCGCAAAGAACACGATTTGATGGGTTTTGAGGCTGAAGATTTGTTGGATAGTGAATATGATTTCATCAACAAAGAAGATATTACTCAGTTCATTTACCCCGATGATAAAGAGTTAGAATGGGTAGGGGTTAGAGGAATCTATCTCAACAATTATATTCGCTGGGATAGCCGTTTGCAACATGAAGAAATGATCAACAAATACGGTTATGAAACCGCACCTTTGACTCGAACATTTGATACCTACAATGATGTTGATTGTTGGAATTATGCCGATGTCCATGACTATATTAAATTCTTAAAACATGGCTATTCAAAAGTGTTTGATCATGCAACGCGTGAGATTCGTTTGGGTCATATGACTAGGGAAGAAGCCATACAGTTAGTAGAATCATATATCCATAAAAAGCCCAAAAATCTTAAATTATTCTTAGATTGGATAGGGATGACTGAAAACTCATTTGATTTCATTATGGATCATCATAGAAATCCCAACTTTTGGAAGCGCAATGAAAATTGGGAATGGGAAATGAAAGTGGATACTATTGCGGAGTTGAAAAAATCAGGTTCTCTTGATGTTGTTTTGTCCCATTCCAAGCCATATTCACCGTTTTTGCAAACAGCTATAAAATCAAGTTCAGATCACACTGATAATTATATTTTAATTGGTAAAGGGGTTTAACTAATTTAATACTGGATCAAGTTTAAAAATTTATAGGTTTAAAATTCACCGTTCGAACAGGCAAAATGTTAAGGCATCTTTTAACCACAATTCGAAAGTCTCGAATTAGAATTATTCCTGCTATTGAAAACAGGAATAAAAAGCCAGTTGGGTCGAGCATTTTTCGATCGATAAGTGTATTCTCGGTTTTAAAGCAAATTCCAACACATATTGCCAGCGAAAAGCGTTTTTTCTTAGAAGGCTTCCCGTTTCCAAATTCCTTTGCTTCGGCTGTTATCGAAAAATTGAAAAATGCTGGAACCTCTCCAACACTCATCTATTCACCTCCCCAAAAAATTTCAAAGCTTAAAATATGTTTTAGAGTATTTTTTTATATAGTCTCCATTTTACCCCTTCTATATAGAATAATTAAAACCAAAAAATCGCGACTGGACCGGGTTGATTTGCAAATAATAATAGGCTATGCGGGTTACAGGGTATTTTTAAAGAACAACCCCCAAATCACACCAATCATAATTAGTGACGTATCACCCGAATCTCACATGATATGGGCGGCAGCTTTATCTCTTGAAAGACACGTGTTTTGGTGGCAGATAGATTATTATTATTACAACGGACCCGATAATGAAAGTATGGTGCCCTTTCCTTGCTCGCATGCAGCCGTTTTGAATCAAAAAGGCCTAGAAATTGTTCGTGAACAGGCACCCAACGCCAAAATATATCATTTGGATCGAACAATCATCCATCCACTTCGTTCGATACCTGAAAAACCGAGTATAGGCATAGCAACCAATGCCTTTTTTGTAGGTTCGCCATCACAAATTGAATTGTTGAAACAAATCAAAAATCAATTTAAAGTAAGCACGATCAGACTTCGTTTGCATCCCCGGTCCGAAATCGATGAAAGTTCTTTTCCCGATGGTTTAGTTACCATTGCTCCGAGGGTTGAACGTATTGAAGATTTTGCAAAAAGTGTTGATTTGGCCATTGTTGGAAATTCAGCAGTACAGTTGAATCTCCTTTGTCAAGGACTCCCTGTGATTCACATGCAAGGATTTGATCCACACGGATTCGATTTATATGGGTATTGCCAAGAAGGGTTTACTTTTGGTTTAGACAATATAAATTCCTTTGATATAAAAGCAATTCAACGTTTTTATTTAGACCCTTTATGGGACGATAAATTATTTGAATACCTAAATATTAAGGATATTGCACATTGCAAATCCTTGTCTGATTTAGAAATAAAGTAAATTCACCCATAACCCAACTAAATGTCTTCACCCATTCGAATCGAACTTTCTTATAAAAACATTGCTATTACAGGTGGTTATGGCCATCTGGGGACGGCTATTTCAAAGAGTCTGTTATTGCATGGGGCTCGTGTTTTTATCTTGGGAAGGTCGGAAGATCGATTCAACGAAGCTTTCCGTCAGGAATTGGAACATGGGGCATTATTGCAGTTTATTTCTTGTGATATTTCCGACGAATTATCTTGGAGAAATGCATTGGAAGCTATTTATCAATCTGGCTACACCCTAGATGTCTTGATCAATAATGCATCCTACAAGAAAAGCGCATCCCCCGAAAAAACAAGCATCAGCGATTGGAATTATAGCGTGGATGGCGTTTTAGGCAGCGTGTTTAAAGGGATTCAAGCCGTTTCGCCCTATTTCCAAGCACAAGGAAAAGGGAAAATCATCAATGTTTCGTCGATTTATGCCCAAGTGGCACCTCCGTTTGACTTGTATAAAATCCGACCCGAATCCATTAGTCCGCCGCATTATGGTGCCGCCAAAGCCGCAATTGAACAGCTTACTCGTTACTATGCCGCACACCTGGGCAAGAAAGGTATTACCGTGAATTCGGTGGTTCCAGGCCCTTTTCCCAAGAACCAAGTTCAAGATAATCAAGAGTTTATAAACCAATTGGCACAGAAAACTGTTTTGGGCAGAATTGGTCAACCCGAAGAGTTGGCGGGAATATTTACCTTTCTTTCGTCCGAAGCGTCTAATTATATCACGGGACAAAATTTCGTGGTTGACGGCGGTTGGACCATTCAATAATAACTAGGATAGTGTCAATAAATCAGCGCACTAATAAAACCGCAATTAACAGCAAGATGAAAGTTGCCGCCATTATTCAGGCTCGAATGGGTTCCACTCGACTTCCCGGGAAAGTGCTCATGCCCATGCCGATGCGGATGTCCGATCCGATGGCGATGACTCAAAAATCCGATCCATCACTAGAAACGAATCAATTTCAAGAAGGAGACCCAAAGCAAGCAATAGGACAAACTATTTTGGGAAGACTTGTTTCGTCGCTAAAATCGGTTCAAGGCATTCACGAAATTTGGATAGCAACCACCGAACTTCCAGCCGATAATGTTTTAGAAAAAGCAGCCGAAGCACTGGGAATTCGTTTATTTCGTGGCTCTGAAAACGACGTTTTGAGTCGGTTTTGGGGGATAATAGAGCATCATGATTACGACTGTGTATTTCGTTTTACCGCCGACAATCCCTGCGTGGATGTTCAGGCCGTTGAGTTTACCTTGAATCAACACAATCTGAAGCAATTTGACTACACGCGACTAAACGGAATGCCCATTGGGATGCATGTGGAGATCATCAACACAAAAACGCTGCTTGATTTAAAAAATGAAAACCAACTCGCAACGGAAGACCATGAACACGTAACTACATTCATAAAACGTAATGAAGGTTTTCGCAAGAATATGTTGCAACTCAATGATTATTTGGCCTACTTAAAGCCGCAACCAAGCACGGGGCTAATTCATCAACCAAATATGCCGCTCTCGTTTTTGGAGGAGGGTCAACAACAACTCACCCAACTTCGAATGACTATCGATCATGAGCAAGAATATTTAAAGGTATCGTCGTTTTTTGAGTTTTTGGATTCCCGTTCGTCTAACGCAGAAACCCCTGTATTTCCTGAATTGCTTCTTCAATGGCTTTCGCAATGACAGGCTCCTCATCGGGTTTCCATTTGCCGAGAACAAATTCCACCTGTCTTCCTTTGGGGAAATCATTGCCAATTCCAAATTTTAAGCGGGGATAAGCATCGGTACCCAAGGTGGCTTCAATGCTTTTCAAGCCGTTATGTCCCGCAGGACTGCCTTTCAATCGAACACGTAACTTGCCTAATGGCAAGGCCAAGTCATCCACCACAATCAAAACGTGTTCCAAGGGAATTTTTTCCTGTTGCATCCAGTATGCAACTGCCTTTCCTGACAAATTCATGTAGGTATTCGGTTTAACGAGAACGAGTTTTCGTCCTTTAATTCCGATTTCTGTGCGCCAGCCGTGTCGAACCGATTCCCAAGAACCCTCTTTTTGCTTGGCCAGGTAGTCCAATACATCGAATCCGATATTATGTCGCGTAGAAGCGTATTCATCACCGGGATTGCCTAGGCCAACGATCAAAAATTTATTCATGGAATATGAGATATAAAGGCACAAAAATAACATCTGAAATGGTATTTATGGTGTATTTAAACGAGTTTTGCACCTTCAAACATTTTACAAGCAAATTAATTAACTTCCAAAATCCATGTTGTTTAACTCATTCGAGTTCTTAGTCTTTCTTCCGATTGTATTTGTATTGTACTGGTTGATTTTTCAGCGCAATTTGCTGTTGCAAAACGGCTTGATCCTGGTTTCAAGCTATGTGTTTTACGGTTGGTGGAGTTGGGGTTTTATGGGATTGCTCATGCTCTCCACCTTGCTCGACTACCTCTATGGCTTCGGAGTGGCATCCCCAAATCAGAAAAAGGCCCGATTTTTCTTGTGGTTAAGCATCATTAACAACCTAGGAATTTTAGCCGTTTTTAAATACTATAATTTCTTTGCGGAACAGTTTCAATTGGGACTTCAAACTCTCGGATTTTCCGTTCAACCCTATTTCTTGCACTTCGCCCTTCCCGTGGGTATTTCATTTTACACTTTTCACGGAATGAGCTATGTGTTTGATATTTATAACGGGAAACAAAAACCGGTCAGAAATTTTCTTGATTATGGTGTGTTTGTGAGTTTTTTCCCGCTGCTGGTGGCGGGTCCGATCGAGCGTGCTTCCCACTTGCTTCCCCAGATACAAAAAGCCCGATTGTTCAATTATCGACAAGCGGTTCAAGGATTACGATTAATTCTTTGGGGGATGTTCAAGAAGGTAGTGGTGGCGGACACCTTAGCCAGTTTCGTGGATCCGGTATTTGCTCATCATTCCCAACACGCAGCGCTGACCTTGATTGCGGCTGCCATTGCGTTTAGTTTTCAGATTTATGGCGATTTCAGTGGCTATTCCGACATTGCTTTAGGAACTGCTAAGTTGTTCGGCTTTGAATTATTAAGCAACTTCCGATTTCCGTATTTTTCGAGGGACATGGCCGAGTTCTGGCGCCGTTGGCATATTTCATTGTCGAGTTGGTTTCGCGATTATTTGTACATCCCGCTGGGGGGCTCGAGAAATGGCATTACAAAATCAGTAAGGAATACCTTTATTATCTTTCTAGTGAGTGGCTTTTGGCACGGGGCCAGTTGGAATTTCATTGTGTGGGGCGGAATTCATGCATTAGGATTTTTACCCTTGCTTCTCCTCAATCGGAACCGAAAAAATAGCAGCAATGTGGTAGCCGAAAACCGCTATTTTCCCAATGTTTCAGAGGTTTTTCAAATGCTGGGAACGTTCATGTTTGCAACGTTTGCATGGGTGTTTTTCAGAGCGAAAGATTTACAACATGCGGTGCAAATTTTAGCCGGAATGTTCAGCCACAAACTGGGCAATTGGAACAAGATTTGGGCAATGGATGGGGTAAAACAAGGAACTACCGCGGTTTTGGTTTTGCTGATGGTGGATTGGTGGCAGCGGCACAATGAACGGGAGTTAAAAGCACCCCAAAACCGGATCATACGCTATACTATTTATCTTATTTTATCGGCAATTTGCCTGAGTAATTTCACAGAAGATAGCACCTTCATTTATTTTCAATTTTAATCGCTAATGAGTTTGAACCATACAGAACCAACAATTCGGAATTATAAAGAGACAGGGGCTTTAAGCGAACAATCGTCCCATATTTCGGTTATGCGATTTATTCGAAAATTGGCCTTTTTTTTATTGGTTTTTTACAGCATTTCCGCAGCCATTTACTTTTTTTCCGATGAAAATCGCTTAACTGATCGCAATGCCAAAATATTTGTAAACGACTTGCAGAAGGGGGATTTGGTAATTCACCAACCCGTTTGTGAAGATCGACGAGAGGTATTTCAACGCATTTTACAAAACCAGAACAAACACTTTACGTATCTGTTTATTGGTTCTTCTAGAATTTTACAATTCGGAAATAGAACGGGTTTCAAAAATGCCTTAAATGTTGGATTGCTTGGTGCGGGTTTAGAAGATGTTATATTATCAGATAGTCTTTGCCGAAACTACGGCATAACCGCTGATACCGTTGTCTTTGAATTCAGTCCTTGGTACGTAGATTCCGGAACCGATAAACGTTACCAACAGTTTTTGTTTCGGGAAAATGCGTACGACGCACTCAAGCGAATTGTTCAATTCGATCATGGAATCACTAATTTTCAAACTTGCTTTCCCCGGTGGAAAAGGAATTATCAATTTTTTCACGAGGTCAAATCCCCTGAAATCTTCCGTCGAAAATTCAGCGATGGAAGTTCAGCGAGAAAACCCATATCAGAGCGAAAGCGAAAACTAGAAATAGAACATTTTATCATGGGCTTGTATCAGATGAAATTATTCAATAAAATCTACTCCAACCGATTGAACACATATCTCCAGGTGATCAATAACAACGCCCAAAAGCAACCGACTTGGGTGGTGTTGAGCCCGTTTCATCCCGATTTATTTGAACAGAAACCCAACGACAAAAGGGTAGTGAATATTCTAAAATCCGAAAAACTATTACGCACAAAATTACCTACATCTGTACATTTGTTAGGAAGTTTCAATCCTGCAGTAGGGAATTTTCATGACTCCTTTTTCATGGACGGCTTCCACATTACTGATGAAGCCGTTCGAACCCATCTTCGATTGAGGTAACAGAAATCCTCAGTTTTAACTATTTTTGCTCCATGGAATTGAACCGACCTGTTAGGGTATTGATTGCTAAAGTGGGTCTCGACGGACATGACCGCGGAGCCAAAGTCATTGCAGCTGCGCTGCGCGATGCCGGAATGGAGGTAATTTATACCGGCTTGCGCCAAACCCCTGAAATGGTGGTACAAACCGCTCTACAAGAAGATGTTGATGCCATCGGCGTGAGCATTCTAAGTGGTGCACATAACACGGTTTTCCCGCGTATTCTATCCCTAATGAAGGAAAAGGGATTGACCGATGTGTTACTTACCGGCGG